>Ga0265780_10008338_pt1 | contig 12599 bp, 13 predicted proteins | sample P1T30metagenome_FD_192432 | JGI IMG/M metagenome (GOLD analysis project Ga0265780, IMG submission 192432) | Plant litter microbial communities from East Loma Ridge, Irvine, California - P1 T30 | ecosystem: Environmental > Terrestrial > Plant litter > Unclassified | place: USA: California...
GTTCTGGCCGCGCACCTGGACGCCGGGCGGCGTCGTCGTCGAGGACCGCCTCGGCGACGAGCTGATCGCCGGGCTCGAGGCCCGCGGCCACGTCGTCACCCGCTCGGGAGACTGGTCGCTCGGCCGGTTGTCGAGCGTCACCCGAGACCCCGCGACCGGCGTGCTGGGCGCCGCCGCCAACCCCCGAGGAGCACAGGCCTATGCAGCAGGACGCTGACCCCACGACCGCTGGCCCGTCCTCGACCGCCGGCGGGCCCCTCCTCGCCGTCCGCGGGCTGCGGGTCGCGTTCGGCGACCGCGACGTCGTGCACGGCGTCGACCTCGACGTGGCGCGGGGCGAGCGCGTCGCGATCGTCGGCCAGTCGGGCTCGGGCAAGTCGACGGTCGTCGCGGCCGTGCTGCAGCTGCTGCCCGGGTCCGGCCACGTGACCGGCGGCTCCGTGCACCTCGGCGGCGACGAGCTGACCGGGGCGGGGGAGGCGCGGATGCGCACGGTGCGCGGCGCCCGCATCGGCCTCGTGCCGCAGGACCCGTCGACGAACCTCAACCCCTCCATGACCGTGGGCGCGCAGATCGCCGACGCCCTCCGCGCCGGCGGCTCCCGAGGCCGGGCGGCCGTCGGTCGTCGCGTCGTCGAGCTGATGACGGAGGCGGGCATCCCCGAGGCCGAGCGGCGCGCAGGGCAGTACCCGCACGAGTTCTCCGGCGGCATGCGCCAGCGGGTGCTCATCGCCGTCGCCCTGGCCCGCGACCCCGAGCTGCTCATCGCGGACGAACCGACGAGCGCGCTCGACGTGACCGTGCAGCGGCAGATCCTCGACCACCTGCAGACCCTCGTCGACGCGCACGGCACCTCCTTGCTCTTCATCACGCACGACCTCGGGGTGGCCGCCGACCGGACCGACCGCATCGTCGTCATGCTCGACGGTCGCGTCGTCGAGCAGGGCACCCCTCGGCAGATCCTGCTCGACCCGCAGCACGAGTACACGAAGCGACTCGTCGCGGCGGCGCCGACCGTGGCGGCGGCCGCCGCCCTCCGGGCCGATGAGCCCGTCGGCGACGGGCAGGGCGAGGCCGAGGAGGCGCGGGTCGACCCGATCCTGGTCGTAACGGACCTCGTCAAGGAGTACCGCCTCCGGGGTCGCCGCGGCGAGACCGTCCGGGCCGTCGACGGCATCTCGTTCGAGGTGCCCCGCGGCACGACCACCGCGGTGGTCGGCGAGTCGGGGTCGGGCAAGACGACGCTGTCGCGCATCGTGCTCGGGATCGAGCCGGCCACGTCGGGCACGGCGCTCATCGACGGCGAGGGCATCACGGCCAGCCGGGGCGCCGCCCGCCGGGCCTTGCGCCGCCGGGTGCAGCCCGTGTTCCAGGACCCGTACGGCTCGCTCGACCCGACCTACAGCGTCGAGCGGCTGATCGACGAGCCGCTGCGCATCTTCGGCGTCGGCGACCGTGCCGGGCGCCGAGCGCGGGTCGCCGAGTTGCTCGACCAGGTGGCGCTGCCGAGGTCGGTGGCGCAGAGCCGGCCGAACGAGCTGTCGGGCGGGCAGCGCCAGCGCGTGGCGATCGCCAGGGCCCTCGCCCTCGAGCCCGAGCTGCTCATCTGCGACGAGGCCGTCTCCGCCCTCGACGTGCTCGTGCAGGAGCAGATCCTCGAGCTGCTGGCCGAGCTGCAGGGCCGTCTCGGCCTGAGCTACCTGTTCATCACGCACGACCTCGCGGTCGTGCGCCAGATCGCCCATAGTGTGGTGGTGATGCGGCGTGGCCGCATCGTCGAGCGGGGCAGCGTCGACGACGTGTTCCTCGCCCCGACGGACGAGTACACCCACCACCTCCTAGGAGCGATCCCCGGTGCCAGCCTCGCTGTCTGACGCACGTCCCGTCCTGAGCGTCGTCGACGCCGTCCGTGCCGACATCGTGCACGGCGTGCTCCAGCCGGGCACGCGCATCACCGAGGCGTCCCTGGCCGAGCGCTACGGGGTCTCCCGGGTGCCGGTGCGCGAAGCGCTCCGCGGGCTCGAGGGCGAGGGGTTCGTGGAGTCGCGCCCCCACGTCGGGTCGCGCGTGGCCGACATCCCCGTCGACGAGGCCGACGACCTCTTCGCCGTGCGCGAGGCGCTCGAGATCTCGACGGCGCGGCGCGCGGCGTCCCGGGCCCGCGCCCGGTTTAGCGGCGCCGACGAGGGCGACGACGAGTGGCTGCGGGTCCGCCGCGCTCTCGAGGCGGTGCTCGACGAGGGCGACGCGGCCGTCGAGGTGGACGAGCTCGACCGGCTCGTCGACCTCAACGAACGGTTCCACATCGGGGTGGCGGAGCTCAGCCGCAGCAGCACCCTGGCGACGCTGCTGAGGCAGCTGTCGCGCAAGATCGAGTGGCTCTACGCCCTCGACGAGTTCTCGCGGGGCAAGCGCCTCTGGCCCGACCACCGGGTCATCCTCGCCGCGATCGACGCGGGCGACCCCGACCGGGCAGGCGAGCTGATGGGCCGGCACGTGCGCGAGTCGCGCGTCGGGTACCTGAGCCGCACGGCACCCGCCGAGGTCGTCGAGGAGCTCCGCGCCGCCCCTCCCGCAGTCGTCGTCGTGCGGAGCGCGGGCAGGGGCGCGTCGTGACCCGGCACCGTCTCGAGCCGACCCGCGAGACCGCCCACGACGTCTACTCGCGCGACCACGCCCCCGTGCTCACGGTCGACCCCGGCGACGAGGTCGTCGTCGGGTCGCTCGACGCCTCCGGGCACCTCGAGCGCCAGACCGTCCCCGGCGAGCTGCGCCCGCGCCTGTTCGAGCCGGCCAGGGGCCACGCCCTGACCGGGCCGGTGGCCGTGCGGGGCGCGCGCCCCGGGCAGATGCTCGGCGTCACGTTCGTCGACCTGCGTCCCGGCGAGTGGGGCTGGACGGTCGCGGGCGGCCGCGAGACGCCGGTCACCACGCGCCTCGGGCTGGCGGACGTGCCGCCCGCGTGGCTGCTCTGGGAGATCGACGCCGACGCCGGGGTCGCCACGGAGAGCCGGGGCCTCACGGTGCCGACGGCGCCGTTCCTCGGGGTGACCGGGGTGGCGCCCGCCGAGCCCGGCGAGCACGCGACGACGCCGCCCCGCACCACGGCGGGCGGCAACATCGACTGCCGTGACCTCGTGGCGGGGTCGACGCTCTGGCTGCCCGTGCAGGTGGACGACGCTCTGCTGTACGTCGGGGACGGCCACGCGGCCCAGGGCGACGGCGAGGTCGGCGGCACGGCGATCGAGTGCCCGATGACGACGGAGGTGCGGCTCGACCTCGCCGACGACCGCCCGCTCGCGAGCGTCCACGCCGAGACCCCGTCCGGCCGGGTCACGTTCGGCTTCGACGCCGACCTCGACGTGGCGACCGGGGACGCCCTCGACGCGATGGTCACCTGGCTCGCCGTGCTGCTCGACGTCGACCGCGCGACGGCCCTCGCCTTCGCGAGCGCGGTCGTCGACCTGCGCGTCACGCAGGTGGCGAACCAGACCTGGGGCGTGCACGCCGTGCTGCCGACGGGCGCCCTCGGGGTCTAGCGCCGGCGGCCTGTACCAGCGGCCTCTACTGGTACGTCACGAGGTCGGGCGTCGGCGAGACGTCGGCCATCGTCTGCTCGGGCGTGAGCATCGGCTCGTCCTCGTCGAAGAAGTTCTTCCAGCCCCAGGCGACGTCGGGCGCCCCGTCGTGCAGGGCGCGCCAGGTGGCCTGCTTGTCGGGCTGCGAGCCCTGCCCGTCGACGTGCACGACCGTGGTCAGCTCGGGCCGGGCCAGGTCGATCGACGCGCGGTCGCGGAGCATGCTCGAGCGGAACTGGTGCAGCACGAACAGCTTGGGCGGCAAGGACCGTGCGTCGACGAGGTCGGCGAGCCAGCTCGACACGGCGTCCACCTCGGCGGCGTCGACCCCGCCGATCTGCGCGAGCGGCACCTGGTCCGGCGCGAGCCGCCACTCGGGGTCGAGGGCGAGGCCGACGTTCGGCTCCGCGAGCAGGGACTCGTAGTGCTTCGCCTGGGTCAGGAAGTCCGTCCGTCCGGGCTGCAGGTCGAGCACGACGTACTGGCCGGCGGCGGCCGCGGCCTCGACGTACGGACGCAGCCGCTCCGGGTCGAGCTCGTTCGAGTAGTCGCCGTCGGGGCCGGCGTCGCCCGCGGCCACCGTCGCGATGACCTCGAGCATCGGCACGACCGGCCGGTCGGACGACGCCTGGTAGCTCGCGGCGACGTCGGCGGCGCGCTGCACGGTGGCCGCGACGTCCTGCTCGCCAAGCACCCCGAGGGCCGAGGTTCCCGGCGCGCCGTAGAGCGCGACGAAGCGCCGGTCGGGGAAGAACCGCTGCCCGCCGCCCGGCAGCTCGACTCCCGAGCGCGCGGCGGCGACCGACCAGTCGAGGTGGGCGAGCCCGGCGAACGACGATCCGACGACGAGGGTGGCGTCCGTTCCGGAGGCGCCCATCGCGTCGACGACGGACGCGTCCTGCTGCAGGTCGGTGACGCCCTCGGGCAGCGGCAGCAGCTCGGCTCCCGCGGAGCGCGCGGTGGCCGACGCCGCGAGGTCGTCGGCGCCCGACACGACGACGAGGGTCGACGAGTCGGCGTCCCGCGCGCCGGACGGGTCGACCTCGTCAGCCGGCACGACCTCGGCGTCGGCCTCGTCGTCGCCGAGCGCGGGGGCGACCTCGCCGACCGTCGCGACCGTGACGGCGCCCAGCCGGACGACCTCGCCGGCGACGTCGAGCCCGTCCGCCGCGAGCAGCACGGGCGCCCCGAGCCGGTCGCCCTGCTCGGCGGCCTCGGCGACGGCCTCGGGCTGGTCGTCGGGGGCGAGCACGACGACCGGCGAGCTCGCCCAGAGCGCTCGGCTGGTCTCGAGGGCCCTCCCGGCAGCGGTGCCCGACGCGGCGGTCGTGACCTGCGCCTCCGGGGTGGTCACCCTCGGCGCGACGGGCTCGGGGTCCGACGTCGTGCAGGCCGTGGTCGCGAGCAGGGCTCCGACGACGAGGGCGGCGGCGGGCAGGAGGCGGCGTCGGGAGGTCACCGATCCACGCTAGCTCGACGGGCGGCGACGGCTCAGCTCAGGATGTCCTTCGTCGTGAAGCGACCGAGCGCCAGGGCCCCGAAGACGGCGATGTAGCCCGCCTGCAGCACCGCGTTGTCGGCGAAGTTGCTCCACGAGACCGGATCACGCAAGAGATCCGCGAAGCCGAGCCAGTAGTGGGTGAAGAGCCAGGGGTCGAGGAACTCGAGCTGCGGCAGCGCGTCGACGATCTGCGCGACCGTCGACAGCACGATGGTTGCGGCCATCGCGCCGACGGGCACGCTCGTCAGCGTCGAGGCGAACAGGCCGACGGCGCTGAGCCCGAGCAGCGAGATCGTCACGTACAGGGCCATCAGCAGCATGCGGCCCGCGTAGTCGCCGAGGCCGATCGTCTGCCCGGACAACAGGGTCACCGGGCCGACGGGGAACAGCGCGGCGCCGGCGATCGCTCCCACGACCACCACGACGAGCGTGCCCACGAGGCAGAACAGGGCCGCGCCGGCGTACTTCACGAGCAGGAGGCGCACCCGGCCCACCGGGGTCACGAGCAGGTACCGCAGGGTGCCGAGACTCGCCTCGCCCGCGATCGTGTCGCCCGCGACGACCCCGACCGTGAGCGGGAGGAACAGGGGGATGGCCACGGTCAGCGCCGTGAGCGAGACGAAGAGGCCGTTCTGGGTGATGTCGCCGAGGAACGCCGGCCCGCCCCCGCCCTGCGAGCTCGCGTCGTCGTTCGTCACGCGGACGGCGACGGCGAGCAGGATCGGGATCAGGGCGAGGGCCGAGAGCAGCGCGATCGTCCGCACGCGACGGAACAGCACGACGACCTCGCTGCCGAGCAGCGCGAGCCCCGAGCCCCGGCGAGCGGACCGCGGGGCCTCGGCGGCGGTGCCCACGTCGGGCGGGAACGGCTCAGCCGGCGACATCGAAGCCCTCCCCGGTCAGGTCGACGAAGCGGTCCTCGAGGCTCGCGCCCGCGACCTCGAAGCCGCGCACGCGCACGCCCGCCGCGACGAGGGCGGCGACGATCGACTCGGGCGCGAGGCCCTGGACGGTCAGCTCGGCCTCGACGCGGGCAGAGCCCGCCTCCGGCAGGAGTCCCAGACGGGCCAGCACGTCGCGGGCGAGACCGGTGTCGGGGGTGAGCAACCGGACGCGGTGGGTGCCGAGGGCACGGAGGTCGTCGAGCGTGCCCTGGGTGAGCAGACGGCCGGCGCTCATCACGCCGATGTGCGTGCACATCTGCTCGACCTCGGCCAGCAGGTGGCTGGACACGAGCACGGTGGTGCCGTCGTCGGCGAGCGACCGGATGAGGCCGCGCACCTCGCGCGTGCCCTGGGGGTCGAGCCCGTTGCTGGGCTCGTCGAGCACGAGCAGGTCGCGCGGCATCAGCAGTGCCGCGGCGATGCCGAGTCGTTGCTTCATGCCGAGGGAGTACGCGTGGGCCTTCTTGTCGGCGGCGTGGCCGAGGCCGACGCGCTCGAGGGCGGAGGCGACCCTGTCCTTGCGGGTCGAGCCGGGGGCGCGCCGATCGCCCGAGTCGAGGCGCACCAGGTTGGCGCGGCCGGAGAGGAACGGGTAGAAGGCAGGCCCCTCGACGAGGGCGCCGACCCGCGGCAGGACGTCGCGGGCGCGGTCGGGCATGTCGCCCCCGAGCACCTCGATCGTGCCGCTCGTGGCGCTGGTCAGGCCGAGCAGCATGCGGATGGTCGTCGTCTTGCCCGACCCGTTCGGGCCGAGGAACCCGTAGACGCTGCCCCGGGGCACCGCGAGGTCGAGGTCGGCGACGGCTCGCTGGCGGCCGAAGGTCTTGCCGAGGCCGTCCGTGCGGACGGCGAGGTCGGTCACGACGCGGCGACGGCTGCCCGGAGGGCGTCCGCGTCGACCGCGCCGGCCCACACCCGGCCGTCGTCACCGACGAAGACGGAGACCAGCGAGGTCTGCAGCACCGAGCCGCCCTCGACCGGGGTCAGCACCTGGTCGAGCAGCGCCGATGGGGCGGATGCCGGCCCGGTGGGCGATGACCCGGCAGACGGCGCTCCCGGGTCGGACGCCGGGGGAGTGACCCCCACGATCGTGCTCCAGCCGGAGCCGAGCACGGTCCGTTCGGGGGCCTGCCCCGTCGCCGGACGAGCCTGGTCGGCCCTGGCGTCGTCGCGGGCGGGCACGGCGACCTCGGTCACGTCGGCCCCGGCCGGCGGGGTGAAGGCGAAGACGTCGGAGGAGGGGGTGCGGAAGTCGACGGAGGTGAAGCCCACCGAGACGGCCGGGTCGGCCTGGCCCTTCGCGGCCACGACGACCTTGAGGGGGACGCCGGTCTCGGAGTCGACGGTGAGCGTCGCGCTGCCGACGAGGGTCGCGGGGTCGTCGGGCGTGAGGACGACCTGGTAGGCGGTGCGTCCGGCCACCTCGACGTTGTCGGTCGCCGTGACGGTCGTGGTCGGCTCGACGGCGGCGAGCAGGGCCGAGGCCAGCTCGGCGGGGGTCTGCGGCACGGCGGAGCCGTCGGGGAGGCTCGTGGGGGCCGGCACGCCGGTCGTGTCGGGCAGCGTCAGGTGGGTGACCTCCTTGCGGGAGGAGTCCCAGGTCCAGACGCTGTCGCCGTCGCGGGTGACGTCGCGCTCGGCGAGGTCCTCCACGACCTGGACGCGCTGCTTGTCCGCACCGTCGACGAACACCTTCGCGGTGTGGCTGCCCGTGAGCAGCTCGAGCGCGTCGGACGTCGAGTCGCCCGCGCCGCCGCTGCCCTGCAGGGCGGACACGTCGGGCAGCCCGAGATCGCTCGTCTGCTCGACCGTCCCGGAGAACGCGGCGCCGGTGCTGGAGGCGGCGAGCGCGAGCACCTGCTGGGGCGTCTTCTCGGGCAGGACGACCTCAGCGTTCGCGGCCATCGACGGCACGACGATCCCGGCGGCGACGACGGCAGCAGGGACGATCGCGGCGGGGATCCAGCGGGCTGACTTCTTCATGGTGTCCCGTGCCTCTCGTGGCTGCCCGGGGCGGGCGGCGACTGGTCGGCAGGCTACGCGGAGAGCCTGGAGACCCCTGGGAACCCGGGGGGACGTCACTCGACGTCGAGGCACCCCCCGCGGGCCGGATCAGAGCTCGACGACCTCGAACTCCAGCAGGTCGGCTCCGGTCGCGACGGGACGGCGGGGCGCGTCGCCCTCGGCCCCGCCACCCGCAGGCGGGCCGGCGTGGGCAGCGGCCGCGCCGTTCGCCGACCAGTCGAGGAACGACTGCTCGTCGGCCCAGGTCGTCACCACGAAGTAGCGGGTGTCGCCGGAGACCGGGCGGAGCAGCTGGAAGCCCTCGAACCCCGGGGCTCCGTCGACCGAGTGCTTGCGGGCGGCGAAACGGGACTCGAGCTCGGTGCCCGACCCCTCGGGCACGTTGATGGCGTTGATCTTGACGACGGACATGGTGGCTCTCTCTCGGTCGTTCTCGGGGCGGTGGTGGGCGGGGACTCAGGCGGCCTTCATGACCGTGGTCGTGAACCCCTGGACGCGCTCGGCCAGGCCGGACGCCCGGCGCTCGATCTGCTCGGGCGGGTTGAGGTGGGGAGGCGCGACCCTGATGAGCAGGGAGCACGCGAGGTCCTCGCAGATGTACGTGCCGATCGTGTCGCCGTTGGCACCGGCGTCGCCGGCCTTGGGTGCGGTGAAGAGCCGCACCTGGGTCGCGGGCTGCGGCGAGTGGCAGAGCGAGCACATGGCGGCGATGCCGGGGCGCAGCGACGAGCCGGACGAGCGGACGACGAGCCCGACCGGCCGGTCGTCCATCCAGTGCACGATGTAGCCGCGCTGATGGGCCTGCGGGTCGCGCCAGCCGAGGAACTCCCGTTCGTCCCACAGCATCTCGTGCAGCCCGGGGATGGGCAGCCTGTCGAGGTCGCCCGGCAGGGCGTTGACGAACGACTCGCGGATGTCGGTCTCGGTCAGCGGCTTCATGGTCTCCTCGGGCGGACGGCGCTCAGGCCGACAGGTCCTCGTGCCGGCGGCGGGCACGAGCCTACGCGGCACCGCCGACAGAGCGTCGGGCCAGTCGCCCTGACGACGCGGCCCCTACGCTGGCCCCGTGGTCGAGTCGACGGCAGGACGCAGGGCCCCTCGAGCGGACGAGGAGGCGGTCGTCACGCGCCTGAGGGCGGCCGGCTGCGTCTTCGCCGAGGACGAGGCACGGCTCCTCCTCGAGTCCGTGACGGGTCCGGTCCTCGAGCGCCTCGTCCGGCGACGGACGGCCGGCGAGCCGCTCGAGCAGGTGCTCGGCTGGGCCGCGTTCGACGGGCTCCGCCTCGTCGTCGAGCCCGGCGTCTTCGTCCCGCGTCGCCGCACCGAGCTGCTCGTGCGGCTGGCGGACTCGGCGCTCGCCGAGGCCGGCGTCCTCCCGGGGTCCTCCGCTCCTGCCGCCGTCGTGGTCGAGCTCTTCTGCGGCGTGGGCGCCGTGGCGGCCGCCCTCCTCCGGCGCCGTCCCGGTCTCGAGGTCGTCGCCGCCGACCTCGACCCCGCCGCCGTCCGCTGCGCCCGCCGCAACCTCGGCGACCGTGCGACCGTCGTGGGCGGCGACCTCGTCGCGGAGGTGCCCCCGCAGCTGCGCGGGCGCGTCGACGTGCTGATCGCGAACGCCCCCTACGTGCCGACGGCCGCCCTCGCGACGATGCCGCCCGAGGCGCGCCTCCACGAGTCCGTCCTCGCCCTCGACGGCGGCGACGACGGCCTCGACCTGCACCGCCGGATCGCCGCCGTCGCGGGCGAGTGGCTCTCGCCGACGGGCTCCCTGCTGGTCGAGACGAGCGAGCGGCAGGCTGCGGCCACGGCCGGGCTGTTCACGGCGGCGGGTCTCGTGGCGACCGTCCAGCGGGACGACGAGCTCGACGCGACGGCCGTGCGGGCGCACCGGGTCGGCTAGACCCGCGGCTGCAGCTGCAGCTGCAGCTGCAGCTGCAGCTGCAGCTGCAGCTGCAGCCGCAGCCGCAGCCGTTCAGCCGGGTCAGACGTCGACGGGCGAGACCGAGTCGACGACGGGCGCCTCGGGCGTGCCCGAGATCTGGCAGACGAACGCGGTCTCGACACGGCCGTCCGCGAGGTGCCCGAAGCGCACCTCGGCGACCGCGCCCGTGTCGGCGTCGCGCAGGTCCGCCTCCTCGTAGTCCCAGACGTCGTCGAGGGACGGGATCTCGGGGTACTGCGACCGGACGGCGGCGACGCAGGCCTCCCACGCGGGCGGCGCCTCGTGGGCCTCGGCCGTCGAGGGGGCCGGGGGAGTCGTCGTGGGGATCGGCGTGGCGGTGTCGTCGGGGCCGGTCGTCGTGACGACGGTCGGAGTGGCGGCCGCGCCCGGCTCCGCGTCCGTGCCCGCACAGCCCGCCAGCAGCAGGGCGACGACGGCGAGGGAGGCGGCCAGCGAGGCGGTCTTCACGGTCACGGCGCGCTCCTGGTGCTGGCTGGGGCCGGCTGCTGCCGACCGGGTCGAGGAGGCCCAGACTAGCGGCATGCGGGCCCTGGTCGGCGGCACGCGGACGGCACGGAGGCGCCGCGGAGGTGCAGGGTGCAGGCTGGTGTGATGACCGCTACAGAGAACCGCGAACCGACCGCCCTCGAGCAGGCCATCAGCAAGGGACAGGCAGGGGAGGGCGACATGAACGCCGTCCTCGCCGAGTTCGTCAACGCGCAGGTCGTCGTGGCCACCGCCGTCGACGCGCAGGACAGCCTGAACGACCTCCAGCCGGTGCTGTTCGACCGCGAGGGCACGCCCATGCTCGCCGCCTTCACGCACGCCGACATGATCGGCGAGCAGGTCAAGGGCGTCGCCGAGTTCCAGGCGACGATCCCCGCCGCCGAGCTCGTCCAGGCGATCCCGGCGCAGACCGGCCTCGTCGTCAACCCCGGCAACAGCGAGGGCTTCGAGATGCTCCCCGAGGGCGTCGCCCAGCTCGCGAACGACGTGCGCGAGCTCGTGGCCGCGCACCAGGCCGCGGGTTCGCCCGAGCCCGGCCAGCCGGCGCAGCCCGCCTCCTAGGCACGACCCGCAGGACGCCCCGACCGTGAGCCACGGTCGGGGCGTCCGTCGTCGTGCCCGCGCCCGAAACACCGCCGACACACGCCGCCTGTAGTCTGAGCGCCACAACAGAACACCGGGCCACGAACACGTCGCGGGAGAGCCCCGGAGCGCACCAGGTGCGCAGCCGGGCACCGAAGGAGCAAGCTCCCCGCCAATCTCTCAGGTACCGCGTACCGCGACGGACTGGCCGCTCTGAAAAGCAGGAGGCACCTGCAGGAGGCGCGCGAGCGTCTCCGGCACCGCCTCCTCGCCCACGGTGAAAGCCGGCCCTCGGGTCGACGAAGCTCTCAGGCCCATGACAGAGGGGGTGCACGACCACGGCTCCGCCGTGCCGTGCGCGTCCCCGTCGTGCAGGTGCTGCACGGCGCCGATCCCGGCCGAGTCACCTGGCGCCGGGCCGTCCCCCAGGAGTCCGCAGATGTCCGACGCATCCTCGAACCTGCCCGCCGCCCCCGGTCCCGACGACGCCGAGCTCGTCGACGTCACGGCCGACCTCGACACCGCCGAGGCTGAGACCGGCGACGTCCCCGTCGCCGACGACGGCACCGAGGGCATCGCCACCGGCGACGGCGCGCCCCTCGACCTCGTCGCGGGCGACGACGTCGAGGCCGTCGCCGACGAGCAGGAGGAGCGGCTCAGCCCGCTGCACGAGGTGCACGTCGCCGCCGGGGCCAGCTTCACCGACTTCGCCGGCTGGCAGATGCCCGTCCGGTACAGCTCCGACCTCGCCGAGCACCACGCCGTGCGCACCGCCGCCGGGCTGTTCGACCTCTCGCACATGGCCGAGATCGCCGTGGTGGGCCCCGACGCCGGACCGTTCCTCGACGCGGCGCTCGCGGGCACCCTGTCGACCATCGCCGTCGGCCGGGCCAAGTACTCGCTCCTGCTCAGCCCCGAGGGCGGCATCGTCGACGACCTCGTCGTCTACCGCCTCGACGAGCACGACTACCTCGTCGTCGCCAACGCCTCGAACCGCGAGGCCGCGTTCGCCGCCCTCGCCGGCCGGGCCGACGGCTTCGACGTGACCGTCGACGACGAGAGCGACGACACCGCGCTGATCGCGATCCAGGGGCCCTAGGCCGAGGGCGTGCTCGACGAGCTCGTCACGTCCGATCGGCTGCAGCCCGACGCCCCGCTGTCGACTCTCCGCTATTACCGGGTGCTGCAGGGCACCTTCGACGACGCCCCCGTGCTCATCGCCCGCACCGGCTACACCGGCGAGGACGGCTTCGAGCTGTACCTCGCGCCCGAGCTCGCCCCCGAGCTCTGGGGCGCCCTCGCCGAGGCCGGCGGACCGCGCGGCCTCGTGCCGGCGGGGCTCGCCAGCCGCGACACCCTCCGCCTCGAGGCGGGCATGCCGCTCTACGGCCACGAGCTCGGCCTCGACGTCCGACCGGCGCAGGCCGGCCTCGGCCGCGTCGTCGACACCTCGAAGGAGTTCGTCGGCAAGGCGGGAGTCGAGCCGGCCCCAGACGCCCGGGTGCTCGTGGGCCTGGCCCTCG
>Ga0265780_10008342_pt1 | contig 12596 bp, 15 predicted proteins | sample P1T30metagenome_FD_192432 | JGI IMG/M metagenome (GOLD analysis project Ga0265780, IMG submission 192432) | Plant litter microbial communities from East Loma Ridge, Irvine, California - P1 T30 | ecosystem: Environmental > Terrestrial > Plant litter > Unclassified | place: USA: California...
ATAGCCCCTTGCCAGTGGCTTTGAAGCTGCCTGAACAGCTCGTAGAACCCTCAAACCTGATCTGACCATCTTGCTTGATATGTAGGTATGTAGTACTCGCTGCTGACGAAGACCAGTAACTTAGAACGGTTCGGAATTCTGATGAAATGGCGTGCTTCAATAGCCGACTCTGGGGTCTCCGTTGTCGTTACACGGAGTTGTGTATAGATCTCCGTAGTATATCTGAATTATGGCCTGGTGCAGTGCTCACCAGCGATCAAAGAGCATCTCTAAAATAGGGCAATGATTCGAGGCGCAAGTGTAGCGCCAAAACGTATCTGTGAGTCGTGTCGACATCGGCTAGTCGCTAGCGCAAGACCGACATCCCTGAGCAGCCGTGCGCTGGCTACCACCTCGACCTCTTCAACCGCTCGAATCACCTCAAGGATACCCGGTGAACCCACTAGCCGAACATTCGCGACAAGTTTAATATGGCGAGCTTCGAGGGCGGATCAAGGTGTAAAGAAGAGGAAGGTAGATATGGGCGAATTCCCGCCTGAGCGCATACGGTAAGCTGTATCGAACGGGACACGCAAGGCAGAGCTAACAAATCAGTAATCTATCAATCATCGCACATATCGATCACGGAAAGTCGACGCTGGCGGATAGACTACTCCAAGTGAGTCTAAGTCATGCACCAAAGTATACTCGCGCTGATTGCAGATGACGAACACTCTTCCACCTTCTTCAAATCCTCAATTCTTAGACAAGCTCAAAGTCGAGCGAGAACGTGGTATCACTGTCAAAGCTCAGACCGTTTCGATTATACATACACATACGGATGGTGGTAGATACCTTATCAATTTGATTGATACACCGGGACATGTGGATTTCAGCTACGAAGTTTCCAGAAGTTTAGGGGCATGTGAGGGCGGATTACTGCTGGTCGACTGTACGCGTAAGTTGGCAAAGGCAGACACTTCGAGATACAGCTGATAGTCAGAGGGTATCCAAGCACAGACACTGTCGGTCTTCCATCATGCTATGGAAGCGGATCTGGAATTACTGGCAGTTATCAACAAAGTGGATTTACCTCATGCCGCTCCCGTGGAGACCTCTGAACAGATCGTCTCATCACTCGGTCTTAGCGCCGACAAACATATGCGAATATCAGCCAAAAGTGGTCTCGGAGTTGACGAGGTCTTGAATCAGATTATCGACGGATTACCGGCACCCCAACCTTGGGAGGAGAAAGATGGGAAATTGAGAGGATTGGTCTTCGATCACTTGTACGTCAAGCTGGAACGTAATGCGCATAGCTGATAATTCAGCTACGACCATTTCAGAGGTGTTGTCGCCCTGGTACGGATCTTCTCAGGTTCGATCAAGAAAGGGGACAAAATCCGCTTCTTGCAGAGTGATCGAAAGTACGAAGTCCTGGAAGTCGGGATTCAGAATCCGGAAGAAGTGATAGTGGACGAGCTGGGAGTCGGACAAGTTGGGTAAGCTGAATCTCCTTCGTCATCGCTTGGCTGATTATCAGATACGTCGTCTGCAACATGAAGCACTCGGAAGATGGTAAGCTGACCAAGCAATATCGTTTCGCAGCTGACCTTCAGCTTTTATCGGTGACACCGTCTGCCATACAGATGCTCTAGTTGAGCCACTACCTGGTTTTCAACCTATGAAAGCGATGGTATGTCTTTCCTCTTATCATTGGCTGACTTGCAGGTCTACGCGGGTGTATTCCCTATTGACGGAGGTGAATTTCCGAAGCTGGAAGAAGCTATCGAGCGGGTAAGTGGTCTGCTCTCCATTGTGATAAAATGCTGAAGGAGATAGTTGACGCTAAACGACCGGTCTGGTGAGCCAACTCCTACTCCACGCTTTTGTGCGAGCTAACGACATCAGTCACCATTCAACGGGAATCCTCCGCAGCTTTGAGTCAAGGGTTCAGGCTTGGTTTCCTTGGTACATTGCATATGGATGTCTTGTGAGCTCAGAGCCTTTGCGCATGTCGGAGCCCAGCTAAACAGTAGCCGCCAGAGATTAGAAGACGAGTACGATTCAAATGTCATTGTCACTGCGCCCACTGTACCATATAAAGGTGCGCAGCTATTCACACCGGGTCTTCAGGTTACTAGCTGATGCTCAGTGCTCTACAAAACTGGTAGCGAGGAGTTCATTTCCAACCCAGCGGAGTTCCCAGATGTGACCGACCCCAAAGCTCGAGTTGCGAGTGTTGAAGAGCCAATGGGTGAGCCAGCATGCGAGATTGTGTTGTAGCCCAGCTGATCATCAGTCAACGCCACTATATTCGTTCCGAATGGTGAGTCGCTCAGCACGTACGACTAGCATGGCGCTGACAAGCAGAATACATTGGAGAGATGATGGATCTCTGCAGCCGATATCGAGGCGTTCAACAGGAATACAGACTCCTAGACGGCTCGGATCGTGCCATCCTCAGATACACTCTCCCACTAGCGGAGATTGTCGTCGATTTCTTCTCGGAGCTCAAGAGTGCTAGTTCTGGATTCGCTTCTTTCGACTATGAAGAAGCGGGTTATCAAGCTTCGGATCTCGTAAAGGTCAGCTTCCCTTTTCCTAGGATTGTAGCGGATGAGCTGACGAACAGCTTAATATGATGTTGAATGGTAAACCAGTTGACGCGCTTGCTATGATTGTACATCGAAGTGCTGCTCAGTCAATCGGGAGGGCCTGGACCAAGAAACTTCGTATGTTGTCTCACTCCCAACCAACGTAAGCTGACTTACTAGGTGATGTCTTACCTCGACAGCTATTCGAGGTGGCTATCCAAGCAGCTATTGGCACGAAAGTCGTCGCTCGAGAGACATTATCGGCAATGCGAAAGGATGTTACTGCAGGTCTATACGGAGGTGAGCCAATTCCTCCGATCATGGCCCAGCTGACGGTAAAGGACACTATGAGCGAAAGCTAAAGCACCTGAACAGACAGAAAGAGGGCAAGAAAAGACTTAAGAAACTAGCTGGGAATATCGATATCCCCCAATCGGCATTCTTTGATGTCCTTTCGTCCCGTCCTCGAGCATTTTCCACTTCAGCCAGGCGTCTTCGAGCTGGGGCTATGGATCACTTTTCACCTCATCTACCCAACGACCTTCCTCCGCCTACTATCGATCTGTCATACACTATGCGAGCTTCGCCTTTACCATTCGCATCATCTCGATTGTCTGCGAAAGAACGATCGGAAGATTTGTCCGAGCTTCATCGATTGATTTCAGAGCAGAAACCCGATGATGTGGCTATTGTCAAGACATTTGATGAGCTTGCTTCATCCGCTCCTCACTCTCACGTCTTTTCGACTGCCGAATTAACGGGTATTATGCGATCCCTCACGAAGATCGATAAACAGAAAGAACACCACCAAAGGACGAGGAACGCAGATTTGCTAAAGGTACATGCGGAACTGGAAGCGCTTTCCGACAAAGCAAGTCGGGGTCTCGAAGTCGCCCTACTCCAATCTGTCAACCGGACTGTCGATTCGAGCTCTGTCACGGCATTGGCAGATATCGATTCCCAAATGGCTGCCATGTTTCCCCGAATACCGTCAAATCAGGATGTACGGGCCGCGAAGCGATACAGGGTGTGTGTGAATCACATTCTCAACCTATGCGCCATGGCTGGTGATACCGAACGGTTCGATAAGTGGCAATCACGAATCAGTTCGCTAGGTCAGGAGGAGGATAGTTATTCTGCTTTATCGGCAATCACGCTAGCTGCTAAAGATGGTGACGCTCAGGCTGTCATTTCCGCATTCGAAGAGCTCAGTCAATCCATCACAGACCCTTCGAAACACGTCATACTTCTCAACTATACTCTTTGGCAACTAGCGACGAGGGGACATTGGCACCGCGTACTACCTACCCTCTACCGTCTCGCTCCGGATTTTTCAACTATCGATATTCCAGGTATTGAATTGGGGGAACCCTTGCTTGTTCTAGACGGTTCAAAAGCGACCGCTCAGACCTTCTCGGCTATACTACATGCTCTAGCATACCAGGGCCAGTTCGACGCTGCGATGACTGTCTTCAGAATGATGATCGAACATGGATTCCAACCACATGTGCCAGAGTACCAAAGCTTGTTCAAGGGATTCGCAAGACATGGGGTCGTTCCACAAACTACCGCTGGTCGACTCGCATCCTCCTTTCCACTCTGGGAGCGATTCGACAACTCCCCTTCGAAGAGTAGCACAGGCGAATCAATCAGTAACATATGGCAACAATCAACATCACCTATGACAAACGAATCACAATGGACAATATCAAATCTAAGGGAGATATTCACTTCATTCATCCACCTTTCTCCATCTGCACAATACTCCCAAGCTCCGACGGCTGATAAGATCTGGACGATCTTACTTGCTTTTGGACGGACTACCAATGGGGACGAAGGGACTTTGGCGGAGGTCTGGGAGCGGATGGAGGGGAAGTTTGCGAGTGAAGAGAATGGGTGGTGGGGGTGGACGACTGATGGACGGTTGAGGAGGTTGAGGGCTAGGATGTTGGAGGACCAAGAGGGCGTAGATTAAGCTTATTGAGAACTGAGTCCAGGCGTTGGCATATTGTACAGTCTTGATAGTCTACTTGCATTGCATACTGCATCACTCCGCATGAGCTAGCTCCGTACTAAGCACTCGGGAATTGAAGTGGAGGTCGACCACTCAAATCCAAAAGTCAGCTCAACTCACAAACTACCTTTTAATCAACATACTGCTTCCGAACCCAAACACAGCATGCTCCTTGCTCGACTAGCCATGAGGACAGCTGCGCATATGATCCTGTTTGTGGTATCAGCGATCTCTGTGATGGCCGATACGGAAATCCGAAATTTCCACCTTCCCCTTCCCTCCTCAACCCGGTCTATCCACCAAGCCACCCAAATCCTCGACATACCTCTCCCCACATCCCCACAAGTCCTCAATATATCACACACAAATCCGGAGATATGGATCAGGACTCCTGTAGAGCGATATAAGAGCTGGACAGCCAGGGTCTCATGGCCTGCCTCTGTAAGCCATAAGCGCCAATTGTGCTGATGAGTAGATGCCAACAAAATTCGAGATGGAAGTTTTACCTGATCTCGAATCGGTCGATGCAGTCATCGTACATCTTTCTGGCAGTCTACTATCACCTCGGTTGCCTCGTCAACCTTTCAAACCGACTCCTATTGGTGATTCACCCATTGTCAATGACGAGTTTTCCACGACCTTCGCGCTAGTTATCGAACCTCTGATACTTGGCGTATTGCCTAAGACGGCGGTCCCTGCACTGTGTTGGATCTTCGTCTTTGGCCTCGGATCTGCTTGTACGGTACCGACCATAATTCGATATCTCAATCCCAGCGGTACGGATGGGGAAGTCAAAGGGTCTGAATCCCAGGGGCGGAAAGCAATCTAGTCGGTTGATACTTGGTAGTTGTATTATTCATATAAGGCTACATTTCTAATGGCTACATGTACTATACTAGATCACGACAGCAGCTTCTACTCTCTCCAGGTCTAGTTGCTCATCCGGACTGACTTGATCTTGGATCTGTCCTGTCAATTCATACATCCCACTCTGCAGCGTTTCCGAGTGTTTCCCTTCAATCTCGCTTACCCACTTCTCGCCTGTAGACAGTGGTGTCTGATTGCATCAGCTGAAGCTTTGGTGGGTCGGAAATAAACGACGTACATGCTGTGCTTTCTCTGGCTCTGCTTGCGGTGGTGGTGGTGCAGCAGCAGCTGCTGAAAGTCTGACCCTGGTAGTCGTCCTAGGAGGCGAAGGCCGTTTTCGAGGAGGTGGACGCCCACTCGGCCGTGCTGGTTCGGGTCGAACACTGGGTGTAGTCGCTGAAAGGCCCAAACCCGTAGATGATGTAGAAGAAGCTACTTCATGCGGCGCCGCTTCGAGTCCCGAATCCGACTCGGAAGGAGCATCCGATAAAGGATCAGAATCCGTATCCGAGAGTTCACCTTCACTCGGGATGGTTATGGTCGAAGCTTGCCTCGGTTTCCTCATCTGTCTCGAACTCGTATGACTGGTGCTATCTGATTGACGCCTCTTTCGAGAAGTCGGGGTTTGTGACGATTGTGGGACCGGCAAGGATCTGCGGCGGTCTGATACTTCTTTGGATTTGAGGGCTAATACTCGTGCTGGAAGGGCTGTTGGTGGTGGTGATTCAGACATGTATATGGTAGACTTTTCGTCTCGCACTTTCGACCTGGAATGTCAGTCTGGGTTCATGTCGGTCTTGATAGGCAGACTCACTTTCTCGGATCAACAGGAAGCATACTGTCGTAACGCCTCATGACCTCTTCACCCTCTTTGACCAGTCTACGACGAAGCCATTCTATCCCATTGACCTTGACTGCCATCTTTCCTTTATCCCATAAACCCGTCGGATCATCACGAGCGAGTACTGTCCAAACAACCGAAGACCAAGATCCACTAGATATACTCTTCAATAGATCTATCCTGGTCCTCATTCGATACCGCTCATGAGTGAGTTTATCACGTTCATCTTTCCTTTGGCGTTTCTCGATAGCTTCATATCGTTTATGTAATCGATGATAGAAATCGTCAGAAACATCTTCCGCGCCCTGTTTGTCAGTCGTGTCGCTGGAGAAGGGGCGTACCTCGTTGGAAGCGCTTAATCTTCGGAGTCGCCTCAAGGGTGAGACTGGGTTTCGAGTCACCAATAACTCCTCTCGAGCTTCCTCCTCGTCATCTTGGCCTGAGGTAACCTTGATCCAGTCGGGGGTTTCAATCATACCCCGCGCTGTCGACGGTCCAGCTTCATTCGGTGTAATCGTAATTTGCTCCGTGGGGACTTCCTGTTTTGCAGACTCAACGGGCGGGTCGATTTGATCAAGTGGGAGTGAGGTGATTGTGATCCTCAAACTGTCAGGTGGACAATCGTTAGGATAGCCTAAATATCAGCCCGCCTCTCTGGAATGGATCCCCCGACGAACCATATCGGTCCAGCCAGTCAACAATCATATTCTCCAGGTCCCGAAACCCTTCCTGTCCACCTCCAGCCGCCCGCCTGATCCTGGCGGGCAAGACCCTCTTGCCAGGTCTACCCTGTTCCCCTTGCAAAGGTGGTCCATGAGCCTTGCCTTTCCCCTTGTCCCGGCTCACGCGACTTAGCTTCTGTGCTCCTGCCGGAGATGATGTAGTGGTCCCGGGTCCTGGGCTAGGGAGACTTATAGACACCTTCTGCGGACTTGGACTGAGTGAAGAGATGGAGCTAGAGCTCAGTTGTCGTGACCGTGTTTCCAGAGATGGCTGTTTACCGTCGCGAGCCTCGTGTAACTGAGCCAGGGGACGTGCTTGAACAGATGAACGCGTCGTAGATTGTCTAGTCGACCTGGTATCCCCTGGCGCCATCTGGATAGACGCCATGACCTCCTGAATTGACGTTAAGGGAGGGGTGTAGAGGAATTTGAGACGAGAAATATGGATGAAAGTTGATTTGAATCTCAACTTGACTTTCTTTCCTCTTTGTTTGCTCTTGTCTCACTTTACCTTCACATTACATTACATCATACCATGGACGCTCGATCGTTATTGAGGGCAAAGAAGGCAGAGAGTAGGATTGAACATCCTCATGCTACTTATACTGGAGCTGGGCAATTGAGGTGTTCAATATGCGCTATACCAGGTACGCCCCTCTTTCCATTCTTTTGTATAAGCTGATGGTTAGTGAAACAATGGGATGCCCATCTCCTTACAAAACAGCACCGAGCATCCGTTACGAGAGAAAAGCAGTCACAGAGTTCCACAAAATCAAAGAGGCCGGCCGAGGATACTGGTAGCAGTTCGAAAAGACCCAGGACAGAGGAAGTCGTCAAGAGCTCAATTCTCCCTGCTGGATTCTTCTCAGGTGGTGGACCGACCATAGTCCCGGACGATGATGACGAAGAGGAGGAGCAGGAACAGCAAGCAGTAGCCAAACCCGCAGAGGCCGGACCATCAACCACCAAACCATCCACCACCACCACTCCGACAACTCCAGCAAATCAAACAGGAGATGAAGAACTCGATTCTTTCCTTGCTTCCCTGGCCGAACCTGAACCCGAAACAACAGAAACAGAACCAGAACCAGCACCCACAGCCGCTACTCAGAAGACAGTTAAAAAGTCATCATATCGAGATATCATCCCTGGTCAGGCATCTTATGAAGCTGCTCCTATTCGTAATATCCCCAAAGATCAGGAACCGGAGCCGGAGCAGGAGGTACAGGAGACAGAAGCGGAGAAGAGGGCTAGGATAGCAAGGGAGGAGAGGGAGGAGATCATGGATAGGTTAGAATAGGAGGAGAGGGCTCAGTGAGTTTTCCCTCTTCTCGACCGTGAATGACCGGATGGGGGCCGTCGCTGACTTACAGGGAGGATGGGGATTCGAGGGTGGCTGCATTGAAGCAGAGAATGGAGATGCTCAAGAAACGACGAGAAGCAAAGAAGGCCAAGGCGACATAGGCTCAGACCGAAGTCTGAATGGATTAAATGCATGGCAGTAATATACAAATGTTATGAGGGGTGAACCCGACTATAATGCGTATGATGAGGGGTGTGTGTCACCTGATGCTAGAATTACAACGACTACTCCTCTTTCCTTACCTCAGTCCAAATCCCTTGGGAGACGACGATCGTTTCTCGGACCCAGCACTATTCGTGAATCCAAATCCCCTACCAGAACGAGAGGACGATGGTTTCTCATCACCTTTGCCCCGAGACGCAAAGCCAAAGCCCTTGCTGGACCGCGGCGGCTGCCTCTCTGAGGTTAGATCGTGTTCGAAACCCGATTTTCTTTCAGAAGTGGATGATTGCCTCTGAAGAGATGGGTCTTTGTCGAAGCCAAATCGCTGTTTCCATGGTTTTGGATCCCTTCCTGCGTTGTTGAACGATCGGGGCGATGGAATTTGGTCTTCATCGTGAGCCTGATCTTTCGCTCGGCGCTGCAGACCGAATGGCTTATCGTCTCCTTGACCCGTCGAGATGTCGACTTCGTCATCAAACTCGATCGAACTCGGTCTTGAGAGTAATGACTCCCTAGCTCGTCGATATTGTTGCTCTTCGAATGTCCCTGATGCCCTCCCTCGAGCGCTTTTACTGGGTACGAGCGGATTCAGATCCCCCATCATCCCATCCAACCGTCTTCCTTCCATCTGTCCGAAACCATCTTTGGTGTCCACTCCTAGCTCTGCGAACCATTCACTGACATCCTCTCCAGTCTCTTGGGCGTACTGATAGATCCTATCTATAGCCTGTAATCTTTCCGCTTCCCGATGTATATCTTCGACTCTTCCTACTCGCACATCTTCCTCTTTCTCCTCTTTGACTTGTTCGCGGAGTTTGCGGTATTGCTCGTATCTCACTTCCTTCCTCTTCCTAATCATTTCCTCTTCATTTAATCGATTTTCATGGAAAGCCAATTCGAATTGCTCAGCCCGTCGGAAAGCCTCATCAATCGTTTCGGTCGGTTCGATATCCTGACTCGATTCACCCACTATGTCCGGGTTATATAATCTGGGACCAAGTTGCCAAGCATATTCGGCAACCCTATAATCAGGTTCGATAGGTGGGGGCTGTTCACCACCTGATTTCGCTGCGATTCGCTCTCGTCGTCGAGTCATTCGGAGTGCCTTTCTTTCTGCCTCTTTCCTTTCTTCCTCTGTTTCGGCAGGTCGGAACCCAAGGGCTTTATGTATAGCTCCTCTGCTCTCCAAATGCGCAAGAAGAGTCTTCTTTAGGAAACTTCCATTAGCTCTCCTCCCTGGCCAACTCCGTTGAGACTTACTTGACAGACTGAAATGGATGATGAGGCATAGGTAGTACAGGCGGAGGTACCCAGACCCTCCTACCTTCCCTCATATTCGAAACGATCTTCATCTTGATATCCCCATTCTCATTATACTCTTGAACAGGTTGTAGAATCGGTTTGAATCCCTCAGTCCCCTTTTCCCATATCTGAGGCGTAGACAGTCGTTCATGTCTCTCGAGCAGGTTTCGAATGAGTCGAATCGCTGTTCCTGCTGGATCTGGTTTTGAAGGGCCTGCTTCTGATGTGAAGAAGCGTTTGAACGCTAGCATGATAGTCGATGGTGGTCATTCACTGAAATCTCAACTTTTGATTAATCGTGCCTGATCGTTCTGTTGATGCTATCTTTGTCGTTGCTTTTGACTTTATACCACACCATACATCCGCTATTGTCGTCCTGTGTCATGTCTCGACATCCTGCCGCTTCCAATCGCTCAATAAGATAGCATTTATCACGAAAAGGCAGAAATGGGAGGGGTAGCATCAGTGCTCAACCCAGGTGAACAGGTACGGCCATCCGCGGTTAGTGTGAATTGCTAGGTCTGACGAGTGCAGCCCGCGGTCTCAATTCCTGATGGATACGAGACTCCATCTTTTCCCTCGCTTTACGAACCAAACATCCAGGATACGTTTGGAAATGAGGGGCATTTCCTGTATCAAGCGTATAGTAAATCATCCTCCTCTTGCCAATTAGGCGTTTCACCTCATACCCCTCACATCCGTGCTTGATATCATAGCGTCCTCTCGGACTCAGGAACATTCATGCTGATATCCAGCGATATGGCGATTTCAATTCTACTGGAACCTAATTCTATTCGGCACAATCCTTTTTCTGTGCTCAATAGCATGTTTCACAACATCCCTCTTATCCTTGACCATCCTCCGTCGTCCGCCCCCTGAACCAAAAGATGCCCGTGAAAAGATGAGAAGACCTAGAAAACCGTTCCCTTTATGGCCCGTGTTCTTGATACCGGTAGTATGGTCGGCTTTGGGGGCTCTTGTTGCCCTTATATGTTCGGCGGCTGTTGGGTTCGTATTGGCTGCTGTTTATAATGCTGCTGGCTTTAGTATGTCTACGTAAGTCGTCTGTCTTCACCCATTGTTTTATGCTGGGTGCAGAAGCTGATGGGCAGGTGGGTACCGTTCTTGTGGGCCTGGATACAGGTCTTGATTCTTATCATCTCGTACGTGTCTAAACAACTAGCCGTGATCGGCGGATGCTTGCTGGTCACCAGGGTGCTGAGCACGATACTGATGGCACAGGAGTTACTCGACTGTTGCTTCCATACTGTAGCCTAATATTACTGTCTAGTGAGCCATTTACACAAGTGTCTTTACTCAAGGAGCTAATTTTCGCAGTCTTGTATCCCTCAGTTGTATATACATTCCGTTGCTCGCCTATATATACGCATCCCCAGGTTACGCTTGATACTGGATGATAGTCTCTACCAGCATACCTAACGACAAGTTGCAAAGGGATTTTTGTCCTTGACGACGGTGGTGCTGATAATCCGTGAAATGGCCGTATATGAATTATCTCATCGAAGTCAGATTGCTCTACCCACCCACTATCAACGCTGGTCGTTTCTATATCTACCGCACCATATTGCTGTTGAGCGGCATCATGGGCAAACTCATCTATCATCAATGGGGTAGACTCCTAGCATTGACGTCTGCGACGTGTACGTGTTCCTCTACAGCTGCCCTCGACGAAGAGTGGTGATAGCTGACAGAAAGATATGCTTTGGGGTATGTGATGAGAACGATGAGCGACTGAGAGCTGACGGTTAGCTTCCATGTGGGCCTTCTTCTACCGCAAATTCTTCTGGGACGTCATGTAGGTCAATCCTCTTGGGTCCATGAGCACGGCTGACTAATCAGTGGCGGTACTCTGGGACCCGCTGGGATCATGTAGTTCCATTTTACATACCAAATGAGGTGGAACTGATCGTCTAGTCCCGGAGCGAATTCGCGACCCTTCATCGCGATCATTGTCGACATCCCGCTTCTCCAGATCTTCACCCTCTTGCTCTCTGTTCTAGCACTCGTCATCGAGCTACCCGCTCCGTTCGTATGTGATATCATGACAAGCTTGCGTTGACCGATAGATCAAGGGCACTGCCTTCCATAGGAGTCTGGCATTGAGGGTCGTGTTGTACTTTTTCACTGGATTTATCGGAATCTTTGTGTATCAGGTGTGTCGTTTCTGTGAGCAGTGCTGATTGCAGACGGTTGATTGTGCTGTGTACTTCGTTATCACCTCTATGGTCTATGCTAAGGCTTTGATGAAGGGAGAGAACGTGAATGCGCCCGCGAAGGAGATGGATGTAGTGTAGCGCTTCTCGTACATGGCTAGAGGCCACTACGGTCGAAAAGATGTATTTTGTACCAAGTTTTGCTTATGGGGTGGACTCGAGCGCAGCTGATGAGGAAGTAATGAACCAAGAGAATAGTGCAGTGCAGAGAAGTATAGGTAGAAATGCATCAATCCCTTGAATGGGAGAGCAGAAAAACAAAAGTCAAAAGACGAGAACTAATCTCGGAATATACAGAAAACAACCGCTCTCCCCCAGCTCCAACTCCAAACTCTAGCGATGACGGGGCGATTAAGCACCGAAACCGTAGAGGGTTCGGCCCTGTCGCTTCAAAGCGTAGACGACATCGAGGGAGGTAACAGTCTTCCTCTTGGCGTGTTCGGTGTAGGTGACAGAGTCTCGGATGACGTTCTCGAGGAAGATCTTTAGGACACCTCGGGTCTCTGGATCGTTAG
>Ga0265780_10008344_pt1 | contig 12595 bp, 8 predicted proteins | sample P1T30metagenome_FD_192432 | JGI IMG/M metagenome (GOLD analysis project Ga0265780, IMG submission 192432) | Plant litter microbial communities from East Loma Ridge, Irvine, California - P1 T30 | ecosystem: Environmental > Terrestrial > Plant litter > Unclassified | place: USA: California...
TCACTATTTTTATTATTAAGCATATAATTGTATTTTCGCCCACTGAATTAAAATTTAACAAAAAATAAAAAATGGCGGTTTTATCTAAAATCAGGCAACGTTCAATATTGCTTATAGGTATTATAGGCTTTTGTTTACTGGCATTTATAGTAGGAGATATTATAAACAGCGGTGGCTTTGGCGTTACTAAAAATGTAGGTAGTGTAAACGGAACAGACATCCCTGCAAATGAGTTTATGAAAGAAGTAGGTACAATGCAGGGTCAGAGCGCCACGCAGGCTACCAATTCTATCTGGAACAGGGAAGTAGAGAAGATACTTTACAATGAAAGGTTTGATAAAGCCGGTATCAGGGTAGGTAAAGACCATGTTCTTGACATTTACAGCCAGATTTTGGGCCAAAACCCTCAGTTTATGAATGCTCTTGGCCAGTTTGACAAGGTTAAATTCAATGAGTTTCTTGTAAACATGAAAGAGGCTAACCCTGCACAATACCAGCTTTTTGAAAGCGAAAGGCCAAGGATTGAAGCGTCGGCTAAAAGGCAGGTGTATGTAAACATGGTTAAAGCCGCTTACTACACTACCAATATAGAAGGTCAGCAGCGTTATGCTCTTGAAAATAACAAGGTTACATTTAGCTATGTGTTTGTTCCTTATAACACTGTTAATGATGATCAGGTTAAGGTTTCTGATGATGAGCTTGTTGCTTACATGAAAAAGAACGAAAAGAAGTTTAAGGCTGAGCCATCTCGTGATATCGAATATGTACTGGTTGAAAACAAAGCATCTGCTGCAGATGAGGGCGAGGCTAAAAAAGAAATTGAAGCACTGCTTGCACCAAGGGTTGAATATGTAAAAGAGACCGGAGTTAATGATACTCTTGCGGGCTTTGCAGGCATTCCTGCTGCTGAGGTAGCGCAGTTTGTTAACGAAAACTCTGAGATGCCATACGATACTGCTTTTGTAACTAAAGCAGCCCTGCCGGTTGAGTTTGCCGAACAAATATATAACACTCCTGTAGGCGGCGTATTTGGCCCTTATACAGATGCAGGTTACTATAAACTTACAAGGATGATGGCTAAGAGGCCGGGTGCTACGGTTAAGGCGCAGCACATCCTTATAGGCTATAAAGGCAGCAAAACGCCAGATCCTAAAATTACCATGACTAAAGAAGAGGCTAAAGCTAAGGCCGATGCACTACTTGCTCAGGTTAATGCTAATCCCGCTTCATTTGGTCAGCTTGTTAGAGAAAACTCTGTAGATCAGGGCTCTGTAGCTAACGAGGGTGTGTATGATAACATACAGCCTAAACAAATGGTACCTACCTTTGATGAGTTTATCTTTAACAACCCGATAGGTAAAACCGGCGTTGTAGAAACTGACTTTGGTTTCCACGTAATCAAGGTGTTAGATAAGTATGAAGGCATACAAGTAGCTACTATTGCCATCAAAATTGGCGCAAGCGATGCTACTGTAAACAGCAACTTTAACAAAGCTACCAAGCTTGAAATGGATGCCAGGAATGGTAAAAAGTTTGCCGACCTTGCTAAAGACGGTGGCTTTACTATAGTACCTGCAAACGGTGTTAAATCGTTTGACGAAAGTGTACAGGGTGTAGGCGCTCTTAGGGCTCTTGTACGTTGGGCATATGAAGACGGTACTAGAGTTGGTGACGTTAAAAAGTTTGATACTCAGAATGGTAGCCATGTAGTTGCAAGGCTAAAAAGCATAAACGATACTGGCCTTATGTCTATAGAAGAGGCTAAAGTATCTGTGTTGCCAATAGTTCGTAACGAAAAGAAAGCTGCTATAATCAGGAAGAAAATGGCTGGCTCAACCCTTGATGCTGTTGCTAAAGCTTCAGGATCAAGCATTAACGAAGCAGTGGCGCTAAGCATTGCAAACCCAATGATACCGAGCGTTGGCCCCGAAATCAAAGTGGTGGCTAAAGCATTTGGAATAGGTACCGGTAAAACATCTAAACTAATTGACGGTGAGGCTGGTGTATTTATGGTTAGCACTAAATCTATCGAAAAAGCTGCTGAGCTTCCTAACGGTTACGGCGCACAAGCTAAGATGGTTACTGCGCAAAACAGGAACAGTGCCGAAGGCAAGCTTACTAAAGCTATGAAAGACGACGCTGATATAGAAGATAACAGGTTCCAGTTTAATTAAGGTTAAACCTGCAGAATTTTAAAAATCCACCTTCGGGTGGATTTTTTTGTTTTATATTATTGGTTTGCCTAATGTCCATATTGTCCAAGGGAAAGGGGCTAATATTTCACTTTCGGACTTTGGAATTGGGTTATTAGTTTACGGTGCTTTTAAGTTTTTTGAATTCCGTAACGGCTTTTTGCCCCTGTTTCGAAATTCCCAAGGCAGTGGCGATCGGTTTTGCACCTATATTTTTTTACGATATCGTCAGTTTGGAAAACTTGATATGTCGTGAAGTCTGTATTTGTGAGGCTTTGGGGACTATTTATATTTTAAAGGCTAAAATATATCATCAGTTTTCACCTTATCTGAAAAGAAGTAATTCCTGAAATCCATAATTCTCAAATTCCGGCCGGTCATTGCGAGGAGGAACGACGAAGCAATCTCATAAACTAAAAAAAACAGGACCGTGGAAAAATGCCACTATGATTATATCATAACATTCTTAAATGTAAGGTAGGTGTTTCCCGTAGGAAATCCGTCTTCGTAACAAAGCCTCATCTTGGCTCAATATGTGTAGAATGATAGGGGAGGCCAATCTTAGCTCTGTGGAAGCGGTATATCGCCATATAAGTATTAGGCACAGTTTACTGAAACCTACTCCGATTTCACATCCAGCGCATCCCGCAGCGCATTGCCCGCCATCATAAACGCCAATACCAGTAATAGCATGGCGATACCCGGTGCTAACGCCAGCCAGGGTTTACCTAATATAATATAGTTGTAGTGGTCTTTAATCATGCCGCCCCAGCTGGGTACCGGTGGCTGTGCGCCAAGCCCTAAAAAGCTCAGGCCGCTTTCAACAAGTATGGCACTGGCAAAATTGGCTGCCGAGATAACAATAACGGGTGCCATGCTGTTGGGCAGTATGTGGTTAAATATGATGCGGCGGTTGTTATAGCCCAGTGCCCGCGCAGCGGTAACGTATTGCATTTGCTTTATGCCCATAACCTGACCGCGCACCACGCGTGCCACCTCTACCCACATAGTAAGGCCTACGGCTATAAATACCTGCCAAAAGCCTTTGCCCAGGGCAAGGGTAATAGCAATAACCAGCAGCAGCGTGGGTATAGACCATATAATGTTTACAAGCCACATTACAAACGCATCTACCCGGCCACCATAATAGCCCGCTATAGCCCCAAAAAAGATGCCCACTACCAAAGATATGAACACCGCTACAAAACCTATGGCAAGCGATACACGCGAGCCTATAATCAGCCTGCTAAGCAGGTCGCGGCCCTGGCTGTCGGTGCCTAATATAAATTTTTCTGTAGAAATGTACTCCTTTTCAAAAGTGCTGCCCGCCGGTATGCTGAATTGCGATAGCGCCATCGATTTTGTTATCGCTAAATCGGGCTCATCGGTATACTCGCGGTAGGTAAGGCTGTCGCCTTTTATGGCATAGTCCAGCAATGCCACTTTGGGCTGCGGGTTTTCGTTGCCGGTAAAATATTCGGTAAACGCCATCCCCTCATTGTGCGTGGCTGTAGGCAGGCGCAGCAGGGTAACGCTAAACCCCGGCGGCTTGCTGTGTATGGCCAGGTCGCCCCAGTTGGCATTCTGGGTTTTATCGGGTGCCAGCACGTAAGCAAAAACAGCTACCAGCAGCATGGCTACTATAAATATAAAACTTAAAACGCCCCAAAAGTTCTTCCTGAACTTTTGGAGCGCCAAGCCTGTAAGCGATTTACCGGTTTTAGCCATCAATGCTTATCGTGTTTTATTTACTTCTTTGGTAGATTTAATAGCAGCCGTTTTAGAGCCCTGCATATCCTGTAGCACATTAAGTGCCTCTTCTACATACATATCTTTGCTCAGGCTGTCATACCAGGCCTGTTTTTTCTCGGCCAGGGCAGGGTCTTTTTTAAACATTTCCTTTTCATAAGGCAGGGCTTCAAACACAAGGTTGTTTTTGTATTTGTTTAGTTCTTTAAACTTGGCTGTAGCCGCTTCGCTCTTGGTTTGTTCTGCTTTAAACTTATCTATGTTAAGGCTAAAAGTAGTTTCGTCTTTTTGGCTGTTAACCCATTTTCCGTTTTCCTCCATCAGTTTAAACTGAGGGTTAGCTGCCATCCTTTTTTTGCTGTTGGCTACCACTCCTGTAAAATCGTTGCCAAAACGTTTGTAATTGGCTGCAGGTATCTTATCCCAAGGCAGTGCGTTGTCGCTGTCGCGCTCGCCCATGTCAATATAGCTGTATTTGTCTGGCATAACAATATCGCTGTACACGCCTTCGCGTTGTGTAGAGCCACCATTTATCCTGTAAAATTTCTGCGTGGTGATTTTTATGGCACCCAGGTCGCCAAAGGTGCTGCTGCGCACAAAGGTATTAAGGTCGTATATGTTTTGAACGGTACCTTTACCATAAGTGTGCTTGCTGCCCATAATAATGCCGCGGTTATAATCCTGTATTGCAGCGGCAAAAATTTCTGATGCCGAAGCAGAGAAGTTGTTTACCATAACCACAAGCGGGCCGTCCCACTGTACTTTACTGTTTGTATCAGCAAGCACTTTAGCATCTTTATTGCGCTCGCGCACCTGTACTACAGGGCCTTTATCTATAAACAGGCCGGTAATATCAACTACGGTTTTTAAAGAGCCGCCGCCATTGTCCCTAAGGTCAATAATAAGGCCTTCTACACCCTGCTCTTTAAGTTTTTCAACCTCAAGGGCAACGTCTTTAGCTGCGTCGCGGTTGTTTTCGTCTTCAAAATCTATGTAAAACTTAGGCAGGTATATAATACCGAATTTCTTGCCGTTTTTGTTTACAATGCTGCTTTTGGCATACGTTTCTTCTGTTTCTACAACTTCGCGTATTACAGAGTATACCTTCATGCTACCATCTACCTTTTTAACGGTAAGGCGCACCTCAGTACCTTTAGGACCTTTTATTTTTTTAACCACATCATTCAGCCTCATGCCGCCTATGTCAATAGGGTCTTCCTTGCCCTGGGCTACCTTCATGATCACGTCGCCCTGCTCAAGGTCTTTACCCCTCCAGGCCGGTCCGCCCGGTATTACTTCGCTAATCTCAATATAGTCGACTTTCTTCTGCAGGCGGGCACCTATACCTTCAAAAGAGCCCCTCATGCTGGTGTCAAATTTTTCTTTGTCGTCAGGCGCAAAGTAAAATGTGTGCGGGTCAAAACGCTCAACAATAGCGTTAAGGTACATGCTAAACCACTCGTTGCGCTCCATTTTGTCTACAAAGTCAAAATAGTCGTCTAATGATTTTAGTGTCGATTCGCGTGCTTCTTTTTCAAGTTCGCCAAACGATTTATTTTTATCAGCCGGTTTTGCAGCAGCATCGGCAGTGTCCTGCATCTTTTGCTTGTCGGTTACTGTAGAAAGTACCGATAGTTTAAGTTGCTTTTCCCAACGCTCACGCAGGCCTGCATCATTTTTAGGATACGGCTGCTTTTCATAATCAACGTTAAGGTTTTCGTTTTTGCTAAAGTCAAACGGCTGCGCCAGTATTTCGCGGTAGTATTTTTCGGCTTCCTTGGTGCGTTTTAGCAGGCGGTTATAGGTAAGCTCAAAAAAAGCAAGGTCTTTGGCTTTAATTTGATCGTCCAGCTGGGTTTCATATTTTGCAAACTCGGCAATATCGGCCTGCGTAAAAAACCTTTTGCTGGGGTCCAGCGCTTCAAGATACGCCTTGTACACGCCTTTGCTAAAATTGTCGTCTATAGTTGCGGGGCTGTAGTGGCCGTTGTCTATAACATAGGTAAGCAGCTCTACCAGGGTCTTATCCTTGTCTGTAGATGATTCTTTGCTTTGTGCAAACAGGGTGCAGCTCAGCAGCGTGCTGCCTATAAGGGCAACCAACGCAAATTTATAGTTTCTCTTCATAAATCTTAAAAAAGCTTTCATTTCAATTCTCTTGATAGTAGTTAGCATTAAAAAGCGTGCCAAAGTTTACATACAGGATACATACACCTGCGCGGCATGGCTAAAATGCCTAATTTAGCTAACGTAAAAGTACAATTCTTATTTTGATATATACAATATGGCACACAAAAAACCTTTGATACTGGTAACCAATGATGATGGTATAACCGCACCCGGCATTCGTGCCCTTATAGAAGTAATGAAGACACTGGGCGATGTTGTGGTGGTAGCCCCCGATAGCCCGCAGAGCGCCACCGGCCATGCCATTACCATAAACAATACACTTTATATTAATAAAGTAAATATTGACCCCGATATAGAAAAGGAATACAGCTGCAGCGGCACCCCGGTAGACAGCGTAAAGTTTGCCGTAGCCGAGATACTGCACCGCAAGCCCGATTTATGCGTAAGCGGCATTAACCACGGCAGCAACAGCAGCATAAACGTTATTTACAGCGGAACCATGAGCGCGGCGGTAGAGGCGGGCATAGAGGGCATACCCGCTATTGGCTTCAGTCTTCTGGATTACGACTGGAATGCCGATTTTGAGCCTGTAAAGCCTTTTATAAAAAAAATTGCACAGCAGGTGCTGGATAACGGCCTGCCCGATGGTGTTATACTCAATGTAAACATGCCTAAACTACCGGAAAAAGAAATTAAGGGCATAAAAATATGCCGCCAGGCAAAAGCCATTTGGCAGGAAACCTTTGATAAGCGTACCAACCCTATGGGGCGCGACTATTACTGGCTCAGCGGCAAATTTGTTAACCTTGATAACGGCGAAGACACCGATGAATGGGCGCTGGCAAATGGTTATGTTAGCGTGGTTCCGGTGCAGTTTGACCTTACGGCGCACCATGCCCTCCAGACACTGAATGGGTGGCAATTATAGGCATGCATACTGTCTTAAAGATTTGGTAAACTTTCGGTAAAGTATTGTTAACTGGTTTTGTAGGAGCGTTATAATTGTAATCTTTGTGGAGAGAAAACTTAATTTTTTTTACACAAATGCTTATGAAAAAACTTGTTATGATGGCCTTCGTGGCCATGGCTATGGTGTCATGTTCAGATGACGACAACGAAAACACAAATGTTGAACTTACAGGTAACTGGAAGCTAACGGCCTTTACTTTAGATCAGGGTATCGACCTTAACAACGATGGTACGGCGTCAACAAACCTAATGACAGAATCGAATTGCTACAACAACTCTACACTTGTATTTGGAGCCAGCAATGCAGCTACATTTAACATCCAGGAGCTTGATATCGATTATGACGTTGTAACAGGTACCCAAAATTCTTATGAGTACAGTGTAGACTGTCTTGCAGGAGAAAATGAAACTACCACGTATACAGTTTCTGGTAACAACGTAACATTCTCTGCAGGTGGCGAAAACCTTGTTTTTATCCAGAACGGCAACAAGCTTACTGCTACGTTTACAGGTGGTGGCGTTCCGGTTAATGACAATGGCGATACTGATTTTCAGTTGCTAACTGGTAAGATCGAGTTTACAAAACAGTAAACGCATTTACTTACTATATAAAAAATGATTTATTTGCCCCTGGCTTCAGCCGGGGGCATTTTTTTTGACAAAATCCCAATTGTTTCCAGATTGCGGTAGCATCTTGCAGTATAATTAAACGATACGGCTATGCAAAAGAAGGTTTTATGTACAGTTTTGGCAATTATGGGTTTGGTGTACAACGGCTACAGTCAGCTGAGCCCTCCGGGTCTTGGCGAAACTAATACCGCCTTTTGGCAGGCAGTGGGGGTAAAGCAGCAGCTAAATGAAAATAATGCCCTGCTGGTATATGCCGGCCTGGGCAGGATAAGCGGCCCCGATAGCAACAGCCCCATCAATAATGCCGATATAGGCGTATTTAATGCCGAGGTATACCACAAGCTCAGCAGCCACTTTAAATACAGCTATGCCCTGAGCTACCGCAGGCAAAACCATTTTGACTTCTCCCTGCCTGATTATGCCCATCACCCCTCGGTTACCCAGGAGTTCCGGGGATATGGCAGGCTGGCTTATACGCTAAAAGATGCGCACGCTAAATATTCGCTAACGCTAAGGCAGGAGCTGCGCGAATTTTATGACGAGAGTTTTAGCGCCGAAAGCAATGAGCTCCAGCTGCGCACCCGCTTTAAAGCCGGGGTGTCTGTACCGTTAGATAATCATGGCAACGGCCTTACCTGTACTGCCGAAGCGCTGTTTTCGGTTTCAGAGGAGCCTCACAAGGGCTGGGATCATCCGGGCTATAAAGAAAGCCGCTTTTGCCTGTATTATACCTATGCGCCGGCATCTACACCGGTAATATTAGACATCGGCTACATGAACGACCTTATGGGTCACGGGCATCAACTTACCGATGCCAGCTACCTTGCGGTAGATGTGGTTCTGGTAGATTTATTTTAATCACAAAATTTGCCTCCTGATTTTGATCGCTGATTTGCCCCCGGCTGTGGACAAATTATTGGGGAAATGATTTTACGCCTTCTTTATCCTGAGGGCATCATTGCCCCCGGCTTCAGCCGGGGGATCATATAATTTGCCCCTAACCATTAAAATTCCTTAATTTTGCCTTGTAACACATCCGGCAAAATGAAATACTACATTATAGCAGGCGAGGCCAGCGGCGACCTTCACGGGGCAAACCTTATGAAGGAACTCTATAAAAAAGACCCACAGGCCAACATACGCTTTTGGGGTGGCGACCTTATGCAGGCCACCGGCGGCACACTGGTTAAGCACTACCGCGACCTGGCTTTTATGGGCTTTGCAGAGGTTGTGGCCAACCTGCGCACCATTTTCCGTAACATTAAACTTTGTAAAGAAGACATACTGGCCTTTCAGCCCGATATCCTTATTTTTATAGATTATCCCGGCTTTAATATGCGCATTGCCAAATGGGCTAAGGGGTTGGGCATAAAAACGCATTACTACATTTCGCCGCAAATATGGGCCTGGAAAGAAAACCGTATTAAAGCCATTAAGCGCGATGTAGACCAGATGTACATTATTCTGCCGTTTGAAAAAGACTTTTATGAGCAAAAGCACGAGTTTGCCGTAGAGTTTGTGGGCCACCCGCTTATAGATGCCATCCAGAACCGCACACCTACCAATAAAGAGAAATTTATAAAAGAAAACGGCTTAGACCAAAGGCCGGTCATTGCGCTGCTGCCCGGCAGCCGCAAGCAGGAAATTGCGAAAATGCTCGAGCTGATGCTCTCTGTAGTAGATGATTTTCCCGATTACCAGTTTGTAATTGCAGGTGCCCCATCTCAGGAATATGAGTTTTATCAGCAATTCCTGAACAATGAGCGTGTGCACTTTGTTTCCAATAAAACGTATGACCTGCTAAGTGTGGCTCATGCAGCCCTGGTAACATCGGGTACGGCAACGCTGGAAACAGCGCTTTTTAAAGTGCCCGAGGTGGTTTGTTATCGCGGTAGCTGGCTAAGCTACCAGATAGCAAAACGCGTAATTACGCTAAAATACATCTCGCTGGTTAACCTTATTATGGATAAAGAAGTGGTAAAAGAGCTCATTCAGGATGAGCTGAACAAAAAAAATATCAGGGCAGAACTGTTAAAAATTTTAACGCCCAAACACCGCGAGAAGCTCCTGAAACAGTACGGGTTACTGGAAATAAAGCTGGGTGGGGCAGGTGCCAGCGAAAGGGTGGCCGGGTTAATAATCAAACATTTAACATAGGTTCTTAAACTTATATTAAATTAAGTTCCTTATATTTGTGAAAACACATAATCGAGAATTTGATTAGATAAAAGAATAAGATTTTGAAGCATTTCCAGTCCCTACACCTTACCTTACTACTTTTAATTACCACAATAAGCGCTACCGCGCAAATCGTAACTTCTAAGAAGGAGGCCCAGGAAAAAGGGATCTATGCATATGTAGAAAAACCTGCATCCATATCAAAATCGCCTTCTACAGCCACAGCCTATGTGGCAGGCACACCACAAAAACCGGCAGCAGTTCAGCACACTACACAAGCCACTGTTGATGCTCTTGTTGCCGATGCCCCGGCATCTGCAAAAAAAGAAAAAGGCGGTCCTAAAAAAACCGAAGACCCTAAAAAGAAAAGTCCTAAAAAGAAGCCCGTTGTTAACAACGAGCCAACCCCCGCGGATTATACGCCAGACCCGCACGAAAGCTATTTTGCACAGCAAATAGTAAATAACGCTATGGAGTTTGAAGGCGTGCATTATCGCGGCGGTGGCACTACTACAGCCGGTATGGATTGTAGTGGTATGGTATATGCCACATTTAAAATATTTGATGTTACATTACCGCGCAGCTCTGCCGCTATGGCCGAAGGTGCAGGTGTAGAAATAAAGCTGGAAGAAGTTAAAAAAGGCGACCTGCTGTTTTTTGACAACAATCCCGGCAGAAAAAGAATTAACCATGTGGGCCTTGTTACCGAGGTTACCGAAGAGGGCGAAGTAAAGTTCATTCACGCTACATTAAGCAGCGGTGTAATGGTTTCGTCTATGAATGAGGCATACTACATAAAAACATATGTACAGGCCAACAGGGTTATAGAAGACATTAAATAGCCTTTTTATTTCAATATCCCGTAACCTATGATATTGAAATACCCCGTAATACCCATTACATTTTTTACGGCGCTGGGCATACTTGCAGGCTACTATCTGCAACCGCAACCCACAGTGCTTTGTATCCTTATAACAACTTTTATTGTTGCATTAGCCTTTACCCGATGGCAGGCGGGTAAAGCGCTGCTGCAAAAACCATGGTTTGCGCTGGCAGCCTGGTTATTTGCATTTTCTATAGGTATGGCGGTGCAATACCTGCATTTTAGCCCAAACAGGGCAACGCACTACAGCCACTTTTTAAAAGATGAAAACCCCATACTTAAAGGTGTTGTTACAGAGCGCCTTAAGCCTAACAAATATTCCGAAAAATATTATCTTGAGGTTAGTGCTGTAAACAAACAGCCGGCCACAGGCACACTGTTAGTTAACGTACCAAAAGATAAGTATGCCAAAACCCTGCATGCCGGCGATGTGATTTTAATAGCCACAAACCCGCAACCCATTACCACCGCCCGCAATCCCTACCAGTTTGATTATGCTGCCTATATGGCAAAGCAGGATGTATTTCATCAAATAAAGCTAAAGCATAATTATGTTATTGCCGGTAAGCAAAAAGATTTCAACTACCATATTCAGCAATTGCGCAACAGGCTTATAGGCAGTTTTTCTATCCACCATTTTAAGCCACAAACCCTGCAGGTTATCAATGCCCTTCTTTTTGGGCAAAGGCAGGATATGGATAAGCAAACTACAGATAGCTATACCAGCGCCGGTGTGGTACATATACTGGCTATATCAGGACTGCATTTTTCGCTGCTGTTTTTGGCATTTAGCCGGTTGCTTGCCCCGCTTAAGCGCATGCCTGGGGTGGGCAGGGTAGGGCACCTTATTGCCATTATGGTATTGATGTGGGGCTTTGCATTCATCACCGGGTTATCGGCATCGGTAGTGCGTGCGGTGGTAATGTTTAGTATTATCCTCCTTGCCGATGCGCTTAACCGCAGGGCAAACATTTACAATTCGCTGGCGGTATCCATGCTTATATTGCTTTTAGCCAAGCCCGCCTTTTTGTTTGATGCCGGGTTTCAGCTCAGCTACCTGGCGGTATTTGCTATTGTATGGCTACAGCCGCTATATAAGCGTTTCGGGCAGTCCAGATACAAGGCCGTGCAATGGACAAAAGATACTGTTGCCATATCACTTATTGCCCAGCTGGGCGTGCTGCCGTTAAGCCTGTATTACTTTAACCAGTTTCCGTTATTATTTTTGCTGGCCAACGTAGTGGTCATTCCGCTGTCTAACATAGTGTTGGGGCTCGGTATCATAACGCTGTTGCTAAACTTTACAGTCCCGGCGCTGGCAGTTTATACAGGCAAGGCACTGGAATTTTTCATCACCCTAATGAATCGCTTCATTGCCTGGGTGGCTTCGTTTGATGGCTTTGTGCTGAAAAATATCCCGTTTACGTTATTGCTTAACCTGCTGCTGTATGCGCTGATTATAATGGCCGTATTTTGGGTGTACAGGCAATCCTTCAGGCGCTCTGTCGCGGTGTTGGGCTGTATTGCCGTATTTCAGGTGGCCTGTATGGCTACAGCGTATAGCGCTAAACACCATGAGGAACTGGTGGTATTCCACGATTACAAGAATACCTTTATGGCAAAAAAAACGGCAACAGGCATTAGCATTTTAAGTACCGATAGCCTTGCGCTTCAAAACCGTATTGTTACAGATTATACCAAGGGTAATTTTAACCCACAGCTGCGCCTGCGCCCGGTGCAGGCTTTAGTATGGCATAACGGGCAAAAGGTTTTGGTGCTGGATAGCCTGGCACTATATCCTGCTAACATAAGGCCGGATGTGTTGCTGCTTACACAAAATACCCGCGTAAACCTAAACCGCGCC
>Ga0265780_10008345_pt1 | contig 12595 bp, 8 predicted proteins | sample P1T30metagenome_FD_192432 | JGI IMG/M metagenome (GOLD analysis project Ga0265780, IMG submission 192432) | Plant litter microbial communities from East Loma Ridge, Irvine, California - P1 T30 | ecosystem: Environmental > Terrestrial > Plant litter > Unclassified | place: USA: California...
GTTCTCCGCGCGTCGCACGCACGCGCTCCAGGACGACGTGCCGATCCTGTCGCTCATCGCCTCCTTCCAGGAGGACCAGGAGGGGTTCGAGCACGCGATGCCCGCGCCGCTCGACGTGCCGGCACCCGAGGGGCTGCCGAGCTCCGACCTGCTGTTCCGCTCCTCTCCCGAGATCACGCGGCGCTACCTCGCACCGCGCACGGCGTTCGACGTCCGGCACGTCGAGCCGCAGCTCTACCTCTCCCCCGACCCCGAGCCCGGAACGCGCCAGGCCATGTGGATCAGGGCGCACAGCGAGCTGCCCGCCTCCGCCGTCGCCGACCGCAACCTGCGCGCCGCTCTGCTGGTCTACGCGTGCGACCAGGCGATGCTGGAGCCGGTGCTGCGCCGTCACGAGCTGGCGTGGTCGACACCGGGACTCATCGTGGCGAGCCTCGACCACGCCACGTGGTGGCACCGCGACGTCGACGTCACTCAGTGGTTGCTGTTCGTGCAGGACTCCCCCGCCGCGCAGGGCGGTCGCGGGCTGGGGACGGCCCGCGTCTACGACCGGGAGGGGAACCTCGTGGCGAGCATCGCGCAGGAGGGAATGGTTCGGCGTCGTCAGCGACCTCCCGCCTGAGGTCGGTTGCCCGACCCTGTCCGCCCGACCCGACCTCGCGGCTGGTCGGCGGCGCTACGGTGGCGCCGTGCTCGAACTCCTCACCGGTCTCGGCCTGGCGTCCGCGTCGGGGCTGAACGCCTACGTCCCGCTGCTCGCGCTCGGCCTGCTCGGGCGGTTCACCGATCTCGTCACGCTTCCCGCCGGCTGGGCGTGGCTCGAGAACCCGTGGCTGCTCGGGGTGCTCGGCGTGCTGTGCCTGGTGGACGTCGTGGCGGACAAGATCCCTGCCGTCGACTCCGCAGGCGACATCGTGCAGACGCTGGTGCGGCCGGCGTCGGGCGGCATCGTGTTCGCCTCGGGAGCAGGCAGCGAGACGGTCGCCGTCGACGATCCCGGGTCGCTGTTCGCGGACGGCGGGTGGGTCCCGATCGTGATCGGCGTGCTCGTCGCGCTCGCGGTGCACCTGACCAAGGCCGGGGTGAGGCCGGTCGCGAACGCGGCGACGGCGGGCGTGAGCGCTCCTGTGCTGTCCACGGCCGAGGACGTCACGAGCATCGGCCTCGTGCTGGCCGCGATCCTCGTCCCGGTGCTCGTCCTGCTGCTGCTGGCGGGGGTGGTGGTGGCTGCGGTGGTGCTGCTGCGACGTCGCCGGCGTGGGCGCGCCCGGCGGGTGTGACGGACCCGGGCGACACGGATTGCCCCCTTTGCTGCCACCCCGGCGCAGACTGGAGGGCATGACGGACAAGCGTGTGGCAGCGGTGACCGGAGTCACGGGGTACGTCGGTGGGCGGCTGGTCCCCGAGCTCCTGCGGGCCGGCTTCGCGGTGCGTGGCATCGCCCGCAACCCGGGGCGTCTGCGCGACCGCCCGTGGCGCGGTGACATCGAGGTGGCCGAGGCCGACCTGACCGACGCGGCGGCGACGCGCGCGGCGCTCGAGGGCGTCGACGTCGCCTACTACCTCGTGCACTCGCTCTCGGCCGACGACACCTTCGCGGCGCGCGACCGTCGCGTCGCGCTGACGTTCGCCCAGGCCGCGCGCGAGGCGGGCGTGAAGCGGATCGTCTACCTGGGCGGCATGCACCCCGACGCCGAGCCCGGTGAGCTGTCGCTGCACCTGGAGTCGCGCCGCGAGATCGGCGACATCCTGCTCGCCTCGGGCGTCCCGACGGCGGCGCTCCAGGCCGCGGTCATCCTCGGGTCCGGCTCGGCGTCGTTCGAGATGATGCGCTACATCACCGAGCGGCTGCCGGCGATGGTCGCACCCAAGTGGGTCGACACCCGGATCCAGCCGATCGCGGTCCGCGACGTCCTGCACTACCTCGTCGGCGCGGCCGACATCCCCGCCGACGTGTCGCGGACGTTCGACATCGGCGGCCCCGAGGTGCTCACCTACCGCCAGATGATGCACCGCTACGCCAAGGTCGCCGGGCTGCCGCGGCGCACGATCGTGCCGGTGCCGGTACTGACGCCGCGCCTCTCGAGCCACTGGGTCGGGCTCGTCACGCCGGTGCCGACGTCGATCGCCAAGCCCCTCGTGGGATCCCTGATCCACGAGGTGGTCGCGCACGAGAGCGACATCAAGACGTTCGTGCCCGACCCGCCCGAGGGCCTGCTCGGGTTCGACCGTGCCGTGACGCTCGCGCTGGCGAAGATCGAGGGCGACGCCGTCGAGACCCGCTGGTCGGACGCGTGGCGCGTCGACCCCGGCCAGGGACAGGCGAGCGACCCGGACTGGGCCGGCGGCTCCGAGCTCGAGGACGTCCGCACGCTCGACGTCGACGCCACGCCCGCGGAGGTCTTCGACGTCCTGCAGGCGATCGGCGGCGAGTCCGGCTGGTACTCCTGGCCGCTCGCGTGGCGCGTGCGCGGCGTGATGGATCGGCTCGTGGGCGGCCCCGGACTGCGCCGCGGCCGACGGTCGCCGAAGAAGCTGGCGCTGGACGACGTCGTGGACGTGTGGCGCGTGGAGGACGTGGTGCCGGGCGAGATGCTGCGGCTGCGCGCCGAGATGCGGCTGCCGGGGTACGCGTGGCTGGAGTTCCGGCTCGAGCCGCACGACGGCGGCACCCGCATCACCCAGCACGCCGAGTTCCGGCCGCGCGGGCTGGCGGGGCAGCTGTACTGGTACTCGCTCGTGCCGTTCCACCCGCTGGTGTTCAGCCAGATGATCGCGGGGATCGGCGAGGCGGCCGTGGCCGCGAAGCGGGCGGCAGCCGCGAACGGCCGCGAGGTGAAGGACGTCACCGGGACCCTGTGACGGATGGGCGGACTGAGGCTGCCCGTGGGGCGCGACGATCCGTTCCGTGTGCGCGTCTGGCCGAAAGGTCCGCTCCTCGTGCGCCGATGGTCGGCAGAGCGGTGGCGGTGCGACCATCCGTGCACACCGAAGGGCCGAGCCGGCCGCTGCTGGCTGGGTGGCTGGGTGGCGGGGTGGCTAGGCGGCCGGGCGGCTACAGGCTGAAGGTGCGGGCGTAGCCCGTGCCCAGATCGGTGATCGTGAGGTGGATGACGCCGTCGGCGTCCAGGGTGTACGCCTCCTCCACGTCGTGGGCGGCGTCGAAGGGGGCGACCGGGATCGACTCCAGGCCCTCCCCGTCCCCGCCCCCCTGCAGCGCCGGGTCGTACGGGAAGACGAGCTGTGCGAACGGGACGAGCGCGCCCTGGGGGGCGCCGTCGGCGTCGACCTCGGTGTACTCCACGTACCGGAAGTGGCCCACGGTGTGCGCCGGACGGTATCTCCGCGTGACGGTGACGGCCCCCTCGCTCGGGACGCGCGCCGAGCGCGAGAGGATCTCGTCGAAGCCGAGACTGCTGCCGGCGTCGCGCTCGCGGAACACCCCGAAGCCGCGCGAGAGCCGGTCGGTGAGCGTGAAACCACCCTCGGGGTCGGCGGCGATCGCGAGCCCGATCGCCGTCGCCGCGGCCGGGTAGGGCGAGCGGTGCACGCGCCGCCCGAAGCGTTCGCGCAGGAGTCGCGGGACGAGCGGCAGGCCGGAGCCGCCACCCACGAGATAGATGCCCGCCACCGACGCGAGCGGTGCGCCGTCCTCGCCCGCCAGGCGCGCCACCAGCGGCTCCATCGCGGTCAGGGACGCCTCGACGATCGGCGTCGCCGCCTCGTAGAGGTCCTCCGCCGCCACGATCACCGGCTGGTCGCCGACGTCGAGCACGATCCGTCGCGTCTGGGGCGTCAGGCGCTCCTTGGCGTCGCGCGCGTCGTCGACCAGGCGGCGCCACTGCACGCGCGTCAGGTCGGTCGACCCGCCCGTCTCACCGGCGAGCCGGACGGCCGTCTCGGCCAGCACGACGTCGATGTCGTCCCCGCCCAGGCGGTTGACGCCGACGGAGTCCAGGACCTCGTGCCGCAGCCCGTCCGCCCGCACGAGCGACGCGTCGAACGTGCCGCCGCCGAGGTCGTAGACGAGCACGTCGGTGCGGCGCGAGGACAGCGTGCGCGGCTGGCGGTGCGTGTACTCGAAGCCGGCGGCCGAGGGCTCGTTGACGAGCTGCAGCACGTCGAACCCGGCCCGCCGGAACGCCTCGATCGTCAGGTAGCGCTGCGCGGTGTGGGCGTGCGCGGGCACCGAGACCACGGCCTCGAGACGGCCGCCGGACGCCGAGCCGGCATCGTCACCCCCGCCGTCGTCCTCCCCCACCGACGCCAGCACGGCGGTCCGCAGCGCGACCAGGTAGTCGGTCAGCAGGTCCAGCGCGGTCACGCTGCGGTCCCCGACGTCGATCCGCGTCCGGTGCGTGGTCCCCGGCTCGCCGAGGACGCGCTTGAACGAGCGGACGTGCGGTGCGCCGTCGTCCGCCGCGGCGAGCGCCTCGAACCCGTGCACGAGCTCGCCACCCACCAGGGCGACGACGCTGGGCAGGTACTCGTGACCGTCACCGACCGCATCGCGGAAGGTCACGACCGGGTAGTTCCCGCGGTCGGCACGGGCGACGACCGTGCGAGTGGTGCCGAAGTCGATCCCGAGACGCATGGTCTCGAGTTTATCGGCGATGGCGGAACGCGACCGGGGTGTCCAGGTGCGGCTCGAGCGCCGCGCGGTGCTCCGGCAGCAGGCGGGTCGGGGCGCCGGTCGCCGTCGTCACCATGACCAGCGTGGTCGCGGCGACGGCGTACGCCGGGCTGGTCAGCGCCGGCCCGATCCGCTCCAGGCCGGGCTCGACGTCGTGGATCGAGTAGCAGACCTCGATGCTCGACCCACCCATCCGCCCGATCCACAGCTGCACCAGCAGCCCCGAGCGCGAGTGCGGCATCGGCCGCGCGTACTCCATCTCCTGACGCGCCACGAGCGTCTGGATCGGGGCACCGGGACCCATCGCGAGGATCGCCGTCGGCCACGGGTCGGGGCGTGCGTCGTTCGCCCAGAACGCCTCGATCCGCGCCTCCTCGAGCAGCGTGAAGGCGTCGGCGTTGTTGACGTGGCCGTAGGCGTCCAGGTCGCCCCACCGGACCGCGACCGGGATCCGGAGCCGCGCGGTCACGCGCGTGCCCGGCGCGCGGCGCCGCGGATCGACTCGAGCGCGGCGAGCTCCGCGCCGACGTACGTGACGAGGTGCTCCTGCGCGACGCCGTCGATGCTGCGCCGCAGCCGGGCGCGAGCTCGTCTGGCCCGTCGCGCGGCCCCGACGTTGGCTGCCCAGCGTGCGAACGCGGCCGTCACGATCCCGAGCACCGCTCCCCCGACGGCGAGCACGGTCGGCCACGGCACCTCGAGGCTGCCGGCCGTGACGATCGGGGTCAGCAGCGGCGGGACCTGCAGGTACGCCGTGACGGCGAGCACCGCGAGCCACACCAGACCGGCCGCGAGCGCGCCGGTGAGGAGCCACTGCCACACACCGACGGCGCGCCACCAGCGCGCCGGGGCGACGGCGCCGACCGAGGTCTGCGTGACGGCGAGGTCGAGGTCGTCCGGCAGCCGCTGCGCGCGACCGACCACCTCGGTGTGGACCCGCTCGCCCCACGTGGCGGGCAGGCGGCTGGTCGCGGAGTCGACGTAGGCGCGTGCCGCGCTGGCGACGGCGGAGCGCAACGCCGGCGAGGGAGCCGGGAGCGAGGAGCGGACGAGGTCGGTCGAGGCGCCGGCGACGGGGCCGCTCGCGCCGCCCGACCCGCCTGACGACCCACCGGCGAGCCCGGGCAGCCGCAGCCCGAGGCTGCGCAGCGGGTCGCGCCGGAAGCGCTGCACCCACCGGGTCGGCGGCCACCCCGTGTGCGCGACGGCGTCGCGCACCGCCGAGCCGCGCACCGCCGCCACCACGAGTGGCACACCCGCGGCCTGCTCGAGCGCGGCGGTCAGCGTGGCGTGGGCCCGCTCGGTCGCGCGCGCGGCGTCGGGCCGCTCGGGCAGGCGGGTGAGCACGAGGTCGGCGGCACCGGTCAGCTCCGAGGAGAGCCGGGCCGCCATCGCGGTGCGGCGCTGGACCGCCCCCGAGATGACCTCCCGAAGCTCCTCCAGGCCGGCGCCCGTGGTGGCCGACGTCGCGACCACCTCCGCATCCAGCCCGTCCTGCTTCACCAGGCGCGCGAGGTCGGCGAGGCACGCCGCGGCGTCCTGCGGCGAGAGGCGATCGATCTGGTTCAGCACGACGACGACGAGGCCTCGCGGCTTGCCTGCCAGCGGCGCCAGGTACTCCGAGTGCAGCACGCCGTCGGCGTACTTCTGCGGGTTGGTGACCCAGATCAGCAGGTCGGCGCGCTGCGTGACGTGATCAGCGCGGACACGGTGCTCGGCGACGACGGAGTCGTGGTCGGGCAGGTCCAGCAGCATGAGCCCGTCGCGGTGCCGGTCGCTGACGGGCACGTCGTGCCGCTGCGGCACGCCGAGCCAGTCCAGCAGCGCCGTCGATCCGGTGCGCAGGTGCTCGGACTCGGCGACGACGCCCAGGGCGAGCGACGTCGTCGGGCGCTGGCGGCTGGTGCGCGCGACCTCGGCGCCCACCAGCGCGTTGAACAGCGAGGACTTGCCGGCGCCGGTCGCGCCCGCCAGGGCGACGACGGTGTGCTCGGCCGACAGCGCGGCCCGCTCGCCGACACGCTCCAGCACCGAGGTGACGGGGTCCAGGACGTCGGGCGGGAGCCGGTCCTGACCGGTCGTGACGACCTCGCGCAGCGCCGCGGTCCGCGACGCGAGGTCGGTGCCGGAGCGCTGGGTGACGCGGGCCCTCACGCCTGGTCCCCGCGGCCGAAGATGCGGCGCCAGAAGCCGGGGCGGCCGCTGTCGTCGGACGTGCTCGAGGCGACGTCGAGGCCGGTGCCCGGCGTGCCACCCGCGCCCCTCGCGCCGCCGCCCGCGGCCTCCGCCGCATCGCGCTCGCGCTGGTACGGCGAGAGGTGGATGCGCGAGCCGGTACCGGACACCTGGCCGCGCAGGTCGGCGCCGCGCAGGCGCGGCGCGAGCCCCTGGCTGATCGCCGGGGCGTGGACGGTCCCGATGCCGAGCCCGCCCTCGCGCTCGCCGCGTTCGGCCCGGGCCGCGGCGACGACGGCGTCGACGGCGGAGCGCAGCGCCGGACCGTCCTGCGTGGAGATGCCGAGCGCGGCCACGCGCGTCAGGGCGATGGAGGAGTCGGCGTCGAGCACCGACCCGAGTCGCTGGTCGAGGCGGCGCGAGGCCTGGACGGCGAGGCGGCGCACGGCGTCGTCCCCGAACGCGGCCTCGAGCACCTTCTGCGCGAGCAGCGCGGTGCCGCCCGCGATGCCGACCTCGGCGCCGGTGAGGCCACCGGTCCCGGCGAACACGACGACCATGACGGCGACGCCGAGCCCGTTGACGCCGAACGAGAGTGCGCGGGCCAGGCCGCGGCGGTCCTCGCCCTGCTCGCGGACGATCGCGAGCACGTCCTCCTGCCAACCTCGGATCTGCTGCGCGATGACCGCGCGCAGGTCGGCGGTGCTGGCGCCGGTGACGCCCGTGGAGAAGGCACCGTCGCCCTCGAGCAGCCCGGCGCCCGCGGGGTCGGCGCGCCACAGGGCGCGCGTGCGCTCCCGAGCGGTCTCGACGGCGTCGAGCGTGACGGCCTCCAGGCCGTGCGCGATCGCGACCTCGACCGTGTCGGGGGTGACGCGGCCGCCGCGGAAGAACGCGCCGACGGCGTCGCGCACCCGTCCGACGCCGCGTTCGATCGTGCGCATCACGTCGCTCGCGCCGACGAAGTCCTGCCACCGCGCGAGCACCTCGCCGCGCAGCATGGCGCCGTCGGAGGTCGCCTCGCTGACCTGGGCGCGGGCCTGGCCGTAGCTGATCTCGACCGCGTCGGTCAAACGCTGCGCCGCGTCGACCTGGGCGTCGACGGCGTCAGCGAGCGCGAGGACGCTGGCCGCGACGTCGTCGACCACGCCGTCGCGCGTGGCGAGCGCGACCTCGTCGCGTGCCCCGGAGTCGGCGCCGAGGTCGGAGAGCCAGCCGGCGACGTCGGCCACCGCGGTCTCGGGCAGCATGCCGGCGGTGTCCAGGGGCGCCTCGGGCACGACGAACAGGGGCACGTCGGTGAGGCCGTGCGCGGTCATGAGCCGCGAGAGGTCGACGACGACCTCGTCGCTGCCGTGGTCCACGCGGTCGAGCACGAGCGCGATCTGGGCGCGGCGCGCGGCGGCCTGGCGCAGCAGGTCCCACGGGACGGCGTCGGCGTAGCGGGCCGCCGTCGTGACGAAGAGCCAGAGGTCGGCGGCGGCGAGCAGCTGCGCGGCCAGGTCGCGGTTCGCGGTCTCGAGCGAGTCGATGTCGGGGGCGTCCAGGAGGGCCATGCCGGGCGGCATGCCCGCGAACGGCGCCAGGCGCAGGGCGCGCACGGTGGTCGCGTCCTCGCGCTCGGGGGTGGGTGGCGGGGCGGAGGCGCCGTCGTCGCGCGTGGTCGTCACGCGCGGCAGCGTCGGGAAGACGCGCTCGGAGGTGAACCACGGCGCATCGGCCGGGTGGTGCACGAGGACGGGCGAGCGCGTGGTGGGCCGCAGCACGCCGGGGCGGGTCAGCGGGGCGCCGAGGAGGGAGTTGACGAGCGTCGACTTGCCCGCCCCGGTCGAACCGCCGACGACCACCAGCAGCGGTGCGCCGTCGGACCGCAGACGCGGCAGCAGGTAGTCGTCGAGCTGGTCCACCAGGTCACGACGACGGCGTCGCGCCTCCTCGACCCCGGATCCCGCCAGCGGCAGCGTGGTGGCCACGAGGCGGCCGCGGACGACGTCGAGACTGCTCATCAGCGTCGCCCTGGCGGAGGCCGCGCCGCTCCCGGTCTCCGCAGGGGTGCTCATGGGGCCATCCTGCCTGCTCGGGCCGCCCCGGCCGCGTCAGCCACGCCCGCGACGAACGTGGAACTCACGCAGCACGAAGGCCACCACCCCGCCGGGGTGATGGCCTTCGCACGCGGACGAGCCGGGGCTCAGTCGCGCGTGAGCTTGCGGTAGGTGACGCGGTGCGGGCGTGCGGCGTCGGGGCCGAGGCGCTCGACCTTGTTCTCCTCGTACGAGGCGTAGTTGCCCTCGAACCAGTGCCAGTTCGACGGGTTCTCCTCCGTGCCCTCGTAGGCCAGGATGTGCGTCGCCACGCGGTCGAGGAACCACCGGTCGTGCGAGACGACGACGGCGCAGCCCGGGAAGTCGAGCAGGGCGTTCTCGAGCGAGCCGAGGGTCTCGACGTCCAGGTCGTTGGTCGGCTCGTCCAGCAGCAGCAGGTTGCCGCCCTGCTTGAGCGTGAGAGCCAGGTTCAGACGGTTGCGCTCACCACCGGACAGCACGCCCGCGGGCTTCTGCTGGTCGGGACCCTTGAAGCCGAACTGGGAGACGTAGGCGCGCGAGGGGATCTCGACGTTGCCGACCTGGATGAAGTCGAGCCCGTCGGAGACGACCTCCCACAGCGTCTTCTTCGGGTCGAGCCCGCCGCGGCCCTGGTCGACGTAGGAGATCTTGACGGTCTCGCCGACCTTCAGCTCGCCGGAGTCGAGCGGCTCGAGGCCGACGATGGTCTTGAACAGCGTCGTCTTACCGACACCGTTCGGACCGATGACGCCGACGATGCCGTTGCGCGGCAGCGTGAAGGACAGGCCGTCGATGAGCACGCGCTCGTCGAAGCCCTTCTTCAGGTTCTTGGCGTCGATGACGACCGAACCCAGCCGCGGGCCGGGCGGGATCGCGATCTCGTCGAAGTCGAGCTTGCGCGTGCGGTCGGCCTCGGCCGCCATCTCCTCGTAGCGCGCGAGACGCGCCTTGGACTTGACCTGGCGGCCCTTGGCGTTGGAGCGCACCCACTCCAGCTCCGACGACAGCCGCTTGGCCAGCTTCGCGTCCTTCTTGCCCTGGATCTCCAGACGCGCGGACTTCTTCTCCAGGTAGGTGGAGTAGTTGCCCTCGTAGGGGTACAGGCGGCCGCGGTCGACCTCCGCGATCCACTCCGCGACGTTGTCGAGGAAGTACCGGTCGTGCGTGACGGCCAGGACGGCGCCGGGGTAGCGCGCGAGGTGCTGCTCGAGCCACTGCACGCTCTCGGCGTCCAGGTGGTTGGTGGGCTCGTCCAGCAGCAGCAGGTCGGGCGCCTCCAGCAGGAGCTTGCACAGCGCGACGCGGCGGCGCTCACCACCGGACAGGACGGAGACGTCCGCCTCGGGCGGCGGGCAGCGCAGGGCATCCATGGCCTGCTCGAGGCGGGCGTCGACGTCCCAGCCGTCTGCGGCGTCGATCTCCTCCTGGAGCTTGCCCATCTCGTCCGTGAGCGCCTCGTAGTCGGCGTCGGGGTTGGCGAACTCCTCCGCGATGGCCTCGAAGCGGGCCTTCTTGGCGAGCAGGTCACCGACGGCCTCCTGCACGTTGCCGAGGACCGTCTTGGACTCGTTCAGCGGCGGCTCCTGCAGCAGGATGCCGACGGTGTAGCCCGGGCTCAGCCGTGCCTCGCCGTTGGAGGCCGTCTCGAGGCCCGCCATGATCTTCAGGATCGTCGACTTACCTGCGCCGTTCGGGCCGACGACGCCGATCTTGGCGCCGGGCAGGAACGACATCGTGACGTCATCGAGGATGACCTTGTCGCCGTGCGCCTTGCGTGCGCGCACCATCGAGTAGATGTACTCCGCCACAGTTCTCCCTCAGAGATTTCGCGGGTGGGTTGTCTGGGGCCAGCCTACGCGCGTGGGGACAGGCCCGATCCAGGCGTTCCGCTGCTCGCCCCACGACCGGCCGCCGGCTCGTTCACCGGCCCTCGAGCGCGGCCAGGTGCTGGGCCGTGTGGCGGTGGCCGATCGTCTCGAAGCCGAGGACGAGGATCCACGGTGCGAGCGCCACCAGGAGGATGTCGAGCGCGAACGGCGTGCCCGTCGTCGTGAGCGCCACGGCCAGGACGAGGACCGCGAGCGCCGGCGCGAGGAGCAGGACGTGGAAGAGGTCCACCCGGCGCACGACAGCGTCGTAGATGACGATGTACGTCACCAGGAAGATCGCCACCGGGATGGCGACGGCGCGCACCGCCTCGTTGTAGCCGACCTCGGCCTCCCCCTCCACGACGTAGGCAGCGACGTGCAACCCCGCTCCGACGGCGGCGACCGCGGCGAACACCACGATGTGGAGGTAGCCGAACGAGAACGCCGCGGCCCTGTTGAGGTGGAGGAGCTCCCCGAACGGTATGGCGAAGTAGGCCCACCAGAGACCGAACGTGAGCGAGACCCCCGCGACGACGAGCACGATCGCCTCGGGGCTCCAGCCCTGCTCGGCGATGATCGGCTGCACGGCGGCGATCGTCCCGAGGACGCCCTCGCCCAGCGCGATCAGCACGAGCAGGCTGTAGCGCTCGGCCACGTGGTGCGCGTGCCACGGCGTCCCTCCCTTGCGCTCGGCGATCCAGGGCCCGGCGAGCTCGACGGCGTAGAGCACCAGTGCCAGCACCACCGTCGGGACGAGCTCGAGGTGGGCGACGGCGAGCGCCACCCACCCGATCTGGGCGATCCCGATGGCGCGGACGTAGATCAGGGCCGTCCGCCGGTGCTCGGGCGACTGGGCGGCGAGCCGCAACCACTGCGTCACCATCGCGACCCGCATCACGACGTACCCGGCGACCATCACCCGGTTGTCGATGCCGTGGCCCTCGTCGAGCGAGTGGAAGACGTCGGCCAGGCCGAGTGCCAGCACGACCACCCCGGCCATCTGGAGCATCGTGGTGAGCCGGTAGAACCAGTCGTCGGTGTCGAACGCTGAGGCGAACCAGGTGGGGTTGATCCACGCCCACGAGATCGCGAACAGTGCGAACGCGAAGCCGGCCACCGCCGGTCCGACGTGCCCCTCGGCCAGGTAGTGCGCCATCTCGCTCCCGGCGATCCCGAACGCGGCGACGAACGCGAGGTCGAACAGCAGCTCCAGCGGCGTGGCTGCCCGGCCCCTCTCGTGAGGATCTCGCCCGACCATGCGGCGCAGCCGGTGGTTGAGCCCGGTCGTGGTCGCTGCTGCGGGTGCGCTCGACGGCGCTTCGGTACCGGCCATGGCTTCCCCCTCGTGACGGTGTTCGCGCAGCAGAGTGCCACACCACGGGCGGGGCGGGAGGCTGCGGGCCGCAACACGCCACGCGGCCCGCGACCCGACCCGGCACGGCACGGCACGGCCGGGCAGGGAAGCGTCTGCTCAGAAGGGCGGCTCGCTGCCGCCGCTCGAGCCGCCGTCGCTCCCCGAGCCGGCGTCGGGGACGCCGCCGGCCCCGACGCCCGCGAGCACGAGGTGGGAGACGTCGCGCGGCTCGCCGTCGGGCGCCTCCTGCGACCCCGACTCGCCGTCCGCCACGGCCGCGAGGCTGGACCGGGTGAACGAGTCGGCCGACGGCGTGTGCTCGGCGTGGCCGGAGGGCGACTCGATGCGCGCCCACGTGACCCGGCTGCCACCGGTCAGGTCGACGGCGACGCTCTGGGCGATCACGGCCGGGCCGCTGCGGGGCGCTCCGTCCTGCGTGACCCACTCCTCGTGCGAGAGGTCCCCGACGATCGTGAGCGGCGTGCCCTTGCGCACCGTCGCG
>Ga0265780_10008346_pt1 | contig 12595 bp, 15 predicted proteins | sample P1T30metagenome_FD_192432 | JGI IMG/M metagenome (GOLD analysis project Ga0265780, IMG submission 192432) | Plant litter microbial communities from East Loma Ridge, Irvine, California - P1 T30 | ecosystem: Environmental > Terrestrial > Plant litter > Unclassified | place: USA: California...
AGTATATCCTGTGGCATCAATAACAGCTTTTAAAACATCCTCTTTACTAAGGATATCGCCAGAAAGTTTAATTCCCTTATCTTTATGCTGAGTCATGTCATATGAATCAAAAATTTTAATAAGAGCTTCAACTTCTTGTTTTAACTTTGGAGGCAAATTTTCAATTTTTGACACTTCTTTAAGGCGATGAGTGGCAATATCATGTGCCTTAACTTTTTTACTATAATCCGAAGCTTTAATTGCCATTTTATCTTCCTAAGTTATTTCCGATAGGGCTATTATAACATATGATTTTTAAAAATGTTTAAAATATTATTTTAAAATGTTCTTTTTAAGTAACTTCTCTCTCCAATGCTTATCACTTATTACATCATTGAAAAACTTAGGCTCAATCCATTTAAATCTTTCTAAAACTTTTTCATCATCTTCAACTTTCACATAGAATCCCTCGTGAGGTAAATTATCACCATATTGGCTTAGCTTATTTGAATTAATAATGCTTCTAAATGAAGAATAATCAAATTGACTTAATGTTTGAAAAACATGAACACTATTTAATTCAGAGTATGGCTTAAGAAGTTCTAGCCTTTTGTTTGTAGATAAGAAAATTTTTTCTTTTTTATCATAAATATCATATTCTAAAAAAAAAGAAGGTAATTTATTATAATTAATGGTATGGTTATACTCCATCCATTCACCATACATAATTTTTTCTTCTAATAAAATTTCAAAGAATAACTCTTCATTATTTTTTAAGTATTCATAACAATTTTTTAACTCTTTAGGAATACTAATATTCTTTTGAGAGCAATAATATTGTCCACGAAATAAAAGATATAATAATCCCTCATTAAAAAAAAGACCAATTGCTTGAGCATCTACTTTTTCTTCAATGACAATTTTTTTACCTTCTAAATGAATAAAGTTTTTTCTGTCAGAATCTTCAAGAATGTCTTTTTCTTTAGAAAATGGTAAATGATTAGTTTTAGGATAATGAGGAATGTCCATATTTTTTAACTTATAAATGTTAAAAGGCTCATTAAAGAGCCTTTATTGTTAAGCTATTGCTAGTTCTTTATTATTATTTTTGACTCCACCTATTATGCCTATAATTAAACTGATTGGAGCAAATATCGTCCAAATTACATAAAATGGAATCATTTCTGTAGGGAAGCTATTCTTGATCATAATTAAAGTATAAATTGTCCATGTTGAATTTAATCCTCCTACTGCCATTACAATTAAAATATCATATTCATTACTCCATATTTTTTTAAACCACCAAATACTAAATTTAATTACTCCGTATAATGTAAATGGAATAAGCAGGTATAATATATTTATTAGCATTGTATTGTTCATGGAATTTATCCTGTTTAAATAAAAATAATTATATCATTAACTAGCTATAAAATTACATTTTTATGGATTTTATTTTTTTATTGTTTATGTTTAACTCTTCATGTAATTGGCGAGCCTCAAAAATAGGTTTCGCCATCTCCTTATGATTGATGATATGTGATTCCATTTCTTTCACTAAATGGATATCTAAATTCATAATTAAATATTCAAAACATTCTCTAAGTGGTTCAATCTTATATGATCTACTTTCTTTATCTAACATTTTGATTATTTTAAAATCTTCTTTATCTATTTTACATAAATTCTTAGTTTGATTTTTACTTAACAAAAGATCTATTACTTCTACCTGATACTGAAAACAAGCCTGATAAAATGCACGATTTAGATTTTTTTCTATATTGAATAGACCTGAAAATCTTGGATCATTTAATAAAAAATCAATAGTTTTTTTTGCTCCTGAAAAACATGCATAAAAAATTTGTGCATCATCACCAAAAAGTTCATATGTATAATTAATTTTACAATGTTTAGGTAGCTCTAGTGAAAAACAAAAATATTCTATTAAATCTACTCTATCATGGTTGATGGCTCTATGAAGAATCATGTCGTCAGGTTCAGCGCCATTTTTAACTGCTTCCGATAGATTATTGCTAACAAAAACTAACAAAAGTTAATTATTATTACCAACTGCAAGACTGGATAATCCAGTCCAGGGGCTATCTCCCAAAGCTCGCAAGAATATCCCGCGAGCGCCATTTATATCTCTATCCATTACAATATTGTTACTTTTTATTGTTTTGGCTGATGAGATATTTTTTACTTCTCCTGTCCAACTTGCTGTTTTACTTGTGTAAGCTTCGCTTCCACGATATACATATTTTCCTAATTCTTTTGCTTTTGTTTCTAATCTTTGACTAAACTGAAAGAAACTATATGTCAGCATTGAACGAACTGTTTTACTTCTTATTTTACGGCTTGATTTTACTACCATTTCACTTGTCTCAAAATTAGGCAATAAAATTACATTATAATCTTTTAGCAAATAATTGATTGATTGAAAATGTAATTCATCAATTAAATCCCATACTTTATGCTTCATTCTACCAAGAGCTTTTTTCATTTTTTGTTTTGAATTACCTTTAGCTTTAGATATCTTTGAAATCAGTTTATCCATATGACTAGCTAATCTAGCAATTCTTGAAAAATCTTGTTCACCTATTTTGAATACATTATTATCTGAAAAACCTGTTAAAAAGGTTCTAACTCCAGGGTCTAAGGCAACAATTTTATCTAAACTAATTTGATTATCATTAGCTTGAATTGATTGTGGCAAGACTTTATAGGGAACCATAATGAACCATCTACCATGTTCAAAGATTAGTCGTGAGTCTTTGAACTCATAAGGTAAGCTTTCGCTTACCTTTAATTTACCAACAATAGTTGGATAAATATTAAATAACTCACCATCAGGTTTAAGTGCTGATGATGGAATAAAACAAGATTGTTTCGTGTCTTTCCTAGTTCTGTATTTTAACTGAAAGGGGTTTCCTGTAGATTTAGCTTTTTTGCAACCATTAGAAAAAGCCTTGTAAGCATCTTCAACAGCAATTTTTTTAACTTGATAAGGAATATGTTTAGCCCAATCAGGTAAAGAGTTAAGAATGATTTTAGCAGCCCCCATCCAATGCTTTTCTCTTTGTTCTTTAGGAAGATTAAGATGATTTACAGTGTCGTTGTAAACCTTTCTTGAAGTTCCTAACCATTGTCTGAATAGATTCTTCTGATGAGCATTCGGATAAATTCTAATTTTTTTAGCTTTAATGATAGGGTTATTATCAAGTTGAGGTAAAGAACTTAATTGAAGCTTAGTAGGAAAACTAGGATTATTCCAAGATTGTAGGGAAAACCATGAATCATTACAACTATTAATAGAACCAATATTGGATAATAGCTGTTTATGAGGAATCCATAAAGCTTTGCTTACTTCTTCAATATGATTAGACCAATAAGGTAATAACTGATTATTATTCATTAGATAAAATTATAAAATTTAATCAAATTTGTCAAGAATAAAAAATAGTTAATAAATGTTATATTTTGTTAAATATTTACGAACTGTTGATTAACCTTCAATCTTATTTTTGCACATGGGATACTCCTAATAAATTTCGTTAGATTATTTTAACATAATTTTGATTTTTTTATTGGATTTGATATAATTTTTTTCATGGATAATCTATTAATTACTAATAATGAAGAAGCAGTAAAATTTAAGACTCTTTTAGATTCTTATTGGATGGATACTTCCTCTTCGACTTTATATTCAAAACATATACACGATTTTTATAAAGAAAAATCAAATTTGCCCTTTATTGATAATGAAATAAACAATAATAGGGCTTGTATTCTTGCCTTATCTTGTTCGGATCATGATTTATTAAAATTTTTATTTACTTCTGAAAATTTAAATAATAAGAGATATGCTTTAGATAATCTATCTTTAACATTAGGTAAGTTTTCTAATATAAATAATGAGTGTGCATTGTTATTAATAGATAATGTTGAGAATAATCCTAATGCATTTGCTGAATATAAATTAAGATCTAAACGAATTTTTGTAAAATCGTGTATTGAATATTTTTCGAATAACGTGGATTTTCTAGATAATAATGAAGAATATTTTTTTAAATTTATTAAAAAATATAAAGTAAATCCATTTGTAGCTGAATCACCTATTGCTTCCTTACTACTAGAAAATGGAAGAATTAAAACCTTTGATAATTTAATTGATCAAGCTACAAAAGACGAAGATAAAGAAAGAATTCTTTTTCATACTTTATTATGGACAATTAATCCAACAGTAGAAGAAAAGGTAAATGATTATCTAGAACTAAAAAGAAAATCATTTTTAGCTCATAAAGAGTATAAGGCATTACAAATTGAGATAAATAGAAAAAATGAAGTTAAACAACCTAAAATGCTTAAGGTTTAATGTAGCATAACTCAGTAGTTAAAATAATTTTTTCTTCGCCATTCATTAATCTACCACTTTCATGAAAAACATAGTGCGGAAAAATAATTGCATTTCCTTCAATTGGTTTTTGGCCATATATAACTGGAAAACTTTCAAATGAATCTTTATATCCAAGTTCTTTTCTTGTATCTTGTAGCATATTTGTATAACCAGAATCAACATCATTTAAATAAACAACAATGGTTTGTCTCGTAAAGACTTTATCAGAAAGTTTTATTTCTGGATCATAATGTGCAATTAAACGATGGTTTTCTTTATTATAATGAATAAACCTAATTAATGGATTTAATCCAATTAAAATACTTGAGCCATTATCTTGAGATTGATTCAAGAATGGTATTAATCTTTTAAATAATTCATTAGACCAATTTTTATCATAAAATGATGCTCTTTGAATACCATTTTCTGATGTTCCATAATCAATTCTTACAGTATCTTCCTTAGTTCTAATTTTAGAACTTTGATAAAAGAAATTTTTTAATAATTCACATTCAGCTTTACTTAATAGTTCTTTAACTACAAGAATATGAGGATTTTCGTCTTTAACTGCAACAGAATATTTTTCTAATTTTGGTAATTTACCTTCATTAAATCCTACGAATAGATTAGATCTAGCTTCTTCAGGAATTAAATGTATATAATCATTATTCATTAATTATACTCTTAATCTCAATTGGAATTAATGTATAAGATACATCACCAGATACTTCAAAGAATAATTCACCATCATGGCCTCTTGGGATTAATGATGCTTCTTTCCAAAAAGTACTCATATCGCTTAACTCTTCAGCTAATTGTTCAGCACTAGGCGATGAAGTAAAGTATAAATTCAATTCTTCTTTAGATACACTAGGCATATAAAGAGCAGCATGTTGAGCTTTTTCTTGTATATTCATATTGCTGAAATGTTTTCCCATACGAGAAGCAACATGTCGCATAATTTCTGAAATTTCTTTATGCTCACGAGCATCTTTCACTGAGATATGAGCAATTTTAATATTGTGAGTATTAAAAGCTACCTCACATACTGTGTATAATTTGGGATTATTGCCTACTGCACTAGCATTCTCTAATGCAAGTTCAAAAGTAGGACTAGCATATGCTGCAAAACGACGACTTGGGAATTCCTCAGGACGAAGCCATTCCCAAATATTATCTACAAGATAAGGAATATTACTTGGCATTCTTCTTGTGTTTTGTGCCACATACACTTTATTTTGATCAAATCCTTGTTTTGGTACTGCACGAAACATCTTCATAGATATACTCCAAATTAATTATTAATGGCAGTATACCATAAAAAATTAAAGGCAAATATCATCTTCTATTATTATTTGATAAAATAAACAACCCAAGAGATAACAAGATTTGATATTGCTAAAAAAACTAATGCTGAACCAATATCTTTAGCACTTCCTGATAATGGATGACGCTCTGAGCTAATCCTATCTACAATATATTCAATTGCAGTATTAATTAATTCAGCGAAAATTAAAAAAATACCACAAAATAAAAGCCAAATACAGAAGTATTTATCTACAATAGATAATGCAAATAAACTATTAAGAGCGAAAACAAAAGAATTCAATCTGAAAGCTTGCTCACTTTTAAATGCAGCTTTAAATCCTTGCATTGAATAAAAGAAAGCATTTTTAATTCTTACCAAAGGGTTTTTGTTTGTGAATGTTTTATTTAATTCAGTCATTTTTTTTAAGCTCCCATTTACATAAGCGTAAAGTATACCATATAAAAATAAAGCAGAACTAAATCTGCTTATATTTTTATTTATTAAATACCTTGGTTTTAATTATTTCTTCAGTTAATGCCATCAATACATCTACAACAATAGAATTACCTGCTTGTTTATACATCTGAATATCTGAAACTACTTGTTCAAATGTATCGCAGAATCCCATAAGCCTTAGACATTCTCTTGGAGTAAGTTTTCTTAACCTATTATTTTTTCCTGTAACATAATTATCTATGCTTGCTCTATGCATTTTATGCATACTTGCTAAAAGAGTTTTAGCAATTTCATTATTGATAGTTGGCTTAACTTTAAAATTCTTAGTTCCTTCACACATTACATATTGAATTAATTTATCTGATAAATAATATTTTTCATCAACAAAATCACCGTGTAAGTTATATTGTTGACATGCTCTTTGGCACATAGCAACTTCATTATTTATTTGAGTATATCTTTTCTTTAATTTAATTGGATTTCTTACAAAGGAGGATTGGGTATCAGAAAGAAAATATTTGGGATCAACTTTTTCTTGTAAAAAGTGTGCCATTGTGGTTTCTAATTTAAATGGCTTTGGAAACTCAAAATTAATATTTTCATCCTTAAATCCAATAATAAATATTCTTTGGCGATTCTGAGGAATACCATAATCTCTTGCATTTAATACCTGGTGATAATATTTATATCCTAACTCATTAAATGTATTTAATACTGTATCAAAAGTTCTTCCTTGATCATGACTTAATAAACCCTTTACATTTTCATAGATAAATACTTTAGGCTGGAATTCTTTAACACATCTAGCAAATTCGAAGAATAGAGTTCCTCTTGTATCCTCAAAACCACCTCGTTTACCCGCCATAGAGAATGATTGGCATGGACTACCTCCTACAAATATATCTATTTCTTTTTTAATGTGTGAACCCAAGAATCTTACATCATGAAAAAACTGTTCTTCTTTTAGAGGATAATTTGCAAGATAACTTTTCTTTACAAAATTTTTCTTTTTGGCTTTTTTATAAATTGATTCTACAAACTTTAATTTATCTGCTTTATCAATAATGGTTTCTAATTTTTCTAATTCATCTTCTTTAGCTATATCCTCAAATAAAATACCGCCATTATCGCAAGCAAATACTATTTCGTGAGGAAGATTTAAAATTTCTAAAGCTTGTTCAAAAGCACCAATACCTGAAAAAGCGGTTCCCACTCTAATTTTTTTAAGTGGTTGCTTAATAACATTTTCTTTTGTTCTAAATTCTTGCTTATCTTGATCATAAACAATCTTGTTGGTAAAGATAATACTTTTTAATTCATCTATTGAATTATTCGGAATATTTTCTAACTTCATGGCTTGCCTTTGTTATTGTCAAAAAGAAATAACAAAAGCCTTATAATCTGTCAATAAAACGAAGCTACTTAAAATAAAAAAAGCCCTAGAAGACTAGGGCTTTTAATTAGAACTAAAATTTACTCAGTTAATGGGCTTCATCTTCTGCACATTCAGCTTCAAATTTAGCCTTATTCTTAACAATAATACCTGCAAGAATAAATGCATAAATAAAGGTGCTAAGCAAAATATTACCAATAATGATTTGCTCAAACATATCCTTATACTGGAAAGTATTCGGAATCATATGAACCATAACAATTGATAATGCACCTTTTGAACCTGCAAAAGTTAGAACTGCCCACCAATGCTTTTGGATAGAGTGCATATGTTCAACTTTATTACTAAGCACTGCAAACTTAAGCATCATCAATCCACGAATAATGGTTGAAATAACAAACACAGCCAAAATTTCGTACTTATACAGCATCATTTTTTCTAAGTTTGCAACAGAAGCAATAGAGACAAACAAAATTGCAGAAGCAAACATACCAATAAAATCTAAGCTTTTTAGAATGGTGCAGTGATTATCTTTTGTTGTAACAGCATACTTTAACAGACCAAAGTTTTTAGTTTGATTTGCTTTTTCAATATCAGCTTCATCTGCAAGCAAAATTTTCTGAATAAATTTATTAGCAATCACAACAGTTACAATCACAGCCAAAATACCTGAAAAATGGAAATGTTCAGCAATGATATATGAAGCATATGCAAAGAATAAAATAATGGTTGCTTCAATAAATGGGTCTGCTGATAACCTTAAAGCAAAATAAGTTATCCAACCAAGTACCAAACCAATGCCAACAGCACCAAAAATAACAGACAAACTCTTAACTGCAATAAATGAAACAGTTACTTTTTCAGGAGTTTGCAGTGCAACCAAGGCAATACTGAAAATAATAATTGCAGTTGCATCATTAAACAGGCTTTCACCTTCTGCAAGAACTTTAAGTTTATGTGGCACTTTAAAGTTCGAGAAAATTGCAGAAACGGTAACTAAGTCTGTAGCCGATACCATACAAAACAACATAATAACAGCAGCAATAGGCAAAATATAATCAATGAAAATAAACCTGTCCATAAACACACCGCAAAGAACAGATAGCAGAACACTGACTACAGCTACCCAAAATAGGCTAAAACCATGTTTAACTAAATCTTCCCACTTGATTTTAAGTGCATCGGCAGTAATAAGTAACGGAAGTGATAGCAAAACTAAGTTGTCAAATTGACCAGCATTGATATTTAAACTAAAATAGCCAATACCTAAAGCCATGAAAGCTAAAACAGTAGCCATGATGGTTACTGGTGATGGAATTTTATAATTTTTTTGTAGAATTGATGCGAAGATCACCACACCCATCAATTCTATAAGAGTCAGTAGCATAGAATATAATCCTTTATTTAATTGTTTTCAATAATTGGATTATATCATAATAGATTTTAATTTGGGAAGTTAAATTTTCATTTTTTTACTACTAACTTGTTGATTATTTAGTTCTTTTTGTAGTTTTTTATACTCTCGTTCATTTTTTAATTGCTTAATATATATAATATAATCATCTTCTATATATGGAGGCATTAAATCTTTAACAGCTTTTACTAATGGGGCTAATGGTTGCAATGCTATTTTTGTTTCTTTATCTGTTATAAAAAATTGGTTAGGATTAACATGAAACCACTTTTCTTTTTTTTCATCAAAAATATAATTAAGTTCTTCATCAACTCCAACAGCTAAATAGTCTTCATAAGAATTAAATTTATTTGCTCGTGTAGAGCTTTCTCCTCTATCTCTTCCATAAAATCTAGTAACATCTTCTATTGGATTATTAAAAGTATGTTCTTCCCCAATAGGTGGATGAATTTCTTTTTTTAGTGCTGATAAATCACCAAGAGCAATTAATTCTTTTACTTTATGTGGATTACTATAGTGAATTAATAATGTTGCCCCTGTGTTATACAGATTCCCATCGTAATGCGCAGAAACTTGTTCTACTGTTCCATCTTTCTTTAAAATTGCAATTGTGCTACTCGTTCCCATATTAATCCCATATAGTTAGTTCTATTATTCTATCAAAACAAAATTAAAATAAAAGATTTTACTTTTTTCAGATTTTATATAAAATCTACTATCTATTAAAAATAAGGATTTAATTTATGAAAAAAATGGTTATTGCTAGTACATTAATAGCATTATTGGCAACTAATTCATGTCTTGCTGCTAAAGATAATAGCTTGGCTATTCATCCCAAATATCCTCAATTATCTTTTGTTAGTTTGGAATTGCCTTCAATTACATCAAATCAAGATAGGGTTGCATTTTTAAGTTGGTTAAATAAAAATTCAGTTCCCTTTAATATTATGAAAATAGTTGAAGCTAACTCTACTACAACTATTGAGGGGATTATTCAAGATCAAAAAATAAAATTTAGTATTGAATCTAAACATGCAAAAAATGCAAAAATAAAAGTATTGGATAAAATTTATATTAGAAATACTAAAGAAGGATTTATTTTTATATGTAATGATGTTCCTATAGCTGTTGTTTCAAAATATGAAGATAAAGACAAATTTAAATCCAAATAAAAATTTTGAATTTATTGAAAATTCTCAATTAATATAAAAAAGACCACCAAGTGGTGGCCTTTTAATTTACTAACACTATTAAGCTGCTGCTGCTTTCAGCTTATTTAGTTCGCGTTCTTGAGATTTATAGAACGAAGATGATTTCTTTTGCATTTCTTCCACAATTTCTGTCAGTTTTTCATCAGTAGCACCAATAATTTCATCTAGTGGATAATTCTTAATTAGGGCAACACCATAATATTCACTTGGGCGACCATCACTGCCTTGATCTTGTAAGGCAGCATAACGCCCCTTACGAGTACGACATTTTTTATTATATCCACTATAAAATTCTAGAACTTGTTCATCAGTATTGATGATATAGGCATATTCGCAGAATAATGAGTCAATCAGGAAACCTTGTGAGTCGGCCATATACTTAAGACCACTTGTATATGCATTTAGATCACCTTGAGCACGACGTGTTAGGCAATACCAATCACTAGTAGATTGATTAGAAACACCTAGATCCGTCCAAGGAGCACAATCCTTAATTTGTTCAGCAGTTGGTGGAACACTTTCATCAATAAGAATAATCCTTTCAGCAGCTTCTTTTAGCTTTGCAAGGTTAGAATTTTGAATAAAGGCAAGAACTTCTGCACCTAGACCATCAGGATAGGAATCGTATTGATTGTATGATACTTTATCTTGTTTATTAGCACGAAAACCAACTGCTCCACGAGTACCCATAATTAACTCCTTGAAATTTAATTGTTTATAATAAAAATTACTTTTTAATCTTTGTTTTAATGAACAAATTATAGCAGAATTTTGATTTTATTTGTATGTTTTTTTAGTATATTTTCTAGGGAAATTTGAGTAAAAATAAAGTTCAATTTATTGTTAAATTATTAATAAAAACATTTGCTTTTCTCTATAAAATTTTTTATATATATTAAAGATAAATAAGGAAAAAATGTATGAATTCAGAAGCACTTAAACAGATGGTTGTTGAGAATATTGATGAAAATGTTGCCATGTTGGGTGACATGATTTCTCTCTACGAACATGAGAAAAAAACTGAGCTAGAAAATCTTTTTGTTGCTAAACCGAAAGTCGTAAAAGAAGTCGCCTTGAATGTTTTAGTAGTCTATACTTTACTATCTTATCGTGAAGATGAAATTGAATTAAAAAATGCACAAAATGCATTAAGCAAAGTATGTGAAAAAGAACCTTTAGCAAAAGAATTAGTTGCTGTTTATTTGCAAACAATTACTATTGAAGACATTAATCCTAATCTTAAAAAACCTGAAATTAAAAATAAAAAATTAGTCCAAATATTGACATCATTCTAAATAAATAAAGCCCACATATGTGGGCTTTAATTTTAATATTAATTATTATTTTGGTTTAGCAGCAGTTGGTGCTGTTGTAGCAGGCATTGTTAATTGGGCTTGAACTCTACCTTCCATTAAAACTCTAGTTTTCTGATAATCTAACAATTGATCAAAAGTGACATTGTTTTCGTTAGCAATCTCTTTCAATCCTTTTATTTCTTTATTAAGAATTTCATTTCTAATTTTTAAAACTTTTTCAGTTGCTACTGCCTTAGCTTCTTCTGTTTTAATATTTTGAATTGATTGAATTCTTTCTTCTACAGATTTAGAAAATTGGACATTTGCTAACTTTACATCTGTAACAGTAAATGTATCTTTTCCATATTGTTTATCTAATACTGATTGTAAATCTTTTTTATAAGTTTCTTCTACTACAGATTGCTTATCTGTTAGCTCTTCTGATTCAAATTTATTAATAGTTTCATTAGAAGCTGATCTAGCTTCTTTTGTAATATTGTCTACTCCAATTAAAAAAGCACCTTTTTCTTCACTAAATACTATATCACCTTTGGTTAGCATAAATTGAATAGCACTTTCTTTGTTTACTTTAACTCCAATAGCTAAATCTAAGTCTTCAAGTAAAGTTCCATTTTTATCTTTTGGTCTTACATTATCAATTTTAAGTAATAATTCTTTACCATAAACTTCATAAATTTTATCCCATGTATTAATCTTAAGCCCTTGTCCAATTGGTTGTGTATTGTAAGTTCCACCCCAATGTTTTTCTATACCAAAATTTCCCTCATCAATAATTGTGCTTCTACATACAGTGATTAAACCTGTAATACATAAAACACCAGCCATGATTCCTGCACCTATTTTCATCTTTTCCCTTAAAGCTGCTTTTGCTTGTTCCCTTTTAGCATTTGCTTCTCTCTCTTCTCTAGATTGCATCTTATTTGCATTTTCGTCACCATAACCATACATACTTCCCATAATATCTCCATTTTTATTATTCTGTAATTAATTGTATATAAAACGAAAATAGAATCAAGTTAAAAAAATTAAGTTTTATTTATGTAATTTTTATTATTAAAGGTAAGATTAAAAATAATATTTTTACTTTTCTTTAAATAAAACAGTTAGTCAATAACTTTTTA
>Ga0265780_10008348_pt1 | contig 12594 bp, 12 predicted proteins | sample P1T30metagenome_FD_192432 | JGI IMG/M metagenome (GOLD analysis project Ga0265780, IMG submission 192432) | Plant litter microbial communities from East Loma Ridge, Irvine, California - P1 T30 | ecosystem: Environmental > Terrestrial > Plant litter > Unclassified | place: USA: California...
CACGATTCGGGAAGCCGCGCACCCATGCATTCTGGAAGTCGCGGCTCATTTCGGTCCAGAGCTGCGCCGGCGGGCAGTTCATGGCGATAGTGGTCTGCTCGCACGAAACGCTGGTGCGGGCGGCGCTGTCGAGGCGAGCGACGATCGCGCAGAAGAACAGGCCCGATGCGACCATTGAGCCGATCAGCAGCAGCGCAGGGGCGACCCACATAGGAGCGATTTCGAGGTCAGGGGCGACGCGGGGGATCATTACCGGCGCCATCACCGAAAAGACCACCAGCGCCATCAATTTCCAAAGTACCTTGTCACCAGTTTCGACAGGTTGCGTGCGCTCCACGGCCTGCACGTTCAAGCTGTCAGGTTTCAGGAATGGCGTCACGAGCGACAGGCCGCTGAGGGGGAGGTAGAGCCAGCTTGCAACACCTTCGTATTCCGTGCCCTGGAACACGAAGTAGGACACGACCAACGAGGCGAACAGCGCCATCATGCCGATGAGCGAATGGAAGTGCTGCACAGCGGCGGCCTGGACCTCTGCCGGCGAGGTGACAAGGCTTCTTACCATTGAATACAGCACGCCGTTGAGCGGCCCCTTTGGCTCCGGGAACTCGATCGCGCGGTGCCTCATCGCTTCAAGGATTTCCTCAGTACCGACGCCCATGCCGGTTTCGGTCAACGGAAGCTCACCCGCGAGGCCGAGCGGGTAGCCGCGACCGAGATAGAAGCGCAGCTGGGACAAGCCCTGGATCAGAAGCTTTACCGCTACGCCCAGAACGAGCATGGCAACGGCGACCGCGACTACCGCAACCTTGTCCTCTTGATTTTTGAAAAGCTCCTTGGCGGTCATCAGCGCCGCTACACCGCCAGCGCCGGCGGCCAGGGCAGCAAGGAACAGAAAGGTGTTCTCGAACCGATAAGGGTTCTTGAAGTCGTTTAAGAGGGTGTCGTCCTGATTGAATTCAAAGCTCATGGTATGGTCTTTCGAGTGGGGGAACACTTCTATTAGACCATCCCATTTCCTGCGCGCAACCTAAGATCGGGCGATCTTTCGCTGCAACTCGGCAACCGCGGCCTCGACGCTGCCCACGTTACGCAGGAACAGGCAACGATGGGAATGGCGAACATGAGAAATCACGCGAGGCAAGGTGGCTTCGCGCTCGGATGCACGGCCTGGGATCCATTGGCGCTTTGTCGTCGCAGCTCTGCCCTCAAGTCGCTCACCACGCAACGAATGCGGCGTCCAGACGACGCAAAAGATGGTGTCGGCTGGTAGCAAGGCGATTTGCTCGGGTGCCGCTGGAAAGCCATCCAGGACGGTAAGAGAAGACGCGCACGCATACTCGACAAGGCGCCGTGCCGTGGGAAGGGAGAGAAGGGCGCCTGGCCGCTCTCGTCTCATTGACGAAATAAGGACGGCCGGGACGTCGGAAGGGTATTGCTTGGACTGGGCAAGTCGGCGAATTAACCCTACGCTGATGTGTCGGTACCCGCTCAAAGCCAAACTGGCGCCGATCGTTGATTTACCGCTACCGTGGCGGCCGATTAAACACAGCAGTGGCATCGTGCTACTCGCGCTGCAGGCGTGGGACCACGCTACCGATGCCGTTGCGCACCGTGCCGAGGGCTTCGATGTACTGCGCCAGTTCGGCCGACACATGCGGAAAATTCTTCTGGACGCGCTGGAGCGTTTTCACGCACTCTTGGATGCAGTCCTGGCCGTCGCGCAGGTGTTCCTCTGCCGTGGCGCTGTCAATGGCTTTGCTGCTCATGTTGTTGCTGCTTCGTCTGGATTGCTTGTTCAAGGGATGTGGCTGCGATCTCGCTCGCGTTCCACACAGTTTTTAATGTATCGAGCAGGTCGGTAGTCAACAACAGCCCCGCTATGCCAACCGCCATAATCGGAAGTTTGACGATGAAAAGCATGTGTCGTCGTAATACCCTGCGGGCCAGCATGCCGGCTGCTTTACGTGCAAGCTGGCCTATCATTTCTTCGGCCAGAGTTTCACGTCGACGGTCGGGGTTGCGACTGCCTGCGGCGCCGGCCCTGGTGCTGGGGCCGCTTTCGACTCCTTGACGTCCTTCAACAGGACTATCTTGCCGTCGTCAGGCGCATCCTCGGCCTTGGCCGGCTCGTCGCCAGCAGGCAATACCGCTGCATCCTTCACGCGCGCCTTTTGCGGCCGCTCCTGCGGTACCGGGAGCCGCATTGGCTCTGGGATTGGTAAAGCGAGCGGCGGCTGCTGAGGCTGAGGCTGCATTTGGGGCGTTGCGGCGACCATCGACGCGGCCACCACGCCAGGGCGCGGCACGACATCGAGTTGAACCCGAAGAAAGTCGACTTCCTGCTTGAGGGAGACGAGCTGGCGATCGGCTGCGTCCACCCGATCCACAAACGTGCGCACGCGGAGATAGCCTTCCGCGAACAGCAGGGCACCCACAATCATTGCCCCAAACAAAACTAACTTTTGGATTTTCTCGCCCTTCATCACACCGCGCCTCCTGTCGATTGGCCGAACTATAGCTTCACGCGCGAGCCGTGCTGCGCTGAAACCACGCTCATTTTTTGCGTGACTTGATTGCGCATGGGAAACATAAATCGGAGAGGACGTTTGGGGCCGTTTATTCGATGGAATGAAATCAAGCCAAAAAAAGCCCTGCTTTTGCGGCGAAGTTCCTGCGGGCAATAGGCACGATGACGGTTCCGAACACTTACTCCCGAGGGAAATAATGACTACCGTACCTGATGTTCTGTCCGATTCCGCAGCACGCGATGCGCTGAAAGAGCTGGACGTTTCCGCCCAACTGTCGCAGCAAAGCCTGTCCGAAGATGCAGCGCCGGCCGCAGCGGTCTCCGCCGACCAGGCCGTCCTGCAAGCCACCGACGACGCACGCGTCCAACAACTGCGCAACCGCGCGCAGCGCCAGCGCGCTCGCGGCGTCCAAGGCCTGAACCGTCGCCACGACGGTGTCGCCTCCCTGATCCGCAACGTGCAGCTGCAAGAGCGCGTCATCGGCTCGGCCTTCGAGCGCTACTACGCGTCGATCGAACAAGGCATCCACTTCATCTCGAAGCTGGGCGGTTTCTTCGTCGGCGACGCGAATGCCGAGAAGCTGCTCGATTCCATCAAGACCAAGGTCACCGAGATCGAACAGCGCCTGGCCACCGAAACCGGTCAGATCAGCGTGGTGCTGGAAGCGCACGCCGAGAATAAGGACTGGATCGTCCCGCAATACACCAACCCGGCTGCAAAGCACGAAGTCCAGATCCGTACCCCGCTGGCCAACCGCGTCGCAAGCGCGTTCGTGAAGCAGGACCAGTACCTCCAGCAGCTGAACCAGCTGGTGTGGAACGGCGAAGCCGAAGGCGACGCTGTCGAGCGGAGCGAATACCAGATCAAGAAAGAAGTACGCGACCTGGCCCAGTTCATCGCTCGCACCCTGCGCGGCATCCAGAACAAGACCGAAGTAACGAAGGCGGCCGCGCCGGTAGCAGCGGTCGAAGCGCAACCGGAAGAAGCACTGGCAGCGTGAACGAAATCCTCGCGGAGTTGAACCCGGAACAGCGCCAGGTGGCGCTGCACTCCGGGCATACCCTCGCAATCGCATGCCCTGGCGCTGGCAAGACGAAAACGATGGCGACCAAGGCCGCGTTGTTGCTCGACCAGGGGGACATGGTTTGCGCCGTCACCTTCACGCGCGATGCGGCGCTCGAGCTGCGCGAGCGGATCATGAAGCTGGCCGACCCGCGCGGCAAGGCCCGCTTGCTGGTAGGGACGTTTCACAGCGTCTGCCTGCTGATGGCAACCCCGCACAAACACAAAGGCGAGTTCGGCCGCGATATCCTCGCTGGCATGCGCTCGCCCTACGCTTCGCCGCCGAACCTCGTGAAAGAAGGCGTGCGCGTCAGCTACGTGATGCGAGCGATCCGCGAAGCCGGCCTCAAGATGCAGGTCCGCGACGCAACCCCGATCATCGAGCAGGTAAAGGAAGTCGGCGGCAAGCTGACCACTATCGAGCCCGAGGTTCAGCAAATGGTCGATATCTACGTCCAGCTTATGAATGACGCGGGCGTAATCGATTTTCAGGACATCATCCTGCGCACCAACGTGGCAATGCGGGACGGATCGATGTCGCCGCTCCCGGTGCACCATCTGCTCATCGACGAGTACCAGGACACCGACAAGGCCCAGTACGAGTGGGCTGCTCACCATGGCAAAGCCGGCGTCACCCTTACCGTGGTCGGCGACGATGACCAGTCCATCTATGCGTTTCGCCGTGCACTCGGCTTCGCCGGCATGGAGCAGTTCTCCAAGCAGTTCAACGCCTTGCAAGTGCTCCTTGGGACGAACTACCGGTGTCGCGCCGAAATCCTGGCAGCGGCCGAGCAGCTGGTAAGCCGCAACCGCCAGCGAATCGAGAAACGCCTTTTCGCAGCAAAAGGGCCGGGCGGAACCATTATTTGGGAGTCCTTCAAGGACAACACCACCGAGTATGCCGCGGTAGCTGAAGAAGCTTCGATCGCCCGGGATGAGGGCGCCGGGTTCGCCGTGATCGCGCGCACGAACGACGAACTCACCCTCCTGCAGGCCGCGATGACGACTCGCGGCGTCGCGTACCGCAAGACGGACGGCCGCAGCATCTTCGATTGCCCTGAAGTTCAAGCCTGCGCCGCAGTCCTGCGCCTGCTCATCAAACCGGCGAGCAATGACCTGGACGTGGTGCTGGCCTGGGCGGGTATGGAAGTCGAGGATACTCGCAAGATCCGCAAGCTCTTTGGCGTGAACATCATGATCGGAAGCCGCGACGACTACCTGAACAATGGCATTTCCGAGAAGGGTATCGAAATCTGGCGTACGTTCGCCAAGCGCTACGCCGGCTGGGCGACGGCAAAGGAGCAGGGCTTTCACGCGACGCTCTGCTTCGGCGTCCACGAATGGCTTTCCGAGACGCTGCAAAAGCCGAACAACCAGGCGATCCTCGACGCGGCGCGGGAAATCTACAAGCCGAACGACTGCACGCTCGAAGAGCAGCTGGCCACCGTTCGTGCGCGGGAGGAAAAGCAGAAGGCCGCCGAAAAAAAGGATGAGCGGCCGGAAGGGGAGGGGCCAGTCGCCCTCTTGACCACCGCGCACGGCTCCAAGGGGCTGGAATTCGATCGGGTCTGGATTGTTGGCCTCGAAACAGGGGCATTCCCATCCGATAAAAGCTCGCTCGAAGAAGAGCGTCGCCTGATGTTTGTGGCCATGACGCGGGCGCGCGAGATCCTGTTCGTGTCCGGTACCAAGGTCAAAAAACCCAGCGTCTTCGTTACCGAAGCCGGGCTCATCCAGTAACACCGCTTTCCAGACAGCTTCGGGGCCACGTGGCCCCGAACTGTCAGATTCCTTTCTCTGCCATTCCACAATTCAGCAGTTGCGTGTCTCCGCGCAGTTCATCCGTTCGCCGCAGCGATCCCGACGCCGCTTCCATTATCTGCCCAATGCGAATACCCGCGAAAAGCAGCGCGCTTTTGAGGTTCCGCAAAGCAATACTTGCCCGAAAATTGCGGCATGTTAAATCCCCACGTTGCCCTCGAAATCCTCGCGAAACAGCTCCAGCCGGTTCGCCCATGGCTCGACGATACCTCAGTGACCGAGCTGATGATTAACCCTGGTGGTCAGGTTTTCGTTGAGGCTAATGGTGTCATCACGCCAAAAGGAGCGCTTATCTCCGAAGGGTCCATCGACATGGCCCTCACCGCCATCGCAAAGCTGGTCGGCAAGGATTCGATCGCCAATACGGCCAGCGCCATCGTCAATGCCTCTATCGAGGATATGCGAATCGCCGGCGCGAAGTCACCAGTGTGCCCTGATGGTTCGTTCATGACGATCCGTAAGCACAAAGATAAAAGCCAGCGGCCGACGCTGGACGACCTAATCAACAAGTACAAAGCGCTCACGCAGGAGCAAGCCGACACTCTCGTTAGGCTGGTAATCAAGGAGCACAAGAACTGCATCGTCGCCGGCGGTACCGGCAGCGGCAAAACCACCTTGCTCAATGCGTTGTTGAGCCAAATTGGCGACCACGAACGCATCCTGACCATCGAAGACTCGCGCGAAATCCAGATTGGAGTGCCCAACGTCATTTCCCTTCTGTCGAACCCGGATACCGGCGTGTCCGCTCGCGACTTGGTCAAGCTGGCCATGCGCATGCGGCCGGATCGCCTGATCCTCGGCGAGACGCGCGGCGACGAGACCTACGACCTGATCCGCGCGTTCAACTCCGGCCACCCGGGCTCCGTCTCGACCATTCACGCCGACTCGGCGCTGCAGGCCCTCTCCGCACTGGAAATGCTTTTCCAGATGAGCCTGCCGCCCAACGCATCCATGCCGCCAGAGCTCGTCAAGAAGTACATCGCCGAGTCGGTTCACGTCATCGTTTTTGCCGCCCGCCGGATCGTCCCGGTGGACGGCGTGCAGCACGTAGTTCGACGCATCGAACAAATTTCCCTCATCACTGGAGTCCAAAATGAAAAATATCTTCTCGAAACTGTCGGGTAAAGGCGCCGAACTGAGCGCAGCTTGGGAGGGCATGACGCCTACGGCACGCAGCATCTGCAAGGCTTCAATGGCAACTGCCATCATGATGACCCCGAGCCTGGCGTTCGCGGCCGAAGGCGGCGGCAACCAGTTCTTCTGCTACATCGCCAACTACTTCAAGGGCATCGTCGGCTCGTGCGCGCTGGTCGTGATCCTGCTGTGGGCGATCGAGCACTTCTTCGGCGTGGCCAAGCTCCACGACGTCGTGATCAAGGTCGGTATCGGCGCCGCCATCGTCGCCGGCTCGTCGGTCATCATCGCCAACTCCGGCCTGGTGCCGCCTTCCTGCGGTCTCGGCGTGTAATGCGCGAATCCGAGGTCAATCAAGCCCTCATGGAGCCTCGCTTAAGCAACGGGGTCTCCAATAAGGCGCTGGGACTTTGCTGGGGCCCGGCGGCGTTCATCGCCGTCTTGTCCAGCACAGCCAGCATTTTCTACGCGGCGATCCCAATCGTGATTGCCGCTGTGCTGCACGCGGCGCTCGCGTGGGCGTACAAAAAAGACCACAACATTTTCCTGGTCTATATCCAGTACGCACGCATGGGTAAGCGCTACCACCCTGATTCACGAGAAAACCTTCCTGCGACGTACGAGCGGCCTGCCAAGTTTGGCCGCGGCGTGCGCATGTAATTATGCTCAAGATTAAATTCCGCGAGAAAGAAGACGACGCCCTCCATCCGATGCAGGCGCTTTGCCCTTGGCTCGACTTCATCACCGATGGGCTGGTGCTCAACAAGGATGGCTCGCTGCTGGCGGCGTTTGACTACCGCGGAGCCGATCCTGACGATCTGTTCGACGAGCAGGTCGATGCGTTCGCTGAACAGATGCAAAGCATCTCCCAGCGCCTCGACAGCCGCATTACTGCCTGGTGGATTGTCGACAAGCGCAGGGACACGAGCTACGTCCAAGGCGACTTCCAGAACGAAACCGCCGCCCAACTGGATGATATTTACTCGGCCAAGTTCACCGACGGCCGCCGTTTTACGACGCGCTATTCGCTGTTCATGCTGTTCACTGGCGCCACCGGCGCCGACAAGTTCTTTGACCGCGTCGCGCGCATTCAGAAGGAAACCGGGAAGGCTGTAGCGCCGGCGCTGCTGTCGGCGCTGCGCGAATCGCTCTCAGGCACAAAGGCGTTTGCGGCCGACATCGGCACGCTGCGCGAAAACATCGTCACGTTCGAGCGTCACCTGTCCGGGTTCGCCAACTCCGCACCAATCAAATTGACGCGCCTCGTCGGCGACGACTTCACCAGCGCACTCAGCCGGACGCTCAACCGCGCAAGCAATCCAGCGCCACAGAGCAAGCCCGAGGGCGCAATGATCGACGCATGGCTACCACGCGACTACATGGCCATGGGCGAAGACCTCCTGTATTTCCAGGGAAGCCAGCGCTCCGTCTACCTCGGCGCCGTCGGCCTGAAAAAGTGGCCGACGACTTCCTCGCCGATGCTGTTCGAGGTCCTTGCGTCGCTGGATATGGAACTCACGATCTGCCAGGTCGTGCGCTATATGAATCAGGTCGAGAGTATGAAGTCGATTCAGGAGGCCATCGAATACTACAACCTCACCCAGTACAACCTGGTCACGCACGCAATTGCGAAAGCGTCCGGCAGCACCCCTGAGTCCAAGCCCGGCAAGGCGCAGCTGCTGGCCGACTGCAAGCACGCACAGGAACGCATCGGCGCCGAAGGCCTGACCTACTGCTACATGGCCACAACGATCTTCGTCGCCGGCGACACGCGGCAAGAGGTCAAGCGCAATTGCGATACGGTCGTTACGGCTCTTGAGAACAAAAAGTTCAATGCTACGCGCGAGCGCCTGAACGTTGGCCCGTCGTTCGCGGCGCTGCAACCCGGTCAGTGGTCGACGCAGTCTCGCTACGACCTGATCTCGGTCGAGAATGCCGCCGACTCGTATCCGCTGTACACCATGGACGAAGGTTCGCGGACCCACAAGTATTTCTCGAAGACGGTGTTCCGGAAACCGATGCCGCAGCTCGCTGTGTTCGGCAACCGCTATGGCGGCCGGTTCCATTTTTCGTCGCACGTCGATCAGGTGGGCCACATGCTCATTATCGCCCCGACCGGCGGCGGCAAGTCCACGTTCGTCAACTTCTGCCTCTCGCAATTCCAGCGATACGGCAAAGTCCGTACCTTCATCTTCGACCGGAATCGCAGCTGCGAAGTCGTCACGAAACTTCACGATGGCCAGCACGTGGACATCAAAAAGCGCGGCACGCGCCTCAATCCGCTGGCGATGATGATGGACGGCACGCCGGACGGCCGAACCTGGGTGCGCGAATTCATCCTGCGCAGGCTCGCGGAAGGGGGCTTTGAGGCCGACACGAACGATCGCCAGCAGCTGGACCATGCGCTGGCCCAGCTCGCCGAGATGGGTTCCCCAAGCATGAGCAAGCTGGCCGTGCTGGTGCCGCAAAACCTCGAGAAGGAACTGGGCGAATGGTTGAAGGGTCGCCCATACGGCATGTTCGACAACGAAGAAGACGACCTCTCGCTGACGAACTGGACCACGATCGAGATGTCCTCGATCCTCGCGGTCGACCGTATTGCACGCGCCTTTATTGACCTGGTGTTCCGCAAGATCTTTACGTCGCTCGACGGCACGCCGACCTTCATCTACATCGAGGAGGCGTCCTTCTTGCTGAACGATCCGCGCTTCGCACCGATGATCGACGAATGGCTCAAGGCAGTCCGTGGCCGCAACGGCTTCTTGTGGCTGACGATCCAGTCGCCGCAGTCGGTGACCAACGCTGAAATGTCGGCAACGATCCTCGACAACATTTACAGCTTCCTGCTGCTCTACAACAAGAAGATCGAAACCCACCGCGACGCCTACAAAACTAACTTTGGCTTTGAGGACCATCAGGTGGACATGATCGCCACGCTCCAGCCAAAGCGTGACTACTTGCTGATCCAGGATGGTAAAGCGCGTGTGATGACGACGGATTTCTCACCGCAGGCGCTCGCATATTTGCGGTCGGAAAAGGCAGTGCTGAATGTTCTGGATGCACTCGAAGAAGAGAATGCCCCGGACTGGAAGGAACGCTACTTGCGCGAAGTAGCGACGATGTGACGACGTGACGACGTGACGATAAAACAATAGAAAGGGTACCCATGCAACTGAAAAAAAACTTCCTTCGATTCGCTTTTGTGGTCGCCACTGCGGCGACCAGCACTTCGGCATTCGCGCAGTGGGCGGTCTACGATCCGGTGAACTGGATCCAGAATTTCTTGAGCACGCAAGCCGGGGTTTCCGCCGAAATCAGCCAAGCAAAAACGTTGATCGAGCAGGTTAAGGCTGCCAAGGATCTGGCGCGTTCGACCAAAAGCCTGACGAACCTCGACGGCCTGGCGGGCGTAGACAAGGCGCGTCAACTCTACAGTGCGCTGATCGAGCTTGATACACGTCTGGATTCGAACCTTGAAGAGAGCCACCGGTTTACGCAAGACCTCCGCGCGCAGCACGGCGCCTCGAACATGACCTGGGAACAGTTCGCGGCGAGCCGCAGCAGACTGGAAACTACAGCGCAGCGCGCAGCGCGGGAACGTTACACCGCGATCTCCCGCTCGATGGAAGAAACGACCCAGCGTCGCAGGGAAATCGTTTCGCAACTCGGCCAGGTCCAGGGCCAAACGCAAGCCATGCAGGCGCTGGGCGCCGCCCTCGACGTCATCATCGGCCAGAACCAGCAAATGCTGGCCGCCATGGTGGCTAAGGAAAAGCAGGAAGAAGCGAACAAGACGCCGGATCAAAGCCAGCAGCAGTGGGCTGAGAACCAGCGTGCGCTCTACCAAAAGCGCCTGCGCGAATCCGCCAGCAAATACTAACCAGCAATCCATCGCGGCTCGACCGGCAAAAAAACATGAATCATCGAAACATCTTTCTGGTACTGATTCTCTGGGTCTTTACCAGCCTTTCGCAGCTGGCTCATGCCCAGTCCGCTGAGTCGGCCGCACCGCCTCCAACAGCGCCAGCTAAGAGCGGCTCCTTCTTCACGAACCTTGAAGGCTCGATGAACAAGTTTAACGAGAAGATCAATACAGACCTCGGCAGGACCATGAAGCACTTCGCGGTGAATGAGATTGCGCCACGGGTGAAGCAGCCAGCGCTGGTGATCGGTGGCACCTTGGCGCTTGTCTATCTGCTTTGGGAGTGCCTGCAGTTCTATGCAGGGAACCGTTCTTCGATACTCACGGTTATCTTCGATGTTGGCATTCCGTGCGGCGTCGCAGCTTTCCTGATACAGAACTATGAGCTACGTATACTTCAGTTCGACAGCATGCTTGACGTGTTCCGCATGTTGAACCTGGGTGGGTCCGGCGCATCGAACCCGACAAATCAACTCATGTCGATGTATGGTGGCATCTTAACGGACGTCGGCCGCGCTATAAGCGCACTCTTTGAAAATGTTGTCGATGTCGGTTCGGTCCTCACTGCGCCAGGCGCCTACTTCTCTAGCTTGGCTGATTTCCTTGCCACGCTCATTTTCACGCTGGTCATCCTCTACTTTGTTCTGACCGGCATCGCCGAAGTAATGGGCTTGGTGCTGTTTGGGCCATTCCTGTCGGCGGTAGGGATGGCGTTCGGCCCGATCATGATAATTGGCATCATTACACCGTGGACAACTGACTATTTCAAAAAGTGGGCTCAATTTCTCGTCGTTTCAGCTGCGCTCACCGGCGTCCTAAACGTTATCCTTTCGATTGCCGGATCCTTACTCGGCCCGTCCGGACTCGGACTTGCGGAGATGACTGGCGACGCGCCAACTGCGGCCGGCATGATCATCGTGGTAGTGCTTCTACTGACCGTGAATGCCCTGATTGCGCAGGCCCCGATGATTACCAATGCATTGCTGCCGGGTTCGCTGGGTGCACACCGAGGTGCAAGCGAAGGTGTTAAGCAAGCAGCAACCCAATCGAAAGATCATGCGAAGAACGGCGCTAGCAAGATGGCTGGTGGGGCTGGCAAAGCGGCGAGTGGCGTTGTTAAAACAGTTTCCAAAGGTTCGGTGCTGACAAAAGCCGCGTTGTCCAAGATTTACCCCAAGCGATAAAGGAATTTGACGCGATATGAATAGGATGAAGATCGGCTTGTCCATAGGCGCCGCGCTTGCCGCGGTCGCTGCCGCCGGATGTGTGAGCACTACATCGCCCATCGGCTTTAACTACCAAGTGGACAACGGCAAGGCAAATCGCATTGTCCAGGTGTTCGACCTTTCAGGAAACACGGTTGTCCAGATCCGCAGTATCGATCCGAAGGCGACTCGTTTTTTCAACGCGAACAACGTTGAAATTCCGTATAAGGTCATGGGTGAGAACGTTGTCCTGGACGGGCTGCACACTAGCTTCACCGTGTCGTCGGCGCACGCGGCGTCGCGCGTTGTACGCGTGGCACCAATGAGCACAGAGCCATCCAACGTCATTCCGCCCCAGGCCACGCCTGGCCATGTAGCGCCAGCAGCTGGCGCTGCTGCCCCGGCTTCCCAGCAGACGGACGAAAGAATGCTGGCGGAGATCGCGCGCATCAGGAAGGAACTGGTCGAGCTGAAAAAAATTCTCGCGGCCGCAGCAGACCAGCCGGCCGTGAACGCTCAACCGCTTGCTGCTGTGGTTGCGCCGGCAGGCAGTGCCGAGGCTGACGTTGTCCGCGTTTCGTTTGCCAATAACAGCCTGAACTTCGCGCCATCGCGCCAGACCCAAGCCCAGATCATCGAGCTAGCCAAGGCTGCGAACTCCGTCGAGGTCCGGGGATTCACAGATAGCTCGCAGCCGTCTGCAACGTCCGAGGCCCTGGCCAAAGGACGAGCCGCAGCAGCGAAGCGCTTCCTGATCCGTCACGGCGTCGACGGCAAAAAGGTGAGGGTGGAATACGAACCCGCCGGCAAGTTCGTGACCGAGAACATCACGAACGAAGGCAAGTCAGCCAACCGACGTGTTGAAATTCGCGCCTCCTGATCCACGCGACACGCTTCACCCGATCCCGCCGCCGTGCGGGAT
>Ga0265780_10008349_pt1 | contig 12594 bp, 15 predicted proteins | sample P1T30metagenome_FD_192432 | JGI IMG/M metagenome (GOLD analysis project Ga0265780, IMG submission 192432) | Plant litter microbial communities from East Loma Ridge, Irvine, California - P1 T30 | ecosystem: Environmental > Terrestrial > Plant litter > Unclassified | place: USA: California...
GCATCAAATAGCGTATAATCGTTGTTCTAAGATTAAGCCGACTTAGCTCATCAGGTAGAGCAGTTGATTTGTAATCATCAGGTGGCGGGTTCGAGTCCTGCAGTCGGCACCAATAAAATCAAAGGGTTACAGCGTTTTTCGCTGTAACCCTTTTCGTTTTGGGAGTATTTGCTGCAATTTTGCTGCAATCATCACCCCCTCCGCTACGCTATACCCCTGCTCCAACCCAACTCAACAATGGAGCAAGACATGGCAAGTATCCAGAAACGTGGTCCCTACCAATGGCAGGCGGTTATCCGTCGCAAAGGGCATCCAACCCAAACCAAGACGTTTGAAACAAAAGCCAAGGCCGAAGCTTGGGTTTCCGTTGTCGAATCCGAAATGGTCCGCAACGTCTTTGTCGACAGAAGCGCGCTCGAGAGTACTACGTTGGGCGATTTGCTTATGCGGTACGGCAAGGAGGTCTCTGTCAAGAACAAGTCACATCGCACAGAGATGGTAACGATTCGACGTTTCTTGCGGCATCACCTTTCGAAGCGCCCGCTTGCCAGTCTCCGGAATGTGGATTTCACGAACTACACCAATGAGCGTCTTGATGAGGGTGCTGCCAACAATAGCGTCAGGCTAGAGTTGGCGTTGCTGTCAGTGATGTTTAACACGGCACGCGACAACTGGTCCATTCCGGCTACGAACTTCATTTCCCATATAAAAATCCCATCACCCGGTGACGCTCGCGACCGCCGCCTAGTTGACGATGAAGAAGAACGCTTGCTGGCAGCCGCTCGCTTGTCCCGGGCACCCTCGCTAGAGCTATGCATCATCTTAGCAATCGAAACTGGCCTGCGTTCAGGAAATATCGTTCGGCTGCGCTGGGAGCAAATCGATTTGAAAAATGACGAAATTTTTGTCGGCATGACCAAGAATGGCTCGCCCATTACCGTTCCACTCTCAAAGGCTGCAAAGACTGCTCTGCTGACCTACCCGGGCTTGGCTTCAACCGGCAGAATTACGAGGTTCTCGGGATGTGAAGGTCTGGCCGCCGCGTTTGGGGTGGCCTGCCGTCGAGCTGGGATTACGAGCATGACTTTTCACGATTTGCGTCATGAGGCAGCGTCGCGCATAGCTCCCTATGTCCCCACTGTGACCTTGGCGAAGCTGATGGGATGGAAAACTATATCGATGGCAATGCGCTACTACAATCCGAAAGGGAAGGAGTTGAAAGAGGCTCGCCTTGCTGCCGAGTCTGCTTATACTCGTACAAACGCCACCGAGCCCGCGCCCCAATCTAATACTGACTAAGGCGACGACATGCCCCAGTGTCGTTGGCTACATACGGTCGTGCTGTCTGAACGTAATTTGCCAGCTGCAGTCAATGTTATCTGTGGCACAGCACGGTGCAGCAGCATCGCTGCGAGGCAGTGAGGCGGGATGCTCGACGTCTACACCGACTACGCCGCGTACACCGTCCGGCAGCATGGACAATGTACGGCACCGGCCGCTGGCACCGCGCTCGCGGCCACACCTGGGGAACCGCGCACTTGCACTGAACAGCAGCATTAGTAGTAAGGCTCTCGATGCAACACTAAGATGAACGCATTGATGCGCTATACAGTAATAGGTACCAGTCCAGAAACTGTGCTTCTCTCGACACCACGGCCGTGGTGTTCCCATGCTTGCTTTCTCCGGCGCAATCGTATGCAAGGACGCGCACCGTGTAGATACGTGCAACGCCGACCAAAGGTCCACACCTATTGAGGGAATAAACATCCGGCAGTTACGAGCTTCTGCCAGCAAAGAGACCAGGGCGGCATTTTGTCGCCCTGGTCCCTTTTGCTTGTATTGTCACCAAAACGGCGTTACGAAAGCATCAGCCGGCGCACTCAGTGATTGCGGCCTCAGAGACCATCCAGCTTCCCGGCTGCTGTTTCGGGCATCTGCATCAGATACCTCAAACAGTTGCTGTACGGTCAAGCGTGCAATCGTGTGGGTCCCTACGCCCGCCAATATCAAAGAGTCTAATACCTTAATTTTCTACGAAGACCAATGCGTTGACTTAACCTTACGGCCAAGCTCACCGTCGCAGGCAGCATCAATGTCACGTTCAAGTCCCAGCTCACTCATATGCAAGTTCCTATGGCGATGCTTGTATCGCCTTTTGCCGGCGCCAAAACACATCATACGACACTGCGATGCGCTGCAACTGCCAAGCCACAGGTCGACGCGCAGGCGCCCTAGCGCCGGAGCTGCAACCCGGAGGGGACCGGAGCGCCGGCGCGCGGAGGGATGCCTGGCACATGCCCAGGCATTGCATTGGGGGAGCCGCGGACGGGAAGCAATCCGGCCAGGAGTGCTAGGCGCCCCAGCGCCGGCCCGTTCGTGGGGGCGTACAGCCCCGGCCACGAGGCACTCGGGCAACCGGCTTGCGCCCGGCGCCGACCTAGGGCCCCCGCTGCCGGCTTCACGGCAGATGGGGTGGCCGGTGAGTCCAAGGGACCGCGACACCAAAGGGTGAAGCGCGGGCGGAAGCCGGTTGCCCGAGCGCGCTCGGGCCGCAGGCGGTGTGGCCCTCTAGGGCCAAGAATTCGGTAGGGCGTCCAGCCCGTGAAGCCGAATTCGCCCCGCAGCAAAGGGAGTTTTTCTCCCTGCGCAGCCCACGACGTGGGCGAAGAGGAAGGTTGGAAACCCTCTTGGGCCGTCATTCGTTTATGTTCTCGCCGGGAGCGCTATACGGAGATACGTACACTCTGGAGCGGAATATGAACAAACGAACACAAGGAATGCAGTATCGAGTAGTAGTACTGCAGGCGCTAGCGCGCTTAGGATATGCAACAACACGGCAGCTCGCGAAGATGGTCTGGTGGCGGTGCGATGGGAGCACTCGAAAAATGGCTGGGCGGACGTTGCGCTGGCTCATTAAGCGCGGCTTCGTCGTCACCCGGCGAGACCGCGACAGCGTGAATGGCGAACAGCTCACGGCGGTGACAGCGGCTGGAGCCACCTGGCTAGCCAAGAACGGGGAACCTCTACCATACGGCAAAGCGCACGCTCGGGATTGGCTACGGCATGCACACAGCCACCGGACTGCGTGCAACTCGGTGTATGCGGCCATGGTCGGTCTTTTTCCCGATAGCTGCGCTTGGTCGGAGCTAGAGATTCGCGCCGGTCTGTCACCTCTCGGGCAATTAGCTTACAGCCTTGATGGAGTGGCCATGAACAAAATTCCCGATGTCTTAGTACAGCGGCTGGACGGTTTGGTATGGGTAGAAGTCGAGAATGGGTGGAGAAGCGATAGAGACCTAGCGAAGGTGGTGGCAAGCATGCGGGCTATGTCTGTCGACAGGCGCATCAAAGAAGTGCACTTCATCATCACGGCTCCTGGAGCTAAAACGATTGGTGAGCGTTTGAGGAAAAGGCTGACTCATCTCCCGGAGTCGGGATGGCCCCGTCAAGTGAAAGAATGTGACGCCCGGCTTCTGGCTCACTACATAAAAATCTCGTCGCTGAACAGCGATACCTTAGAACTGTCGCCTGTGGTCATCGGCAACGCGACTTTTCAGCATCCTTAACAACCCCAGTAATTTCGTTCTTCAACTGCGCTTTTGTTACAAAAGTGCAACGTTTTCTAGTATCATTAGGCAGCGGCAGAAACTAAGTTCGGGAAAAGTTTTGGCAGTCTACGTGGACAACGTTCGGATAGCTTGGCGAGGAAGTCAGTGGTGCCATATGGTTGCTGACTCGCTTGATGAACTGCATCTGTTCGCTCGGGCCCTAGGATTGAAGCGCGCATGGTTCCAGGCTCATGCATCGTTGCCTCATTACGATGTTACGGTCGAAGTTAGAGCCATGGCCCTGAGCCAGGGAGCTATTGCAGCCGACCGACGCACACTGATTTACTGTGGTCGTCAGCTAAAACTTGAGCTGCTTGCATCCGTAACTAAAGCGAACTCTCAGCTACAATTGTTTGAGTAACCTTAGGTTCAGCCTTTATACCAAAATTTTGGGGTGCGTCGGCGATGCACCTCATCGAGCAGGGTGTCTTCACTATGTATCTGACTGCAGAAACACTCGACGACCTGCTTTTAAAGGTTTATCGTCGCCTGTTGCGGAAGCGCGGGTCATCTGATATTACCCCTACCAAAGGTCCTGCGACCGAGTTCAACGGTGTTCTACTACAAATAAAAAACCCGCGGGCACGGCTCAGCCGGACTGAGCGGAAAAGTACTTTGTTTAGCTGTCTAGGTGAATTTCTTTGGTATCTCGCCGGTTCCGATAAGGTCGATTTTATCGAATATTACATCCGTGGTTATGAAAAATATTCGGATGATGGAAAAACGATTTATGGGGCATACGGCCCTCGCTTGTTTAACCTCAACAACACCGTCAATCAGGTTCAGAATGTAATTGAGACGTTGCGGGTAAACGCCTCATCGAGACGGGCTGTCATCCAGCTATTTCGTGGAGAAGACCTTGCTGCGAACCTCGAAAGCCGGCGTGAAGACTTACCCTGTACCTGCACTCTGCAGTTCACAGTTCGTAACCACCAACTTCATATGATGGTGATGATGCGTTCGAATGACGCGTTTCTAGGACTTCCGCACGACGTCTTTGCATTCACAATGCTGCAGGAGCTCATCGCACGCTCCTTGGGGGTTGAACTCGGGCCATATAAACATGCAGTTGCTAGCCTCCACATGTATACGAAGCATACAAAGGCAATGCAAGATTATCTGCAGGAAGGCATCCAGGAGAGAGTGCCGATGCCACCGATGCCGCTTGGTGACCCATGGTCTGCCGTTGAAAAGCTTTTGAGGGCAGAGCGCACAATTAGGCGAGGCCGGCAACCTTCCTTTGCAAATCTTGACCCTTACTGGAGCGACCTTGTGCGTTTGCTCCAGGTCTTCCGAAACTCTCGTGACTCGGCAAGGGGCGAGCAGCGGAAAAAGATTAACGAAATCAAGAAGCAAATGAACTCGTCTGTCTATGACGCTCACATCGCAAAACGTCAGCGCCGAATTTCTAAGCCTGTACTACCTGCAGAACCGTTGCTCTTCGACCCAGAGGAGTTAGACGCTCAGCAGCCAACGAGTAGCGACGACGCGAACGACAGATAATCACTTCAATATCATATTAAAAAACATGAAGAATCCGAAACTGACGGCACATCTCGAGAAGCAACTCAAAACCTATCGCATCGGCGGGCAGCCACTACCGGGTATTCCATCTCAAGCAGAGCTGGATGCTCTGGTCAGCCAAATGGTAGATAGCGTTGCTCGTGTTAATTACGTTAAAGCCATTGCGACGCGAGATATTTCGCCAAAACGTCTAGACCCGAAAGACCCAGCCATGTTCGACCCACTTCGAGCAGCAATTCATTATATGCGTGCGGGCAATGAAGACGAGGCATTTTGGCTAATCTTCCTCTTCGTACACTGTGGGAAGCATCTCACAAAAGGATATGGCTTATTACGCATGATTTACGGTGCGTTCAATGACCAGTTCATTTGGACCTGGGACAAGTTCTCTAAAAATCCTAACGATTTTTCTTTTTGGTTGCATCAGCATATCGATGACATAACAGCGCAGCGGGCGGCCTTCCCCTTTGGAAATCACCGAAAATATGAAAGTCTAAGGCACCTTGACGTCATTCTGAAGAGCTACGCTGAATGGGTCGGGCCAACTCGCTCGCATAAAGTCCTTATTGACGAGGCAAAGGCAAAGGTTGGAACGGACCCGAAACAGCTGTTCGACTATCTATACCGAAGCATGAATGCTGTGCATCGCTTCGGAAGAACGGGAAAGTTTGATTTTCTTACGATGGTCGGAAAAATCGGCCTAGTAAATTTGGAGCCGCCGTCAGCTTATATGGTGGACGGGACAGGACCTGTACGTGGCGCGCAGCTGCTCTTCGCCGGTACAGTAGGCAATGTATCTTTCTCGAAGAGGAAGCTAGATGAGCTCTCCGTGGAACTCGAAAAAGCTTTAGGCGTAGGAATGCAGGTAATTGAAGACTCGCTCTGCAATTGGCAGAAGAGCCCCGCGAAATATATACCGTTCCACGGCTAGAGTTGTTCCCATGTGTATCGAGTTTTTAGACGGTTGTAGCGGTCGCGCCTGACGAGCCCTCGATGCTGCATTTGGCCAACCACGATTCCATAAGAGACTCCCGCATCACGAGCAAGTCTCATAATGCCTCTCGGCGTCCTAGCGGCCTCTGGCAATCGCTCTTGTAAAGCGCGCGGTATCAATTGCTCTGCAGCGAATCGATTGGCCTCCTCCTCTTTAGGAGAGCTAGGACTGTCGGATGTCTCAAGAATCAGCAAACCAGCATCCCAATGCAGAATCAAGTGCGCTGCTTCGTGAAAAAAAGAAAACCAGAACTGGTCATCACTTAAGTAGCGGAAAGACAGGAGTAAAACAGCCTTGTTTGGATTAGCGAAAAAGGTCGCACCGCTTGCTCTGCATCCCTTAGGCGATTTAGCAATGACAACGGCAACACCGGCTTCAGCGCATAACTTTTGTAACTTTGGCAGAAACTCAGATGGAGCAGCTATTTGAGTCAATTGCCGTATCGTGGCCAGCTTCGCTCTAAATCGGTCAGGATTCCAGTTACCACATTCCATACTTTCTGCTTTTATTTCGCCTTGCCTGAGCCAAGCCGCAGTCGCAGGTGCATCCTCAAAATATGCATCAGTTGTTCGAAACGCGGCTGCGGCTCTTACATCGACATAGGTTCTGTACCATGCATCGAGATTCGGCACATCAAAAAAATTTAAGACCGAACGAAGCTTTTCCATTTTGTCTTTGGCTGAGTCAACCCATCCACGACCTTGCATGTCTTTGAGCGGAAGGCTTTTTAACCAAGATTTGTATGATTCATCTTCCGGGTCAACCCCTTCAGCCAACTGCTCTAACTGTTTTCTATACTGTTCCTCTCGACGTAACCAAAAGCTAATTGGCGCCCCAAGGACCGCTTCGAGACGAGCTGCAAGGCTTGCCGTGAGAGCATACTTTCCCTGCAAGAGACTATCGAAGTCGCCCTCGGCCATGTCCACCAAGCTGGCCATTTGGGCCGAAACAATCCCTTTCAATTTCATTAAATCGGAAATGGTTCGGCCTGGCGGCATTGCCCACATGGGTGCGAATTCAACTTCAGGTCTCATTGGCAAGGTCAATAGATAAGATTTTTACGCGCGTTACCTGCAACCAATCCAGCTTCCCAAGTGTGCCGGGAGGTGGATTATGGTTTGCAGTTAGATGGACACGGTACTTGTCGTCAAGAAAAATGATAATTCGGTCAGCGAAGGCACGGTCAAATTCCGCGAACCCCCAGTCAACAAGGTCGGCAGGAGAATCTGCCGCTTTCAAATCTGCAAGGCGAGCGTGGAGCGACTGTCCGGCGAGTCCGCCGTACTTGCGCTTTGCCGAAATAGTGCTCTCGCAAACTTTTCGAAGGTTTTCGTCTTGGAACGCCAGTTGTATGGGCATCGGATTCGCTGAGCGGCAGTTGATATTGCCGGCGTGCCGACGCTACATTCCCGTCGCGTAAGTCATGGAAAAATCGGTTGCGTGTCCTGCTACAGCATTAGAGGCCACAGCTCATCATACACGCTCCCTTCTTCATTTTATCAAAAAGTATACGACAGAGAAAAATACATCGGCTAACAGGAGCCGGCTGCCACACAGTCACTTATCTGTTCGCTCCGGGTCGGGTCAACGCGAGAACACTAAGCTGGTTAAGGCGTGGTGCTTCGCAACCGGCATTTCGCAAGGTGGTGATACCGAGGTAGGGGCTCCGCCCCTCGCGTTGCTTCCCTCTTCGAATGCTCTGCGCGCTACGCGAGCCTCCCCCTTCGTGCTAGCTAGACGTTACGCCCTCCTCGGTGCTGTTACCTGATAAGGCTTCCTGGGACACCCATCGGCTGACCGTAGACTTACCAATACCGAGCACATCGGCTATTGCTCGAACGCCCATACCCTTGGCAGCCATCAATCGGGCGCTGACACGCTTATCCTCGTTAACAAGGAGACGGGCCGCGCCGGAGGCGATACCGCCGCGCCGGCCTCGTGCCGCCTGAATCTCTCGAAACTCTGCGGGGCTGAATCGTCGCCAGACATACCGCGCCACACTGCGCGCAATCCCAGCGACCTCAGCAGCCCCCAAGGGCACGACGAAGGTATTCAACGCTTCGGCCTGGAGACGGACAGCCGCGCGCCAACATTCCTCGCCCCCAGGGCGCCAAAACTTGCGCACGGCACTGTATGACCAGTCGCGCAATCCATCAAAGAGGTCGCAGTTGCGACCCACTCCGGGCGTCCGCGGAAGACGTTTGGTCGGTAGGTCTACAAAGTCCGCGAGATAGCCGAGTTCGTATACCGGTGCGTTGGCAGGCTCCCACACATGCCAAGAAGGGTGAAGTGGATTCTTCGCCAAAGGCCCGGTAAATGCAGTATCCGCGCGCGCCTTCTCTATGTACGCATACTCGATAGCGGCCAAGTAGCGCAGCGGTGCCATTCGTGCGGCGTCTGAGGTGCATACCGGGGCGAACAACGCATATCCTATGTGGGCATGCCCATTTTGACGGTTGATGGCGCAGTAAGTTGGCGGTGGCAAACCAGCATCATCCCAAGCATGCGATGCGTTGGCCCGGTCTATATCCAAAAGTAGCCAAGACCGGTGAGCGGGCGGGTTAAGTTGTAAATACGGGGCGCCAAGCGCAATATCTTGGCGGCGGACTATTGCATTGTTCTTTACAAAAGCGCAATAAGGGCGCTTAGGGGCCTGCGCTTGAACAAGCGCAGTAAGGGCGGCAGATGCCATGGCACGCTCCAAAAGGGCGTGCCGCTTGCAGCTAAATAAATTGTCCTCGGATTACGTGTATGTCCTCACGCTGCGCGCGGCGCGAGTTACGGATTCCGGCTCGAAGCCTCAACAAGGCAAGGCCAAACCGGCATAGGATTACGGCTTCAAGCCGGATTTGCGAAGTGCGACTTCTTGAGCTTTGGTCGGCCGGCCGCGCCGGCCCGTAGGAACATGCTCCACTTCATGTGGCCGGGTCGATGGGTCTGGCGGTAACTGGATTTGTGCAGCTATCCATGCGGCGACGTCAGATTGTCGAAAGCGCAACCTGTTCCCAATCTTGAGACAGGGAGGTAAACTTCCGCCAGCGCTGTGGCGGTTGTAGATTGTCTGTTCTTTCAGCGACAGCAGGTTTGCAAGTTCGCGCGGCGAGAGTAGTTGGGTCATGGAGTCAGTGACTGTATGCAGTCACGTCGACTGCTTACAGTATATATCCGCGGCTACCCCATGTTCTGGCGATTTTCTGCTACTTGTTCTGGCAACGATTCTTGCTGCAAAACTGCTGCATTGACAGCGGTAAAGCGTGGTAAGCTGCGGTACAGCAGGGTAAGCTAAGCTTTTGATTTTATTGAAAAGTCCTGTTGATTACTGGGGTTTGTAGTTGATTTGTAATCATCAGGTGGCGGGTTCGAGTCCTGCAGTCGGCACCAGTATCCCCCAGCGAAAGCCCAGCCCATCCGGCTGGGCTTTTTGTTTGCCGCGTCCCTCTCCGCGCCTGTTGTAGTAGCGGAACCACGTTGCCATTTTACATGTTATAAATAAAGAAATTATAGGTAAAGAAATTATAGGTGACGGTACTCAACAGCATGTGTATGATGATACCTTTTTGGTAATAATCTGGTCTGGACTGCATGGCTCGCAACATGTCGGCCAACAGTGCTTGCAATGCTCGAAAGGCAGCGTGGTCGGCTTGCAACAGGGAGCCGACAGACCGTGCGTGAGCGATTGAGAGCTGCACACTACTTATTAACGGCGGTTTCCAACGATATTATGACAATCCACACAAATACCTCGGCGCCGCTTGTTTCCGTATGTATTCCCTGCTACAAGGGCGCCGTGCACCTGGGTGCAGCGATCGAATCCGTGCTGTCTCAGACTTACACGAATTTCGAGCTGATCATTATTGATGATAATTCTCCTGATAATACAGACGAGATCGTGGAAGGATTTTCCGATCCACGAATCCGTTATCTGAAGAATCAACACAACCTGGGACCGGAGGGGAATTGGAACCGCTGCTTGAGCGAGGCTCGCGGTATCTATTTCAAGCTGCTGCCGCAAGACGATTTGATCGCACCCACCTGCCTTGAAAGGCAAGTGACGGTGCTGGAAAACGATAGTGAACAGCAACTGGCCTTGGTATTTTGCGCCCGAACCATCCTCGATGCACGTAATCGTGTCGTCATGACACGCGGGTATCGTAAGAAACGGGATGGCGTCATTCCTGCAGCCACGCTTATTAGCCAGTGTATCCGTCGCGGAACCAATGTCATTGGGGAACCGGGAAGCGTCCTGTTTCGGCGCAAGAGCATTGAACATGCCGGGCAATTCGATGCCAGCATTCCTTACGTCCTTGACGTCGATTACTGGGTTCGCTTACTGCGCCTGGGAAACGCTTACTACCTTGCCGAACCCTTGGCCTCCTTCCGCATTTCCATCGGTTCCTGGAGTGTGAGGATCGGCGCGCGTCAAAGTCTCGATTATCGCTTATTCATTAATAAATTGGCCACGGATCGGCATTTCGCTACCAGAGGATATGACGTCATGATCGGGAAGGTGATGTCGAAGGTTAACTCTTTCCTACGGTCCGCCTTCTATCGCGTATTGGCGCTCCACGCAGCGTGATGAAAAACGAATTTCTAGAAAAATGGCAGAGGCACCGCTGGCTACGGTTCCTTGTCACTGGAGGCGTGAATACGGCTTTCAGTTACGGTGTGTATGCGTTTCTCGTCTATCTGGGCATTGATTACTACATCAGCAATTTATGCTCGCTGGTGGCTGGCATCCTGTTCAGCTTCCAGACCCAGGCGGCCCTGGTCTTCCGCAATTCGACACGCGGCCTCTTCGGACGCTATGTGGCAGTTTGGGCGATTCTATACATGTCGAACAGTGTCATGATCGGCTTGCTGATCAAGATGGGAACCAATGCCTATATCGGTGGCGCACTGGCGATCGTTCCTACCGCAGCCCTCTCCTATGTATTGCAAAAGGCCTTTGTTTTTTCAAAAGAACAATCGGTGCCTGGTTAAGGCCAGCGCTTGTCCGACCAGAAAATTATTTCGATGCCCGATTCGACTTACTCGATTGACACATCAGCCTCACGGCGAACGCTGGGATACCAGGAACTGGCGTCTCTCGCCTTACTATTGACATTATTTTTTGCCTGGCACTGGCGCACTGTCGGAGAGCTCTCTATTCGACCGGTTGCCGCACTGACGCTGATCTTCGTCCTCTGTCTCGCCTATGGACGGATCTTCGTCGCCTTGACATCAAAAATACTTTCTGATGTTACTGGGATTCCTTACCTTTTTTTGACCGGATATTTCCTATTTAATAGCCTGTTATTTATTCTGTCCCTCGCTTCGCCGTTTGGCATGGGGGTGAATTTGACCATGTTGTGCATCGTGGCAGTTCCAGCTGCCTTCCTGGTGCGGAAGCCAGCGAATATTATTAAAGCCCTACCACCAGGGCAGGGGCAGTATGCACCGTTCATGGCGATTCTTGCCGCAGGACTCGGTGCGACGATATGGTGTACCGACCTGCAAGCTCCTTTGCATCTGGAAAATGGTCTTGCGGTCGTCAAAGCCTGGCCTGATATCTTTATCCACGTTCGGGAAATCAGTGTTTTTGCACAGGCACATGGGCTTGGATCCATTCACGATATCAAGTTTGCTGGTGGCACGGCACCGCTCTATCATTTCACCAGCTATCTTGCCCCTGCGGCAGTAACGTACCTGAGTGGCGCAACAGCACTGCAAGTCTATGCAAGTTTTCAACTACCCCTTGGCTTATTGCTGACTGGCCTCGCCGCTTACTGCCTTATTGGAAATCTGATAGGCCGTCGGGCTGGCGTTGTCGCGATTGTTGCTATCCTCTTGTTTCCAGATGCTTATCAACAGGGTTTCGCCAATCGTTACTTGAGCTATTACTTCCTATCCCAGGTCAACTTGGGGATGTTATACGGTATTGCTTGTGCAGCCCTGGCCTGGCTGTTCGTGCTGCATGGCTGCCGTAGCGGAAAGCTCGGTCCGATTGTCCTGGGCTACGCGTTTCTTGCACTCTGCCTTTTCTACAAGGCCCATGTGTTCGTTGCGAACAGTTATCTGTTGATGATATACCCGGTGCTGTTTTTCCCTGCGATACGGCTTCGCTGGCGCCTTGTGCTCGGGATCGCTGCTACAGTGATTTTCGTTGCAGTCGTGGCTTATTCACAGCAAATGTCACGCATACCGGTGCTTCGACTGGATGGGAGTGGTTTTGGCTGGTACGTCACGCGCCTGTTGCGTGATTACGATCCTGGATTGTTGAAGTCTTTCTTCACCGTGAAATTCCTCGAAGAAGATCATTCCAATCTGGTCGAGCTCGTGCTTGGCGCATCCATGTTGTCGATATCCACGTTCGGTCTCTGGATACTCGCCTTGCTGGCCGTTTTTATAAAAGCACGTAGTAAATTCGCCCCTGCACTGGTCTGGTTCCCCATACTTGTCCTGGCAAATTATCTGGTGATGGCGATTGGC
>Ga0265780_10008350_pt1 | contig 12593 bp, 7 predicted proteins | sample P1T30metagenome_FD_192432 | JGI IMG/M metagenome (GOLD analysis project Ga0265780, IMG submission 192432) | Plant litter microbial communities from East Loma Ridge, Irvine, California - P1 T30 | ecosystem: Environmental > Terrestrial > Plant litter > Unclassified | place: USA: California...
GACGTTCAGGCGAATGACGTTCTACCGACTTCATCACCAATTAATAATCCGTTGGCAGCGTGCCCAGCGTGCGTTGCAGCTCCACCTTGCTGCCCAGCACCTGAAACAGCGAGGTGTAGTAGTTGAGCTGCGCGGTTCGGAGTGTCGTCTGGGCTATTAGCAGGTCGATGAAGGCCTTGATGCCCTCGCGGTACTGCAAATCGACCACCGTGTACACTTCCTTGGCCAGCTCAAGGTTGCGCTTGCCGATGAGGTAGTCGTTGTAATAGCCCTTGTACGAGGCCAACGCCGTAGCGTACTCGGTGTTAATCTGGTTGCGGGTGTTGTTGATGTCCTCGTCGAGGCGATTGTCTTGCAGGCGGGCGCGGCGTAGGTTTTGGGTGCGCCGGAAGCCGGTGAAGATGGGCAGCGCGGCCTGCAAACCAGCGTAGGAGTTGGGGAAGCGCTGGGCGTAGAGGTTGCCGAACTCGTTGTTCTGGTACACCGCGTTGTAGTTGCCAAACGCGCTGATGGATGGCAAAAAGCCCAGCCGGTAGTAGTCGATGGTGACGTTTTGCAGCGACTTCTGGGTGAGCAGCTGTTGGTACTCGATGCGGCTGGCTACATTCAGGCCGGCCGTGGTGTCGAACACGGCCTCGGTTTCCAGCTTCAGCGTGTCGTAGAGCAGCGTGACGGGGCGCTCGGGCGGCAGGCCCATCAGCTGCTGTAGGTAAGCAGTTTTGGCCTTGATGCTCTCCTGCGCCTGCTTGCGGCCGGCCAGCGAGTTATTCAGCGAAATCTCGGCTTGCAGGTAGTCGGTTTTGTCCACGATGCCCACGTCGTAGCGCGCCTTGGCATCCTGGTAGTTACGCCGCAGCCGGACGATGTCCTCGTTAAAAACGTCGAGCTGCCGCTGCGAGAGCAGCACGTCGTAGAACGCCTTGCTCACGTCTGACACCACGTTGATGCGGGTGTTGGTGGTGTTTTGCAGCGCCGCCTGCCGCGAGAAACGCGCGCCGCGCGCCGCCAGGTTCACGTCGTTGTTATAGATAACCTGCGTGCCCGCCAGCCCGATAGTGGAGGTGTTTTTCACCCCCAGCTGCCGGGGCTCGTTTATACCCGTAGTCAGGTTGGGGAAAATGGTGGTGGGCAGCTGAAAATAGTGCTGCGCTGAGGCCGTGAGGCCCACTTGCGGCAGCCAGGCGGCCTTGGCAATACGGATTTCGGCATCGGTAACTTGCTCGTCGATGCGCGCCTGCCGCACCACGGGCTGGTTCACCAGCGCGTAGTTCAGACACTGCGTTAGCGTGAGGGTGCTAGCGGGCGGAGGAGGGGCAACAGGTTGGGATAACGCACAGAAAGGGGCAAAAAGAAGTAATCGAAACAGCGGTTTTAGCGCCAAAAAGGTTTGTTTCATAAATAGATAAGCGGAGGCAACTCACTAAGCAACACGATTCCGGATAGCATTCAAACCGGCGAACCGGTAAAAGCCACTTTAACCAAGGTTCGTTAACACGATTTGGGCTGAAAGGTTGCGAAGGGCTAAAAAACCATCAGAAACGATTTGGGTCTTCTTTCGTTAAGATAATTCCGTTCAATACCTATGATTGTCAGAATATTGCGCCGCTCAATCAGCACAAGAATACCCAACTGCCCAGTTCAGGCTGAACCACCGCTACAATTCAGCTACTTGCAGTTGAATGTCCACATTGCGCCCGTGGTCGTCGGCGCAAGATATTTTCACCGTGCCGCTGGGCGGCCGAAAAAATACCCGCTCGGTGGCTGATGCAGCCCGCAGAAACTGGTCATTCACGTACCAGAACACCTGCCGCACTTCGCTGCCCGCCGCGCAGCTGAGCAGCATTTGCTGCTTCTCCTTACGGTCGAGCACGTATTCGGCGTGGTCGAGGGGGGAAGTGATGGCTAGGGCCGAGCCCGTGCCGTCGTCGGTACTGCGAACCAGTTGACAGGTGGGGTTGTGCGGCGGCAGGCGGCTTGAAGGCAAGCCCTGCGACTCCCGAAACGCCAGCACCTCCGGTAGCGGGTTGGGGAAAAGCTGCCGCCGGAAGCCCGTGGCTGGCACGCAGGCCCGGCAGTAGGAGATGGCTCCATCACCGGATACCAGCACCTCCTTTTGGTGCTCGCAGTGCCGGGCGGTGGAGATGCCGGGCAGGTAGTAGTCGATAAGCTGGTTGGGGCAATGCTCGCCGGGCACGAGGCCGGTTTCGGCGCAGACCAGCCGGAAGTCCAAGGTGGCGGGCGGCACGGCCCAGTTGTTGGGCGAGTTGTAGGCCAGCGCGTTGAACAGGTCGAAAAGCAGGGGGGAGGCTACGTCGGCCCCGGTCAGGGACGGGCTGCCCTGCCCGCTGAAGTTTCCCACCCACACCCCAATGGTGTAGTCTTTGTTGTAGCCAATGCTCCAGGCGTCGCGCCGGCCGTAGCTGGTACCGGTTTTCCAGGCGATTTTGGGCAGGTGGCGGCTGTTTTGGTAGCCCATCGGCAGGTCGGGCCGGGTGCGCTGGGCCAAGATGTCGGTGATGAGAAAGGCGGCGGCGGGGGAGATGAGTCGTTCGCCCGGAACCTCACCCCTCCGGCCCCCCTCTCCCGCGGAGAGGAGGGAGCCTGACGACTTCGGCCGTTTGCTTATGACTGGCTCCCCTTTCCGCGGGAGAGAGGGTGAGGTGAGCCGCAACGCCTGATAACGCCCGCCATCGGCCAGCGCGGCGTAGAGGCCCGTTAGCTCCTCCAGCGTGGCGCCGCAGCCGCCCAGGATGGTGCTGAGGCCCAGCAACGGTGCGGTTTTGGCCACGGTTTTGAAGCCGGCCTGCCGTAGCTTGTCGGTGAGGGTGGGCACGCCGACTTCGGCCAGCACGCGCACGGCGGGGATGTTGAGCGAATAAGTAAGGGCGCGCTCCACGGTTACTTCGCCAGCGTAGCTTTTGTCGAAGTTCTCGGGGCGGAAGCCGCTGAAATTGGTGGGCACGTCGGGCAGCTTCAGCTTGGGCGTCACGATGCCGCGGTCCACAGCCAGGGCGTAGAGGAACGGCTTGAGCGTGCTGCCCGGCGAGCGGATGGCGCGCACGCCATCGACCTGCCCGCTGCTAGCCGCGTCCTGAAAATCGGCGGAACCCACATAGGCTTCCACGGCGCGAGTGCGGTTGTTCACGACCAGCACGGCGGCCTGCGAAATGCCCAATTCGTGCAGGCGGCGCACATAGTTGCGGGTCAGGTCTTCGGCCTTGGCCTGCGGGGCGCGCCGCAGGGTAGAGCGAATGATGGGCTGGTTGGGGAACTTGGTCACGAGCCGCCGCGCCAGGTGCGGGGCCAACGTGGGCGCAGCGTGGCGCTGCACGTCCAGCGGTTCATTGATGGCATCGGCAATATCCTGGTCGGGGAACAAGTGCTGCTGCTGAAACTGCCGCAGCCAGCGGTTGCGCTCGGCCAGAATGCGGGCGTTGCTTTTGCCCAGCACCAGCACCCGAGGTTGGTTCGGGATGATGGCCAGCGTCACGGTCTGGGCCAGCGAGAGGTAGTCGGGCGGCTGCTGGAAGTAGAGCAGCGCCGCCGATTTCACGCCTTCGATATTGCTGCCGTAGGGTACCAGGTTCAGGTACAGCTGCAGGATTTCAGCCTTGCTGTAATGGGCTTCCAACTGCATGGCGCGCAGCATTTCCTTGAGCTTATTGCCGAAGGTGCGCTTCTTGGGCTCCAGCAGCCGGGCCACCTGCATGGTGATGGTGCTGGCCCCGGTGGTGCGCCCTTGGCGGAATATATTGCGCCCGGCGGCCTGCAGTATCGCGACGGGGTTCACTCCAAAATGGTAGCGGAAATACCGGTCTTCCTTGTTGATGATGGCCTGCTGCAAAGCGGGTGTAATTTCGGCCAGCTCGGTCTTCATCCGCCACTTCTGAGTGGGGTTCAGAAAGGCGTGAAGCACGCTGCCATCAGCCGCCAGCACGATGGGCGAGTAGCGCGGCGCGGGTGGCACAGGAAACAAGCGGTCAAGGACAAAAACCAGCAGTAGCCCGCAGGCGATGCCGATTCCAAACCTTCTCCACTGCCGCTTGCTCATCCCGAAAGTTACTACTGGGCTGATTTCTCCCGAAACCGGCGGCGGCGCAGCGTATCCATGCGCTGCGCCAGCGCATCATCAGCAATGAACATGGCCGGGTTGAGGTCGGCATCGCGCAGGGAATCGAGTAGGGTTTTGGCCGCGTCGTATTGGTGCTTGTTCAAGAGGTTGTCGGTCCGGGTGAGCAGCTGCTGGCCACGAGCTTCGGCTTCAGGGCTATCGGCTTCCCGTACCACGTGGCCGCGGCCATCGGTGCGGAAATAGAAGAAGTAAGCCATCCAGAGGACCATGCCGAGGAACATAACCAACAGGGTAATCAGGAGGCGGCGGTTGAAAAACATAATAGAAATAGGTGGAAAGAAAATTACCTTATAAATGGCGCAAGCCTGGTCGTTGCCGCTGGCCGCAGTTTAGCGCGTAGCGCGTAACTGCTGGCCGGCAAGTGGGACGAGTTTCCAAACTCGCGGTCGGCGTAGCGAGTTTGGAAACTCGCCCCACTTGCCGGCCTATAGTCGTCGCTTCGCTTAGACTATGGCCAGCGTATGCCAGCATTACCGTACGCTCACCACACCGGCCCCGTTATAGCTGTGGTACTCCGCATTATACATCGCATCGGCATTCACCGGGCCCAGCTTGAAGGTGCCTTTTGACACGGCGCGGCACAAATAATAGAAGTGCTTTGGCGTGCCCGTGGCGGTGGTGAAAAGGTTAATCCGGTCGTCGCGCACATCCAGATAGTCGGGCGTGCTGGCGTCTTTGGCCCAGGCCAGCTCGCGCAGGGCGCCGATGCGCGGGTTCTCGATTTCGAGGCCGGCGGGGAGCAGGTCGGTAACGGCCACGTTTTTTACTTCGCCGGCTGCGTCGGCGGCTTCCAGCGTCAGCTTCACCACTACCAAGTCGTTCTGGCGGAAGCTGGGGGTGCCGAGCGGGGCGCCGTCGCGGGTGAGGAATTGGCGGCGCACTTTCAGGTAAGCGTCTTCTTCGTGCACTTGGCCGCTGGCCGAGATGCCTTCGGTTTCCCAGAAGTAGTAGAGGCTGCCTTTGCCAGCGGTGCGGATGCTCAGGTTGCGGTTGGCTACATTGCGCAGGGTGAGGTCTTTGCCGTCGAAAGTGCCGGCTGGTTTGCCGTCGATGAACAGGCTGGCGGTGGCGGTGCTTTTCGCGTTTTGGCGGGCTATTTTGCCGAGGGCCAGCAGGGCGAAGGCGCGTTCCTGGGTGCTGAGCCAGCCGGCTTGCTTCATCTGGCGGCTGAGCTGGCGGGCGATGCCGGGGATTTGCGGGTTGTTGGGGTCGGTGCTGACGAGGGCATTGAGGATGAGGCCTTCGTCGCGGATGGGCGAGTAGAACGAGCCGTCGAGGGCGCGGCCGGCCGCTTTTTCGCCGCCAAACTTGGTGGGTAGCAGCTCGCGGAAGGCGCGCTGGTTGCCGAGCAGGCTCTGGGTGCAGGCGAGGAGGAATTTGGAGTCTTCGGCCAGCAGGGGGCGGTTGGCGCGGTAGTAGTTCAGGGCCACGGGGTCCTGGCGGCCGGCCAGGGCGAGGACGTAGAGCGAGTAGGCAATTTCCTTTTTGGCGATGGTGCGCTGGCGGGCCAGGTTGTTGGCGTCGAAGTACTGGTAGGGCTCGGTTTCGCGCTTTTTGAGGCGGAAGGCCAGGTATTTGAGCACCTTGTCGAGCACCGACTTATTCACCGCGAAGCCGGCCTGCTGGGCTTCCTGCAGGAAATGGGCGGCGTAGGCGGTAGCCCACCAGTTGTCGTAGTCGCCGCCCGGCCAGTAGCTCAGGCTGCCGTTGTAGAGCTGCATGCTCTCAATCTTGCGGATGGCTTCCTGCACGTGGTAGTTGGGGTTGTAGCGCTGGGCCTTGGCGGCGGCCCCGGATTTCTGCTGCAAAGTGGCGGCCAAATCGGCGTAGTAGAGCTGCGGGAAAGCGGCCGACACGGTTTGCTCCAGGCAGCCGTAGGGGTATTGCAGCAGGTAGCGCAAATCCTTGCTGAACTCCGTGAGTGGCGAGCGGCTCACGACCAGCCGACTGGTGAGCGAGGCGGGCAGGAAATCGGTTTTCAGGTTGAGCGGGAGCGTGGCCCCGCCGGCAATCACGCCGCTGCCGGTGCGCTTTTCAAGCGAGGCGGCGGGGCGAATGGGAAGTTCGATGGTTTCAGAGAATTTCTCAAGCTTTTGGCCGGTCGTTGTTTGAGTTTGTACTGTCACTATGAAACTGGCGCTGCCAATTGCACTTTGAGAAACAGCTTGAAAAACCTCTCGTTTCTCGCTATTGGGTGGCAATGCTACGCTTCTGCTTTCACCAGGTACCAATCCTTTAAAATTTCGATTGCCATTAACGTAACCCTGAAGCTTCGTAGCATCGAAATAGCTTTTCAACGGACCTGTGGAGGCTGTTGAAACTTGAGTTAGGATTGGTTTATTAGTTGTATTCGTCAGCGTTACCGGCACGTCAATCGTGTCGCCCGGGCTCATAAACCTCGGAAGCGCCGTGGAAATCACCACCGGGTCGGCCACCTTCATCGTGAATTCGGCCGAGCCGAAGGCATCGTCTTTGTAGGCCACGGCCATGATGCGGAGCGCCCCGCTGAACTGCGGCACGCGCACCCGGTAGCGCACTTTGCCGTCGCCGTCGGCGGTGAGGACACCGCTCCATTTCGAGACCAGCTTCACGCGGCGGTTGGGGACGGGATTGGTGCGGCGGGCCAGGTCGGCGGCGTCGCCCCCGCTGCTGCTGCTGCCCAGCTCGGGCAGTAGGAAGGGGTACACGTCGAAGGCCGACACTTCAAGGGCGCGCTTCTGGTAGAAGTAGGCGTGCGGGTCGGGGCTCTGGTAGCCGTTGCGTTGCAGAATGCCCTCATCCACCACGGCCAGGGTGAGCTGGGCGCGGGGCGCGGTCGTGATTTCCACGGTTTGCCAGGTCTGGGAGCGGCTGGCGGCCGGCGCGGCAATGGCCACGGCGAGGCGCGAATCTTCCTTCTCCACGGTCAGGGGCAGGAAGCCGCGGGCCACGGTGAGGGGCAGGCGGTCCTGGGCGGTGTGGGCGCGCACGGCGGTGGCGGTCACGTACACGTTGGGCACGTGCTCGGCTTTGATAGGGATTTTGACCTCGGCCGCCTTGCCGTCGGTGTTCACGTAGAAATGGTCGAGCACGTTGGCCCGCTCCACCGTCACGAGGATGCGGCCGGCGAAGGGCGATTTCAGCAGCAGGTTGGCGGTTTCGCCGGGGGCGTACTTGGCTTTGTCGGCCTCAATGGTCACCTCGCCCTCGTTGTTTACTTCGAAGGCGTTGGCCTGGGTGTCGCCGTAGCCGTAGGCGTAGAAGGTTTGGGTGACGTAGCTGGTGGCACCAGGCCGGCGTACCTGCACCTCGTACTCACCCGAGTAGATGGGCGTGAAGTTGAAGTCGGTTTGGCCTTTCACGTCGTAGTTCACGTTCAGCACGGTCTGGGCGCGGCGCTGCGAGTTGTACACGAACCGGCCGCCCTGGCGTTCCAGCACGGTTTCCCAGAGCATGCGGTAAATAGTCACCTGCGCTTCGGCCGTGGTGGGCTTGCCGGCGGGCGTCACGGCCACCAGCTTCAGCGGCAACTCCTCCCGGGTGTTCACAAGGCTGGGCACGTCGCGCATGCCAAACATGGTGGTCTGGGTTTGCACGTCGAAGGTCGCGAGGCGGTTCACGGGCCGGCCGGTTTCGTCGAATACCGTGGTGAAGGCCACGCCTTCCAGGGTGCCCATGTCGTGGTAGTCGGGCACGGTGTAGGAGGCCGTGCCGTGGCCGCTGGCGTCGGTGGTGCCTTCGCGCACGGTTTTCCCCAGCGTGCTCACCCAGTCGTCGCTGCTTGAGCCACTGCTTATCGCGAAGCTGTAGTTGGGGTAGCCTTTGGGCTGGAAGGGCTTTTGCTTGAGCGAGAATTCGACCTCGTACTTGCGGTCGGACGCGGGCGGGCCAAACAGGTTCATGGCCGTGATGCTGGCCGTCACGTCCTGGCCTGGCTTGAGGATTTTGGGCGCGGCCGTCACGGTCACCTTCAGGCGGTCGGGGATGAATTCTTCCACGCTGATGGGCCGCGAAGTCAGCAGCACGTCGTTGCCGGTCAGCACCTCCAACGTGTACTGGCCGGTCATCACGGTGGGCGGCAGAATGAAGCTGCTCTCGAAGGAGCCCGCGCCGTTGAGCTTCTTCTGCAGGATGCTGTATTCTTTGCCGGTGGGCATCAGCAGGCGGATTTTCATGGGCAGGCCGGTGGGCGGCAGCTTCCAGTCCTCGGTCCGGATGACGGTGTTGGTCCGCACCGTGTCGCCGGGGCGGTACAGGTTGCGGTCGCCGTACAGAAACGCCTGGTAATGCGCCGCGTTCGAGGTCAGCCCGCCCACCTCAAAGCGGGAGGTTTCGACCCGGCTCTTGGTCAGGTCCAGGAAGGAAAAGTCGGCATCCTTCACCGCCGTAATCATGCCCAGCGTGAAGCGCTTCATGCTGGCCGCCGAGTCGAACTGCGCCACGCCGGATTTGTCGGTCGTCGTCGTACCAATTACCTGGTTGTTCGAGCTCACAAGGTTCACTGTCACCCCGCTCAGCGGCTCGGCCGTGCGGATGGAATTGGCGAACACCACCGTGCCGCCCGTCGCGCCCTGCTTCACAATCAGGCCCACGTCGGTCACGGCCACCAGCTTGCTCACTTGCAGCCACTGGCGCTCGGTATCCTGTACGCGCACCACATAGAGGCCCTTCATCGGCCCCTGAAATTCCAGGTCCTTCAGGTTGAGATTGAGCAGGCGCAGGCCCGCCTCCTTGGGCAGGCCGTTCACCGAAATGGTGCGCTCGGACAGGACGTTGCCGATGTTTTCGGTGTCGTAGTACTGGAAGCTGCGGTCCACGTACTCGCCGTTTTCGTCGGTGCCCGACTCGCCGGAATCGTCCGAGTCCTCGCCGTCCATGCCGGGGTAGCCGTACTGCTTTTCGCCGCGCAGCAGCTGCTGAATGTTGTTGGCGTAGACCTTGGCAATGGTGACCTTCACTTTGGCCACTTCGTTGATGCGCAGGCCCAGGTTGCGGTTGCCCAGCGCGTCGAGGTACATGGCCTTGTCGTTGCTGGTGAAGCTCAGGCTCGGCCGCTCATCCCCAAACGAAACCGCCTGGCTATACGCATTATCCAGCGTGCCGCCCAGCAGCCCGCGAGTGCCTTGCGCCAGCGAAACCTGGTAGGTTTTGCCCACCTCAAACCCGCCGCGCAGCGCCACGCCGCTTTCCAGCGCCTCGGCCGTGAAGGCCACCGTAGGCGTCACCTTCAGGCTGCTCTGGATGTCGGCCACGCTCACCGGCTGGTTGGTGAGCACCGTCACTACCGGCTGGCCATTGAGCAGCGAGCCGGTGAGCTCGCGCACTTCCAGCGTGCTCTGGTAGGGCACGTCGGCCGGGGCGCTGAGGGCCTTGGTGGTGGGGGCGGTGCCGGTGGCGGGCCGCAGGCCGGGGGCCACGTTAATCTGCAAGGCGATGCCCGGCTTCACCTCCTGCATGAAGGTGATGGCCACCATGTCATCCGGCTCGGCCGAGTTCACCTCCACGGCCACGGGCGCGCCGTCCTGGGTCACGGTCAGGCGCGACTTCACGTCGGAAGGCCGCACGGGGTAGTTGAACACCAGGTTGGCCTTGAGTTCCGCCGTGCCCGCCGCCCGCTTCGAGCTGCCGTAGAACACCTGCGGCGCGCTCATGTCCAGGTAGGGGGTGTGAAACTTGGGCCGGTTCAGCGCCAGTTTCTGCTTGTCGCTGGGCAGCGCTTCGGGCCGCAGCGAGGCCGAGAAAACGGTGCTGGGCTTGAAGGGCTCCAGCGGCGAAAACGTCAGTTCCCGGTCGCCGGTCCACTTGAACTTGCCGCGAATATTGGGCGAAAACGTAACGTAGCGCGTGGTGTCCCAGCGGTTCAGCTTGCCCTCGTCCACCACCTTTTCATCAAAGGTGAACACGAGGTTGGAATAGGGGTCGATTTCGTCGCCGTCGGTCTGGGCCGCCTCAACGGCTTGCTCCTGAGCGGTTTTTTTCGAGCACGAAGCAGCCGCCAGCAGCACGAGCAGCAGGGGCAAAAAACGGTGTTTGGCCAACATGGGAAGGGAAGGAGTGAAAACCGGCCGGAAGGTAGCAGAAAAGCGCCAGCGTTGCGCGAATTGAATACTATGGAGATACAATGTTGTGCGTCTCGGCGCGCCTGGCGGGACCCCACGTGACCCCTGCGGGGCGGCCCCTCGTCTGCGCTATTACCCCACCAACTCCAGCACCTCCCCCAGCCGCGTCACTACCTGGAACTCTACCTCCGCCAGCAGCTCTGCCGGCACGTGCTCGTGAATCCAGTTGGCGTGGTAGGGGACGTGGATGGCCGGGAAACCCAGGCGCGCCACCGGCAGAATGTCTGATTTCAGGGAGTTGCCAATCATCACGAAGTTTTCGGGTGTGGCACCGAGGCGGGTGAAGAGGCGCTGGTAGGTGGGCACGTTCTTTTCGCTCACAATTTCCACGTAGTCGAAGAAGTCGCCCAGGCCGGAGCGGGCTATTTTGCTTTCTTGGTCAAACAGGTCGCCTTTCGTAAGGATGAGCAGCTTGTGGCCCCGGTGTTTCAACTCGGTCAGCACCTCCACCACATCGGGCAGCGGCTCGATGGGGAAGCGCAGCAGCTCCTTGCCCAGGTCCAGAATCTGCTGAATCTCGGCCCCCACCACGGCCCCGCCCGAAAGCTGAATCGTGGTTTCAATCATCGAGAGCATGAACGATTTGGCCCCGTAGCCGAACAGCTGCATGTTGGCCCGTTGCACATCGTAGAGCCGCGCGTTGATGGTGGCGTGGTCGGCGTAGGGCGTCAGGATGTGCAGCAGCTGGGCCTCGACGTGGTCGAAGTACGGCTGGTTGGGCCACAGCGTGTCGTCGGCGTCGAAGGCGATGAAGGTTTGGGTAGGCATGGGGCGAAAATGATGTTAAAACGTCATGCAGAGCGCAGCGAAGCATCTCGCGTGCTACCACTAATTCTAGCGATTGATTTTACTACCCCACGCGAGATGCTTCGCTGCGCTCTGCATGACCGTTTAGGATAGCTCGGCAACGCCGCAAAGCTACCGAACTTTGCCCCCCATGAAGCACCTTATCGACCTCGAAACCTGGCCCCGCCGCGAGCACTTCGCCTTCTTCTCCGCTTTCGAAGAACCCTTCTTCGGCTTGGTCGCCAACGTCGACTGCACGGCCGCGCAGGCCGAAGCCAAGCGACTGGGCGTGTCGTTTTTCCTCTACTACCTCTACCACGCCCTGGAAGCAGCCAACGAAATCGAGGAGTTTCGCTACCGCATCGAAGACGGCCAGGTGGTCTGCTACGACCGCATTCACGTCTCCGCCACCCTCGGCCGGCCCGACCACACCTTCGCCTTCTCCTTCATCAAGCAGAACGACGCGCTAGCCGGCTTCATCGCCGCGGCCGAGGCGGAAATAGCGGCCGTGCAGGCCAGCTCCGGCCTGCGCCTTTCCGATGCCACCGCCCGGCCCGACGTGGTGCATTGCTCGGCCCTGCCGTGGGTACGCTTCACCGGCCTCACCCACGCCCGCAGCTTCCGCCACCCGGATAGCTGCCCAAAAATCTCCTTCGGCCAGGTGTTCACCGAGGGCAATACGCTGCAAATGCCGGTATCGGTAAATCTGCACCACGGCCTGGGCGACGGCTACCACGTGGGGCTGTTTCTGGCGGCTTTGCAGCGGCGGTTGGAGCGAAGGCCCACGATGTAACGGATTTCGCCCCCCTATTAAAATCTGTTACGTACCCTTGGTACGGATTTTAATAGGGGGGCGAAATCCGTACCAAGGGCGCGTAACGGATTCTGACCCCCTATCAAAATCCGTTACATCGTGGGCCTTCTTATTAGACGGGCGTCCGCTGCTCACTAGAGCAGGAAACCAGCAAGCCGCCCGCGCAAGCTCTGCGTAATAGCAGCTGAACCCAGCCTCAGGACAGTTCCGTTAGGCGACGAGCCGCGCTGCCGCGCCAAAGGCCTTACTTGCTCGCTCATTTCAACCCTGCTTGCCATGCCCGCCAACCAAATCCGCCTCTACGACGACGTTGCCTTCCTGACTGGCCTGCAACCCGCCCGCAACTACCTCAACCTGGAGTCGCTGAACCGGGCGGCCGATTACATCAAAGCCGAGCTGGCCAAGCTGCGCGGCACCGTCACCGAGCAGGCGTTCGAGGCCGATGGCCGGCGCTATCGCAACATCATTGCCTCCTTCGGCCCACCCGAGGCGGCGCGCATCGTCATCGGCGCCCACTACGACGTGTGCGGCGACCAGCCCGGCGCCGACGACAACGCCAGTGCCGTGGCCGGCCTGCTCGAAACCGCCCGCCTGCTACACCAGCATCAATTACCCCTGCACTACCGCGTCGATTGCGTGGCCTATCCCAACGAGGAGCCGCCCTTTTTCGGCACCGAGCACATGGGCAGCGCCGTACACGCCCGGTCCCTGCACGCGGCCGGCGTGCCGGTGCGGGCCATGCTGTGATACGAGATGATTGGCT
>Ga0265780_10008353_pt1 | contig 12592 bp, 10 predicted proteins | sample P1T30metagenome_FD_192432 | JGI IMG/M metagenome (GOLD analysis project Ga0265780, IMG submission 192432) | Plant litter microbial communities from East Loma Ridge, Irvine, California - P1 T30 | ecosystem: Environmental > Terrestrial > Plant litter > Unclassified | place: USA: California...
ATAGACGCGGACGGGGCCGCTCTTTAGGAACAATCAACCAGTGTACAAACTGCTTAAGCTTTGGATTACGCTGGATGAAATCAGAAATTGAGTGCATGAATGAGAATTAATGTAAAATTCTATGCAAAAGTAACGTATCTGTTTTATTTGAAGCACTTTTGATTGCGAAAAAAAACATCTGATCTCTAAAAGTCATATTCGTATTCAATGTATTTGCTTCAGTGCCTTTTTTATTCATAACTACTAGTAGACAGAAGTCGCTTCAATATAGACAAACGTTACACTCGTACTTGTGAATAAGTAGGAAAATATATGAAATCTTCAAGAGTTTGATTTTTAGAAATTATATCTTTGATTATTATTAATCACCTATGAATATTAAAAGGTCCATTTTACTATATATAGTATCAATGCTGGCTATTACTCCTTCCATTAAGCTACATGCACAAGAAAGTGTATTATCAGATGTATCGTACTTGTATTTGAATAAGTTAATCGCAACTGCTAAAGCGAATCATCCTAGAATAAAGGTTTTTGAGACTCAGGTGTCAGTTGCCAAAAATGATCTTAGTGGAACTAAGGCTTCCTGGTTGGAACCTTTTTCTTTCCAGTACGTAACAAGATCAAATGATCAGCCGAATACTACGCCAGTGAATATTACAACCGCTGACGTTTTAACGGGCTATCAATTTGGGGTGGCGATCAATCCTGGTAGTTTACTTCAGAAGCCAACTCAGGTTAAGAAGGCCCGTGCACAGGTGAGAATGGCTGAGTTAAACCAGGAGGAGTACAATCTTACTTTAGAGGCTGAAGTAAAAAGACGGTACTTCCTTTACCTTCAGTATAAGGCATCTCTTATGCCAGCTACTAATGCATATCTTGATGCCCAAAATATCTTTAATTCTTTAAAGTTAAAATATCAAAGATCAGAGATTACTTTTGAAGAATATAATAATGCATCTACAGCATTCAATCAAGCAGCACAAGCGAAAATACAGATAGAGGTTAGTTTGTTGACAGCAAAGTCTGATCTTGAAGAGCTTACAGTCAAGAAACTCGAAGAAATCAAATAAATGGAAGAAATTACGAAATTTTTAGCTCTTGTTAAAAGGTTCCGACTTGTAATGATCGTTGTACCACTAACAATTATCATAATTACATTCTTCCTTGTTAAAAACCTTCCAAACTCTTACGTGTCACAGGCACAAATTGCCACTGGGATTGTTGATGAAACAAAACAAAATTTAATCAATCAATCTACTCCACAAGCGCAGCAGATTGTACAGGAGTTTAGCAATTTGATTGCAATAATGAGATTGAATAAAATTGTTGATAGGGTTGCTTATAAGTTAGCTATTCATGATCTTACTACAGCTAAGCCGTTCAGGCCCAAAACTGCTGAATTGGCTGAGATGAATGAAGCCCAACGCCGACGAGCTGCCTTGTTTTTCGAAAACATCTACAAAACTGGCCGTTCCTTGAATCTTTATGACCAGGAGGAAAATAAGTACAATGATCTTCTAAAATCTTTGAAGTATGATAGTGAATCGTTAAGCGCGAAGTTCAATATCTTTCGCTCGGGCGATAGTGATTTTATAGTTGTTCAGTTTGAATCTGAACATCCGCTACTGTCCTCTTTTGTTGTAAATGGGTTATCGAACGAATTTGTAAGCTATTACACCTCGTTAGTTAAAAAAAATCGGGTATCGACAACTACATTTCTAGGGAATTTGCTTAATCAAAGAAGTGATACACTTGCAAGAAGGATGTCAGATCTAAGAGATTATAAAATTCGAAATCGGGTACTTAATCTTAGTGAGCAGTCAAAGCAATTGTATACTCGCATTATCGATTACGATGACAAAAAACAGGAGGCGATTCAAAATACTGCCTCATTCGCAGGTGCATTAAACGAGATTGATAGAAAATTTAATCCTGAAGAACGTAAGTACCTTGAAGCATCACTTTCTAAACTTAATACTAGAATAGTAACCAATAAGGAAGAGTTAAGCCGATTATACGATCTTTATTATAAGAGTGACTTAGATGAAAAATACAAAAGAGGTATCGATTCGTTGCAATCTGAACTAAATATCGTAATTGCAAAATCTTCTGATGAATACATTAACAATCCGCTGAGTAGTAAACTTACTCTAATTCAAGAGAAGTTAGGCCTGGAGATCAAATTGGATATTTCTAGATATAGTATAAATTCACTTGAACGGGAATTAGGCGCATTAAACAACCAGTTTGATGCACTTGTTCCGAAGGAGGCAGAAGTGCAGTCATTAGAGATGAAAATTGACATTGCCACCAAGGAATACCTTGACATTTTAGAAAAATACAACCAAAGTAATCTGGAATCTGGCTTTCAGGTCAAGTTAAATATTGTCCAGCCTGGAATGCCGGGTTTAGCCCAACCATCCAAAAAGATGCTTTTAGTAATTTTGAGTGGGATTATTGGATTCATTATCTGTCTGATTGTCATATTCATTAGCTTTCTGCTAGATCGGAGTGTTACAACTCCTAAAGGCTTGGCTGACAAGTCCCAGGCACCTGTGCTTGGTGTAGTTAATAAATTATCTAATCTTTCCCTAGAACTTGCAGCTTTATGGTTAGAGGACCGTAAGGATATATCGCCTTTGCTGCTAGAATTTAAGGATCAACTGCGGTCTTTACGTTTCGAGTTAGATTTGGAGCTCAAGAACAAGGTTTTATTGATAACCAGCTTAGATGTTTCTGAAGGGAAAACGATGATGGCACTTAGTCTTGCTTTTGCATGGAAGATGTCAAACAAGCGTGTTCTATTGATTGATGGAAATTTCAGAAAACCTGATTTGTCATCTTCTTCACAGTCAAAAGTATACCTAGAAGATGTTTTTAGGAATGGAGTCGCTATGAATTCAACAGCAGCAGTTAGCACAATTGATGTATTGTGTAATAGGGGCGAGAATACCTCTTTATTAGAAGTGGCAACTAAGGAAGAAATTTCAGCAAAGCTTGATTTTTTAAAAAGTATTTATGATATAATTATTGTTGAGACATCTACCTTGGGCGAGGTGAACCAAGCGAAGGAATGGCTTCTCTTTTCTACTGATATTGTTGCGGTGTTTAGTAGTGGTCAAGAAATAACTGAGACAAAAAGCACTCTCATTAACTACCTGAAAGAGAGTGGATCATTTCTAGGTTGGATTTTCAATAAGACATCGTCAAAATTATGAACCAAGTTTTAGAAATATTCTGGGTAGCCATACAGATTCTAATTGGGTACAACCTGGTAATACCGTTCCTCTTTCTTGTGGCTTGGTTTTTTTCAGCAAAATCTCGCAGGGAGGAGTGCATTGATAGTAAAAGGGAAATCGACTTTGCAATTATTGTCACCGCTTATCAGCATACGTCCATGTTGTCGGATGTAGTTGGTTCGATTCAGCAACTAAAATATGGGAAATATCATGTATATATTGTAGCAGACAATTGCGTAGATGAATTGCTCGAATTTGAAAGTGCAAAGGTGACTGTCTTACGTCCAGAAATTGTTCTAGCTAGTAACACTCGCTCACATCTCTATGCCATGGAACGGTTTATTCGTCATCACGATGCCATTACCATCATAGACAGTGACAATCTTGTGCACCCCGAGTTTTTACGAAATATGAACCGGTTTTTCCAGTTGGGGTATCAGGCTGTCCAAGGGATTAGAGAACCTAAAAACCTGGACACAACCATTGCGTGTCTTGATGGGGCACGGGATATCTATTATCATTTTTACGATTGCAAAGTTTTATTCCAAATTGGTTCTTCTTCGACACTTGCAGGTAGTGGTATGGCATTCAGTGCTAGTCTATATGGCAATTTCCTTAAATCTAACTCAGTTGTGGGCGCGGGATTTGACAAGGTGCTGCAGGCTTGGCTTGTGAGTTCCAACATTAAAATTGCATTCAGTGAAGATGCATCTGTTTACGATGAGAAAACATCAAAAACGGACCAACTTGTGCAACAGAGAAGCAGGTGGATAAACTCTTGGTTTAAGTATGCATTCTTCGGCATCAAACTATTGAAAAAGGGCATCATGGGGGTGAATAGACATCAAATTCTTTTCGGAATTGTGTTGTTACGACCACCACTTTTTATTTTTCTTGCACTATCATTTGTGCTAATGTTAACAAATCTGCTTTTGGGATCAAAGATGATCTTTTTGGTTTGGTTGCTGGCATTAGTCTTGTTTTCAGCTTCTTTTTATGCTGCATTAGCTATTAACAAAGCGGATAAAAGAATCTTTAGGAGTCTGAAGAATATTCCAGTTTTCGTTTTCTACCAATTTGTTTCTCTTTTGAATGTCAGAAAAGCTAATCAAATTTCCATTTCCACAAAACACGATCGGGATAATGGAAGACACTAACACCTAAAAAGATGAGAGTAAATCCGAGGAATGTTATTCAGGACAAGCAACAAAAGTTGCTTACCTTAAGAAAGCAGCTTGCGATTGGATTGGTTCTGATCTCCCTAATTTTTTATTTCATAAAAATACTTTTTCTTTAATGTTCCGAGTTGGAAAGTCCTTTATTGATGACCGCCGTCTTCTAAAAGTCAGCCTAATTACAATGAGCATTGTTTTGATTGCTTTAGTTTATGCTTTTACTTTTTCAATTTGGGGAATAACTGCGGGAGTGGGTATAATCATGATTTTATCAGTGCCTACGGTAATTTTCTGCATTGTCCGATATCCACGCTTTGGAGTGATATTTTACCTTGTTCTCGCTTACATTATCATGTACGTGCTCGGCTTTGGAATTGATTTTCCAATAGGCACATTGATGGATGGTATCCTTTTACTTCTTATAATATCTTTGTTTATTAGCCAAAAAATTCGTCCGCAGTGGGGGATTTTTAATAATTCTGTTTCAGTTATAATTTTAGTATGGATCGTATATAACTTAGTTCAAATTGCAAATCCTGCTGCCGAATCTCGATTAGCCTGGCTGTATACGATTAGATCTGTTGCAGGGGTTATGCTATCATATTTCATATTTAATCAATATCTAAATTCAAAATCTTTTATTAGGTTAATTGTAAAATTGTGGCTTGCCTTAAGCTTGTTTGCTGCTTTATACGCACTAAAGCAGGAATATATCGGATTTTTCGAATATGAACAACGAGCCTTGGACAGCAACCCCATACTTAGGAGTTTGTTGTTTATCAATGGGCAATGGCGAAAATCTTCCATTTTTTCAGATCCAGTAGCATTCTCTTACAATATGGTTGCTAGTGCAATTCTATGTATTAGTTTGATATTTGGGCCTATAAGCCGGAAACAAAAAGTCATACTTGGAGCTTTTGCTGGATTATTTTTGTATGTAATGTTGTTTTCAGGTACTAGGGCTGCCTATGTGTTGATACCTGTATCAATGATACTGTTGTTCATTTTAAAATTTAACAGGACCATGCTAATTTATTCCATGGTATTTGCATTCTTTATGGCTGGGCTAATTTTTATGCCCAGTTCAAGCCCGAGTATTCAAAGATTCCAGTCAGCATTCAGACCTTCTGAAGATGCATCTTATAATGTACGTGCTACTAACCAAAAACGGATTCAGCCATTCATTTTATCACATCCCCTTGGTGGCGGGCTTGGTGCAACAGGTGTATGGGGAGTGCGCTTTGCCCCTTACTCATTCTTGGCCCAGTTTCCTCCTGATAGCGGTTATGTAAGGGTTGCTGTAGAATTAGGCTGGATAGGACTATTCTTGATCTGTACTTTATTCTTTATAGTTCTCAAAACTGGAATAGAAAATTACTTTGTAATTCAAGATCCAGAGCTTAAAACATATTGCTTGGCAGCGGTATTAATTATCTTTGCAATAAGTGTTGGAAATTTCCCACAGGAAGCAATTGTTCAATTTCCCCTAAGTGTATATTTTTATTTGCTGATAGCGATAATTAATGTTTGCCGCAGGCTTGATGAGAGCCCAACTCAGCTTTAACCTATTTGAATACTTAATCAAAGATCACTAATGTTATCAGACAAGGTAATTTTTATACTCGGCATATCACGATTTGATGGTGCATTTGAATCGACAAGCTATACGGTTGCTAAATTCCTAGCTGAAAAAAACCGCGTATTCTATATTGATTATCCATATACATGGAAGGATTATTTTAGAAACCGTGATGCCAATTTTAGAAAACGTAAAGGTGCATTTGCTCGGTCGTCTGATGGAATACTTGAAACGTCATCTGCCAATTTGAAAATCATAATTGTTCCACCATTACTTTCAATTAACTTCTTACCTGAAGGGCGGTTTTACCGATTTTTATTAAAGTTCAATGAGCAAACAATTGCTAATCGTATAAAAAAGATAATCATAAAATTCAGAATACAGAATCATATTTTTATTAATTCATTCAATTTTCACTATCCTGCCGTAGGGCACCTTGTTCATGCCAAATTACATGTTTATCATTGCGTTGACCCTTTGATTGTTCCCCATGATGTAAAACACGGAGTTATTTCTGAAGAACAGATCCTCCAAAATTGTGATCTAGTTGTCTGCACAAGTAAGCAATTGTATCATGAAAAGTTAGCGATGAACCCGGATACTTATTTCATACCGAATGCTGCAGATGTTAGTCTTGTAAGTAAGGTGATGCATAAAGAAACTAAGGTGCATCATTTACTTGTCGGTCTCAAAAAGCCCATCATTGGCTATTTTGGAAATATTGAGCGACGAATTGATTTCACACTATTACAAAAAGTTGCTGAAACCTTAATTGAGTACAGCTTTGTTTTTGCCGGTCCAGTTGATGATAAACTTGTTCCTGCAGAATTCAAAGAACAACATAATGTTTACTTTATTGGTAGCATTCCACACAATCAAATGCCGTCTATATTGAAGGGTTTCGATGTAGCAATGATTCCTTTTAAGAAGGATGCTGTAAGTAAAACTATCTTCCCACTCAAACTTTTTGAATATTTGGGTTCAGGAAAACCGGTAGTAGCCACTAATTTTAATTTAGATCTTGTAGAATTTACACATGACACGATTTCATACTGCTCGAACGCTTCGGAATTTATATTAGAGATTGATGAGCAACTCAAAAAGGACAATGAGGCACGACAGTCGATGAGAATAAAAGTAGCAGCTGAAAATAGCTGGCAGAGACGGCTAACTGAGCTCTCTGAGCTTCTGCATGAATATTACCGCATCAAAGCATAACGAAGCTGTGTATATACCTACGCTTTAGCTTTGTAAAATAGGACGTCGAAGTTATACTTGAATTGCCTGTAAAAATAGCGAACTACGGCGACAATAGCATTATCTGTCTGAGTCCAATTGCTTCTAGCCATCGTACTTGGTTCGTCACTGGAGTTTATCTGTTCAAATAATGTAGAATATTCATTGAAAAACAATCCTCTGGGCCTTTTTTGTAGAACCTCAACACACTTACGATATTCTGTGCGATCACCTTTTATATTTTCAGCATAGTTTCCGAATTTTTCAAGAAAATTGCCTCTTCTTAAATGCGGGTGATCACTGTAGAAGTAGATTTTCTTATAGTCTAAGTACCAGATTCTAAATTTCATCTCCGAATATCCATACTTATATGGCTTCAGGTATGGGTATGAATGATACGCATAAAATCTTACCAAATCTAAATCTGGCAATTCTTCAAAACATTTAATTGCATTCTCAAAATTTTCTGGAAATTGTTTGGTGGGTACAAAATCTTCCTGAACATACAGCGTTAATGCTGTTGTCACTGCACGCTGCCCCTTGTTAATATTATTACCAAGACCTTGGTTTGTATCAGTTAAAACAAGGTTAAAATTAAATTGCTGCTTGAGTGCTAATAAAGTTTTTAAGTGTTCTTTAGAGCTTCCGTCGTCTGATACGACAGTTTCACCGAAGGTGCAGTTTAATTCTTTGAAAGTCTGTAGCAGTCTCAAAAGTGACCCGCTTCTATTATAATGTGTTACAAGAAGCGTAACTTCAGGAAAACAATAGTTCTTCATAATTTCTGTCTTTTAAACAAGCTTAAACCCTTTTTTACAATTATATTTTTCAACTTTTTCCATAATCTATGTTGATTACTAAGGACTTTGAAGTTTTTCCATTCTGTAAGTTGTAGATAAAAGAAAAAGTCTCGCCTATAATGTTGATTAGCATCATAAGATTCGAAAATAGGTTTTATACCTATAAAGTGAATGATATATGGGTCGGGAATTTTTGAATATGAGAAACAATTCCACCTTTGATCTAGTTCAAACCAGTTTTCATGAAATACGACGTTTAGCCCATATTGATCTGGATAATTAGCATAGGCCTTATTATTTGAAATACAGCTTAGGATTTGTTCTGTATAATTTGAATTTCTCCATTTTTCAATATCAATAACTAGTAAACCACTGTTCATATATCTTGCCGTGGGGTTCAATTTAAGCGCGGTATAATTTCGAATGCCACCCCAAGGGTTACCTATAGTTTCACATCGGTCTGCTACTGCGCCAACAGCACAGTTATGTAGGTCGATATGCCATAATTCTGAAATATCTACCTTGGCAATCATATCTACATCAAGGTAAATTATGCGCGATATGTTTTCTGGAATAAAATAGGGTATGAATAGCCTTACGTAAACATTCAGCGGAAAGGATGACGAATCAAGTGGAAGTGAGGAGGATTCTTTGATTATGGTCTTTATGTCGACAAATTCCAAGGAAATTGAGTTCGTCACCGATTGTTGAAGCTTCGATCTATTTTCCGTACTGATTCCATCACTGACAACGTACAAATTAAACTTTGAATCTTTGTTGGAGTTCATTTCTATGGATTTCAGCAGTGCTGCTAACAGCGGGCAGTATTGATTGTCGCTGACGGTAACGATAGAAATTAAGTTGTCATTTTCTTTCATGTCTTTATTTGGTATGGTATTATTTACCATGCCTTAGGAGTAGTATGTAAATAATAGTGCCTCATGGTATTTCTAGTCTTATAATTTATCATTTAAAAACTTAATTAAAATTCCGTTTACTTATGTACTTAACATACATTTCCGGGTAAAATCGGTAAGCATAAACCAAGGTGTGTAGAACATTAACGTTCAACTTCTTTTTTATAATTATTTGCGCTATGATAAAGCCAATGAAAGTTGAAATCAGTGTAGCATAGGCAGCGCCCATTACTCCAAGATTGCTAATGAACCAGTAGTTTAATGTTAGGTTTAGAATTGCTGTGAAGAGTACTATCGTAAAGTTTAACTTTGTTTGACCGATAGAATCCAAAATGGTTCCAAATTGCCTGCCGTATGGAACAAATAGAGAGTAGAATAAAGTGATCCTCAGAAGAGGAATTGAGTCTGCAAATTTATCTCCAGCAATAAAGTGTACAACATAGCCCGATAGAAAATATAGCAATATCAAGCCCGGTACAAGAATTGCCAGGATTGTTCCCACCGATTTTTCATAAAGATACTTTATTGCCTCTGGTCCTTCAGTTTCCATCCGTTTTGCACTTTGTGGGAAAACAACGGTGGCAACGGCGTTAGTAGGAATATCTACAAGATTAGTTATACGAATAGCAATGTTATAAGCACCCGAAGCCGCTGGAGAGAGCAAAGCACCCAACATCATCTGATCAATAGTTCCAGAAAGGATTGAGCTCACCGATGTTCCAAATGCATATTTCCCGTAATTAAATAACTTTTTTACATAGTCACCAAAATATTCCATTCTTAACTTTAAAAATGATTTCATAAAACAGTGAGATACAAAAATTGAAATCCCAACACTTAGGATTTGGACATAGAGCAAGTGAACCAATTTTATTTCCCACTCAAAGATGAAGCCCAAGACTACAAAGCTGAAGAATGTAAATTGGCGAATAAAGTTTGTTACAACAACTCCTGAAAATTGCATGTTTGCCTGTTCTATACAATTAAATTGTGTGAGTATTCCGGTTAACAGAAATTGAAAACTGTAGATATAGAACATTAGCGTCAGTTCAGGTGAATCCCACATTGATGATAAAAAAGACCCTCCTGTTATGCATAGTAAAACACAGATAGCTGTAATGAAGCCACTTAAGGTGAATGAGGCAGAGATAATCTTTGGATGCTCATCATAGTTTGACGAAGAAATAAACTTGATCAACGCATTCTGTATGAGGCCGCTACGGGTAATTTCCAAAATAGTAGTAACCGACATAAATAATGTCCATACACCAAAATCGTGTTTCGTTAACATTCTGACTAGAAAATAGAAGCTTCCAAAACCGAAGAATACACCAGAAAAATTTTGTATAATATTTAACAGGCCTGATTTTAGCCAATACTTGTCTTTGACAGCTGAATTCATATTAAAAATTATTTAAAAGGAGGCTTTGGAAGTCGTTTTCACTTCTAGCATGTAGTATTTTGGCGCCAGAAAACTTAGGATAGAGCCGTTGGTAACATAAGAAGTGATGTTCTGGACCCTGTTTTGAAAATATTAAATTAACCCCTCCAAAATAGGAGGCAAATGTAGCTGTTCCACCATGAATTGATAGGAATTTTTCTGAGTTAGAATACACTAGTAATTGTAGATGGTTGAAGCTTTCTACCTCCTTTAAACTTTTTTTATAGAGATCTTCCATAAGTACCACTTCAGGATGCTGAAGCTTCAACCAACTGTATTCGTTCAAGTCGTACACTTCACTGTTGTCCATGGTGATTTGTTTTGGCCGAGGCTTATTATAAACTATTGTATATTTATGTTTATAATGGGTTATAATAAATTCCAACATCTCTATGCTGAAAAAGCTAATTGGTGGCCCGTCCCATTCAGAATTATACCGATTTGCTATAATTAAGATAGGTTTTTCAAACCTAAACAAATCATTCTTGTACTTTGCCTTAAGGGGTACAGGCAGCCATTTCCGAATATTATAATTTTGACTATAGAGTATTCTTGGCATCTCAAAGTTGTAATTTCCTTCATTCGTTCTTACCTCGAAGGTTTCTTCATGTTTCGGCGAAAAAAAATAAAGCTCTTTAGACCATTTTGAACTATTTGTTTGCTTAAGGGTACCATTTTTATAATGCCAGTAGGCGAAAGGTAAAGCGAACTGTAATTCAGCCCCAAATTCTCCATTAAAGGCAATCTCTTTATACGGAGCCTTGATTACGTAATCTTTAAAAAAATACTTCAATTGTTGTAACTGGCAGTAATAAGTATCCCGATAAAAATATCGTAAGTCTTTTTGCACGCCCCCGTATTTAATCAGGACAATTAACCCGAGGATTTTATTTATGATGATTTTGAGCATTTTAATAAAGATGGTTCAAGCAAAAAGTCTGACTTCGGTTACTTTCTCGATAGACGAGTCTAACAAAGTCAAGTCTTATGGGTTAGATTGAGCTCCTGTTAAAAGAATACTCACCAAGCCTTCTACTGTGTATTTTGATTCTGTTTTTTAAGGAATTGTAAATTCCCCCCTCTGCTAAAAGGCGACGTGAGGAGGTAAATACACGTGCATCAGGATCTGTTACTAGTTTTAATTTTCCGGATTTCTTCAAATTGATGGCCATTCTTCCATCTTCAGCCTCCTCCACAAAGTCTTCACTTCCAAGCTTGTTGTCAAATTTTCTAGTTTTCTCGACTGAAAACCCGCCGTTTACCAGCCCAACCTTAGTAATGAAACCCATGTTAAATCCTAGCACATTCATGTATTCACGATTTCGTTGCCTTAATCTAACGAGTACACCGGTAATCATCTCGTAAATTCGTAAAGGAAATCTTCCAGCTCCGGGGAGCGGCATGAAGGAATACCGACCATAGACACCAACCACATTTTCCTCAACGATCATAGGCTTTACCATCAAGTCAATCCAAGAAGGAGGATAGTAAGTGTCCGAATCAGCACACAAGTGATACTTACCCCTGGCTTTTGTCAAGCCTAACTGTCTAGCGTGAGCTGTCCCTTGATTAACCTCTAAATATGATTTGACTCCAAGTTGGTCCAGCACAGCCTGTGTTTTGTCAGTTGAATGATTGTTAATTACAATAATTTCGACTTTCAGCTTTGTATTACTATCGGCAAGAGATGATAATGAACGAAAGATGTTATTTTCTTCATTCCATGCTGGAATAACTACGCTTACTTCAGGTTCTTCGCTTTTGAACTTACTTAATCTGACTTGAAGATCAGCAATTTGAACGGCACTGAGATCAGTGAACAGATTGGTTTCGTAGGTATGTCGATCGACCCAGGCTGGTGTTTTAAATATTGACATAAGTGTCTTTTAGCTGCGCTTATATAACCTCGCTTGATTTTGTAGTAGCGATTTCGTTGGTCTTCTTAAATTTCCAAGCTTTTATGTGCCAGAATTTTACTCAAATATAGTAACAGATTTTCACATAAAAAAGGTTTGGCCACATAACACGAAGTGTTATGTGGCCAAACCTTTTTTAAAAGTAATATTCGCTAATCCTAGTAAATCTTCGAATTATCCCTAAACCCAGCCTCAGTATTACTATACCAATCCACGCTTGCGTTTCCTCCAGAAGTTGCCCAATTTGTAAACTTTAAATAAGCTTCTCTAATGTTAGCTCTTTCCA
>Ga0265780_10008354_pt1 | contig 12592 bp, 9 predicted proteins | sample P1T30metagenome_FD_192432 | JGI IMG/M metagenome (GOLD analysis project Ga0265780, IMG submission 192432) | Plant litter microbial communities from East Loma Ridge, Irvine, California - P1 T30 | ecosystem: Environmental > Terrestrial > Plant litter > Unclassified | place: USA: California...
TGGACTGGCCCTACGGTCGGACCGCTGGACCGGCGCAGTGTTCTGGGAGCGCCAGGGGGTCGCGGTTTTTACGCTGGAAGAATTAATCGAGCGGTCGGAGGTGATCACCACTGGAATCGACGGTGGTGGGCTGGACGACTTGCTGGGCCTGTATTTCATCGGCCGTGAGCGCGGCACGCAACGCTGGCTCGGCTGGGCTCGTGCATGGGCGCATCCAGTTGCGCTGGAGCGCCGAAAGGCTGAGGCGGCTCGGTACAAAGATTTTGAAACCGATGGCGACTTGGTGATCATCAAGGAATTGCCGGGCGACGTCGCGCAGGTGGCTGCAGTCGTCGCGCTAGTTCACGCATCCGGGTTGCTGGCCTCTGTCGGCCTGGACCCGGAAAAGACCCACAAGGTCATGTTTCAGGCGCTGGTCGATGCCGGCCTGCCGGAAGAAATAATCTTCGGCGTTTCGCAGGGCTGGAAGCTGATCGGCGCCATCACGTTGGCCGAACGGAAGTTGGCTGAAGGGATGTTCGTGCACGGCGGCCAGAAACTGATGGCTTGGTGCGCCGGCAATGCCCGGGTCGAGCCGAAAGGCAATGCAGCGCTTATTACGAAACAAGCATCCGGGTCGGCAAAAATCGACCCGCTGATGGCCATGTTTAACGCCGCGTCACTGATGGCGCTCGATCCGGTCGCAGCCGGCATCCACAACAACGACTGGATCGACGACATCATCGTCGGATAACAGGATTTCATGAGCGAAACGAAGAACAACGCGCCAGGCCGGATCAAATCCGCTGTCCTGAAGTGGCTTGGCGCGCCCATTTCGCTGACGGATGGCGATTTCTGGGGCGCCTGGAAGGGTGGCGGCAAGGCGATGACCGTTGATGCCGCGCTCCAATTGTCGACCGTGTGGGCGTGCGTGCGCCTAATCTCCGAAACGATATCAACACTGCCTCTGGGACTCTACGAGAAGCTGCCTAACGGCGCGCGCGTACCGGCGACGGCACACCCATATTACGAGCTGCTGCACAACCAGCCCAATGCGGACATGACCGCCGTGCAGTTCTGGGAGGCGGTCATTGCCAGCATGCTTCTGTGGGGCAACGCCTATATCGAGAAGGCCAAGATCGGCAAGCGTGTCGTCGCACTGAATTTCTTGCTGCCGCAGCGCATGAGCAAGCGCCGACTGTCTGATGGGTCGATGGAGTACAAATATCGTGACCTGGACGGTAAGACTCGCGTGATTGGCGAGGGCGAACTGATCAATATCCCGGCGTTCAGCTTGGACGGCGTCAACGGCCTGACTCCTATGTCCTACGGCGCCAAGGTTTTTACTTCGGCCGCAGCCACAGAGGACGTCAGCGCGAAGGTGTTCTCTTCAGGAATGCGCGCTTCCGGCCTGCTGAAGGTTAAAGCAACGGTCGATAAAGAGCAGCGGGAATCGCTGCGCCAGCGACTGCAGGCGTTTTCAGCCGGCGGCCCGAACGCAGGAACTACCCTTGTAGTGGAAAACGACACGGAATACCAGCCGTTAGCCATCAATCCGCATGACGCAGAGATGATTTTGTCGCGCGAGCATGGTGTCACGGAGATTTGTCGCTGGTTTATGACGCCGCCATCAATGGTCGGCCACGGCACCGCAGTCTCGAACTGGGGCACCGGTCGCGAGCAGATCATGCTAGGTTTTTTGACGTTCACGTTGCGGCCATGGCTTACGCGCGTCGAGCAGGCCATCCGCAAATCACTGATCGAGCCGGGCGAACGTAACAAATTCATAGTCGAGTTCTCCATCGAGGGGCTGCTGCGCGCCGATAGCGCCGCGCGCGCTGAGTTTTACTCAAAGATGACCCAGAACGGCATTTACACACGAAATTTCTGCCGCGGGCTCGAAAATCTGCCGCCATTGCCTGGCGGCGACGAACTTACCGTGCAAAGCAACCTCATTCCACTGGTCCTGCTCGGAAAAATCACCTCAACCGCTGGCGCCGCCAAGGCCGCCGTCCTCAATTGGCTCGGCCTGGAGCCGGATGGAGAAAATAAAGATGAAACATAAAAGTGGCGTGATGCAAATCCGCGCATTCGATTACCAGGTAAAGGCCGCTGCAGATAGCGGTCTTTTTTCTGGCTACGGCAGTGTGTTCGGCAACATCGACAGCTATAACGAGGTCGTCGCTCCGGGCGCCTTCCTGGAAAGTATTGCCGACACCAAGAGCAAGGGCCGCACGCTGCCAGTGCTGTGGCAGCACCGGTCCGGCGAGCCGATTGGCGATTGGAACATCGACACGCTCAAGGAGGACAACCATGGCCTCCTGGGCGACGGCCAGCTCTGGCTCGACGACGCTCCTTACGCCAAGGTCGCATTGCGCGGCATGAAGTCGAAGGCCATTACCGGCCTGTCGATCGGCTACTACGTCCGCGAATCGTCGATGGACGAGAAGACCCGGATCCGCACGCTGACGAAGCTGGACCTGGTCGAAATTTCCATCGTGACCACGCCGGCCAACGACGACGCACGCATCGACGCCATCAAAGCGCAGGTGGCCCACGGCCACCTGCCAACCCTTCCCGATTTTGAAAAGCTCCTGCGCGAGGCAGGCTTTTCCAAAACCCAGTCCGCGGTCATCGCAAACCGCGGCCTGGCGCACCTGCTCCGGAGTGAGTCCGAGGGCGAAAGCGACAGCGAAACCAAAGCAGCGACCGCCGTTCTGGCGCGCGCGCTCAACGACTTTACCCTGTAAAACAAGGACTCAAATGAAAAAGCAATTCCACAAGTATCAGGACCGCGGCGAAATGTTCCGCAAGGACGCGGGCGGCTCGACTGAGTCGAGCGTCGTCGAAATCAAGGGTGCGCTCGACAAGATCAGCGGGCAAGTGAAAGAGGCCAGCGAAAAGGCGCTGGCCGAGGCCGCCAAAGGCGTCGTCATGTCGACGGAACAGAAAGAACGCGTCGATAACCTGCTGACGGAATTCCATGGAGTGAAAGCTCAGTTGACGGAAATTGAGCAGAAAATGGTTCGTCGCCCGGGCGGTGATGGCGAAGGCGAATTCAAATCCGCCGGCCAGCGCGTTGTTGAAAGCGAAGCGTTCAAAGGCATGGACAGCTCGTCCCGTGGCAAGTCGATGCGCGTGTCGATGGAGCGCAAAGACCTGATGAACGTGACCGGCACCACCGGCACCGGCGTCAGCCCAGGCAATTCGCTGACCCCAGGCGACCGCCAAGTCGGCATCATCGCGCGCCCGAATCGAAAAATGACCATTCGCGACCTGCTGATGCCAGGCCAGACCGATGGCTCGTCCATCGAATACGTGGTCGAAACTGGCTTTACCAACAACGCCGGCATGCAGGTCGAAGGCGCCGCGAAAGGCAAGTCGAACATCACGTTCGACCTGAAAAGTGCTCAAGTCCGCACCATCGCGCACTACTTCAAGGCGTCGCGCCAGCTGCTGGACGACGCCAAGGGCTTGGCCAGCTACATCGACGGCCGCGCCGAATACGGCCTGCGCTACAAGGAAGAGCAGCAGTTCTTGTCCGGCGATGGTTCCGGTGCCAACATCCTGGGTTTGATGCCACAGGCGTCGGCATTCGTTGCCAATACCAACGTAACCGTGACCAACGGCACCGCGCTGGACCGCATGCGTTTGGCGTTGCTGCAGGTCGTCCTGGCCGAATACCCGTCGTCGGCGTTCATCCTGAACCCGATCGACTGGACGCAGATCGAATTGACCAAGGATCTGGACGGCCGCTACATCATCGCGTCGGCCGTCAATGGCACTGACCCGCGCATGTGGGGCCTGCCGGTGGTCGAAACCCAAGCGATGGCGCAAAACAACTTCCTGACCGGCGCTTTCAATCTGGCCGCTCAGATTTTCGACCGGATGGATGTCGAAGTGCTGCTGTCGACGGAAAACGAAGACGATTTCATCAAGAATATGTGCACGATTCGCGCCGAGGAGCGGACTTTGCTGGCCGTTTATCGCCCTGAAGCGTTAGTTACCGGCCTGGTAAAACCAGCGGCCTAATCGTAAAAAACCACGGAAAGCCGCCTGAAAAACGGCTTTTCTCCATGGAGATCAGCATGAGTGAAGAAAACAAGGTGACAGTGAAGGCTATTCGCCCATTCGAGGGCGATGAAGGCTTCAAGAACTCGGAAAGTGAGCCATTCGCGGTTTCGCGCCAGCGCTTTGCTGACCTGAAAGCGAACGGCCTGGTCGAAGAATTCAGCGCCAAAGCCGCGCCGGCACCAGAAAACAAGATGCACAATCCCCCGGCCAACAAGGCCGCCTCCGCAGCAAAACCGAAATAACCTCGAGCGCACACGATGACCACCCGATCCCGCATCACACTGCTCTTGGCCGCTGCTCTGCTGGCCGCCAGCGCAGCTGCCGCCGGCGCAATCACCGATGTGCGCTTCCAGAACACCGGCGCCGCGCAATCCAACGTGCCCGTCACCTTCGGCCAGGTGTTCGCCGTGGGCGACATGAAGAAATCCGACGTCCTGGTCGGCAAGCTGGACGGCGCCACCGTGCCGCTGCAGGTGGACGTCAAGGCGACGCATGCTGACGGCAGCGTGCGCCACGCGGTCGTTTCGGCCATCATCCCAAAGCTGGCGGCTGGCGCCACCGGCTCAATGTCGCTGAGCACCGGCGGCGCCACGGCGCAACCATCCGGAAATCCCGGTCAGTTGCTCGATGCTGGCTTCACGGCTTCCGCCTCGGCCACCATCGCGGGCGTGAAGTACAGCGCGTCCGCTGACCAGCTGCTCAAGGCCGGCGCGAAGGCAGCCTGGCTGGCTGGCCCTGTCGCGAACGAGTGGCAGGTATCGGCGCCGCTGACCACCGCGGCCGGCGTGGCGCACCCGCACCTGACCGCGCGTTTCGCGATTCGCTACTACAGCGCCGTCAAGAAGGCGCGCGTCGACGTCACAATCGAGAACAACTGGGCCTACGAGCCTGGCCCGCAGAATTTCACCTACGACGCCGAGATCCTGGTGGGCGGTAAATCGGTCTACGCCAAGCCTGCGCTGACGCACCTCAATCACGCGCGCTGGCGCAAAGTGTTCTGGTGGGGTGGTGATGCGCCGGCCGTCAACGTGCAGTCGAACGTGAAGTACCTGATCGCCACGAAGGCGGTGCCAAACTATGACCAGTCCACGCCCGTTGCCGAAGCCTTGCTCGCCAGCTACGGTGAATATTCGGAGCCGATGACCATTGGACTTGCAACTGCCTACATGCCAACCACGGGCGGGCGCTCCGATATCGGAATCTTGCCGAGCTGGTCTGCCGCCTACGTGTTGACGATGGATCAGCGCGCGCGCAATGCCACACTCGGTACTGCCGATCTCGCCGGCAGCTGGTCGTCGCACTACCGCGACCGCGCTACGGACCGGCCCGTCAGCCTCAAATCGTTCCCCTACATGACAATCGCAGGGCGTTCGACCGACACCTTCAACCCAGCCACGAAAAGCTTTGATTCGTTCCCGGGATGCGGCGGCGACTGCACCACGCCATACACGCACGACACGTCGCACCAGCCTGGACTCGCATACCTGCCATATCTGGTGACGGGCGATTACTACTACCTCGAAGAGCTGCAGTTCTGGGCCATGTGGAATGTCTTCTCGTCGAACCCAGGCTATCGCGACAACGTCTTGGGCCTGGTGCGATCGGACCAGGCGCGCGGCCAGGCATGGGCCATGCGCACGCTGGCCGAGGCCGCTTATGTGACACCGGACGCTGATGCCCTCAAGGCTGATCTGGTCGGCATCATGAACAATAACCTTGACTGGTTCAACGCGACGTACACGAACAACGCGACGGCGAACAAGCTCGGTGTTTTGGTCAACGGTTATGCTATCTCGTATGGCACGACCGGCATCGCTCCTTGGCAGGACGATTTCTTCACCGCGGCTATCGGGCACGCCGCGGACCTCGGTTTTGAGAAGGCCGCGCCGCTGCTTGCCTGGAAAGTCAAGTTCCCGATCGACCGGATGATTGCGCCTGGCGCTTGCTGGATCGACGCGACGATCTACTCGATGAATGTCCGTGCAGCGGAGACAGCGCCGTTCTTCGCCACCATGACCGAGGCTTACGTGGCGAACCATACGCCTGACTTCAACGCCATGGCATGCAACAGCCCGGCGATGGCCGCAAGCCTGAACCTGAAAGTGGGCGAGATGACCGGCTACGCGGACAGCGCCCAGGGCTACCCGTCGAACATGCAGCCTGCCCTCGCTTATGGCGCTGATGTCGCGGGCGATGCTGGCAAAGCCGCCTGGACCGTATTTGCAAACCGTGCCGTCAAGCCTAATTACGGCGCCGCGCCGCAATTCAACATCGTTCCGCGCGGCTTCGTCGCAATCGTGAAAACCCCGGCAACGGTGGCGGATGCGCCAATCCTGACCGCGACGCTGGTTGCCAGCCCAACAGCCGCCGGCACCTGGGCGAAGATCGGCGCCGAGAATGCATCGATTACTGTTCCAGCCGACACCATCGTGCGCTACGGCGCGGGCGCTGCTTGGGTCTACGCCAAGGTCAGCGGTGCATTCACCGCGTCGAACGGCTACTTCGGTAAGGACCCTGCTGTGCAGGTCGTCAAGACCGTCCAGGCGTTCACCCCGGCCGCCGCCGCCGGGCCAGTCGCCACCCCACCGGTCAGCGCGCCGCCCGTCAAGCCGGGCAAGGTCACCACGCCGAGCAACACGAAGCTGAAAGGCCTGAAGGTGCTGACGCTGACGTTCTTCGACGCGGCCAAGCTGACGCAGGTCAAGGTGCTGACGGGCATTACGCCGAATTCGAAGGGCGTGTTCACGGTCAGCGATAGCGCCCTGGTCCCGGGCTCGACCTATGCCGTGCTCGTCACCGACGACAGCGGCAAAGCGCTGGATATTCTTTTCCCGATCACCACAAATTAAGCAACTGTTTCATGCGGTAGCTTTGGCAGCTTCTGCGGCCGACTGGGAAGGTGGAACGTCTTTGAATTTGAGCATCGGCTTCTCCACCAGCCGCCAGCTCGCGTATCCCAGCAGCATAGAAATAAACCCTGCCGCCACAGCGAGCGCCCAAGGTGATATTCCTGGTACGTACCAAATCAAAAGCTTTTGCACTGGCCACGCGTATAGGTAAATTCCGTACGAGATGTCTGGGAGCAGATTGAACCGGCTCAAAAAAGCGGAGCGTTTTGTTGCGAGGTATATCAGGGCATATGAGCCGGCTGTCGTAAGGGCGGGCTCAGCGCCACGCCATGAAAACATAGCGACAGCAAGCAGGCAGAATAAAACGAAGGCAATCCGTCCATCCATCCGAATCATGTCTCGGTAAAGATATAGGCAGCCGCCGCTGAAAAAGAAGGCAGCGAGTCGATAAATCGGCGGGACATCGAAATTGACTGCTTTCATGATGAAAAACGCGCCGACTACTACCAAGCTGAGTGCCAGCCACGCATAACGTCGACGCAGCAAACCGCTCACGCCGGCCGCCAAGACAACAAGATAGCACGTGAATTCAAGTGAAATCGTCCACAGGGACCCGTTCACGACTGCATACGGCCACCCAGCAAAAACTGCCGGCACCGAAGGAATTTGAAGAAGTAGGGCGTTTTTTGCAAATGCGAGGCAATCAAAGTTCGCGAAGTACTTAGCCGGGTTGGCCCCCAATGGCCCGACGATCACAGCGCAGAGAATGCTGGCAGCAATAAACCCGGGATAAATGCGAAGGATGCGATTTTTAAGAAACCTCGGCGCGTCGGGTTTCCGCATCCAGCTCTCGACGATCAAGTACCCGCTCAGAATAAAAAAAGCGTCAACGGCGAATTCTCCAAAGGATACTGTGCCAAAAAGCATAGTCAGAATCTCTCGATGACGATCCCCATCGATGAGCTCGGGCGAATGGGAAATGATCACGAGAAGTGCCAGGATCAATCGCAATAGATTGAAATTTCCTTGCCTCGATGTCGTCGGTGTCACTAGCTACCCCCCCATTGTTCAATACCGAAAGTATGCCCGGAAGCAGCGTAACAAGCAATTTCTAAGACCGGAAAGAAAAACCTAGCGATGACCATTAAGTTCACCCGTAGTGCAGGAAACCAATATCTCTCCGCGCCTGACAGCGCCGCGCTGACATTTCCAAATAGCGATTGGGTGCTATCCGGGGTAGTAGTCTTTGATGGTTTGACTACTGGCGACAACGCCCAGTATTTTGTTTCGACCGGCGGGTACTCAGCGGCGGGGTCGATGAATGTTTTGTACCAAACGGCGGGAAACGCAAGTCCTAATGTTATCGGCACGACCTATGATACTGGCGGTGGAATTACTCCGACTACTACCAAGTTTTTAGCGGGTAACGCGGTTGTTTGGGTGTTGCAGAGGTCTGCAGGAACATTGACAATGCGTACATGCCCGGTAAAAACCACGGCCCCGACGGATGGAAGTGGTGTTGTCGCAGAATGGAGCCTTGCGAATGCCCCCGGCATAGCATTGGACGGCCCGAGCGGCTTGTTTATCGGCGGTCGTGCTGACTTGACGGCTACGCGATTTACAGATCAGTCGCTCGGCCGCATGTTCCGATATGACGGCACGCTCACCGATTTGGAAGTAGCCAAACTTGCGTATGGCATGGAGATTACCGAACTGGGAAAAACGCCAGCTTGGTACGTCCGGATGAACGACGTATCGGATATTACGGATCGAGGCACGCAAGCCAACGCAATCACACCTCACGGCGCGATTGCAACAGGTACCGCTCCAGGTTTTGGGTATAGTGGGGCGACCACGGCGCCTGCTATTAGCGGCTCTCCAACCATCACTGGCGGCGCGAGTGTTGGATCAGCATCGAGTGTTTCCCCCGCCTCGACAACCGGGAATCCAGCGCCGACGAATTCTTACCAGTGGAAGTTGGACGGCGCGCCAGTATCAGGCACTACCGGCACCACCTATACCCCAATTTCAAGCGACGCCGGAAAAACGCTGACTGTTACCCAGACGGCGTCAAACGGCATTGGCACGCCTGCTACCGCAACAAGTCCCGGCGTAGTCGTAACTGCGGCCGTATCCACCATCGACGTGACGCAAATAACTGCCGAGCGCATTTTCCAGCGGATCGGCACAAGCGCGGGTATCCCGATGGCGGGCACTTACACATCGACCATTCCGACGAGCATCGAGTACCAGCTTTATGCGGAGGACGGCACGACTATTCTGTCGCCGTGGACGGTTATTTCTGGCGCTACCATCTCGGGCGGCAATTGGTCGGGCGTTCCGGCAGTGCCTCAAGGTGGCATGTATCGTCTCTGTGTTCGGTCGAAATCTGGCTCCACCGTGCTGGCCACGACGAACATCAAGGCAAACTTATTTGGTGTGGGCGACCTAATTGCGTGCTTCGGGTCCAGCAGCCCACAATTTTGGTTTGCCAGCGACTCAGGAACCGGGTACACGCCGGCGGCGAATGTGCGGGCAAAACAGGTCGCCACCTGGTACAAAATGGGGACGGACGGTTCGGCTATCCAGATGGCCAATGCCTTTGCTGCGCAGGCTGGAGTTCCTATCGGGATGCTGGGGTATGGTGTGGGTGGCACGACCTTAGCTGACGCCCTCGGGCAAACGAATCGGGTATGGACTGAATTCGCAGCGGCCATGGCCGAGGCAGGAAAGATTAAAGCCTGCGTCATATCAACGGGGTCTAACGACGCGGCGAACGGTGCCGTGCAGTCGCGTGCCGCGCACGCCGCGAATCTTCGTCAGCTCATTACCAATATTCGGGGGCTTACCGCACAGTCGACTCTTGATATCTGCCTGAGTGGTTTCAACCGTCGCCCCGCGGTTTCCAACCAGCAGGCCGATTTTGTGCGCATGGCCGAAAATGACGTAGTCGCGGGAGACGTGCACGTCGCGGGCGTGCAACTGGTAGACCTGGCGTTGCGCGATGATCTGATTCATCTGACCACGACCACGTTCCCGATCTCTACGCAACGTATCACGTATCAGGTTATAGAGCTGGTCTACAAAGGTATCAAGCACGCCAGCCCGAAAATCACAAGTTTCACCTACGCAGGCAACACGATCTACGCCAACCTGCAGCACGGCGACGGAACGGATATAACGCCGACCACCGCTATTAACGGCTTTACGGCGAGTGACGCGTCGGGGGCGCTGACGATCACCGGCGCGCGGGCCGCAGGTGATCGTATCGCGCTCACGGCCACCCGTGCGTTCGTGCCGCCCGTGGCGCCTAAGTACTTGTCGGGTTCTTCTCCGGTGAGCCAGACAATGGCGACCCCGACCAATGAGGTGTTTGACAACAGCTCCTACCCTATGCCTTTGCTGGTCGAAACTGACATGGCCGCAACCGCCGAAAGTGTACCGGACACCACCGCGCCGACCCTGACGGCCGCCAGCGCCGGCACGACGGGCACGACAACGGCCACCGGCACCGTCACGACCAACGAATCCGGCGGCACGCTGTATGCCACTGCGACCACGAGCGCCACTTCGACCGCCGCGCAAGTTCAAGCCGGCGCCTCAAAGGCGGTCACGGCAGCGGGCGTGCAGACCGTTTCGTTCACCGGGCTGCCAGCTGGCGCCACGCTGTACCCGCATTACGTGCACGTCGACGCGGCCGGGAATGTCTCGGCCGTTGCCAACGGCGCCAGCTTCACCACGCAATCGGCGGGCGACACCAATGGCCCGGTCATGCAGGGCGCGATCACCTTCACAAAGACTGCGACCACGACCGACATCGCCTGGCCGGCGGCGACCGACGCGTCGGGCGTGGCGGAGTACTTCGTCAGCAAGGACGGCGGCGCTGCGGTCAGCACCGGCACGACCAGGTCGAAAAGCTTCGCCGGCCTAGCCCCGCTGACGTCACATCAATACGAAGTGACCGCGCGCGATATGGCAGGTAATTTGTCGAGCAATTCGCTTTCGGTCACCGTGACAACCGACGCGGCGAGCACCGACCCGGACTTGTCTCTAAAGAACATCGTCGTGACACTGAAAGCGCGCGATCTCTCCGTGCGAGCGAATGCGACCGGAATCAATTGGGAATGGTCTGACGCGCGCGGCGTTGTAACTTCTTCCGGCTCCGGCCTAGCAAGCGATGCAGCTGGTGTGTTGTCCGTCCCGATCCTGACACGCCTCCTTTCCGACGGCGAGGGCCGACTCAGCCTGGACGACTACAACGGCGGGAATATCTTGACTTACCTCTCGACGCAGTTGTGGGTGCGCGTGCCGTGATCCGGATCCTGTTCGACTACCAGCAGCTGGTCGACGGCTTGATCTTCGACCTGCCGATACAGCAGCTCGTGGCGGCGCCGGCCGGCAGCGGTGCCAGGCGCGCCACGCAAACGCAACATCGTCCTGAGCAACAACCAGTTCACCGAGACAACAGGGAGTGCGAATGGCCCACCGAGTAATCACGCCGCCGGCAACGATGGTCGTCTCTCTGGCGGCCGCGCGCACTGCCGCCCGTGTCAACGGTACTGCGCTCGACGACGAGATCAATATCGCGGTCGGCAACGCCACGACCGAGGCGGAGCACTACACCGGGCGCGCATTCGTCAATCGCACCTACCGCATCACGCTGGACCGCTTCTGTGGAGACATCGAGATTCCAGCATCGCCGGTTGTGAGCGTCGTGAACTTCGTCTACAGCGATGCCGACGGCGCGCTGCAGGAACTGGATCCGGCCGACTTCCGTTTCGACACCGCGCGCGAGCCGAGCTACATCGTCCCGGCGTTCGGGAAGGCTTGGCCGGCAGTCGGCGGCAATATCGAATCTGTCAAGGTCGACGTCATCTGTGGTTACGGCCCGGACGAGACGACCGTGCCGGACGCGGTCAAGGCCTACGTTCTGGCTCGCGTGCGCGAGCAGTACGCGCCGCCGGGCACGCCGCAGTCGCCTTGGTTGAAGGCTGGCCTCGATGCTCTGAAAGTCTATTGATGGCCGCGCCTTTCACCTGCGACGAGCAGGTCAGCATCGAACACTTGGCCACGACGAGAGACCCGGTCTATGGCACGCAGATTCAAACCTGGTTGCCGCTGCACTCCTATTTCTGGGCGAACGTGCAGGATGTGCTGCCGAGCCGTGCCGAAGCGACCGCCAATGGCCTGACGGTCGGCGTCACGCGCACGCGGCTGCGCATCCGTGGCGCTGATGGCGTCGACATGGCCATGCGCGTGAAGCTGCACAGCCGCGGCGACAAGTTCATGCAAATCATCGCCGGGCCGGCGCGGCTCGATGATGGCGTTTTTGATGAATTCATGCTGGAGTCCTATGGCAAATAATGATCAGACCATCGTCGGCGGGCGTGCGCTCGATGAATTCCTGCAGCAGCTGCCGGTGAAGGTCGAGAGGAATATTCTTCGCTCGGCATTGCGCGCCGGCGCCAACGTCATCAAGGATACGGCCAAGGCCAATGTGCCGGTTAAGACTGGTGCGCTGCGCAAGAGCCTCCAGGTCACGACTGGATCGAAGGGCAGTACGGTCACGGCGCGCCTCAAGGCACGCGGCAAAGTCGCGCCGCATGCGGTACTCGTGGAATTCGGGGCGAAACCGCACAAGATCAAGCTGCGGCGCGCCGGCGGGTTGACCGTCGGCGGGCACGTTGTCG
>Ga0265780_10008355_pt1 | contig 12591 bp, 7 predicted proteins | sample P1T30metagenome_FD_192432 | JGI IMG/M metagenome (GOLD analysis project Ga0265780, IMG submission 192432) | Plant litter microbial communities from East Loma Ridge, Irvine, California - P1 T30 | ecosystem: Environmental > Terrestrial > Plant litter > Unclassified | place: USA: California...
ACATCAAGAGCTTCATCCAGTCGGTCAACGAGCGCGTGCCCTACAACACCCTCGGCCTGCCGAACGAGCTCTTGATCCTGAACGGCTGCTCGCTGACCGGCGCACCGATTTGCCAGACGCTGCCGACGACGGAAGTGAACGTCAGCCGCAAGGTGAATACGGCCGGCGGCCCGCTCAAGGGTTACGAGTTCAACCTGCAGACGCCGTTCAGCTTCCTGCCCGGCTTGTGGAGCAATTTCGGCCTGCTGGCGAATGCCACCCGCGTGAAATCGCGCATCACCTACATCACCCGCGTCGACAACCCGGCGACGCCTGCCAACGAGCAGCTGACCCAGGTGGCTGACTTCACGGGCCTGTCGCCGCGCACGCACAACCTCACGCTGTACTACGAAGATGCCAAGTTCAGCGCGCGCGTGTCGTCGGCGCACCGTTCCAAGTACATCCTGGCGGTGCTGGGCGACGTTTCGGGCCACGACTACACCATCGTCGACGGTTCCACCAACATCGACATGAGCCTGTCCTACAACCTGACGCCGGCGCTGCGTGTGTCGGTCGAGGGCCAGAACCTGACCGACACGCCGCTGCGCTACGGGCGCGATACGCAGCGTAACGACACGCTGCTGTATGTGCATTCGGGACGTTCGTTCGTGGTTGGTCTCAACTATAAATACTAAGCTCTGAGTATTAACCCGCCACGCGCGCCGGTGGTTTCCACCAGCGCGCGTGTCTCGGGTGTGTCAACCGTGGCGGCCGCCCGGCGTTATTCCTGCATACACGTATCTTCGTGCTCTATTCTGGAAAACGCATGACAATGAAGTCCATCATCGCCGCCCTCGGCCTGCTCGCCGCCCTTCCCGTATTCGCGCAAGTCACGACCGTGCCGAATCCGCTCGCCCCGGATGGGCGCGCCGCCCCGGCGGCACATGCTGCGCCGTCGAAGGAGGCTGCCCCGGCTGCGGCCGCCAAACCCGCGGCCAAGTCCGGCACCAAGTCCAGCAGCAGCGCGGCATCGCCATCGGCGCAGGCACCGGGCGGCGGCGCCGGCAAGGTGTGGGCCAACAGTTCGAGCAAGGTCTACCACTGCGAAGGCACCCAGTACTACGGCAAGACCAAGAAAGGCGAATACATGACGGAAGCCGACGCCAGGGCCAAGGGCTTCCATGGCGTGGGCGGCAAAGCCTGCGGCGCCGGCACCTGATCGATCAGGCAGGCGGCGCGACACGCCGCCACACTACCAGCGTCACTGCCTGGCCTTCAGGTAGCCGTGCATGTCCAGCCAGCGCGCAAAGGCGTCGAACCAGCCGGTGCTGGTCGTGGTCTTCGGATACATGCCGAAGCCGTGGCCACCCTGCTCGTACAGGTGGAATTCCACCGGGCGGCGGGCAGCGCGCCAGCTGTCCACGAGACCGAAGCCGCCGTTGCCGAACAGCGGATCGTCGGCGGCCAGCGCGATGAACAGCGGCGGCGCGTCGGCCCCCGCCTTCATCGGCGCCAGCGGGCCGTAGACGTTGCCGAGGAAGGCGGGTCGGGCATCCTGTCCGTGCAGCGCGGTAGCCATGGTCAACATCGCGCCGGCGGAAAAGCCGACCATGCCGATGCGGTCGGGGTCCACGTGCCAGGCGCCGGCCCGCGCACGCACCAGCGCAAAGGCGGCGCGCGCATCGGCGATCTGCGGTGCCAGTGCCTTGGCCGGGTCCTGTTGCTGGGCTGCCCTGGCCGCCGCACCGTCTTTCGCGCCTTCCGAGAACATCCGCGCCATCGATTGCGAAAACGCCGCCATGTCGGCCGGCGTCTGGTTCAGGCGGTACTTCAGCACGAAGGCGGCGACACCCTTGTCGGCCAGCGCCCGCGCCACATCCCAGCCCTCGTTGTTCATCGACAGCGTACGAAAGCCTCCGCCGGGCGCGACGATCACCGCCGCGCCGCTGGCCTTGCCCGGCGCCGGCAGGAAGGGCGTCAGCGTGGCCACCGTCACGTTGCGGGCGAACACGCTGCCGTACTGACGGTGCCAGCTCTCGGCGACGGTGGCGCCGGGCAGCGCGCCGGTGTTCAGCACGATGGCGTCGGGCTGGGCCGGTATCGCGATCGGTGTCATGGTGTCGTCCTGCGCCAGCGCCGGCAGCGCAAACGTCGCCGTCAGAGTGACTGCGCCGGCGGCAAGCGCGCTGGTCAGCAAACGGGCCAGGCGGGCAACTGCGGGCATGCGAATCGTGGTGTGCATAGCGTCTCCTGTTTATTGTGTTTACTGCGGCAGGCTGATGGTGCGGCGCAGGGTCAGCGGCGCGTCGCGCCCCGCCACCCCGGTGCCCGGTTGTCCGGAACCCACGCTGATCCTGTACTGCCCCGGCGTCAGCTGGCGTACGCCATCGCGCGTGACGAAGCTCAGGTCGCGCGGCGACAGACGGAAACTGATGCGGCGCCGTTCGCCGGCCTTGAGCGACAGGCGCTGGAAGCCGCGCAGCGCCAGCCGCGGCGCGCCGTCGAAGGCTGGCGGCGTCAGATACAGCTGGGCGACTTCGTCGCCGTCGCGGCTGCCGGTGTTGGTGACCTCGGTGCTGACGACGATGCCGTCTTCCGGCGCGGCGCCGAGGTTATCGATGCGCAGCGGCGCGTAGCCGAAGGTGGTGTAGCTCAAGCCGGCGCCGAACGGGTACACCGGCGTGCCCGCGTAGTAACGGTAGGTACGGCCCTTCATCGCATAATCGTCGAAGGGCGGCAGGTCGCCCAGGCCGCGGTAAAAGGTCAGCGGCAGGCGCCCGCCCGGGTCTTGCGCGCCGGTCAGGACGTTCGCCACCGCCAGCCCGCCCGACTGGCCCGGATACCAGGCTTCGAGGATAGCGGCCGCATTGTCCCTGGCCCAGGTGAGGTCGAGCGCGCTGCCGTTCATCAGCACCACCACCAGCGGCTTGCCCAGCACCCTGGCCCGGTCGAGCAGGCGGCGCTGGTCGGCCGGCAGCTCGAGCGTGGTCTTGTCGCCGCCCGCGAAGCCCTCGGCCTTCACCGCCATCTCCTCGCCCTCGAGGTCCGAGGTCAGGCCGACCACGGCCACCACCACGTCGGCGTCGGCGATGCCGGCCTGCAGGTTGCCGTCGACGTCGGTCGAGACGCGATTCCAGAACAGGCCGGGCACACCCGAACCGCCGGTTTCGGCATGGAAGCGCAGCGGGTAGCGCTGGCCCTTCTCCAGGCGTACGTCCGTCAGCGCCAGCGGCTCGGCCCACTTGGAATAGGCGGTCGCCTGGACCGCCGGCTTGCCGTCTACCGTCAACGCGCCCTGCACGCCACTCACGCCGAGGCGGTAGGTGCCGCTTTCCGGCGCCACCAGATAGCCGGTCCACACCACCTTGTGGCGCTCGGCGACCGCCTTCAGTTCGAGCGCGTGCGATTCCAGACCCGGTTCGACGCGGGTGGCGGCCGGACTGGCATCATAGTCGGCGCCGTTGCGGTTGAAGTACTCGGCCTGCAATCCGGGCTTGCCGTCTGGGCTCAAGAGGGCCATGCGCGGGACCGGGTCGCCGTCGGTGATCGAGGGGCCTGCCGGCACCAGCCGCACGCTGGCCGCCGGCAGGACGCGGCGCAAACCTTCGACGACCGACACCGGCGGCGCCGACTGGGTCGACGAGTAATTCCCGCGCAAGACGCGGGTGGCGTCGGCCAGCGGGCCGATGACGGCCAGCTTGAGGCCGGGACGCAGCGGCAGCACGCCGTCGTTCTTCAACAGCACCAGGCTCTTGGTGGCCGCCTGCAGCGCCAGGTCCTGGTGGGCGCTACTGCCGATGGCAGTGACCGGAACCGGCGCCTTGCCGGCGCGCTGGCGCAGTCCGGCCAGGTCGCCGGTGCGGTAGCGCGCCGAGAACAGCCGCACCAGCGCGCGGTCGATGTCGGCCGTGCCGATCAGGCCGCGCTGCCAGGCTTCACGGTAGCGTGCTTCGAGGTTGGGCACATCGCCCAGGGTCTTGGTATTGCACTCGTTGTCGGTGCCGGCCTTGAGCGCCACCGCCACCGCCGCGGCCGGGTCGGGCGCGTATTTGTGCTGCTCCGCTATATCGGTCACCGCATCGCAATCGGACACCACATAGCCCTTGAAGCCCCAGGCGCCGCGCAGGTGTTCCTTCAGCAGCAGCTCGCTGCCGCAGGCCGGCTGGCCATCGATGCGGTTGTAGGCGCACATGATGGAGCCGGCGCGGGCATCGACGATGGCGGCGCGGAAGGCCGGCAGGTAGGTATCCTCGAGGTCGTGCCGGGAGACGAATACGTCCGCCACGTGGCGCGTCGATTCCGGCCCGCTGTGCACGGCGAAGTGCTTGGGCGTGGCGACCACGTCCGGCAGGTCAGGGTCCGGTCCCTGCATGCCGCCGATGAAGGCCACCCCGAGCGCCGCCGTCAGGTGCGGATCTTCACCGTAGGTTTCCTGGCCGCGGCCCCAGCGCGGATCGCGGAAGATGTTGATGTTGGGTGACCAGGTATCGAGGCCGGTACCGATGCGGCCCAGGTGGCCGGTCTGGCGTCCCAGCGTATGCAGTGCGCGGACCTCCACGCTGATCGCCGCCGCCACCTGGCGCAGCAGCGGCGCGTCGAAGCTGGCCGCCAGCCCGATCGGCTCCGGGAAATTGGTGGTCGGGACCGGTCCCATCGCACCGTGCAGGGACTCGGTCCACCAGTTATAGGCGGGGATGCCCAGGCGCGGCACGGCCGGTGCCACGTTGAGCAACTGGCCGATTTTCTCGTCGAAGCTCATTCGCTCGACCAGGGCGCGGGCGCGGGCATCGGCATCGTTCCGGGCATCGGCAGCCTGCGCGGCGGCCTGCGTGGCGGTCTGGGCATATCCGCAGGCGGCCAGCGCCATGATCAAAACGCCATACCGGGCCGCGCGGCCCGCCTCATGTCTCCACATGTGCTCTCCCCTGCCCGGATGGCCGGCAAACGCTGGTCACGGTGCGGTCGTTGTTATATGTTAGCCAGGACGTTTGCGGTAACATCTGGCAGACCGCATGGCGGCTGCGCAAGAAATCGTGGGCTTGCTGGGGAATGTAGTGGATTGCGGCTGGGCGGACCAATTACTTTTTACTGTCGAGCGATATCGAAAACGGTATCTCTCTTGGCAGAATTCGCCGCCATCGTTGGCATTGCGATTATTCGATAACATGAATGTCATGCGCAATCATCGCGGCGCACGGTGGAACGTTCGGGCGCCGGTGTCTGCCACCGTCTGCCAGGCGCCTTGCGTAAAGCGACCGACCAGTGCTCAGCCGCGCTTCGCCGCCTCGATTGCCGCGACGTCGATCTTGCGCATCGCCATCATCGCCGTGAACGCGCGCTGGCCCAGGGCAGGATCCGGGTCGGCCAGCGCCTCGGTCAGCACGCGCGGCGTGATCTGCCATGACAGGCCCCAGCGGTCCTTGCACCAGCCGCACGCGCTTTCCTGGCCGCCGTTGCCGACGATGGCGTTCCACAGGCGGTCGGTTTCAAGCTGGTCCTCGGTCGCCACCTGGAAGGAAAAGGCTTCGCTGTGCCGAAAGGCAGGGCCGCCGTTCAGGCCGAGACAGGGAATGCCGATGACCGTGAACTGCACCGTCAGCACGTCGCCCGCCTTCCCGGCGGGATAGTCGGTGGGCGCGCGGAACACCGTGCCGACCGCGCTGTCGGGGAAGGTGTCGGCATAAAACTGCGCCGCGTCGAGTGCCGTGCCGTCGTACCAGAGACATATCGTGTTTTTGCCCGTGCTATTGCTGACCATGTGGGTTCTCCGATAAGTGTGAAGTCCCAGCTTAGACCAGCCGCGCGGGCACTTCAATCGGCGGATGGCTTGACGGACATGTCAGCGCCCTCCCCATCCGCCACCGGCACGCCGAAGTCGGGCGTCCCATCCGCACGCCAATGAATGACCTGCGCCCGCGTATTACGGTTCGGATCGCGCAGCGGATCGCCCACGATGTCGCGGTAATTGCGCGCATGGTAGACCAGCACGTCGGTCTTGCCATCCGGCGTGGTGGTGAAGCTGTTGTGGCCCGGTCCCCACTGGCGGTTGGCGTCGCTGGAGGCGAACACCGGCTGCGCCGACTTGGTCCACGACTTCGCGTCGAGCAGGTCGGCATCCTCGCGCGCGCTCAGGAGCCCCATCGCATAGTTGGCGTCGGTCGCGCTGGCCGAATACGTGAGGAACACGCGGCCGGTCTTGACCAGCACGGCCGGCGCTTCGTTGACCTCGTACTTCACCTTCTCCCACGCGTAGTCGGGGCGGGTCAGCAGCGTGGCCGGCCCTGCGATCGACAGCGGCGTGTCCATCTTCGCGATGTAGATATTGGTGCCTTTGCTGCCGTCGGCCGCGCGCTGGGTCCAGACCAGGTAGCGCTGGCCGCGGTGGGCAAAGGTGGTGGCGTCCAGCGAGAACGATTCCCAGCCGGTCTTTAGCTGGCCGCGTTCCACCCACTCGCCCTTGAACGGATCCGGCGACGCATTCTCCAGCACGTACAGGCGGATCTCCCAGATCTTCTCGGCCGGCGCGGCGGTGAAGTAGATATACCATTTGCCGTCGATGCGGTGCATCTCCGGCGCCCAGATGTGGGCACCCATCACGCCGCTCGCGTGCTTGCGCCACACCACGCTGGCTTGCGCCTTGCCGAGATCGTCGAGCGAACGGGCGCGGCGGATTTCGATGCGGTCGTATTCCGGCACCGTCGCCGTGTAGTAATACCAGCCGTCGGGCTGCAGCGTGACTTGCGGGTCGGCGCGCTGCAGCACCAGCGGGTTGTGGAAGACCGGCTCCGCGGCCAGCGCAGACTGGCCCGACGAGAAGACCACGGCCAGCAAACCCAGAACCAAATGCGCACGAACCATCGAACCTCCACGAAAAAAAACCGGCCATGATGAGTGGCCGGCCCAATGAGACACAAAGTGAGACGCTTCGAAAATCATTCTATGCGTTTGCGCGGCGTTGCCAAGACCCGGAGGCCAAACAATCACCGCACTGAGCGCATGCCCCCGCGGTCAGCCGCCGAAGCGGAAGTTGGCGCCGGCCATGATGCGGCGGCCGGCGTAGCTGTAGTCGAGGATGCTCGGGGCGCCGCTTTCGAACGGCACGTACGAACCCTGGCTGTTGCTGGTCGTGGCGTTGTTCAGGTTGCGGCCCTCGACGAACACTTCGACGTTCGGCGTGACCTTGTACGACACTTTCGCATCGACGTAGCGGGTCGCATCGCGGAAGTTCGGCGAACCCGGGTTGTAGGCCGGCGGACGCGCATTGCCGCTGGCGTTCGGGTAGTTGTTGACCGCCGTACCGGTCGCGCCGGCGAGGTTGTTGAAGAAGCTGTCCACGCCCTGCACCGCGATGCGGGCCTGCAGGCGGCCGTCGTCATACCAGAGCGCCCAGTTGTACTGGAACTTCGATTCGCGCAGCGGCGGCAGCGGCGTGCCCGACAACAGGTCGACGATGTTCTGGGTCGAGCTGACCGAAGCCAGCTTGGTGTAGTTGGCGTCGAGGCCGAAGTAGCGCAGGAAGCCCGGCAGGAAGGTGAACGCCGTCTTGCTGTTGAATTCCCAGCCCTTGCGCGTCGTCGGCACGCCGTTCAGGTAGGTCGCGAATTCGAACGGCAGGTTGCTCAGGTTGACCCCGGTGACCGGATCGACCAGGTTCAGGCCGAGCGTGGCGTTGGTCGAGTTCTGGGCGATCGCCGGTCCGATCTTGCCTTCCTGGTTGAAGTAGGCCAGCGAGAACATCGTATCCTTGTTCGGATAGTATTCCGCGCTCCAGTTCTGGTTCAGGTTGCGCTGCGCCTGCAGTGCCGGGTTGCCGATGGTGCTGGTGCAGCGCTGCTCGGCATCGTCGCCGATGCGCGCGTCGAAGATGCAGGTCCCCTGCGGAATCAGGTAGCTGACCGGCGGACGGGCAACCGTCTTGGCGCGGTTGTAGCGCAGCACGACCTTGTCCGGCACTACCCACATCGCTAGGTTCAGGATCGGCAGGAAGTCGTGCGTGGTGGAGTCGACCGTGGTGTTGGTGGTGACGCTGGTGTCGACGATACCGGCCGGCGCGCTCGGGTTCGCAGGATCGAACACGCCCGCGATCGGACGGATCGAACGGAAGGTCATCGAACCGATGCCATGGATCTTGGTGCGGACGTAGCGCCAGCCCATGTTGCCTTCGAGTTCGAGCCCGAACGGCAGCGTGCGGCTGGTGAAGGGGATGCGGTCGAAGCTGAAGTCGCCCATGAAGTAGGCCGCCTGGGTGCGCTCGGAAATGCGCGACACCGGCTGGTCGTAGGTCTTGCCGTCGCTGCCCTTGCAGGTGACCAGGCAATTCGCGTTGATGTTCGGGATGCCGCTGGCGGCGAACACCTTGTCGACGTCGATGTTCGGCCAGTTGGTGACTGCGCTGCCGAAGCTGCCGTTGGCGCCGTTGAAGAACTTGGTACCGGTGACGTTACCCGACAGGCCCTGGGCGATCAGCTCCTGGTAGGCGGCCGGCGTCAGCACGATCTGGCTCGAATTGGCGCTGGCGTAGGTGTTGCTCGGCACGATGCCGTAATTGCACTTGTTGCCGCCCGTGCCCAGCGAACCCGGGGTGTCCTGGCAGCCGACGAAGCTGCCGCGGATGTTCGCGGCCGGCACGACCACTTGCGGGTTGTTGCTCGCGGTGTAGCCGCCGCCGGTGTAGGCGTTGTAGCGGGTGTCGCGCAGGTTGAAGCCGGCTTTCAGGCGGCTGAGGAAAGGAATCGCTTCCGGCGTCTGGTAAGTCAAATCCAGTTTGGCGGTGCGCTCTTCGCTGTCCTGCTTCCGCGGCGTGTAGGTCAGCTGCGGCGCCGCGGTCAGCAGTGCCTGCTGGGCCTGGGTATAGGCCGGGACGCTGTTGATGCTGTTGCCGCCGCCGGTCACGGCACCCGCCGCTGCCGGCTGCGCCAGCTTGACGTAGTTGGCGGCGTTGTACAGGTCGAAGTTCGAACCGCTCGGGAAGCTGTACGCCCACAGGCCGTTCGGCTCCGCAGTCATCGTCGCCGCGCCGTAGTTCGAGGTGAAGGTGGTGCGCCTGTCTTCACGCTGGAACTCGGACTTGGCATCGCCGACGAAGAACTCGGCCAGCAGCGGGCCGCGCTTGTAGGTACCGCCGGTCTGGAAGTACTTGGTGATGGTCTGGGCTTGCGTATGGATCTGGTCGACCGAGGCGATGCCGTCGCTGATGTCGAAGCTGGTGACGTGGTGGGTGGCGTCGACCTTGACCGACGCCGGGTTCACGTTGACGACCGCGCCCTGCACCGCCGGGTTGTTGGCAAGGTAGCTGCGCTGGTTCGGGTACAGGTAGTAGCCCTGGCCGGACGGCGTCGTTGCGACGGCGCGGCGGCCGGCGGTATCGACGAAGGAGGCGGCCGGATTTACGTTCACGCCGCCGAGGCTCAGGAAGGACGTGTTGTTGTCCAGCTTGTACTTCGAATAGCTGCCCTTGGCGTACACGGTCAGGTCGTTGTTGACCTTGAAGTCGGCGCGCAGGTCGAGGTTCTGGCGGCGGTCGATCTGGCGCTGGATCTTGTTGCGGACCAGCGAAGGCGTGTAGTCGTTCCACTGGTTCAGGCAGGTGAGTAGTTCATTCGAGCGCGCGTTCACCGCGGTCTGGCGATTGGTCGTGCTCAGCCTCGCCAGCGAGGGATCGGTGGTGGTCAGCTGCGGAAAGGCCGTCAAGCAGTCCGCCTTGGTCTGGGCCGCGGCCGACTTGGTCAGCAGTTCCAGCGGCGAAGCCGTGTTGTAGCTGCCGGTGCCGCTGGTGTACGGCAGGATGCCGCTCGAATTGACGCCGGTACCGACCGGCGAGGTGGACGCCGGGTCCGCCATGTTGAGCGTGCTCGGATTGAAGGTAAACGTCTTTTCCGGCGAATTGTCGAAGTCGATCGCGCGCGCATAGCCGGTATTCGCGCTGGTGGCGACTTGCATCTGGTGCTGCTCCTGCGCCAGCGTCGACTTGGACGCGTTCACGATCACGCCCAGGCGGTTGTCCATGAACTTGCGCGACAGGATGACGTTGGTGTCGGGCTCCCACTTCTTGTTCAGGTTATTGGTGGTGCCGGCCACGCGCACCGACACGAAGGGCTCCTTGAAATCGAGGCCGGTGCGGGTCTTGACGATGATGCCGCCGCCGAGCGAACCTTCGGTCATGTCGGCGGTCGAGCCCTTGACCACGTCGACGCTCTTGATCAGGTCGGCCGACAGCTGGCGGAATTCGGTGCCGCGGCCGCCGTCGCCGTTCATGTTGGTGCCGCCGGCCGACTGCACCGCCTGGCCATCGATCTCGACGCGGGTCAGTTCCGGGCCGTTGCCGCGCACCGCGACGCTGACGCCCTCGCCGAAGTCGCCGCGATCGAGCGCCACGCCGGCCATGCGCGAAATCGCCTCGCCAATATTGCGGTCGGGGAGCGAGCCGACATCCTCGGCCACGATCGAATCCATCGCGGTTGCCGCGTTCTTCTTGCGGTCGATGGCCGACTGCTGCGAGCGGCGGGTGCTGACGATCACTTTTGCGACCTCGGCGCCCTGCGACACCGATGACGCCGGCGCGGCGCTCGGGTTGGGGTTCGGCTGCTGCTGGGTGTCCTGGGCCATGGCCAGGTTGCCCGCCACCAGCGATGCGATCGCGAGCGAAACCGCCGTGCTCAGGCGCTTGGGACGAATTTGGTATGAGGTGATGCGCATGTCTGTCTCCATGGTCCGGCCGCATTAGGCGGCGCTTGTCGTTATTGGTACTTACATTTTTAGTGTATGGCCTTGTAACTCGGGCGAAACATTCGTCAGGTAAATACTCAAAGAAATGAGCGAAACGGGTTGCAGGAGACGTGGAGCTGATTCGTCCTTGCGCGGCATGACCGGTTTCCTGCCAGATCGGTCATTAGCGCTGAGCGATCGCGCGTTGTTTTTTTGCACCTCAGGCTGGCCGGTTTGCGGCACCAAAGAATCAGCAACTTGATCGACCCTGGACGTTTCGCTTCAGCTACACTGTTCCGATTCTTCTCGACACTGACAATAACAACCAAAGGAGATGCCAGATGCGAGTCCTGAAACCCCATCCGCAACGCACTGCCCTGCTGACCGCCCTGGGGACGCTGTCCCTGGCGCTGGCACAGCCGGCCCTTGCGCAGACCCAGCCGGCGACGCCGACTCCCTCCAGCACCGTGGTCGTCACCGGCACCAAGGGCGGCACCAACGATTCCGACCGCGTGATCGCTGCCAAAAGTAAAGTCTTGTCGCGCAACTACGCGTCCTCGTGCGCCTTCATGAGCAGCCCGAACGCCGCCGAGGACGATGTCGCGCTGGCCTATATGCGCGATTTCGGCATGGATGGCGGCATCTCGGACGATGCAGAACATTTCTCTGCGCTCGCGCCCGACGGTAACGTCAAGGACGTGAAAGATCCGAGTTCGCTCGGCGGCCTGACCGACCCGAGCGCCAACGACGCCGAGCGGCGCGGCCTGGAAACGCCATCGGTCAAGTGCGGCTCCTCGGACCGCCGCTTCGCCGCCGGCCGCCAGCAGATCCTGCAGAAGGACAAATCGCTGGCCGAGGGCTTCGTCGCCCTCGATTCGCGCGACTACCCGCGCGCCATGCAACTGCTGACCACTGCTTACAACAAGATCGGCTACGACGAAGCCGGCCTGGCGCTGGCCAAGATGCACCTTTACGGCATGGGCACGCCGAAGGACACCATCGCAGCGATCGGCTGGCTGCGCAAGGTGGCCGAGGCCCGCTTCGACCCGATGCGCGACCGCATGACGTTCAACCCGAAGGAGCCGCAGCTGATGAGCGAGAAGGTCGAGGCGGCCTTCATGCTGGCGCGCATCTACGAACGCGGCATCGGCACGCCCAAGAACCCGGCGCAGGCGCTGACCTGGTACGGCAAGGCCGCCGGATTCGGCTTCGTGCCGGCCCAGAACGTGCTCGGCCAGGCCTGCGTGAACGGCTACGGTGCGCCCGCCGACGGCGCCAGGGCGGTGCGCTATCTGAAATCGGCGGCCGAGGAAGGCTTTATCCCGGCCCAGTACAACCTGGCCAAGGTGTATTACAACGGCGATGCCGGCGTCACGCGCGACCTGAAGCAGGCCGGCGCCTGGTTCAATGCCGCCGCCAAGGCCGGCTACCCGGCGGCCCTGTTCGCGGCCGGCCGCATGTACGACATGGGCGAAGGCGTGCCGGCCGACCAGAAGCGCGCCATCGTCTATTACAAGGAAGCCGCGATGAAAGGCGACCGCGACGCCGAATTCGCGCTTGCCACCTTCTTCTACGACGGCGAAGTGGTCGAGAAGAACCGCGCAACGGCACGCAAGCTGTTCGAAGCGGCCGCCAAACAGGGCCAGGTCGACGCCATGTTCAACCTCGGTGCCATGGAACTCAATGGTGAAGGCGGCCCGGCCGACCTGGCGATGGCCTACGTCTGGCTGAACCTCGCCAGACAGGGCGGCCACGCCCAGGCCGACGCCGCGCTCAAGGCAGTGGCGCCGAAGCTGAGCGCCCAGGACCGCGCCAAAGCCGACCAGATCCTGAAGCCGACGGCCAAGTCCTGAACACCCGGCTAGAATGGCAGCCTCACCATTCAATGAGGCGACGATGAACCTGCGA
>Ga0265780_10008357_pt1 | contig 12590 bp, 14 predicted proteins | sample P1T30metagenome_FD_192432 | JGI IMG/M metagenome (GOLD analysis project Ga0265780, IMG submission 192432) | Plant litter microbial communities from East Loma Ridge, Irvine, California - P1 T30 | ecosystem: Environmental > Terrestrial > Plant litter > Unclassified | place: USA: California...
ACATTAAGCCCTTCGAAAATCAGGATGTCCGGCTGGCTGACCTTGAGGAACTGGTCGGGCACGATGTCGTAACTGATGTGGGAATACACCGGCGCGCTGATTTCCGGCGTGCCCGCCTTGAGGTCCGAGAGAAACTTGACCATGCGCTTGCGATCGTAGCTTTCCGGAAAGCCCTTGCGGTGCATGATGCCGTCGGCCACAAGCCGGGCATTGGGGTGCAGAAAACCGTCGGTGGTGACCAGATCGACCCGTGGATGATCCGGCCAGCGCGCCATCAAGGCCTGCAGCACCCGGGCAAACGTGCTCTTGCCCACCGCGACGCTGCCGGCCACCGCCACTACATACGTCTGACGTTTGGCGGGCCGTCCCAGAAAGGTGTCTTTGATGCTGTCCAGATTGCGCGCCGCGCTGACGTGCAGATTGATCAGGCGCGACAACGGCAGGTAAATGTTGGCGACATCCTCAAGGGAAATGTCCTCGTTCACGCCCCGCAATGCCGCCAGATCTTCCTCCGACAACGTCAATGGCGTACTGGCACGCAGCCCCGCCCACTCTGCGCTGCTCATTACCAGATAGTCATCAGGTGCCATCTATTGCGTTCCAGTCAGGTGTCCGTATCGACATGGTGCGAAGACTATCGTATTGATTCGAAACGAGGGCAGATTTATTTGGGCTTCGGTGGCGTGAGCGGCTGAAGACGTGCGGGAACGGGCTGGAGGACGCAGACGGATCGCGCGCCGGCGATCTCCAGACGAAATCGATGAGGCCGCGAGACGGGATGCTCGTGATGCATGCATGAAATCGTTGGGGTATTGGTACAGGGGGCTGATCGACATCCAATGAATGGAAGGATCACATCACGTCGTTGCGACGAGAATTTGTTATGGAGGCAACCCCACCAGCCACACCCCGGCACACAATGTTCCCGCTGTGGCTGCTGCCTTCCGGCTCTGACCAGGTCGCATGCAAGCATGCTCGGGTATCGTTGCAGATCATATGGGGTAAGGGTTTCACGCTGATGAGGTTGCCAGATTCCTACCGTGCGTATTCATTGCACGGGCAGTCAAAAATTCTGGGGTGTAGCCAGCACTGTCACACTTTGCTGTCACACATCGGTGTCACACACATGGCATATCTGATCCGTCGCGGAGCCTTCTATTACCTGAACCTCCGGCTGCCCAAACACCTGTTCCCAAGGTGTCACACATTACGCCTGAGCTTGAACCTGAAGACTCGACAAGCTGCAACATTTGCTGCCGCCTCAATTGCTCAGCAAGTGCATCAGCACTTGTCCAACCACCCTACAGAACATCTTGAAACGCTTCGTACACTGTGCATGAAATGGCGTAGTGCAACCCCTACCCCACCTTCGGCACACGCTCCAGATCGTACGCTGAAGCGACTACCGAAGCAGGCTTTCCGAGGCCCAATGCTTGGCGAGCTTTCAAAGAAGTACCTAAGTGAAGGAAAAGCGGGAGGAACGTGGCGAGAAGTCAGCACGCACGAGGTTGAACGGGCATTGCGAGACTTGTTCGAGCTCATGGGGGACATGCCTGCTGGTGCATTCGACGCGCATCAAGCCCGACTCTTAAAGGAACGCTTAGGCCGGTGCCCCCAATACTTCGCTCTGCTGCCACAGTTCAAGGGCAAGACGTTAATCCAAGTGATTGAGTCCGGCGTCACATACAAGACCATCACTGCCGTGACCGTGAATAACCGCCTTCGTAAGCTCTCGGCGTTCATGAACTGGTGTAAATCCAATGGCTACGTTGCGGAGAATCCGCTGATGGGGATCAAGGTCATGACGGGCGCTGCCAAGGACGCTCGATTGTCATTCGAATCAGCTGACCTAACGGTCCTGCTCGATTTGGATGCGCTTATGACTGAGGCCAGCAAGCATCCTTGGCGCTTCTGGCTCCCCTTGCTTGGAAGGTTTACAGGCGCTCGATTGGAAGAGCTATGCCAACTGCGTATCGATGATTTCATCCAACTACAAGGCATTCCGTGCATCCGTATTGATGACAGCAACGAAGGCCAAAACCTGAAGAACTCCAGTAGCCGCCGCACAGTACCCCTTCACCCATCTATAGTCGAACTCGGCATCCTGCGGCATGTTGATTCAGTCAAAGCCGGCGGTGCCGATAGACTGTTCCCTGAACTTGAGGCTGTGCGAGGAAAGCTTGGTCATGCCCCCTCCAAATGGTTTGGCCGGTACAAGACGAAACACGGAGTCACCGATCCTCGCAAGACCTTCCACAGCTTCCGTCACTCGTTTATCGACGACCTACGGGATGCAGGGGTTCAAGACTCGTTGATCAAGCGGATGGTGGGACATGAGGACGGCTCCGTCACCTTCGGTATCTACGGCAGCAGGACACCAATTAAGGCAATGGCCGAGGCATTAAAGCACATCGAATAACCCCCGATAAACTCTAGAAAAGGACAGTGAAATTGCCCGATGAATCGACTGCCCCACCTCACACCACACGGTAAACCCAATGATCACGAGGCGAATTGATGGTCCGAACTAAGCAAAGGCGTTCCTCACCATGAAAATCAGTTTTCAGAACGCGGCAAACGCAAATGTCAACCCACAGGGGTTGCTTTTCGTCCGGATTCGTGTAGTATTAGCGACCTGCCTCAGTGGGTGGAACAGATCGCCAAAAAACCTCTACGTGGCCAGTGCTGAAAATGCACGAAACCGCAGGAGGTTTTTTAACGCCTGATATCTGGCTGATCACCATTTGACGATCACAGCAAACCATGAGAACTGTCATGACCATTGCGAAGCAAGGAAATACCAACATGAGGTTAACGACATCGAATAGCTAAGTTCCTGATCCTCCGAGTGAGAAGAATGACGAGCCTACGATGCCGACCGTGAGTCGGTTTTTTATTGCCCATTTTTCAACTAAACGGAGGTAAACCATGCAACAACAACACAGCACCAATGACTTCACCCGAACCATTTACGTCTTGCCCAGCGCCGCTGGAATCCATCTCGACTACACCCTTGGTGAGGAGATTGCACTGTTCGCCCCTTTACCGACAGATGCTTTGGTATGTGGCGTAGGTTACAACTCGATCAGCAGACGTAAAGCAATTGGCCTGACCTACCACGCAAATACATGTCGCGCTTACAGGCGCTGGATTGACATGCATCGCCGTTGCTACGAATCAGATGCTCCGGCATATTCGGGATGCACGGTATGTAGGAAGTGGCATGACTTTCAAGAGTTTGCCGACTGGTTCACTGCCCAGCCTTATGCGAATGAGCCGGACGCGGAGCTGGATAAAGATATTCTCGATCCACTAAACAGAATCTACTCACCCGAATTCTGTTCACTGGTTCCCAGGCTGATAAATCAGATGTTTCGAGACACCCGTAGTCAGCGCGGCAGACTGCCCATCGGAGTGAAAGAAGGGCCAAGGCGGAAGGGCTTTACTGCACGTCTCTCAAGATACGGTAGACAAGTTCATCTCGGTACGTTTGGGGACGTCTTTAGTGCTTTCGAGGCTTACAAAAAAGCATTTTCGGCATACTGTTCTGAAGTCGCGGATAAGTACGAGGGCATGGTTGACTCCCGCGTGATCGACCGCCTGCGCAGCTGCTACCGTCATATCCACGACTGATCTTAACCACGCTCCACCGCAGGCTGTTTCGAGGCCTGCGGCAACTGCTACTAACGAGGCACACGCCTATGAAATGAACTTGAATACAGGAGAACCATCCATGGAATACTCGCACGCCTCTGAATCGCTCGCCAACACAACCGACACCCGTAAACCCCTCCCCGCTTCCGACCTGCTCTCCCCAGCAGAATTGGACGCATTGAATGCACGTATCGCCGCTAACGCCGCTCAGTGGCTCGCAGACAACGCGCCGAAGCCCAAAGCGAAGGCATCACGTAAGCCAAAGAGTGAGCGTGGCCGAAAGCGCAAGATAATTGTGAACCCGTTCTGTGGTTTCATCGGTTGCACAACGTACTGGGGGCGATACCCAGTGTTTGCACTGGACATTATCGAAGGTGTCGCACGCCTTGACTGGCATGATCGGGCTACCGGTATTGATGGCAAGTCCATGCCGCTGTCTGTACGCAACCTTGTATTAATTATGGAAAGTCTCCCAGTTGTGACTAATGAGGGGATACAAGATTTCCTGCAATTGAGGGAAAGGCACGCAAGACGTTACGTCAAAGCAATTGAACTGATCGTTCCAAGGATGATGGAAAGTCGTCCGCGATATCTGATCAACGAGATGGGTGGCGTTGAGCCTGAGCTGAAAGCTTGTGAGTGGGATGATGGGGATGATCTGCGCAAACCAAGTCCCGAAGGGCTGGCTAAGTTGCAGCACAACCTTCGCACACTGACCGAGTTCAAGACGGCGGAAGAGTACGAAGCGGTATCTCCAAAACACCCAACTCTCGCTAATGTCGTAGCCTTGCCGGTGCGTCATGAGCAACAGAACCGGCACCAGCACCCTAAGAAGCTCGACGTATTGAAGATGCTGGCACAAGGTGTGGCAGTCAAGGCAATTGAGCGAAACACCGGCGTATCGGCAAAGACCATTAGAAAGTGGCGTGACGAAGTGCAGACCATGCTGAACGAGTTGCAGGCCGCGTAAGCGGCCTTCTCGCCGTGGGGGGGGGAGTAATACGGCCGCATGTATTATAGAAGTACCTCAATGCCTGGCATCGGGTCGAGTACCACCTCATGCAGAGCATAACTCAAGACAATAATCCTATCGTCCCGATTCTCGATCAGTACACTGGCTAATAATTGAAATCAACACACATCCAAACGTTTGCTGTTGCTCTCCTCCACCGAGGGTGACGTGCAATACCTACCAGCATCCGCTGAGATGGGCACTCCCCAATACATACGTATTTATTTCCGCACCAACAAACAAGATCGAAAGCGAAGAGCTGGATGTGCATGAATCAAATTACTTACTGGACTTCATACAAGGAATGTCGGCGGTCACGCCACAGCTGAGGCCCTTGTAGGCTTACGCTCCGGGCCACCAGAGCCCAGGTGGTTTCCCGCCCAAGGCTGATACATTGGGTGTGCACGACTACGGCCTATGGCTTATGGCCAGAAATTACGTCCAGCCATCCCTGTGATTTTTCTTCAAGTGCGAGAGATGAAGGCTGCGCTTCACTGGGACTAATTCGATTTGCAGCCATAGCGATGGTTGTGAGCTTGTCGTGCATAGACACAAGCAAGAACCAGATGCCGGAACCTAAGCAGCCAATCAAGAACCCGAGGATTGCTCCGACAAGCTGATGGCCCGCTTGAGAGCCGACAATGCCTCCACCAACGGTGCTAAACACTAGGCCCATCCAAGCAAAAAAGCTCACAACTTTAATAATTAGGTGCTTCATTTCATTCCTCCTGAACACTGTTGATGGGCCGCCAAGGTCATGATGATGCCAGCATCAAGATGAAATGTAACGATTGGTGTGTCGTCGTTTGGTGTGTTCACGATCAAGCTGCATCCCACCATCATCCATGGATGCATACCAACCAGACACTCAGAACAGCTTTCGGCCAGCGAATCCGTGACCTTCGCAAGCAGCATGGGATCAGCCAAGAGGCCTTTGCTGACAGGTGCGGCTTCATGCGCACGTACATGTCGCGTATCGAGACGGGCACCGCGAATCCCAGCCTTGAAGCTGCCAAGGTGCTTGCTGACGGATTTGGATTGACTTTGTCTGACCTTCTCTCCGGGCTTTAATCAGACTCCTCCGACATGACCGAGCAGTAGAAAGGGAATGAGCAAATGAGTTTCAGATCAGCCCTTCCTTGTACTTGGGGTTCAGTGAACGCACTTTGACTTTAGAGCGGCCCTGTAACGGATTACCTGCCTTACGACTGCATGAACCCTTGGTTGACCTGTGCACAGACACTGACATTGCCTGATAGCGGAGGGTATGAGGATATCTGCCCCTTCCGGCGAAGTCTTTCACCCAGCCAGTCCGTTATTTCAGGTACGAGAGAATACGTGTGCACTTCTCGCCGGTGACTTTCCACCGCCGTGGGTCCGTTGTAGGCCGTACCATTTGGGTAATGCAGAATTCCTTATGACCATCGGCATAAATGATTACTGCCGTGGTGGTAGAAGTACCGTCTTCGTTCAAATAGCCAGTTACATTCTCACTCTTCTCTGGACGCTTATCAGGACCACCGTAGGGATCAGGGACAGGAGTGGCGTCAGCCGCATATGTTGCTTGGGCGAGCAATAGGAGTGTGAATGTGCAGATGAATTTCATGATGGGTCCTTCCTTCGATAAGTGGGGCAGTAAAGCACGTTGATTGTTAAGCGTTGTTGTTGCGGCTGAGACGCCTCTGAAGTGGATCAGCCACCTAGCGGCGTAAGAAATGCTCAGTGGTTAGCGCAGTCTTTCCGCTTGGTAACAAAATCAATGCCCCGACTCCTCCTTCCTCTGGCTCGACCATCATCACCTTCATCGCCTTTGTCACCATGCGGCATTTGCCAGCGTTTACGAGCTGCATGACAGCATCTTCATCCCGATCAGCAGATGCCTCAACCATGTCACTCCAATCTCCGTTTTTGAAGCAATAGACGGAGTTCGCAATGAGGGTGCGGGACTGCTCCGCCGCCATGACGGCAGTCGATACGAGAGGTGCAACGGCGAGCAGTAGTGCGGCGAGTTTCATTTTGAAATCCCTGTCAGGTGAATCTTGAGTGAATCGGAAGCGCAGCATTATGGCCGTCCTTTACGTCCTGGGACACTGACATCAGCCTCTGTGCATATCCAAAATATTTTGCAGGTCTACCCATGGCTGTTGGTCTCCACCTGTAGCAGCCTTGCACACAGGCTCATGAGCAAACGGAGTCTCGCAGTCTTCCAGCGCCTAACTTGCCGTAGATGACGTGCACACCATTCGCCCGGCGACAATCGTCCACTTGGCATTCCATGCTTCGATTTGCTGTTCAGCGTCCAGACGTCGCCCCTCCTGATCTTATTCAACATCAACCGCCGAAAACCACCTGAAAATCTCGAAAACATACCCTCGTTCGAGGCTTCCGCGCCGGTGCAAATACCGCCGCATGGCTACAGCTCTGTAACGGCGGGGCCTGTACTCAACGGGCACTAAGCTGGCGCCTGTCAAAAGGGTTTATTCGCACGCTAACGATCAAATCCCGCCTCCAGATTCCAAAATCGACAGAATCAGCACATTCCGAGGACCGATCGGGAACTATCTTTCTGTTCTAGTGACAAATCGCCACTACGATCAGAGCGCGTCCCAATGTCGGAATCTCAAGCCCTCAAGCTACTGGCGTCTTTGCCCCAAGAAGGCGCTGCCAAGGTGCATCCGCTGGACTTCTCATCTCTGCTAAATCTACAGGACAGGGGACACGTCAGCGTGTCGATTGTGGACGGAGAAGTGTTTGCCGAACGCACGTCAGGGATTAGGGAAATGCGGCACCGTCGTTCTATCGTTTGATCCTACTCATCTGATGTACCGAAATGGTATACCTCAGCGAGTGCCGTCCATCGGTTGCTTCTGCTGTACCGAATAAGACTGATTGACCAGCCTAACGAGTACGCCTAGAGTCGGTACATCCAAAACGGTACAGGACAACTCAGATGTACATTCGCGGCTACCTTCGTGCTTCAACCTCTGAACAAGACGCCACACGTGCAAAGGGCCAGTTGAAGGCGTTCGCTTCTGAGCACGGTCGACGTGTCGCCTCTTGGTACGTTGAGAACGAAAGTGGGAGCACGCTACAACGTCCTGAGTTGTTCCGCCTGCTGGGGGACTGTGAAGCAGGTGACATCCTCCTGATTGAGCAGGTGGACAGGCTGTCACGCTTGAACGAGATTGATTGGCAAAAGCTCCGTGCAGAACTGAAGGCCAAGGGCGTATTGGTTGTAGCACTAGATTTGCCCACCTCCCACCAATCCATGCAGGTAGGCCATCAGGGAGATGACTTCACCGCTCGTATGCTTTCTGCCATCAATGACATGTTGCTGGACATGCTGGCAGCAGTGGCCCGTAAGGACTACGAAGACCGTCGCCGTCGTCAGAAGGATGGTATCGAGAAAGCAAAGGACAATGGCGTCTACACGGGCCGTCAGGTTGACCAGATAAAGCATAAGCGGATCAAGGATTGTCTGGACGCTGGAATGTCCTTGCGACTTACTGCTAAGACCGTTGGCTGTGCTCTCTCAACTGTTCAGCGTGTTGCTAAACCCGCAGCTTGAACGCCCAAGCTACACCCCTTTAGGTAGGTGTATCAGGAAATGAAGATTAAAGGGTAACTCCTCCACAGGCCACGCCCTGTAAGGGTTTCAGCTCACACCGACTTGCACGCTACAGTGCGAACACTCTTAACGAGGCGAGCGGAGCAAGCATTCCCTTGCACAGTCTCCTCAGTCACAGGGATGCCCCTGCTTGGGGTTGCCTGCCTCTTATTTTCAAATCAATCAGCTTTCCTAACAGGCTGGTCAGTTTGCATTAAGCACCTCAGGCGTTAACCCCGGTTTCCAAATGCCAAGTCCCAGCTATTATTTTACATACGTTGAATCGCAGAAGTGCCGATGTGCATGACCCTCGCGGCGCGGGGGATGGGATTTCGTCTGGCGAAGGTGATCTCGTTTGCAGGCGTAAGCATATTGGATTCTGAACAACGCTAGATTGATCTCATTAAGGTTGTGGGTTCAACATCAATGGCAACAAACCCAGCAAAACGGATTAGGGCTCGATACCTATCATCACGAGGGGCACGGCCGGAATTCCGCGGCCCTGCCTTATCAAGTTGTACAGTTCGCCTTCGTAATAGCCTGGACCAGATGACATCTGCGACTGAAGTGATTTCATAGGAAGTATTTCGATACCAATATCTATCATATCGCTTACAAAAAACGCCATATGTTTTACGAAAAGGTCATACGCAACAAATGCATACTTCCCAAACTGAACCTCCACAGCGACTCTATCTTTAACAAAATCTGTCTGATTATAAGACTTAATCGCCTCCTCCCCAGCCGCCTCAATCTCTTTTTTCTGGTCCGCACTTTCCAAATGCATGGTTTTTCTAACCAAACGAGAGTCTTTGGTCACCCAGTATGAGGTTCGAGACTCATGCCACTGGTGCCCTGTAAACCCCTCAGTCATAGCGGCATTCAGTGATTTAGGAGAATACACTAACTTACCCATTTTACTAGCTTCTTTGGACTCTTTTGTGCGATGGAGCGAAGCATCAACATTAGCAATCACATCTTGAATCTGTTGCCACAGTTCTGGCTTATGAACCAGCAAATATTCCAACCCATTTAAGTGAGAATACACCTCTGAGATTTTCAATTAGTGGCCTCCCTTTGGTAACGAAGGATCATAGACAGGCTTATTCATAGGACGAGTTTTCAGCGTGCCGGAACGGAGCGCATGAATACGCTCCCAAGCGATATCTACATACTCCGGCACCACATCGCACCCATATCCTAGACGTCCATGCATTGCAGCCGCTACAACAGAAGAACCTACACCCATGTATGGATCGAACACCAGGTCCTCAGCATTAGTCAAAGACAAAACGAGGCGCTCTACCAATTCGACAGGAAATTGGCACGGGTGATCAGTTTTTTCGACATGGTTGTTTTTCACATTCGGAAAAATCCAGATGTCACCGGGATTTTTACCAAGCGGATTGCTTGACAACTGACCAGCCTTCTCACCTTTGTAATACTTCTTATTCGGGTACTTAGACGGGACTCTTATGGGGTCCAAATTAAAGGTGTACTCGTCCTGCTTCGTAAACCATAAGATAGTCTCGTAGCGTCCAGAAAGTCTCTTCTTACAATGGAGTCCATGCTCAAAATGCCACACTATTCGATTGCGCAGCTTGAGCCCATGATCTTTGAACAGATGATAAAGAACTATATCAAGCGGAAATATTTCACCCCCCTGCACATGATTGCCAACTTGCCAGCAGATTGAACCTTCGGGATGAAGCAAACGGACGCACTCAGAAATCACCTGAGCTTGACTCAGTATATAGTTTTCAAGAGAAGAGCGTTTTTCGTACGACTTGCCAATATTATACGGCGGCGATGTGACAATCAATTTGACTGACTCGCTGGGCATAGACCGCATGAATGACAGGTTGTCCTGCGTTGCCATCATGACTTTGCTATCAGTCTCCAACCGCAAAACATTGTTACTCTTCATCCAGTCACCTTGATTTTAAATAAAAGCTTAATGCTATCTGTCGGAAGTATCGATTAGCCGTGCCGGAGGATACCACTACCGCGGAAGAAGATCACTGTATAAAAACCCAGCATAATTTATCATAACCAACCAGTTTTTACTCATGGGTCCGCGGAAACTCACGACCAATGCGGTGGTAGCTGAAGGCCATAATTCTTGGCTACGCTACTCAGAGCCATCACGATTTCCTGATGACGGGCTGAGTCGGCTAAGCTCCAACTGCTCCGCCGCCTAAGGAGCTCAGCAAGCTCTTGAAGATTGTACAATTTTAACCGATGGAAATTTCCCCAGGTAGGGATACCGAACAGGTTGTACACCGTCTCAGTACTGTCTCTTTCGCTTGCAAGTCGCCGCTCACCTAAAAGCAAAGCCTCAGCATCTTCGGCATCATCGCGATCTTCATAGGTATTCAACAGCTTCATTGGCGCCACCTTCTGCCATCAGTCGTGGCTGCGCATTCTACCGTGATTCAAACCCGCAGGTTATGACGCCGATCCATTTATGCGATCCCTGGGTGGATTGCAATGGCGGCTGAACATTGGCGGTTTTGATGGCTGGCTAAAAGTGATGAAGGTATGATTGCCAGCACAGCGCACCACTTAGGTGTACCCAAACGCTGTCACACTTCACGATTTTTAACTGCGAAATCCTTAAAAAATCAAGGACTTAGAGATAGGAGGCAACCCCACCAGCCACACCCCGGCACACAATGTTCCCGCTGTGGCTGCTGCCTTCCGGCTCTGACCAGGTTCACGGGTAATCGTTGCGGGGGGACCGATGGGGTCACCATAACGACGCTCGCCAGTGGCGAGCCGCGCCATTGTACCGGTCTCGCGCCAAGTTACAACCTCTTGTTTCAGATTAAGATTTTTAGCGCGTTCAAGCCTTTGTCACCCATGCGACTGCATCCGTTGAGGACCGGTTACGGCACAATGACGCGCTGTTTTAGGCTTCTCGCCAGCCGCTGCTGAAGCGCCCTGGCGCAAGACACAGGTAAACCCCGATGCATGTTGCCCTCACCCGCTACGAATCGCTTTCCCCCGGCCAACACGATCAATTGCTGGACCTTGCGTTGACCCAGCAACAAATCCGCCACGTCGGCGACATCCACGGCGGGCTGCACACCCTGACAGCCCGTCCCGTCGCCGACAGGCAGGGCTTTGTGCTGCTGATCGATGAACTCCCCCGGGGGTTTTTCCTGCTCAAACGCCGGACGCTGCTGCCGGATTGGGCGCTTCAACAATCCCATGTAACAACGACGCTGCACGCGCTGATGATTGATCGGCGGTTTCAAGGCCAGGGTCTGGGCAAGCGCTGCCTGCAAGCGCTGCCCGAACTCACCCGGGCGCTGTGGCCTGACACCGAGCAACTGATGCTGGCCGTGGACGCCGGCAACCACGCCGCACGCGAGCTGTACCGGGCGCAGGGTTGGCAGGAGCTGCCGGAGCGTGAGGCAGTGAATGCAGGGGCGGAATGCGTGATGCGCCTGAAGCTCTAGTGGTCAGTGCGCCAGAGACCGCAACGCCCGAACCTTGCAACGGCGCTCTGCGTTCATCCAGTGCTCAAGCGCGCTGACGCTCATCGGGCGCGCAATCAGGAAGCCCTGAACTTCGTGGCAGCCCAGCTCGCAGAGGATTTCATACACGGCCTCGGTCTCCGCGCCTTCTGCGACGACGCGATAGCCCAGGCGCTTGGCCAGATCGACGATGGCCTCCACCAGGCCGCGATCCTTCTCGTCGCTGTCGATATTTTCAACCAGGGATTTGTCCAGCTTGACCGTGGTGGCTGGCAGCTGCCGCAAGTAGGTCCAGTTGCTGTAGCCGGTGCCGAAGTCGTCGATGGCGATGTCGATGTTCAGCGCGCGCAGCCGCTCCAGCTGTAAACGGGTCACCTCGGGGTTATCGCACAGCGCACTTTCAGTGAACTCAAGCTCGAAGCCACTGGGCTCTAGCCCACTGGTGGTCAACTGCTCGAACAGCGCGTCACTGAATGACGAATTGGCCAAGTCGATCGCCGACACATTCATGGCGACTTTGAAGGCATAACCCTGCTTCTGCCAGCGCGCGGCCTGGGCGACCGCTTTGTGCAGTACCCAAAGGCTGAGTGAACGAATCAGCGCCGTTTTTTCCGCCAGCGGGATGAACTCCAGCGGACTGATCGGCCCCAGCACCGGGTGCTGCCAACGCAACAGGGCTTCGACGGTAACGATCCGCCCCGTCGCCACTTCCAGCCGTGGCTGATACACCAAAGACAGTTGATCCGGGCTGCGCACCGCCTCGGCCAGCGAAGCCAGCAGCAAAAAAGCGCGCTGCTGGGCGAAGTCCAGGTGCGGCTCGTACCAGCGCCAGCCG
>Ga0265780_10008359_pt1 | contig 12587 bp, 9 predicted proteins | sample P1T30metagenome_FD_192432 | JGI IMG/M metagenome (GOLD analysis project Ga0265780, IMG submission 192432) | Plant litter microbial communities from East Loma Ridge, Irvine, California - P1 T30 | ecosystem: Environmental > Terrestrial > Plant litter > Unclassified | place: USA: California...
CCTGCCATTCGATCATGTATCTTGTCAAATACAAGTGGCGTATCCTGTTTTATGATGGCAGAATGGCTTAGATGTTCTACTGATGAAGATGAGAACGATGGTTATCGTGCGATTGTTTGTAACGTTGAAGCCATATCATAGGATCCACATGGGCGTGCGACCTCTCACCACTGTCATGTAAACTAATCGGATGAAGCAGGCCTGGCCGCCCGCAAACTCCAGACGGAAATGAAGTAGAAGCTCGTCACGGAGCCAATAACCTTCGGCTGGCGATGTGGACGGATCTAGTCGGTTCGCGACTGGACTTGCTTCTGACCACGTTTCGAGTCCCATACGTTGGCTGGGCAAGTTTCGCTCCAATCCTATAGTATGAGCAGCCGGAGGTGGCAGGTTGAACGTCTCAAACGCTCGTACAGTGTCACGACCTACCACAATCTTCCAAGCGGCCCATAACCCCCATCGAACATTTTTTGTCTACTACGACCTTGTATGAATGCTAGAAGCGAGATGAGATTATCACTCACTACGCATGCGTCCTGGTGTCTCGGAACGGGAGCCTCTATACGAGTGGCGTGAAGGTGCTAGGTTTTTGGGCTCTTTCCTGTTCACACTCACATCGTTCTGCTCAGTAGGTATCATCTTCCACGTACGATTCTCAGTGAATGAATCATTCCTCGATGATCTCTCGCATCTGGGAGAAATGAATTACTTGATACATGTAGAAAGCGCCGTCAAACAAATTTGGAGCATCAGCCTGCGAAGTACGGCCATCCGAGCTTCCGAGTACACTGATCTGAAAGATCTAGAGGCGACTGTCTTGGGCCCATCTGAGTCTCGCGGACTGCGAGCAGTGATTGTACCTGACGACATGTGTTATGGCACACCGCGGCGCTGATCTGCGGTAACCTCAATCACCGCTGAGCCCTTCCCTTGTGCCGTAGACGTTGTGTGTGAAGTTGTAACAACGACGTCGTTTTCGACATTCAATAGAGGTGCCATGGAGAGAACACAGCCCATCTCTCTTGTGTCCCACACATGGTGTCTCGCCTGAAGGAGTCTCGTCAGCCATCAGGCTACCACGCGGCAGCACCAAAGCTTGCCGATCGTCTAAATGGGTCGCTATTCGTTCCTTAGTCCTTTTTTCCACAACTTGCAATGGTTTCTCTCCAGACCCTGTGTTCGGAATCGAGATCACAAAACGAGTGAGCTCATCAAGGAGAATCATGACAGCGTCTAACGTCTGCCCTTTATCACCTGTCAATCCAGACTTTTTTGTGTTGCTCGAGGTCTGCTTCTTGGGAGCTCCCCAGTTGATTATGCACAACAGGGAATCTTCCAATCCTTCGAATTGTCTTGATTGCGCTGAGCGAGCTTCTTTTTCTTTGTCCACCTTGCTTCCACGCTTTCTATCCTGGGCGTTGAAGTCCCTGCGCTTGTTCGTTCTTTTTGATGTGGCGTGTAAAGTCTGCGACGGGCCTTGTACATTCCTAACGACGGCGGCCGAATGGTTTACACAGCGGGCTGCCAATGGTTCCGCCGTGAGGGAACGCGGTGCATTAGGCAATTGAGAGTCGTCAGGATGCGGGAGCTGAGTAGTCACCGTGTGGGGAAAACAACGTGCGGCTTGCGCTCCACCCACTTGCTCGGGATATGAGTCCAGTCCGAGGGATGCGATGCCAGGGAGATCCACCCGACCCGGGACAACACTGCTACAGTTTGATCAGCAAAAAGGCGCCCACAAACACCATGACCCAGTGTATGTATGTCACTCACTGTGCCTTCCGACCACGAGTATCGTCGACCGTCAGCTGCGAGGGATGCTTGTGCGCAAAATTCTCCATGTTGATCAGTGGATGGACACCAGCTCTACTACTCTGTGCAAAGTGTCCAGTGAGATTTTGAGGCATGTCAGTCTCTCACGACTCGCAGGTAGTGCCACAATTGAAAGGCGCCAGGTTTTGAAAATTATTTGGAGAGCTGTGGTCTTCATTCACGGAAAGGCCAAGGCAGGTAGGTATCGGGAAGAAGCTGGGGCGTAGGAGACCTTGGACCGGAAAGAAGAGGTCCGCTGACATGAGCCCTTTCTTCACGCCCCCAAAGAACACGACTGTACGTCAGAGTCTTGTGCAGATTACCTAGACAGAAACGCCAGGCGATAGTCGCCTACCGGGTGGAATGCTCAGCCCGCTGGCTAATTAAAAGATCCCTTTGGTCGTTCCGGAAAGGCACAGAGTGACTGGGGATACTCGAAACTTTGGACGAGAATCTTTGCCGAGATGACAGGGCGGTAGGGTTGATATGACACGAAGACAGGGATGGAGGACACAGGGTTAGTAACGACAAGCTCTGTCCGGGAGTGACTGTCATGTACGTGCTAGCGGATGGAAGAGGCGATGATAGCTAGGGTATTGCATCGAAACGAGACTTCCCCCGCTCTCGCCATCCACTATGGTCATATCTAATGAATGAGTTGGTGAGGTTGCGAGGAGGGCAAGAGCGGCGAGACGGGCGAGACGGGCGAGGTGGGCGAGATGAGCGAAGTGGGCGAGGTGGGCGAGGTGGGCGACGACGTGCAAGAAGCGCTCATGCGTCTTGTGGACCACACATGACCATGTGAAGGATATAGAGCGTCACAGGACTTCACCCTCCTTCCAGATCGGACTTACCTGACGCTGCTCAACACGTCTGGCCCTGCGCTGCTCTTTCGAGATCATGCAAGAGATGAACGATCCTAGAGCACTATAGGATAGAAAAAAAGACATTGATGGAGCTCAACGCGGATTATGTTGGTCTTTCAACGAGTAATTTCTGCCAAACCGCTCAGGGTCCCTCTTCTACTAGACTACGGACGGATACATTCTGTTTTGTTCGCTTTTGTGACTGTCCTCGTTCTCGATATTCCTCTTGTTCTATACGCTGGGCGCAAGTAATACAAGGAAAGATGAGCAAGTCCGAATAATACATCGTCACGGTATCTTTACATTTCAGAGGCGTAGTTTTTACTTACTTGGGTCATTGAAGACCAGCCATCGGGGAATTCCAAGACTGCTGACTTCGATCAAATATCTGCCTCCAAATTTGGCATTATGTCCCTGTGCTCACATTTTGGAGCCCTTGGGAGCAAAGCAATACTACATTTCAGAAGTCTTGTTCAAAACGATCGGCTGAGTATGGGACAGGAATTGTATCTCGAACTAGTTGTCATGGTCTGCCCTTTGAGTCTTTCACCGGTCCTATTGATTTTTTACTCAGAGAGGAACAAAAGGGCCGTCCGGTTTCAATTCGAGAGTAGTGAGGCCATATCACGTCAACCAGGAGATCTGTACTGAGGTATTCTGCCGCATCTAGAATATAAGAGTTTGCAGTTTTGGAAAGACGGCGAGCTGGTTCTGGGAGATGACCAAGCGACCCAAACGTGTTACTACAGGCGTCTAATGTGAACTATCGAATGTCGAGAGTCTTCCAGGCTAAACAAATCATGCCTCGAATGAGATGTATTCAAGTGCTCGAATAGATGGACATGTATACGTCACTCTTCCACGCCGAAGTTCCTAGCAATGCCTGAGCTGGAGCGTGTGTTTAATCCAGCATCGCTACTCCGGCGCTCACACAAGATTGGGTGATACATGCACTTCCAAGTAGACATATCTACTAAACAAGACGCGTGCACGTTAGCTCTCCGATCGTGGCGTACTAGGAGCAAAACAGTTTGCCAACCCGCTTACACAGCTATCCCGCCTTTCAACCGCTCTTCGCCATGAAAATCCGTTACTGATCTCACTGAAACGATAGCGTTGATGACGGGACGACTTCTGCTTACGCGAACTTACGAAGGAACACGCCACATGTGGAACGTCCGACGGCCCATTGCATACATATCAATAGCGGCTATGGAAAACGCAGGATAGATATACGTTGGAGAGGTACGAGACAAGAGCGCTAGCCCCTATGAGGGATGTGGAGATCGCTAGCTGCTGGGATCCTCAGGTGAGGTGCTGTTGCCATGACAAAGTCTCTCGCCACGAGAGCTTTTGACTTGGCGTTGACATCGTGAGAGGTGCGAGAAGGAGAGATAAGCTATTCAGCTACGTCCACGCGCTGCAGACTCGTTTACAAGCGCACTGTTCACATGATGTGACCGGAATGTGATGATCTGCATAAGCCATCTGCGCAACTAGACCATGTGCGAGTGGGTGACATGGACGAGGTGGGCGAGGTGGGCAGTTAAAGTATTCAGTCTCACCTATCTTGCCGATCTGCATGCAACGTCCCCGATTTGAGACCAAAATCGAGTACCGGTGGACGTCGCACCGCTTCTGGAACGGTTTGTCGGCAGGCCTCGCCACGGCTCGACCCAGACCATGCGGAATCAAGACGATGCGAGCAATATAAGATGATCGAGCACAAAGGAACGTAGAACATATATAGAGCGAACGCGGATCGAGTTCGTCTTGACAATTCATTTTCCTTCAGTCCGCGTCCGTTCAGGCGGCCCCCATCGCTTCGACAATGGACTGGCACATCCTGGTCTTTGCACTTTTTGCGACTTCCCACATAGCTTGTCTCGTTCTTCTTCTACGCCTTTGGTATAAAAATTACAAGAAGCCATACTTTCCGACTCAGCAACTCCATGCTGGAAAAACGTTACACTTGCTTGTTTGGGTGCGTGGGCTACATGTGATCGATTACCTCTCAAGACTGCTGACTGTCCGTAGCTATCTGCGTTAATCTCCGGGATTATGTCTCTCTGCTCACATCTGGAAGTCCTCGAAGCCAGGGTAAGTTAACGCTAGAAAATGTTGATTTCAAGCGGGACGGTTGACTAAGGGTGAAATAGGATTACACGCCCAACTCGGTTGTTTTTCTAGCCATCATGTTCCACCACATCGCCATGACTTGGGACAAAGCGTTTTTACACGATGACAAGAGCAAAGAGGCTACGTTCGGAAGACTTTGCGTTCTTGAATTCATAATGGTATTCATAGTTGACGCAGCTTCGGTCGTAGTGACTGCAGTGGAGATGGGCAAAGAAGTACTTATGTGGAGATGCTGCCTGGGAGTAGCTTTTTGCTAACCACAGTCACAGAGGAGGACACCTGTAGCTCGATTTCTACCCCCGATCTTGTCTACTCTCATGGAGGGATACCTGGCGACCTCGTCAGTCATGCGGGTCCGCGGATTGGCGACCTCTGGCCACACATCGCACCGTTTGACTTCGCTGTCAACAGCGATCGTACTTCGATCGATGTATGTTCATGATTGACAAGACAAAATTTCGGATCGGCGTTGACTTCCTGCAGGCATCTCGTTCCGTTGTGGACATGGTCATTTCTGAATGCTGAGAAAGGGGATGTCAGTATCTCCTTGTGTCAGTACATCGAACTGCTTATCATGGTCTACCCTTTGTATTGTTCACCAGTCATGCTGATCTCGGCATGGATGGGGAAAAAGGATACCGACGGAAGCAAGAACGACGATCAGCGACGCAAACAGGCAGACGATACCATATCGACAAGAAATCTGGTCACTAACACCACTCAACCATTGACGACGTCAGACACGCCAGTGGTGGCGGAATCAGGAGCCAGCTCTACGAGATCATGGAACGATTCAGACGCGTATATCGCGCGCCAAGCGTAATCCATTCAAGAGATGAGCCCGACGTACGACCAGTTTCTTCTGCAGGGCTTGAAATTTCATTGCGAGCTTCTTCGATGATGGAGCTGTGCACACGATTATGTATTGCCTCTGTTATCCAATAACGTGCGTCTTCAGCGTATATTCACTACAAAAGCCTTCACTTCGAACTTCATCCGAGACCAGGCGACTGGCCGACCTTCAAGTAGGTGTAAGCTTTGGTTGTACCATGTGCAAAGTAGACGCCTATTCTTAGAGCAGTATAGGAGGAATAGCTCGCTAAATTGCTCAGTCTGCCGTTACTTACTTTTGAAGCGCTCTCCGAGCATGGGAGATCTTCCAAGTCACCGATGACTGTAACGATAATGCCAGCGTGCTGATGAGTCCTTCTCTACCGTAGCGGATTATGTAAAGCGATATTCATTTACATCCTTGGTCATCCACTTTGTCTGCTCACGGCTTTGGGGATTGGTATCATCGTAAGTCGTTCAGCCAGCTTGCTAGCCACCACCAACATCGTATGAATCGACATGCAAGTATGGTTACTTGCAGTCGCACGTGCGCCAAAGCCACCAGTGCAGATCAGCACATCTCAACCGCATGGTGCGGAAAGCTTGCAAGAAAGTGTGGCTCGTGGTAATTTTCGAAGGATTCCTCTCACGTTTCGCGTCCTCGCTCAGCTGCCAAGTGGAAAGCTCTCGTGACGAAAGATTCTGTCTTGGTACTGTAACGAGAATGATGCACATAAGCGGTTGCAACGGTATCAAATGCTGCAGAGTAATCAATGCCCGGCATCGTTCTAGGTTTTAAAGTCCAGGATGCGCGTGGCCCCATGGGTGCGCTCGACCGAGGCCGAGAAGTACTGGTGATGGTGATGTCTACTTCCCCTGTCGCATCATCTGTCTAGCGTCTGCTCCCAATTTTGGAGTGGGCATACCCATTGACTGCACACAAATTGTATCGTGGACACACTTGATTCGTGACTCTCAAAGACGTGTGTCTGGCTTCGCGTATGCACTTAGTCCAGCTCAGGGGTCGTCCATCGTGCCGCCTTACTCTATACTAGATACTCAGGGGCTGACCGGACGAATCGCAATCGTGCCTGCGGTTAATCCTGCTGACGTCGGAGGGTCGCATCCAATCACTACGGTGACCGACCGGTTTCACTTCCAAGTTGGTCGGTATTGTAGCCGATTAGCGAGGGACCAATACCTGACAAGTTACGACCGTGGCTGCTCGCCTGGATACTGAAGGACGCAGGGGCAGTGGCGTAGCTCTAGTCCGCGTGAGAAGATAAGTTGCGTATTTCACGAATCCTCCAGAAAACTGAGACCCACAAGTCTCATGTCGCTAAACTCGTGCTAGACAGACATCAAGAATTGGTTGGCTCTTGCGAAGAAGGGTGCCAGTTTTCAATTCTCTTACCATTCTTCCATCCACTTTATTGACGGGCGAACGCTATGTCTGAACCAATACCTTTTTGCTTGTCTACCATTGGTAGCCACTTATCACTCCTTGCATTCATGCTTCTGTTGACGACGTCCGCGCAGCGCGACGCAAGATCCTCACAACTGACCGGCATTTCTAACCTCCCAAGACCATTCAATTTGGCTCCAGCACCAGGGGGTCATACATCCACTTCAAAAAGGCTGCGACATGATCCAATCAAACGTTGCACACCGCAGGCGACTGGTGTGATGATGATGATGATGATGATGATGATGGCGATGATGATGGCGATGATGAAGACGGAAGCGTTGGATTGGCACTGGTCGATTGACACGTCCGTCATTTGCGATGACCGTTTCGAAGTCACGAGCGGATTCTCGGACGATTGGAGAAAAGTGGCTGCCCGGTTATCGGAGCAATACGGCATGCTGTGACAATGAAAGAGAGGGTACCGGCATATATCTGCGCTCACGGTGTCAAAGCTGCGCTCGAGGCTGCGTATTGCGACTCGTATATACAGTAATCTCATCACGAATGATCCGAATGAATGAATCCATCAATCGACCGATCAGCCAGTCAATCATCATGTTTTGCGTAGACGGGATGATCTCCGCTCTGGCCCTTTTGACCGAGAAGTGAACATCCAATCCTTCAATAGGGGTTCTTCTGTCTCCAAACTACGCTTCCTGGCGTAATCCATCGGGCTCCAGTCCCATTCGTCTTTCAAGTCCTGGTCAGCTTTTTTATCCAAGAGCAGCTTGATGATGTTCCGGTGACCAGTCTCTGCTGCATGCGATAGTGGGGTCCGGCCATCGACGTCCTGAATGTCGGCTTCAATTTCGTGGTAGTGCAGTATCCGCTCGAGGATATCACGTCGCCGGTCTTGAGCCGCCTGGAACAAAAGCCTGTGAAGATCACCCTCTTCGAAGTTCGTGTAGTCTCTACGCATCTCCAAAAGCGCTTTTTCTATGTTTTGTTTCCCCATGTTTCCGACGAGTTTGAGCGCTCCATTTCCATTCTTGGAATATTCGACGAAGAGCTTTACGACTTTCACGAGCCCTAGTTCCACTGCACGAGACATGGGACTTTTCCCGAGTTTATCTTCGGACGTGCAGTCGGCACCGGCCTTCAAGAGTATATCGATCGTCTTGTAGTTGTCGGCTCGTACTGCGTGCGACAATGGAGTTCTGTCGTCGTTGTCCTTGACATCGCTTGAAGCACCATACGACTTGATGAGCCTGCTCACCATTTCAACGTCGCTCGCGTAGAAGAGTGAGGTTTTACCGTTGTCGTCGACGTCGTCGATTCCGGCACCATCCAGAAGTAGATCAAATGCCTCGTAGTTGTCGGCTTCTACTGCATGAGAAAATGGTTTCCTGCCGTCTTTGTCCTTGACATCGCTTGAAGCTCCATGCGATCTGATGAGCCTGTTAACCGTCTCAGCGCCGCTCTGTCGAGCCGCGTAAAAGAGCGGGGTCTCGCCTTTGTGGTTGACGGCATTGATTCCTACGCCGCTGTGCTGCAATAAGAATTGGAAACAGTCGGGCTCTTGTGTTGTCAAATGTAGGACTGTGCACCCCGTGTCGTCTGTCGTCGTTTTGTCAACCTTTTTGTTTTGACACACCAGTTTCATCATTGGCAAGGACCGGCATATCGCCTCGACGAGTGGAGTACGACCCCTACCATCTCGTTTGTTGGGGTTGGCAGGTTTTTTTGCAAGATAAGACACCATTTCCAACCTATGCTCAGAGACTGCTTTGAAATACGCTGTTTGGCCTTGAGAGTCTTCCAGGTTTAGTAGCAATTCCGCCTCGCTTTCACTAAGGTCCCGAAGTAGCCTGTCGACGACCTGAACATGACCATGACAAGCTGCCTCCATCAATAGTGTCCTGCCCGACGTTGTTGCTTCCTTCAAGTCCACGGTCACAGGATCGAAGAGCACATCCACAATCGCCACATGACCCAGTCTCACTGCGCTGACCAGCGGTGCCCAGGCTTTGTCTGAATGGGACACGCTAGTTTCTGCTGACCCTTCGCATAGGGCGGTGACTGCGCGGTCGTTCTGGTACTGAATGGCCAAAGAGTCTCGGTCAATGACTGGCCGGGATGGCTGTAACGTCTCTAGGGAAGTTTGAGTCGGCTGGACTCCATGTCTGTCTAGCACCACAACAACCGGGTACATCAGCCACTCGCACAGGAGCTCCTTGCCTGTGGACGGCAGGTCCTTTATGAAAAACGGCCGTCTGTTCGCTCCAGTAAAGCTCATACCGCTCGAAAACGTGAAGCTGACCCGCTTTATAGGACATTGGTCCTGCCAAATCCGGCACAGCAGATCGATGTCATGGTGAGAAAGGTCGACCGGCATACAAGCAAGGTCAAACCTGATGTTGGTCGCTCTTCGCAGTACCGGCTCATCTCGGAGGAGAAGTAATTCGCCGCTCCCTAGAAACCGCGACTGATTGGGACGGATGGTGAGCTCTACTCTGGCTAGAAAGTCGTCGATTTCATCTCGTAACTGCACGTTAACAGCCTTCAAGTTAACCCGAATAGTAGGCAGCTCAAGAGAAATTAGAAAGGCGTATATGAAATACCGTAATTCGACCGGTATTTCAAGGAACTTCGAACTCTTGGACGATTTTGCGGTATTTCTGGGACGCAGCTTCCACCGCAACTCCGTCTTCTCGGATTCGTCCTGTGGAATTCGAATTGGACGCTTGGGCATGTTCGGCGGTGGATGGCTCCAGGACTGCAGGACACGACTTGGACGGAGCAACTTTGTCGGAGACTCGATTTGCTGGGCGATGAGAATACGCGTGTGGAAGAAGCGCAAACCGGATGGAGGGTTTCGATAGTCGAGAAAGGACACGGTGGGTTTATGGCTGCCTGGCCTCAGCCGCAATTCGGCCACAACACCCTAGCCACAAGTCCGCAGTTACTGGTATCGTACCGCAGCGGCTGATAGGCAGTGAAACCGCCGCGTAAAACAAAGAATGCTGCCTCAGTTCATGGACACGCTGCCTACGATAGTCGATTGGATCGCTTAGATTTAGATCTGCCGGACCAGCGGGGCGGCTCGGCGAACATTCTTGGCGAGCTTTGACAGTCGATCCCCCGAGTTTCCTTTCTCCACTCTTCTTCTGACAGTCGAGGTTGCAGACGGTAGCATGAGATTGAGGGCGTCGTTGCCGCATGAGTAAAGCCATGCTTGCCTATGGTCTTCCGGCCAAATCTCGTACTCAGTCTTTTTGAATCCTGACCAGAGATGTACGAATTTGAGCCTGGGAGCAGGGGGGGGGGGAAGGCCAATTTCCCTTTAAACACATGTTCTTCTACCAACGACATTCGAGCAAGATCTGCATTACTGTAATATATTCACATGGCTTTTCTCATCTTGTATCATCCGCGATATCTACGAACTCGTGGTCATCCACTGCCGCCGCGATGTTCTTTGAGGCGGCATGGCCGTCGGCCATACCGTTCTTCAGCCAGCTCTGGATGCACTGCTCAGCTTCCAATACGTCAGCCTTGAGGTTCTATGTTTGCCATACAATGAGCCTTCAAGTCGATATGCAGTCGAAGATCCAAGTGAAGCTTAAGAACATCCGGGCTGCTCTGTCCTGCTGCCACTCTTGAAGTATTTCGTCATCGGATGCTGCAGACGGGCCGGGTCGCGCCGGCTGTTTGTTGACTGACTCCGCAGACTGACAGCGCATACATACATACACGTAGCGCGTCACTCCCATTACACGCCCAATTCTGGATACATAACATATACCTTTGCGCTCGACCACGGAGATATCATGATGCTCCCAGACCGCATCACAAACTGGCTTGAGAATATCCTAGATCCTTCGGATCCCCACCTGAAACGAACTGGGCAAAAACGCTGTTGGGGCGAGATGAGCGACAATGTAAACCAGACGCCGGAGCGATGGTCGAGGTTCCCTACACCGAGCACCAGCCTTGGAGGTCCAGAACTTGACGATATCACGCCACGTCCGGCTCCATTAACTCGCGCCGACATATCAGCCTCAACTCAACCGCGACCGAGCCTGCTGTCGATGTCATCTACGTTTCCCGTACCTGACCTGCGACCGAGTCCCTCAGCATCCTCCGCTCCTTCAGTCCGCTCATCTGCAACCCGCTCGAACACAGCTTCCAGCCAGAGCTGCGGGCGCAAACGTAAAAAGAGCGAAAGTCCAAAGAGGCTGCTCCGAAACTTGACACTTGCTCGCTACTCGGTGGAACAAGAGGACATCGAAATCTTGCGCGACCTTCCACAGAGTGCGCGGAAGCTTGCTGGGAGAATGCGGCGATGTGAAAAAAGGGTGGGCATCTTACACGAAGATATAAGAGCTGTGATGGGACCACACCTTGATCTCGACGACGATGAGATGTTTTCTGGTCAGCGCGCTTGCGTGGGTGAATCAGTGCCTTATGCCGATATAGTCGACCTCGTCGAAACTGCGAAGCAGATGGAGAAAGAGTTTGATCACGAGGCAGCGTGGAACAGCGGTGTCCATCACCCATTGCTCAATATTGCATTGCGCTACTCGACATGGCGGAAGGAGCTCAGATGTCACAACGTGTAAGCCGTCTGTCCGATATTTTCTTAGAGGGGTGACTGGAGCTGACATTTGGCGGGTGCAGTACCGTCGCCTCGATACAATCGGATGCTTTCGACCTCCCAGAATATGGCCAGGGCACAGAGGGCCCCGACCGCAAAATTGACTTTTCAATTGGCCTGCGACTGTCAGATCAGAACGAAAAGGAACTTTTCAGATCAACAAGTGCTGTGAACCCCACTCTTCACGAGCCCACACGATTTGTGCCCACAACAGTGCACATCGAGACAAAGCTCACTGGAGAAGGTATGCGTGAGGCGCAATCACAATTGTTACATTGGCTCCCGCGACATATCGCCAAATTGCGCGAACTGCTCGCTCGGGCTGGGAAGCCAGAAAGCACGCCTATACCTGTACTCCCCGTCCTTGTGGTACAGGGCCACGAGTGGAGGTGTCTGTACTACGAGGATCAATCTACCAAGGCACGGCTTCTTTCTAGAACAGGATGCACTATTGGCTCAACTGGAACTGTAGTCGGTGCATACGCTGTGGTCGCTGCACTCCAATACTTGATGGATTGGAGTGAGCAAGAATATCGGCCTTGGTTTAACGAGAACATTCTACAACCCTTGCTAGCGAAAGCACAATTATGAAGGCAGATCCTTTGCAGACCTGGAGCAGGACATCATGATATCAAGACTCTCGGACCCTGGATACAGACCAGACTCTCCTTACTTACTCTTACTATATTCTAGTACTATATTCTAGCATTCCCGACAGGAACGTATCGTGTTCCAAGATCGTACACTGCAAAGGGCGAAGTTGCCGCGCGGGGGACGCATCGTGAGTGCCGCCGATCTCAATGGCCGGGAATCTATCGTGAACTTCACACCGGACCCCTCCCGCGTCAAAGTTACCATCTTGGAACGTGTCGCG
>Ga0265780_10008361_pt1 | contig 12586 bp, 12 predicted proteins | sample P1T30metagenome_FD_192432 | JGI IMG/M metagenome (GOLD analysis project Ga0265780, IMG submission 192432) | Plant litter microbial communities from East Loma Ridge, Irvine, California - P1 T30 | ecosystem: Environmental > Terrestrial > Plant litter > Unclassified | place: USA: California...
CCCTTGCGGGTTTGCCTTGATGCAAAACGAACCAAAAGATCAAGACCTGGATTCTTCCGCTAAAAATAAATCCTGTTCACTAAAAATTCTAAACTTGTGCGAAATCATTTTTTGGTGAACACACACTGTTTTCCTCGCACTTCGGACAGTAGAATTTTCTTAACGTTCACAGTATCTATTTTCTTAACGCTTCAGACTCCTATGTCGTTTTTTACTGGCAGTCGGTGTTGTAATTTTAGTTTTTTATATAATCTGTTATCAATTGAAATAATAAAAATCAAAGATTTTTAAAAACTTAAGTGTTCTTCTTATTTCAAAGCGGTTATCTTACCTGTTCATATTTTAGCATTTTCGATTTATAAGTCTATTTCTTCGTTCATTTTGTCTTGATACAAAACGAACCAAAAGATCAAGACCTGGATTCTTCCGCTAAAAATAAATCCTGTTCACTAAAAATTCTAAACTTGCGTGATAACGAGATTATTCTTCGGTTCAAAACTTGCCTCACGCTTCGGACAATAGAATTTTCTTAACGTTCACAGGATCTATTTTCTTAACGCTTCAGACTCCTATGTCGTTTTTTACTGGCAGTCGGTGATGTAATTTTAGTTTTTTATATAATCTGTTATCATCGAAATAATAAAAATCAAAGATTTTTAAAAACTTAAGTGTTCTTCTTATTTCAAAGCGGTTATCTTACCTGTTCTAAAGTGTAAGATATTTTAGCATTTTCGATTTATAAGTCTATTTCTTCGTTCATTTTGTCTTGATACAAAACGAACCAAAAGATCAAGACCTGGATTCTTCCGCTAAAAATAAATCCTGTTCACTAAAAATTCTAAACTTGCGTGATAACGAGATTATTCTTCGGTTCAAAACTTGCCTCACGCTTCGGACAGTAGAATTTTCTTAACGCTCACAGACTTTATTTTCTTAACGCTTCAGACTCCTATGTCGTTTTTTACTGGCAGTCGGTGATGTAATTTTTTGTATTCTTTATTTAAAGTTTATTTTGCGTAATCTAATATCATCTGATGAAACGGGCGTATCAGCCAGGCGCTTTATCAGCGGCTTTGCCGCTAGACTTTGCTTTCTTAAAATCTGAAAAGTATTATTAATAAAAAATTTGCGTTTAATTTTTTTAACGCAAAGATTATCTTTCTATGCGTTTATTTAAGAGGAAGCAAAGAGTGAATCAGCAGGCTGATTTGATGAAACGACTGCCGGAACTTCGTTTTTTTTACAATTTCTCCTTTCCAGGATCAGATGGGCAGCATCCAGCATTTTGTTCAGGTGGATGAACGGCGTGATGATATTGCTTTCCGGGACATTGTTGAAAGAGCCAAGGGAAAAATATACGATCTCCGCCAGGAAATGATCAAAATCCCTGATTGTGAATTCACTGAATGCTTTTTGAAATACCAGAAACGGGTCTTTGTATTCTTCTTTTGAAAGCGGACCCATCATCAGATGCGGTATCGGTTCTGCCGGAGCATGGATTGCCCACTTCTTTGATTTGAACTGCAAACAATAGCCGGCCCGGACAAATGAACGCAACGACAGGTACAAATGAAAGATCACGGAGGGATTGTCTTTCATCAGGACTTTCCGGTTCTGGGCGTAGTCCATCATTTCATACAGCCTGTTTTTGGAGGCTGCCGGATCATGGAACTGAAAAAAGGTTTCCATCAGGCTGAATGCGGAATGTTTCCTGCGGTCCGTCCAGCATCCGGATTCAAAATCTATGTTTTTCTTTTTCATGGCAAGTTGTTTTTTTCGTGTTGATCGCCTGCCGGTTTTGCGGTTCCGGTTGGGCAGGCTGCAAGCGGGCGGCCGTCCTGGGACGGCCGCGCCTGCAGTGGTCTTCATCATTTGTGTGTTTTATGGCATATTTCTCCCCTGCTCTTTCTGCGCAACGTTGGCTTTTTGCAGGAAGGGCTTTTAGGATCAGTGGTTCAGCCTGTTCATTGTAACGGCCGAGCCTGTCTTTTTGTTGATTGAGCCTGTCGAAGCTCCGCAATAGGTTGTACACCCTATTGTATCGTGTCTTTTCATCGTGCGCCTGTCTTTCCGGGCGCAGCGGGGAATCTCTTTGGCAAAGCAAAACCAATGGGCTTCTGTCAGTGCCTATCGTTTAAAAGCAGGCTTAGATTTTTTGTAGAATAGCAGACAGCATGAAAATAAAATGGCATGGAACTCTACATTATCCGATTTGAGGTACTGGTATACCATGAGACAGATAAGAGAGCCCACGCCTAGGTCGTGAGCTTCACTACTTATCATCTTGTCTCTTAAAAATTACCAGTTTTCAAATCAAGATTCTAAGCAATAGCTTCTATTTTTCGTTGAAGTATCGCAAAGTTACAATTTGCTGTAACTTATAGTGCAAATATAGGAAAAAATTACAATACTGGCATATATGCCCATAATATTTATTTTTTATAAATGCAATTTGGCTTGAAACATACTATTAATGGATTTTGATAAGGACCTGCGAATTTTAATTGGAAAACGTATTTCTGAAATTAGAGTAAAAAATAGCCAAACTCAACATGACCTGGAATTTTTAACCGGAATTGATTCAGCTGATATCAGTAAATATGAAAAAGGTAAAAGAAACTTAACTATAAAGACTATGATAAAGTTTGCTATCGCTTTAAAAATTCATCCGAAAGAACTTTTTGATTTTGATTTTGATATTGAAAAATATAAAATTGATGAATAAATCCTGACGAAAGTTGGGATTTTTTTATGGTGTGAAGAATATAATTGTAATGAATATTCAGTAAAACTACTGATTAATAATTGTAATATGATTTTTATTTTTGTTGTTTACGGTTTCCCGTACAAAATAAAAATAAATGTTTTATATATTTGAATTTTATTCAATATTACTAATAATGAAAATTAATATATACAAAATTAATGGACTATAAAATTATCCAACAAATTTAATGTCATAGGATATTATTTTAAACATATTAGCTATAAGAAATAATCCTGCTATATTTATAGATTATTAAATACTTTTGTATATTAAATATTTTTTAAATTAATGAAAACTAACAACCTATATATCGATCTATTTGCAGGCTGTGGTGGCCTCTCTTTAGGACTGCATAATGCAGGTTGGAATGGTTTATTTGCTATAGAAAAGAGTCCGGATGCTTTTAAAACATTAGAATACAATTTAATTAATAAAAAAAAGCATTTTGACTGGCCGGAATGGCTACCTAAAAAAAACCATGAGATTAATTCTGTTATAGAGGCTTATGAAAAAGAATTGTTGTCTTTGAGGGGCACCGTTTCGCTTATTGCAGGTGGGCCACCATGTCAGGGCTTTTCTATGGCCGGCAGGCGCAATGAGACTGATGAGCGAAATGACTTGATAAACTCATATATAAAGTTCGTAGAATACGTGAAGCCAAAAATCATTTTTTTTGAAAACGTCAAGGGTTTTACAATGGAGTTTAAAAAAAATAAAGAAAAGGGAATTGCCTATTCATCTGTTGTAACTCAAAAATTACAAAACGAGGGATACTACGTCAAAGGTAAGTTAGTGAATTTTGGTGATTATGGAGTTCCTCAAAAAAGAACTAGGTTTATACTTATTGGGATGAGGAATGATATTGAAAACGCCTCTCAAGACATTGTTGACAATTTTTTTACATCCCTTGAATCCCAGTCTTTTAGCTTCCTAAAAAAGAAGGGATTATCAAAAGAAATCAATTTGCAAGATGCAATCTCTGATCTTCTCAAATCAAATGGGACCGAACAATCACCTGATACAAAAAGTTTTCAAGCAGGTAAATATGGCCAAAAAAAATCGACATATCAAGTATATATGCGCAAGGGTATACAAAATGATGTAGCAGACAGCCACAGATTCCCAAAGCATTTACAGACTACTTCAGATAGGTTTAAAATAATCCTCGACTTGTCCACAAACAGGAGAAATTTTGATCTAAGTAAAGATGTTCGTGAAATATATAATTTAAAAAAACATACTATAATACCATTATGCGGTGAAAGTAAAAGCCCTACTATTACCACTTTGCCAGATGATTATATTCATTATTCCGAGCCTCGTATACTTACAGTTAGGGAATATGCGCGTATCCAATCTTTTCCTGATTGGTATGAATTTAAAGGTAAATATACTACTGGAGGAAAAAAACGAACTCAAGAAGTACCTAGATATACCCAAATCGGAAATGCTATACCTCCTCTATTTGCTGAACAATCAGGATTAATTTTACAAAAACTCATTTAATGTCTGAACAAAACGATTTACACTTTAAAACAAATGTTCAACTTAAAAGCATTATTGGAAAAGACCTAATCAATGATGATAATATAGCAATATTAGAATTAGTAAAAAATTCATTTGATGCTGATTCTAAACAAGTTAAAGTTAAATATTACAATCTTAAAGAAAACGATGACAAAAAGAGTGATAACTTTACTCACAAAACCTCTCGTTGTATAATACAGGATGATGGCATTGGGATGGATATTAATGATATAAGAGACAAATGGTTAAATATTGCTTATTCTGAAAAGAAGTCTAATAAAACCCAGCATAAACGAAGAATGGCTGGCGCCAAAGGTGTTGGAAGGTTTTCTTGCGACCGTCTTGGTGAATATCTAAACCTTTATTCAAAAAAAAAAAACGATGCAAATTATTATAAATTATCTATAGACTGGAAAAAGTTTGAAATTGAGGATGAAGACACGGAAATCCAATCTATTCCATTACGATATGAGACTTTAACTCCTTCTGAATTCAACAATTTGGGATTTTCCAATTTTAATCATGGAGTGTTACTTGAAATAATAAAATTACGAAGTAATTGGGCATATCCTCTAATAGATAAAAATAAAAAAACTATAAGCTGGGATGTTTCTAAATTCATTGAGCTAAAAAAATATCTTGAAAAACTGATTAATCCAAATCAAGCTTTTGAAAGCAATGATTTTGGGGTTTTTATAGATGCTCCAGAATTTTATACCGAGAACAACTTATTAGATGAAAATTTACAATTTATAGGCAAAGTTGAAAATAGAATTTTCGAACATTTAGACTTTAAAACAACTAGTGTAGAAACTTATATTACTAACCAAGGAAAAGAATTATATACTGAACTTAAAGATAAAGGTGAAACAATATTTTGGATTAGGGAAAAAAATCCATTTTTGCCTTTCATTACAAATGCTAAAGCAACAGTATACTATTTAAGTCCTTATGCAAAATCATTTTTCACTAAACAGACAGGGATTAGGTCTGTAGAATATGGTTCAATATTTTTGTTTGTTAACGGTTTTCGGGTTCCTCCTTACGGTGAATTGGGTAATGATTGGTTAGGATTAGACCAAAGAAAGGCACAAGGCTACAGCCGGTATATAGGGTTAAGAGAACTAGTGGGACAAATAGAAATATTAGATGAAGGGTCGGAATTTCAAATAATTTCTAGTAGAGAAGGGATTGTCAAAAATGAAAGCTATAAAATTTTAATACAATCTGAAAATAATAATAGTTTATTTTATAAAGCATTTCGAAGACTTGAACGGTATGTTGTTGAGGGTTTAAATTGGGATAGCGCTCCTGAGAATGAAGATCTACAAAAAATCCATAAAAAGATTGTTAGTGGAGAAACAAAAGAAGAAGATTTACAATACTCTGAAGATACATTAACAAAGCAGAAAAGAATTTATTCTACTATTCATAACATAATTTCTGCAAAAGCAAATGAGGTTTTAGAACTATATATAAATGAAAATCTTATAACACAAAAGATTGAAGAGGAAAAGGAGACATCTGAAAAAGAATTTAATCAGCTTATTGAAGATTTTAGTAATAAAAAGATAGATGCTGATACACTAAATAAAATTCTACATAAGAAAGCTCAGGAAAATAAAGAGTTAGCAAAACAACTCAAAGAGTTTTCAAAATTTACCGTAAACGAGGCTACATCCAAAGCTATTCTTAAATTGCAAAAGTATAAAGATACTATTGAAAGACAGACCACAATAATAAATGATTTACAAAAGCAATTAATAGAATTAAAACAACAGAAAGATCACGCAGAAAAAGCAGCAACAACTTTAAAAGATAAAATTAGTAAGGCCGAAACAGATTTAAATATAGAAAAGGAAAAAAATCTATATTTATTAGCAACTAGACGAACATTAAGCCCTGACGCTGATGGCTTAATCCACACAATAAAAATTAATAATATTGAAGTTAGAGATGGTATCGAAAATATAATTGATGATTTAACTGAAGACGATTTTGATATTCAAGAGTTAATTAGAAAATTAGGTTTTCTTAAAATTTGTGCTGAAAGATCATTAAAAATGGCTGAATTTGCAACTAGAGCGGACTTAAAAGAAGATATTGAAAAGAAAGTCGTAGATGTTGTCACTTACATAAAAGAATATTTATTGTTATATGGGAATATTTTCTCTGATGAAGTGAAATTTTCATTTTCAGAAAATAAAGTTCATCTTTCAAAAAACATTAGCGTTTTAAACCTTTCGATAATATTAGACAATCTTGTAAGTAATTCAGTAAAATGGGGCGGAAATAAAATTCATCTAAGATTTGAGCAGAATGGTGAAAAGCAAATCCATATTTATTTTTCAGATAATGGATATGGCCTTTCTGAAAAATTTCTTTTTGACACCGATAAAATTTTTAAATTATCTGTAAGGGATATACCTCCTAGCGGACTAGGTGGTTCAGGAATAGGATTATTCTACACTGAGGACTTACTTAAAGAAATGAATTGTAAAATTGAATTTCTTGGTAATAATATTGATTTATCTGGCGCTACCTTTAAAATAACCATGAATACAATATGAGCGTAAAACGATTTCTTTATATTGATGATAACAAGATTGATTCTCAAATAGATAATCTTAGAAAAAAACTAAAAAGATCCGGAATTGAACTTGTTGATACGTTTGTTAATTTCGGTGATGAAAGGTTTAAAATTAGAGATCCAAATCAGAATATTATCTTAAATATTCCATATATTAAAGATTATTTTAAAGAAAATATTCTAAATGAAAATTTTGATATTGTTGCTTCTGACTATGATTATTCAGATCACAATTTAGATGGTTATCACTTATTGAAATGGATTATGAACGTTAGCAGGTCTGAAAAAGCACCTATTCGTAAAGCTAAATTTTGCCTATATTCAGCTCAACAAGATAAATTAGTAAATGAATTAAATACGCCAGATAAAATAAAAGAATTAATTAAATTAAAAATTGATGATTTTATTAGCAGAGACAGATTATCAGATGATTTAGCAACAATTATTTCTCGTGAAGATGAGAGTTATAACTTCAATGAACAGCTTGTAAAATATCTTGAGAAATTCCCAGATTATAGATTTAGAGATGTTTATCCTAAATTTAAAAACAAACCACTATCTGAAATAGCTCACGAAATTAATAAAGACTTGCCCAATGGAACTGAATTTCAAAAAACCTTGGTCGAATTGACAATAGCACACTTAATAGAACTTAATAAATTTTAATCACTTGTTACAAATTGTTATATCTATAGATGAATCTACTGCATTTTTATTTGGTATTATAGAAAAGCTAAAAGCTCGTAGTATTCCATGCAATGTTATAGAGATTCATCCTACTCAAAAATCTTATGATAACGGATTTAAAATCCTTTCTGAATTAGATAAAAAATCTTTTATACTTTTTTTAGGACACGGTCAATCTGATAAATTATATGGTGGGGAAGATTTGCAAACTTTTCCAAAAAAGCCTTTTATTAAATTAAAAGAAATGAACATTTTTTGTGAACAAAACTTATTTTTATTATCGTGTAACTCAAGAGATTTAATTAAAAGTTCGTTCAGGATTGCTAGGATGAATAGATCTATTGGTTTCGGTGCTTTACCTACTTCAAAAGAAGAGGTTGAACAAGACAATAAATTGAAAGAGAGGAGAATTTCACTAGAAACAATTGAAGAATTCAAATTAATTATGGTTGAAACTATATCAGAATCAATAACAATGTTTTATGATAAGAGCTTTAATAAATTGAAGGATTATCTTATTTTATTAATTGACAAGAAAATAAATTATGCAATATTGGATAATAACAATAGTAATTTAGCAGAATTATTATTTAAAATGAGAAACGAAATAGTTTTATACTAATATTTTTTTTCAAGATAAGCCTTAATTTCTGATAGACAACTTTGAATATCTTTCATTATTTGATGATCCCAAAATCTTATTACAGTATATCCAATATTTTTTAATGCAATATTGTTTTCAGTATCACGTTCAATATTCCTTTCTATTTTCTTTATCCAATATTCTGCATTTGATTTAATTCTTAACTTTCTTTCATCCCAATTGTACCCATGCCAAAAGTCGCCATCAATGAAAATTGCTAGCTTATACTTACCAATAACAATATCTGGCTTACCTGGGAGTTTAGCAACATTTAAACGATACCGAATACCAGCTGAATATAATGCCTTTCTGAATAAAATTTCCGGTTTTGTATTTTTCCCTTTTATCTTTGACATAAGCTTTGAACGCTCTGGGGTTGTATTGAAAATATACTTTGCCATTTCTTTATCAATAATTATTTATGGTTATGCAAAAAATATGTCAAATACGTTATACATCGGAAATATAAATTGAGTTTCGTACAAACTATCATCTACACCTGAAACAAACCCCTAATTTTACTCCCGCAAACACTTTTCAAACATGCAACACCCTCCACATTTCAAACTCATCCAGCCTGATGAATCGATACAGGATTTTGTCTGTCGTTTTTCGTCGCTACGGAACTTTTCCAACCGGCACCAGGCCGTGGTAGTCCCCAACGGAAGGATTGACCTGATTTTTTCAAAAACCCAGGACCGCAAAATACAGGTGGCCTTGCTGGGACTGGAAACCCAGCCTAAATATCCGGATCAGGAAGTTTCAGATTTCTGTTCGGTCAGTTTTAATCCGCTGGCCATCGAATATATTTTTGGCTTTCCGGTGGCGGATCTCCTCAACAGCGGGAAACGGATGCCGGATGATTTCTGGGGATTCAGGATTGAAGACCTGGATGATTTCGATGTATTCTGTGAGAAGATGACCGGGAAAATCAGTTCTCTTATGCCTGAGAAAGCGGATGAGCGCAAACGGAAATTGTTTGAACTGGTATTTGCTTCGGACGGCGAGATTTCCGTTGCCGAACTCTCGGAAAAGATTTCGTGGAGCCCGCGACAGATCAACCGGTATTTTAACCATCAGTTCGGGCTTCCGCTGAAGGCCTACTGCAAGATACTGCGCTTTCAGGCTTCGCTTTCCCACATCAAAGACGGAACCCTGTATCCGCAGCTTAATTTTACCGACCAGTCCCATTTCATCAAAGAGGTGAAGCAGCTGTCAGGGGTTTCACCGAAAGAGCTGCATCAGAATAAAAATGACCGTTTTTTACAATTTTTAGTCTATGGCCGGAAGTAATTTTGCAGTCTAAATCTAAAGATATGGGATTACAGAATAAGAAAGTGGCCATCATAGGCGGCGGCCCCGGCGGGCTGACTTTGGCCAGGCTTCTCCAACTGAAGGGCGTTGATGTTACAGTATATGAGCGGGATACAGACCGGAGCGCACGCGTACAGGGTTCGCCGCTTGACCTGCACGAACATTCCGGACTGGCCGCAATACGGAAAGCAGGATTGCTGGACGTGTTTAAAAAGAATTATATGCAGGGAGCCGACAAAACAACGATTACCGATGAAAAAGGCAACGTGGTTTTCAGCGACCATGATCCTGACCAGATGAAAGAAGAAGATTTCGGGCATGAATATTTCCGTCCTGAAATAGACCGCGGCGTTTTACGGAATATTTTACTGGATTCCCTGCAGCCTGAAAATATCATCTGGGACCGCCATTTCCTGTCCATGGAAAAACAGAACAACGGCTGGCGGTTACATTTTAAAAACGGATCTGAAGCGTACGCGGACCTGGTCATCGGGTCAGACGGCGCCAACTCGAAAACCAGGCCCTATATCACCGGGATTACTGCGTTTTATTCAGGCATTACGATGCTTGAGGGCAATATCTATAACGCTGAGCAAAAGGTTCCCGGAATTACCGGGCTTCTCCGGGGCGGTAAATTAATGGCTTTCGGAAACGGAAAGAATATCCTGATGGGACAGAAAGCGAACGGCGAAATCGGGTTTTATGTGAGCTTCAAAACAGAAGAAGGCTGGATTGCCGGAAGCGGCCTGGATTTCTATGACAACTTACAGATATTGGAATGGTTTAAAAAAGAATATACAGAATGGAGCGATCTCTGGGATCCGCTGTTTGAAAATACGTCGGTTCCTTTTATTCCGAGGCCGATCTACTGCATGCCTTTGGACCAGGACTGGGAGACGCTTCCAAACGTTACCCTCATTGGTGATGCTGCCCATGTAATGCCGCCGTTTGCAGGCGAAGGCGTCAATATGGCGATGCTTGATGCCCTGGAACTGAGTGAAATCCTGACCGGTACTGATCACGCTTCTATACACGATGCCCTGGTATCGTATGAAACGGCCATGCGGAAAAGAGCTTCTGTTATCGCACAGGAATCACTGGAAAACGGGGAAAGGATGCATCACGCAGATGCGCTGGCAACGATGACGGAGTTTTTTGGGGGGCGGTGAAACGGAAAAATAAAAACTTAAATATTTGTTTTCTTAATTTTGCCTATTGTTATAAAGTTCATGATATTCCGTAAACAAATAACTTTACAAAAAACTGATTAAAATACATACATACTATCCGCATGAAAATAGAGCATATTGCAATCTGGGTAAAGGATCTGGAAAAAACCAGGAATTTCTATGAACAGTATTTCGGTGCTGTTTCCAATGAAAAATACCATAATCCGGCTAAACATTTTGAATCTTACTTTTTAAGTTTTGACAACGGCTGCCGTCTGGAAATCATGAGCCGTCCGGATATCGGGGAAAGCAACAGTTCGTATGATGATCAGAAATCCGGCATTATCCATCTTGCATTTTCCACGGGAAGCAAAGAAAAAGTTGATGAACTGACGGAACGTTTGAGAAAAGACGGCTGCCGGATTGCCGGAGAACCCCGCACCACCGGCGACAGATATTACGAAAGCGTCATCCTGGATCCCGAAAACAATATTATTGAAATTACGGAATAGCTGAATGTAAAAGTTAAGGGAAGTTTTATTACATTTACTGTAGCTCAAGGCATTGGGTTAAGCCTCAACAGAAACATAAAAGAGAATTCAAAACACAGAAATATTCAGTCTATGAAAAAACGATTTATTGTATTACCTGCCGTTTTCATGATGCTGTCCTGCAATAACCCAAAAGCGCCGGCAAAGGAAACATCAGCCAATGAAAAACTGGTTGAAACCTATTTCAAACATTTCAACAACCATGAATGGAAAGAGCTTGCCCAGATGTATACCGAAACGTCACAGTTTAAGGATCCTTCATTGGGGCCGGGGCTTGTAACGCAGACCAGGCAGCAGACTATTGATAAATATTCAGAACTCAACAACGTTTTTCCGGATCTTCACGATAAAATTGTGCAGGTATATCCTTCCGGAGAAAAACACATTATCGTTGAATTTGTTTCAAGCGGTACCGCAGCAGACGGTTCAAAATTTGAATTGCCCATCTGCGCTGTTTTTACCATTGAAAACGGACTGATAACGAAAGACTTTTCATATTTTGATAACTTTGAAGAAAAGCAGTAGTTAAACAGGAACTTTAGAAAGTTGGGTGAAAAATTTTGAGATCAGGGAAAGTTATTCGCTGAACTGTTAACCGTTCAATCAGCCTTCATTAACTGCCCTGAATTTACGCCGGTTCCATTGTCTTCTGAAAGCTTTTCCGTCTTCAAATCTGTAGAAAAATGTTTCTTTTTCTTTTTCATTGGGCCTGATCAGTGTAAAGCACTCCCCTTCCGGAAGCTCGATAATCTCGTGAACGGTGCCGGCCGGAACGAAATGGGAAGTCCCTTCTTTCCTGTGATGTTCTGAGGTATGATAGGTGCCGTCTTCATGGATTTCATAAATCCTTTCCACATAACTGCCTTTTAAAATATGCGTTGTGAAACTGAAGGGATGATCATGGATATGTTCATTCTGGTCTTTTGCGCTGAAGTGGTGAATGACTGCATCGAAAGGCAAACCCTTCAAATGATGCTTGGTAAACACCGCATTCATTTTTTCGCGCCTGGTCTTTATACTAATCATGTCTTTGTAATTTATAATATGCTATTCTGAACGATGAATACAGTTTGATCTGTTCCGGGTTCAGAAGCTGGAAGCGAGAATAAAATAACAGATATTTCCCTTCCCGGCTGTTATATTTTTATAAAATTAATAAAAAATAAAGAATTGAAATTATTGAAAATGATGAAGTCATTTAAACTTTTTTCGTTTTATAAAATTTCTTCAGAGCTATTACTATAAAAGCTATGTAATTGAAAGATTTCCAACTTGATACTGTTGTATCAAAACGGTTGAGCAATGATCTAAAGCTATCCAGCCAGGCATTTGTTCTTT
>Ga0265780_10008362_pt1 | contig 12586 bp, 14 predicted proteins | sample P1T30metagenome_FD_192432 | JGI IMG/M metagenome (GOLD analysis project Ga0265780, IMG submission 192432) | Plant litter microbial communities from East Loma Ridge, Irvine, California - P1 T30 | ecosystem: Environmental > Terrestrial > Plant litter > Unclassified | place: USA: California...
AATAACAGTATTGCTTGCGCCATTACCATTAATAACAATGTTTTTGTTGATCGTCACTTCGCCTGTAAGTGTAATTGTAGTTCCATTTAAGGAAGCATCAAATAGAATAGCTCCGCCGGCAGCAACATCAAGCACTGCCTGTCTGAAAGACCCTGCTCCGGCATTGTTAGAATTTGTTACGGTAACTTGCGCATTCGCCGAAAAGGCAAACAAAAACAATCCCGTAACCATCAATAGATAAGTAAAAGTTTTTTTCATAGTAAAAAATTGGTGTTAATTGTACATATCTAAGCTACGATGAAAAACCCGTAAAGGTTTTACAGTGTATGAGTTAAATAAATCTTAATAAAATAATTTTTTAACGCTAAAGCCTATGGTTATTAGTGTAATGCAAAAAGATGTATCTTTGTATTAACAAAAGTTTATACTAGTTGCTATGAAAATAAATTTAAAATTTGGTGTTGGCGAACTGCTTTTCGGTATGAAAGAAAAGGATGTAAAGGCTATTTACGGCGAGCCAAGCAAAAAATTCATGGATGATGATAAAAATGTTATCTACCTGTACAATGATAAAAAGCTACGTCTTACTTTTTACCAGGACGAAGATTTACGATTAGGATACCTTATCATTTCTAACCCGGCATCTGAACTTTTTGGTTCTAAAGTTATTGGAGAAAGCTGGCCTGCTATTGAGGCTGCTGCCAAAGCAAACGGACTTAAAGATTTTGAAACGGAAACTTTTGATACGATAGACAACCAGTTTAATGAAAGTAACTGGATTATTTTTCAGACTGAGTTTGAAAATGTAATTAAAATTGAAATGGGAGCCATCATTAATAAAGATGATGAGTTCGACTGGAAATTTAAAGCATAATTGTAGCAGATAACTGATATCAGCATAAAAAAAGAGGACAAAAACGTCCTCTTTTTTTATGCTTTATTTGGAGTTATTTTGTAAGCACACCTTCGTGCACCTGCCAGAATATGATCTGTCCGTTCAACGGTTACAGCATCTCCAAGTACAGCCTGGAAAGTGTTTAATTCGGCTTTGCAAAAACCTACACATGCAGCTGCGGCCGCACAAATTGGGCAGTGGTTTTCAATTAGCATAAAACCATTTTCATCTTCAAAATAACTTGCCATATAGCCTTCATTATCCCTTAGGTCTACCAAGATCTTAATCTTATCTTCTATAGTATTAATTCCGGCTACGGCATTGCAGTATTTGTTGCGGGTTTCCAGTCCGTTAGCTTCAATAACCGCATTTAGTGCATCTTCACCAAGCAGTTCACGTGTTTTTTCAATTAGCTTAACCGTAAGGTCGGCATGTGTGTCAGGAAAACGGGCATTCCCTAAAGTGGTCAGTGTCCATATCTGCTGAGGTCGTCCACGCCCTTTAGATGCTGTAGATGATGTAACTAATCCTTCCCCTGCCAGTTTTAATAGCTGAAAACGCGCACCTTCGGTTGTTACATTCATTGCCTGTGCCAATGCTATTAACGTAGAAGGGCCTTTGGTTTTTAGTAGCCAGATAGCTCTTTCATTATCAGGAAACTTTATTTTCATAATAAACAAAGTAATTATTTGGTTTATTATGCAAATGTAGTAATTTTGTCGTGACATAAAAAAAATACCATGATATATACATTGCCAAAACTTGATTATGCTTATAATGCGCTTGAGCCTTATATAGATGCAAAAACAATGGAAATTCATCATTCCAAACACCACCAGGCTTATATAGACAACCTTAATAAAGCGGTTGCTGAATTTGATTTAGAAGATCTGTCGCTGGAAGATCTTTTCAATAAGGCGTCAGACCTGCCTCCTGTTATTCGTAACAATTCAGGCGGGCATTATAACCACAGCCTGTTCTGGAAACTTATTGCGCCGGGAGAAGATAAAACACCTATAGGAAGTCTTGCTATCGCTATTGATGAAACATTCGGATCGTTTGCTACCTTTACCGAAAAATTTGCAGCAGCTGCAATGAGCAGGTTTGGGTCTGGCTGGGTCTGGTTATTTGTAAATGAAGAAGGTGTACTTGAAATTGGCACAACGCCAAATCAGGATAATCCGTTAATGCTTCATACTACGGTAAAAGGCAAACCGGTGCTTGCACTGGATGTGTGGGAGCATGCTTATTACATCACCTACCAAAACAGGCGTCCTGACTATGTTGGCCAATTTTGGAACATTGTAAATTGGAAATTTGCAGAAGAGCTTTACAACGAAGCAAAGCAATAAAATATAAATAATGAAAATACTGTTATTTAACGGATCTACCGGCTCGGGTGCGCACAGCACACCGGACAGGATAATTAATTTTCTTAACGAAAAGATTACTGCCCTTGGCGCCGAGGCTGTTGTGTATACCATTGATGATAATGAGATGCCAATATTCAGCCCTGCAAAAGAGCCTACACAGGCGTGCTATGATATGGTGAAGATTTTCAGGGAGGCAGATGCGCACATCTGGCTTACACCGCTATATCATGGTGGTATGACGGGTGCTATGAAAAACTGCCTTGACTGGCTGGAACTGAGTGCTAAAGAAACTGATCCTTACCTGACCGATAAAAAGATAGGACTGGTTTGCTGGGCAGGAGGTTCGCAGGCTATGCAGGGAATTAATAATATGGATGCTGTAGCTAAAGCCCTTAGAGGGTGGACACTGCCATTTAGTGTACCTGCCTTATGGAACAGCTTATTTACGGAGGATAAAGAACTAACAGAAGAATATAAAAGCAAATTTCAATTGATGATTGAAGTGCTTTTAAAGTAAAATATCAAATTCACTCATACAAAAAAAAGGGATTCCAATTTGGAATCCCTTTTTTTTGTATCATTTTCAGATTAGTTACCTGCAGGAAGTGCCGGAGGTGTATCTGTCATTTCAAGTTCAAATATAAGGTTAGCGTTAGGGCCAATTCCTCCACGTGGAGCACCTCTTTCACCATAACCTAAATGAGCAGGTATAAATATAATTGCTTTATCACCAAGAGACATTTGTTCTATACCTTCAATAAAGCCTGGTATCATGCCTGTTTTTGTACCTGTTGTAAAAGGAATTGGCACATAAGCGTGTGCAGCATCTTTTTGAGGGATATAGTTACCAAAAGCTTTTGCTACAGATGCAATGCTTGAATCGAACATTGTAGCAGTACCGTTATCAAGAAAACCTGAATAATCAAGGTAAACCTGAGATCCGTCAGCCGGTTTTTTACCGTTTCCTTTTTTTACTATCATGTACTGAAGTCCTGAAGCTGTTTTAGGAGCATTCTTTTTGATATCTGTAAAGAAAGCTATTTTGTCTGCTTTGGTCTTAGCCAGTGCTTCGTTAGCTTTTTTCTGCTCGGCAATTGCTTTTTCGTTGTGTTCCTTAAAGATCTTAGGAGCGTCAAATTTTTTAGCGTCTTTACCGTTACGGATAATTTTTATTGTTTTTATCTCATCGTTCTGCTCAATTGAGTTTACAACTTCCATACCTTCTACAACGTGTCCAAAAACAGTATGCATACCGTCAAGGTGTGGTGTAGGTACGTGAGTAATAAAGAACTGGCTTCCGTTTGTACCTTTTCCGGCATTAGCCATAGAAAGGATACCCGGTTTGTCATGTTTAAGCGTAGCATCAAATTCGTCTGCAAATTTGTAACCCGGCCCGCCAGATCCATCACCTTTAGGGTCTCCGCCCTGTATCATGAAATCTTTAATAACACGGTGCCATTTAAGTCCGTCATAAAATGGTTTGCCTTTATATTCAGGGCTAACCATTTCGTTTTTGCCTTCTGCAAGCGCAATAAAGTTGGCTACAGTAAGCGGTGTTTTCTGGTACTCCAGTTGCAGTACAATTTTACCTTTGTTGGTTTCGATTTCTGCGTAAATGCCATCACCCAGTTTTACAGGTGGTGCGGCCGGAGTTGTGTTGCATGAATAAAACAAAGCCACAAGGCTAAGGAAAAAACTTGTCATTGGTTTCATTTATATTAAATTAATTCTCTTTTACCTGGCTTTCAGGCTTAATGTCGTTAAGGGTAACAGTACATATAAGCGGCTGATTGGTGCCAATTCTCTTGTTATCGCCGTGATAGCCAAACCCCATGTGTGAAGGAAACAGGAATGTAACCTTTTCGCCTTCATTCATTAGCTTAATACCGTCGCGAAGACCCATCATTATATTTTGTTTGTCTACATAATACACCTGTGGGCGTAATTCTGCCTCGCTGTATATAAGGTTACCTTTAATATCTTTTACCTCATAGTCAAAATAAGCAACATCACCACGCTTAGGCCTAATGGTATCTGTAGCATTTTCAACGTCATAGTGGTACCAGTATCCTTTATCAGATGCGATGTACTTTATCTTTGGATTGCTCTTGATGATAGAGTCAATCTGCGATTCTTCGTTGGCCACCAGCTTTTTATTTCTTTTAATGGATTCTTTCATAAAAGTACCCGAACTGTGGGATGTAGGCCTTCTTGCCTGCTGTTGTGAGCAGGAAGTAAGCAGTATCCCTAAAAGGAAAATTGTTGCCAGATATATCTTTTTCATTGTATCAGTCAATTTTTGTGTCCGCTAAAGTAGCAATAAATTTTTGTATGGTAGCTTCTAAACTTAAAGTAGAACGTCCGCCGGCAGCATTTATATGCCCGCCTCCGCTAAAATGCTCACGTGCATACTGGTTAACATCAAAATCGCCCTTAGAACGGAATGATATTTTTATGATGCCTTCGTCTTTATTTTCGGTAAAGAAGGCTGTAAAAACAATGTCTTTCATGCCAAGGCCATAATTTACAATACCTTCTGTATCGCCTTTGCTGTTACCAAAGCTGTTAAGCTCTTCCTGGCTAAGCGATGTGTATGAGGTTTTATATACCGGCATTACTTTCATGTTCTGCAAAGCCCTTGCCAAAATTAGAATCCTGTTGTGCGAATGATTGTCAAACAGTAAACTATGTATGGCTGTATTGTCAATTCCTTTATCGATAAACTCGGCAACAACCCTGTGGGTAGTGCCTGTGGTTGATGGGTAACGGAAAGAACCTGAGTCGGTTACAATACCTGTGTAAAGGCAGGTAGCAATAGTTTTATCTATAAGGCTGCCTTCGCCTAAACCATTAATAAAATGATATATCATTTCGCAGGTAGACCCATACGAAGTATCAGAAAATGTGTGGATAGCATAATCACCCGGTTTTTGGTGGTGGTCTATCATTATAAAAGGAGTAGTTGGGGTAAGCTGTTGCAGTACTGCTTCCATCTGATCTCCTGTACGGCTTAGAACATTAAAGTCGAGCGTAAAAATAAGCTCTGCATCTTTAAGTATTTTTGTAACGTTTTCTATATCCTTTTCAAAAACCTTAACCGTTTCAGACGATGGCAGCCATGCAAGGAAATCAGGAAACTCGTTAGGTACAATAACTACAGGCTCATGGCCTTTAAGTTTTAAAAAGTGGTATAGCCCAAGGGTAGATCCCATAGCATCGCCATCGGGGTTTCGGTGGGGTATTATAGCAATTCTTTTTGGAGAGGCCAGCAACTGCTTTACGCCATCAATATCTTCAGGTTTCATCATTTTGCGAATTTACATCTTTTTCTTGTATAGCCAATTATAGTTTTTTACAGCTTAAAACTTTCAAAAAGGCGGCTCACATCAAAGTAGAACCCTTTAATGTCGTAGGAGTTTTCGGCGAGGGTAAGGTAGTCGTAGCGGTGCTCTAGAAGTTCCTGTTCGCCACCAAAGCGATAGCCCATTATATCCAGTATCTCATATTCGTTTGTGGTAGAAATAACGTAAAAGCTATTGTCTTTAGTTGTACCGTCTCCGGTGCTCAGTATAGCATCAATAATCACAGATGCCTGTGCTTCTTCGGCACGGGCTTCGGTAAGTCTACCCAATTGCTTAAAGGCGAAAATGCGGAATTCTTTTATGCGGATGCTAAACGGATAGTCTTTTAAGACTTTAGTAGAAACTTTTATTAGTTTCTCCATAGTTTTGGTATCGGTTTTCTGACTTTGAAGGATCTCGTTGAGGTCTTCCTGCGAATCGGACATACTATAAGGCGCGTAGTTTTTCTGGAAAGAATAGCCGTAGTACAAATGCCTTTTTTCTTCAATGGTCATTGTGCTGTCGGCTTTTGTGTAGCGGTTAAATAGGGCAGTAAAATAGTAAGGGGACCTTTTATCCCCCACATTTTTTTCTATTTGTTTGTAGTCAGGTTTAGAGAAATCTTCTGTCTGGCTAAAAGCCCCTGTAGAGCATAGCAGGAACAGAAGTGAAAAGAAATGATTCATTGAATTTGAATTAGGAAACATAAAGGTATATAAAAAACCTAATTTATAAAGCGGGCTATGTGAAATTAATCGCCTCCGCAGCCACCACCACAACCGCTGCCGCAACCGCTATCACCGTGCGACGAACATCCGCTGGCGCCATGATGTGAAGAGCATCCGCTATCCCACCAGTTGCGTATGTCTGCCGACCAAAATGCCGCGCTGCTATCTGCAAGATGCTGATTTCCGTCTCTTTTATTTTTATTGTTTGCTGATAATGCGCGGGACAATATCAGTAGCGCAATAAATACTCCTGTAAAAATAACGCTTATACTACCGGTGCTTATCGAAAATCCTGAGATCGCTGCGGCGATTGCTACTGTTATTAAGGTGTGCACATTCAATTTTGGTACAATCCAGTTATCGTTTCGGTTTACACGTTGAAAATTGATGTCTGAAAATCGTTTTTGGTTGTCGTGCCAGATATCGGCGGGTAGGGCAGTACCAAATTTCTCAAGGTAAATTTCGTGAAGACCGGTGTAGAGCGTGTCAAACTTTTGCTGTTCTGCTTCGCCGCCTTTGGTAGGGTTGTGGTGAATTTCTCTATCCAGTGTGTTTTTGCAGAGGTCATCCCAATACGATTTAGTGTAGGTAAGGTGCAAATGCCACGCCTGGTCTACCGGATCGCTGGGTGTAACAGGAGAGGAAGAAGTGCAGCATAAAAACAGGAACTTTTTGTACTCTTCTATAACCCGTAAAGTATAGTCAATGGTCCATCCGTTTTCGCGGGCAAGCCGCTTTGAGAAGGTTAGCTGGTCGTCTTTTTGGTCAAGCTCAAAGCTGTTAAGCCTGCTCCAGAGAAGTGTTTCATTCTGTGTCATTTTTGTTTTAAAGGTACTACAGGCACCTCTGAAGCAGGTAGTTTTTTATTTCATTTAAAAGCCTGTTTGTTACAAGATTTAATTGAATCGTTTAAGTGCATCCTGGCTTAGCGGTGTAAAAAAGTTGATGAGATTACCATCAGCGTCGCGGAATAATAAAGACCTGTTGCCCCATGGCATTGTTGTTGGCTCCTGAACAATATCTTTTGCAGTATCTTTAATTATAGTATAACTATCGTCTACGTTTTCAACGCGAAATTCTATAATAATGCTTTTGTTGTTTGCAGGCTCTGCAATATCGCTTCCAAAAAAGCTCAGTGTGTTTGTGCTGCCTATTGCAAGGGTGCATGATCCTATAGTTACTTCGGCAAAATCATCAGTAAGCCATTTTGCAGGTAAGCCTGTAATTGTTTCGTAAAAGCTAACAAGGCGTTTAATATCTGCCGTGATAATCCGTATCGATTGTAAATTCATAATTTGTTCTAATTTGTTATAAGACAAAATTAGAGCAGTAGTGTGACAACAGTATGTCAGCAGGTTTGACATAGTTTGAATCTTTTGTTGGTGTTAGCCCTAAAGAACACCCGGAGAAAATACACAAAGGTTACAACGCCTCGTAGTCTTCATGTTGCCCTTTGTATTCTTTGTGTTTAATTTTTTTTTGAATTTTATTATAAATTCCTTAAAAATAAAACAATATGAAAATCTGTAAATCCTGTTTTTAAATTTCAATTATAAGCATTACTTTTGCGCATGCAACACAACGTACTTATTCTAGACTTCGGTTCGCAATATACTCAGCTTATTGCGAGAAGGGTTCGCGAGTTAAATATCTTCTGCGAAATTTTCCCTTACAACAACCCTCCGGTTGATTTATCATCTTATAAAGCGGTAATATTATCAGGAAGCCCATTTTCTGTAAGGGCGGAAGATGCTCCGCATCCAGACCTTTCGCAAATTCGCGGCAAGCTGCCTTTACTGGCTGTTTGTTATGGTGCTCAGTACCTTGCGCATTTCCACGGAGGTGAGGTAGCGCCATCTAACATTCGTGAATACGGGCGTGCTAACCTTTCTTTTATTAAAGAAGGCGAAGTTTTCCTTGAAGGTGTTTCGGCTAACAGCCAGGTATGGATGAGCCACAGCGATACGATCAAGAAACTGCCTACAGGCGGTGTAGTGCTTGCAAGTACTAAAGATGTGGAAAATGCAGCTTACAAAATTGAAGGCGAAACTACTTATGCTATACAATACCATCCTGAAGTATACCACTCTACAGATGGTAAGCAGATGCTGGAAAACTTCCTTGTGAAAATTGCAGAAGTGCCTCAAAGCTTTACGCCAACCTCTTTTGCAGAGGATATCGTGGCAGAGCTTAAAGCAAAAATTGGTACTGATAAAGTAGTGCTTGGCCTTTCAGGAGGTGTAGATTCTACTGTAGCAGCGGTGCTTTTAAATAAAGCAATCGGCGAAAACCTGTACTGTATTTTTGTTAACAACGGTTTACTTAGAAAGAACGAATTTGAAAGCGTTCTTGATCAATATAAAGGTATGGGGCTTAACGTTAAAGGCGTTGATGCATCTGACCGTTTCTTGTCTCAGCTTGCCGGTATCGATGATCCTGAAACAAAACGTAAAACTATTGGACGTGTATTCATCGAAGTATTTGATGATGAATCTAACCTTCTAACCGATGTAAAATGGCTTGCTCAGGGTACTATTTACCCTGACGTTATTGAGTCGGTTTCTGTAAAAGGGCCATCGGCTACCATTAAATCGCACCACAATGTGGGTGGTTTACCTGACTTTATGAAACTTCAGGTTGTTGAGCCGTTACGAATGCTGTTTAAAGATGAGGTTCGACGAGTTGGTGCTACTTTAGGTATCGATGCAGAACTTTTGGGTCGTCACCCTTTCCCGGGTCCGGGTCTTTCAATCAGGATTCTTGGCGATATTACTCCCGAAAAAGTACGTATCCTTCAGGAAGTGGATGCCGTTTTTATTAACGGACTTAAAGAGCACGGACTTTATGATAAAGTTTGGCAGGCGGGGGCAATTCTTCTTCCGGTAAACAGTGTAGGTGTTATGGGTGATGAGCGTACTTACGAAAAAGTAGTTGCGCTTAGGGCTGTAGAATCTACGGATGGTATGACGGCAGACTGGGTTCACCTTCCATATGAGTTCTTAATGAAAATTTCTAATGAGATAATCAATAAAGTAAAAGGTGTTAATCGTGTGGTTTACGATATTAGTTCTAAACCGCCGGCCACTATTGAGTGGGAATAAGCCTATCGCTATACTAAAGCCGTGCATTTTGCGCGGCTTTTTTTGTAGTAAATTTTTATATTAATATTTACAATAGAACATGTTTTGCTTTTAACACTGCCGGATTGTGGGGTTAAAATGAAAATTACTATTTTTAGCGCTTTCAATTTAACGCAGCTACTATGAAGAAACTACTACTATTGCTTTTTACGCTTACATTATTCCACACGGTATCTGCACAGGATGATAGCCAGGCTGCAACTACCGAAGGCGAATTTATGGATCTTGATACGTATTTTATAGATCATAAAACGCTAATGGGCGAGAGGGTAATTAATCTTGCTAAAAAATATATGGTAGATCCCGATGAAATCTATAAATATAACGAGGTGTTAACTGATAAATATGGTATTGCACCCGGACAGGTATTAAAAATTCCTTTGCATGAATCGCATAAACAGGATCTTGATAAATTTAAAGCAGAACTTATAAAGAAAAATGGAGGTAATCCTATTCAGGTGCCTGCAGTGCCACCTTTAAAGAAAAAACCGGTAGACGAAGAAGAGGAGGAATAATTCTCTTTTTTTGTTATATAAGGCTGTAAAATGCTTTTGGTATGTGTTTTGTATTTTTAACTGAAATTTATAAGATATTACTATCGTATAGTTATAGTAAAAGCTAAATTTGCATCTGTTAAATTGTTCTAAAAATCATATCTATGAAGTATCTTGTAATTTTATTTTTTTCACTGGCAATGCTGTCAACACCTGCTTATGCTCAGGACTATAAGAAGCATAAGGTGGAAAAAGGCGAAACTATAGCCAGTATTGCAAAAAAATATAAAATTACCCCCTACGACATTTACCGCCTTAACCCCGATGCTAAAAACGGCATCAAAGAAAATACAACCCTGCTTATTCCGGGAACATCTAAAGCACCGACAGCAGAGCCTGTAAAAGAACAGCCTACTAAAATTGCAAATACGATTCATAAAGTTGTGGCTAAAGAAACACTTTTTAGCCTTGCAAGGCAGTATAATGTATCTGTAGATGATATTAAAAAAGCAAACGGAACAGCATTGGATAACGGTTTGCAGATAGGGCAGGAAGTAATTATTCCGGTTAAAGGCAGCAGCGGTGTTGCGGCTCAGGTAAAAGTTGTTAAAGAAGAAGAGAAAAAGAAAAACGCACCGTCGTACATGTTCCATGTGGTAGAGGCGGGCGAAACGAAATATTCTATCGCGAAACATTATGGCATGTCGCTTCAGTTGTTAGAAGAGCTTAACCCTGAAGTAAAAGATACATTGCCATTAGGCTTTAAGTTAAAGCTTGATAAAAATGCTATTGTTGAAAAAGAGGAGGCAGCTCCAGTGAAACAGGAATATTCTACATATACTGTACAACCTAAAGAAACGCTGTATAGTTTAACTAAGAAAGCAGACGTTACGGAAGAACAATTACTGTCTTTAAATCCCGATTTAAAGGATGGGCTTAAAGAAGGCATGGTTTTGAAATTACCTAAAGGAAAATCAGTAACTACTAATGGTGATTTGATAGTTTCATCAGGAGCCGGAGCACCGGGAAGCATATCAAGTCTTTCATCTACACTTAAAAAATCGCAACAAAAAGAGCTTGCTTTATTATTGCCTTTTAATATGTCAAGGATAGAGTCGGATACTGTAAGGTCTAAGTTATTGAGAACAGATAAGTTTATGAACATGACACTAGACTTTTACGCAGGTGCCTTAATGGCAATAGATTCTGCCAAAGTGCTGGGTCTTCCGTTAAAAGTAAAAATACTTGATGCTAAAGAAACAAAATCATCATCAGATGTTACTGCGCTTTCCGGCAGCCTTTCAGGAATGGATGCAGTTATCGGTCCATTTTTTCCAGGTAATGTAGAGTCGCTTGCATCTTTACTGGCTTCTAAAGGAGTGCCTGTAATATCTCCGTTGTCTAAAGAAGAAAGTAAACCGTATGCTAATTTATTTCAGTCGGTGCCTACTACAGAAACCGTAAGAGGTGCTATACTTAACTATCTTAAAACAAAAGGTGGTAATAACATAGCTGTAGTAGATGCTAAAAAGGCAAGTTCTAAACAATTTATAAAAGCTAATTTAGCTGATGTAAAATTTGCACCATTAAGTGCAGACGGAACAATATCTGTAGACGGGCTAAAAGCTTTGCTGGTAAAAGGCAGAGTAAACTATGTTATACTTGAAACCGAAAGGATTGGTATGGTATTAGGTACTACAAAAACGCTTGTTGAAGCATTGGCAGAATACCAGATACAGTTAGTGGTGCTGGAACGTTATGATACATTTGAGCATGACGAACTGCCACTTATAAGGCTTACAAATCTTAAGATGCTTTATCCGTCGGTTACTAATGATTCCGACAGGCCTCAGTCTGAAACTTTTGGAAGGTTGTATAAAGAGAAAAATGGCGCAATGCCTAACCAATATGCTACCCGTGGCTTTGATCTTACGTTTGATACCATTCTGCGCCTTTTTCAGGAAGACGGCTTAAAAGAAGTTATGGCAGAAAAAGCATCTGAGCAGGTTGAGAATAAATTCTCGTATGCTGTACAGGGTGGCGGTAATTACAATACCGGTGTTTATATTTTATATTACGACCAGGATTTAACGACTAAAATGGCACAATAATTATGACATCTAAAGTAACTTACGTTGGCGAATTAAGAACGTCGTGTGTACACATACAATCAAGTACTGAACTTTTAACCGATGCACCTACCGATAACCACGGAAAGGGAGAAGCTTTTTCCCCTACGGATCTGGTTGCAACAGCTTTGGCAAGCTGCATGATTTCTCTTATGGGTATTAAGGTTCGCGAAATGGATGGTGTTAGTATTGAAGGTTCTACAGCAGAAGTGGTAAAAGTGATGCAACCTGAGCCGAGAAAAATAACCAGAGTTGAAGTTGTTTTTAATATGAAATCTAACGCTGACGAAAAAACAAGGACTATATTGGAGCGTGTTGCAAAAACATGCCCTGTAGGGCTGAGTTTAAATACAGATATAGAACAGGTTTTTACCTTTAACTGGTACTGTTAAAAATAACTAAGATCTTCACTAGGAGATTTTTATAGCATATTATTTACTTTGGATCAGCAGCAGGAATTTCTAATTAAATTGGCACATACTAAGA
>Ga0265780_10008363_pt1 | contig 12585 bp, 25 predicted proteins | sample P1T30metagenome_FD_192432 | JGI IMG/M metagenome (GOLD analysis project Ga0265780, IMG submission 192432) | Plant litter microbial communities from East Loma Ridge, Irvine, California - P1 T30 | ecosystem: Environmental > Terrestrial > Plant litter > Unclassified | place: USA: California...
ATCGAATCCTGATTCCTTCATTCGGACCACTCAGCATCCGAGGGATGTTTGATGGCATGTTCGATATCGCGTCTCAGCTTATTATGAAGGTATGTTATCCTCAATTCCTCCAAATAGCGGATACTGACCAGCTAGTGGCATCGTTTCGGAAACGACCGAGTCGACGTCTGTACCGACTTCACCAAACTCACTCTCGATACCATCGCTTTCTCCACCTTCTCCTATCGATTCAACTCTTTCTATCGGGAACAAAATCATCCTTTCGTAGATGCCATGGCTGGGAGCTTGCGAGCCTGTGGTGATAGGCTTAGGCGAATTCCTGGCACAGGTTGGATGTACGTCAAGGCAAACAAGAAGTACAAAGAGGATATCCAGCTTCTTCATGACTTGGCAGATAATGTACGTCTATTCAATGGTGCCTTACCGACGAGACTGACGATCAGCTGGTGAAGGAAAGGCAAGATAGTGGTGAGAGGATGGACGATTTGCTGGATAGGTTACTCCATGGACGAGACCATGTAACGGGGAAAGGACTGTCCACCGAGAACATCCGATATCAGCTGGTTACCTTCCTCATCGCAGGTCACGAGGTGAATTCATCCCCTCCACTGTCATTGCTTATCATAATGATGCTGATCAACAGACGACATCGGGGATGCTCTCATTCCTTTTCCACTACCTACTTCAATCACCCGCCTGCCTCCCGAAAGTCAGGCAGGAAGTCGATCGAGTCTGCGGCGATCAGCCAGTCCGCTTTGAGCAGCTTCAAAAGCTCGAATACGTTGATGCGGCGCTCAAGGAGACTCTCCGTCTCAAGTCGACTGCACCGGCATTTGGTGTCACGCCAAAGAATGGAGATGAGACCCTTGGCGGCAAGTATCGAGTACCTCATGGTCAGAATGTCATGATTGTACTAGATGCTTTGCATCTTGATCCAAAGGTGTGGGGAGATGACGCCGAGGTTTTCAAGTAAGTTCTCTTGCATCGACGTATATAATCTATCGCTGACGGGATAGGCCAGAAAGAATGCTAAACGGTGGGTTTGCAAACCTACCACCAGATAGCTGGAAGCCATTCGGCAATGGAATTCGGGGCTGTATTGGTCGTCCGTTCGCATGGCAGGAGTCGCTTCTGATAGTCGCAATGGTACGTCCTTCACCTCGGAATTTTGATAGTATACTGACGAAGCAGATCTTCCAGAGCTTCGACATGAGTTCACACAACCCTAATTATCAGCTCAAGATCAAGCAAACCCTTACCGTCAAGCCAGACGAGTTTTACATGCATGTGACTCCCAGAAAGGGGAGGGATGCGAACATGATTCTCGGGAAAGGCGCCGAGAAGGAAAAGGCGCAGGCTGCGAAGATGGGTCAAAGTACCACGCGCACCGGCAGGGAAGGAGACCGGAAGTGGGATATGAGCATCTACTACGGTAAGTGATTCATCTACTGGTCTATACCAACACAGAGCTGATCGCCGTAGGAAGCAATTCTGGTACATGTAAAGCACTCGCAACCAAGATGGCGGATACCGCGGAACAAAGGGGCTTCAATACCGAGATTCAGGATCTCAACGCAGTCGCTGCTGGAAATGTACCGACTGATAGGCCAGTCGCGATCGTGACGACTAGCTATGAAGGACAGGTACGTAATTGCGGATCTCCATCTCCACACTTTTTGCTGATCCCATAGCCGACCGATGACGCCGCAGTGTTCTACGAATGGCTCAAGCAGGCTCCAGCCGATTCCCTGACTGGTGTTCAATATGGTGTTTTTGGTTGCGGCCATCCAGACTGGGCTGCGACATACCACGCTATACCCAAATCGATGGACAAATTGCTCAGCCAAGCGGGAGGGACGAGACTGGTAGCGAGAGGAGTTGGAAATGCTGCTGTCGCTGAGCTATTCGAAGAGTTTGATGACTGGGAGGCTCAATTCATGGCGGCTATTGCGACTACCCAAGTCTCTGGGAATGGAGATACCGCTCTGCCTAGCAAGAAGGCGTTACACGTCAGCGTCGACACCACACGCAGGGAGCAAACACTTCGGCTGGACAAAATGGTATCCGCAACCATTGTCTCGAACGAGATCATCTCTGGAATATCCAAAGAGGAAGGAGAGAAAGGGTACAACGTCAAACGACATATCGAAATTTCATTACCCAAGGGCATTACCTATCAAACGGGCGACTACCTGGCAATCCTCCCCACGAACCCGGATCAGACTGTCCAGAGGGCATTAAGGCGATTCAACCTCCATCCAGATGATGTCCTCACGATTCAAGGGCGAAGCATAAATCTCCCACTCGACACTCCGGTCTCGGCCTACGAGCTGTTGAATGGATTCGTCGAACTCGGACAACCAGCAACGAAACGCCAAATCGAGAACCTTCTGCATCAAATGCCCGATAACAAATCAAAGGAAACCCTTGTCAGATTCACACACGAGGAGGTTTATCAAAAGGAGCTGGCTACCAAGAGATACAGTTTATTGGACATTTTAGACGATTATCCGGATATCAGTATGGAGTTCGGTGATTTCCTGTTATCGTTGCCTGCTCTTCGTATCCGTCAAGTGAGTCTTGCCATGTCATACTCTCCTCGGAGCACTCGTAAATTGACCACCAGTACTCGATCTCTTCATCCCCGTTACACGACCCAACCCGATGCACAATCACTATATCCATCATTGCCTCGCCACATCTATCAGGCCATGGCGATTTCCTGGGCACCGCTACATCGTACCTCTCAAGTCGAAGCTCTGGTTCGCCTCTCCGAGCAGCAGTGCGGAGCACCTCAACATTCAAGCCCCCTCTGGACCCCTCTAAGTCGATCATTTTGGCTGGTGCCGGCTCTGGCATTGCTCCATTTAGAGCATTTCTCCAAGAAAGGTCTATCCAGAAGTGAGTTTGGTATCTCGTTACGATGCAGTACTGACCCTTTAAGATCAAGTGGAAGAGAAGTCGCACACGCCTTCTTATATTATGGGTGTCATTCTGAAGCGGACGCTCTGTATAGCACTGAGCTTCGAAAGTGGGAGGAGGAGGGCATCGTATCCGTCCGATATGCTTTCAGCAGAGATACTGGCAATTCCAATGGGTCGAGATACGTCCAGTGAGTCTCATGTCCACTTGTCTTGCTTCATCACTTCAGATTGAGGCTGACATTTGCAGAGACCGGATATTATCAGAAAAAGCCGAATTTATTGACGCCTTCTTCAAACGAGGAGCAAAGGTTTACATTTGCGGTTCCCCCCAGCTCTCGGAAGGTGTGAAGGAGACAGTCGTAGCAATATGGGCAGAATACGAAGGCAAGACTGGGGAAGAAGGTTGGGAGTGGGTGAGGGGCGAAGGGAAAGAGAGGATCGCTACCGATGTCTTCCTATGATACCAGTTTCGTCGCCTCATAACAACATTTATAATTACCTAGACAATGCATCGTGCTTGATGTCGACTGGCAATGTCGTCCCTCCCGGTCCCTCCCGGTCCCTCCCGGTCCCTCCCGGTGCGTCAGAATGAGCCGAACCTGAAACCGTCTCTGCCTATCTACCATCCAAGCCAGGTCATCGGAAATGAGCTGTCCGGGTACCGGTCATTTTTGGGCAACAACTGAACTGGGTAGGGGGAAGCTGTCCAGGGTGATACATGATTGGCTTGTCACGGAGGAGAGTTCCATGACTGGGTCTTCACATGTTGGAAAACGAGCGCCTAACCAAAAAGTTTATCAACTACGACTACAACACTGATTACCATTGCCATTTGCGTGTCCATTCGCGTGTCCATTCGCATTCCCATTCCCGTTGGCTTGCCCATTCACATTTCCATTGACTCGTTCGGCATTCATTCTGACTTCTCCATTCACTGTCTCTCGTACCTCCTCGTCTGATCCATGCTCCGAAGGTCCATTCCCGTTGCCGTTGATATTCAGCGCAGAGAAGGCTTCGACCGCATGTCGGGATTTGCTATCAGCTTTACTTGGAACGTCTAAACCTGGATTGCGCTACCCCATTAGCTCAGCTCATAAATAGGTAAACCCTACTCACGTCAAAGAACCCGGATGGTTTCATATGTACGCGGAGGATCTCGACGGGCATGATTGGCCAATCTTCGGGTCGGGATATGTGGGTAACACCGAAACATGGCCAGCAGACAATGTCTGTATTACGAACGTTCTCATCCCGGTTGACCCATTTCTGAAGACCGAAGTCCTCTCCTCCGACGTTTTGATTGATGTGGATATCGGAGGGGAATATTTCTGCCTCATTATATGGAGTCACGAACATCTGGCGGATCAGAGACCGGTTCGAGGTCAAGAGGTGCAAGACTTACATTGTGTCGAGCAAATGGTGCTCGATTGTATACGAGAGATCCAGGCTTGGCGAGCATAGGAGGCATATCCTTGGACACTGTACGGCTCAGTATCTCTACCCTTCGCGTACAACCAGGACTTACTGATCTTGTAACCGACATTCCCACCAGTGCAATAATGCTTCTTGTTTGGATTTTCAATCAACCAAGACCGACATTTCGACGCATCATAATCCGCGACTGCGCCTTTTGCGGTTTCGTAGACCTTCTTGAACGTCCGGAAGCCGTTCCCGTAGAAATTGGAGTCAGACTGTACAGGTGCCTCATCAACGTCGATATCAACCTGTACGACTTGATTTTGAAGACCGTCGATCATTGGGTCTACACGGTATGAGAAGAGCTGCTGCGTTAGCGATCATACGATATGGCGAGTCATGTGGCATATAAGGCTTGTGACTCACATGTTGATGATGCTGTGCCGCGATCTGTGGAGCAACATAAACTTCATGAGCGTGATCGAGGGGCTCATCGGGCTTCAAGCAGTATGCGTTGACGATACCGGTTGCTTTCACTTCAAGCTCGACAGAACCGTCGAGGGCAAAGTTGAAGTAGAAACCATACTCATAATTGGCTACCGTACAAATGGAAGAGATGACGAGCTTTCGATTGCGGGCAACGTGTACTCGCATGTCTCGGAAATCGGTATGCTTGTGGAGAATACCTGCATCTTCTTCACTGAGGAGATGTCAGCAATTGAGCATATAAGAAGTTAAGGCTCATTGGACTTACTGGATACAAATGGCCGATTTGATTGTCTCGATGCCCCCACTTCTGGTGCAAAAGTCAGCATCGAGATATGTAATGCTTCCCAAGCAATCACAACCTAGCGCCAAGGAGTTGGCGAGTGCTCCAATTCCATATTCTCCGGTATCGAAGGCATGTTTCCTGTGATGGGGGTAAATCGTCTTGGCGTATGGGACTACCATCTCTGCCACTGATAGACGGTAGAACAGAGGTCGACTACCCTTCGCGCCGTCATCGTAGGTAATATTCGACAGAATGAGTCCTTCTCTGTACGCCACGTCAGTACAGCGAAGCAAAATATAGCAGAAGAATGTGGACTGACCGGTACGAGAAACCGACGTGGATACTCCAATTTTGCCATTTTAGAACTCGTCCCTCCATCGCATAGCTCACACCTTCGGGCTGGATCACATGTAGAGGTTTCAGAGTATCTCGGAGCTTGAAGTCGGGTTCGTCAAGCATGATCTGTTCCGGAAGGTAGTTGTGGGGCGCCATCGGTGGAGCGAAGGGTTCTCGTTTTGTGCTGGCCTCATAGGCTTCCGCAGAACTGGGCGGAAACGGTTCTCCGGGAGCAGGATTTGTCGGTGGATAGTCAACCGCGAGGACTTCGCCGGTGTGCGAATCAAGGACAGGCACGAAATCGCAGGGGTGTGCGTAGAGATTGTCATTTGGACGAAGTCTGGCGAAGACGAAACATTGCTGCAATCTTCGACCTGGGAACCGCTCATCGTTTCCTATACACCAACCTGACTGAGTCAGCTCCGGTTACACTTCCACTCAAAGGACTCACCATCCACAGCAATCGAATCCTGGGCGATGCCGACAGCGTCACAAGCGGCTTTGACCTTCGCATCTTTCTTGCAGACCTCCTCTGCCCATAGGAGCTCTTCGGGTTGGAGAGACGGCTGCAAGAGTCCGTCGATCCCCTTCCAGCTGGAGACGCTGGCTTCGACTTCTGGCTGATTTGGGACGTTTGATGGGAGATTGACAATAGCCTCGTAGCTCTTGCCCAAGACCGGGTCGATCAAGTGGACCTAGAGTATCGATTAGTAATAGCTCGGACCGGACAGGGGCTGACTACGTACCTCGGCCTGTCTGACAAGCGGCTCGATCGCCGCACCAGTAGCTCTAATCTCCTTCTCGCTGAATGTGCCAGCCCAAAGCAACACCGCGTATTTATTTGGTTCGTGTAGTGAGATCGAGTTGAAAAGTATCTTCTCGACTTTCTCGGTGGTCTCGAGACTCGTCTTCACGTATGATCGAAGAGCTCCAACCGTTTGTCGGATCTCGGATGCCGTCAAGGGATCAAGGGGATGTGCGAAGCGGGGAGGGATATTTCTTGTTGATGAGGGTGATACCATTTCGATTGAATGTGTTTACAGATGAAGAAATGGGAATGAGGAGGGTGTTGGAAGAGACCACGCTCGCGCATCTGGTCTATATAGGTACCGGCCTGATCCACTGCCGATCATGGCGTATGTTCGATATTCAATCCTATCAACTAAGTACAGGCAGAACTTCTTATCATTTGCGCTTGCTGAGGCCGAGGCGCGTCCAGTAGTAACGCCGAAGTTGTTCAGGCAAATTACTTAATTCCCCAATAAGGTATTTCGGTAGCTTAGGCCGAGATCTTCCGGAAGAACTCTATATCATCCTTCTCGCAAGAATAGCCGTTACTACAATCTGTGTCTCCACATGCGCCCCTCGCCCCCGCGCTGCCTTATCTTCTGCGTCGTCCTCCTTCGCTTGCAGATACGCACGTCTCTATCTCTCATACCTACAGCGTCCGACAGATATGCTACCCTCCTCTCATAAAGCAGAGCAACCGGAGCCATCTTTATAGACTTTCCCTACAGTCCCAGAATTGATTGGGTCCACATTCAACATAATACATCGAGCTCAAACCAAAACGAGACTGATAGTATGAGCGAATACGAAACGAGTGCTCCCAGACAGTCAACATCGAAGTCATCTTCATCTCGCGCTATCATACCCGACCCTTCACTTGCCAAGAACGATGTTTACCTATACAACGACGGGACCGGCTCCAGTCAAGACAACTCGCGACTGGCGGACCTTGGATACCGACCCGAATTGAAGAGGGACTTTAGTGCTCTGGAGACTTTTGGAGTTGCGTTTTCCATCATGTACGTCGCCAGCCTCATGCCGGGCTCGTTCGAAAATGTCTGCTGACCTATCTTCAGGGGTGTCATACCCTCTATTGCGTCCACCATCATCTACAATCTACCCTATGGAGGACCTGTTTCCATGATATGGGGCTGGGCACTGTCGTCCTTTCTGATCATGTTCATCGGGCTGGCAATGGTAAGTCGTATTTAGGCTGAGTTGATATTGACAAGCTTCTAGGGCGAGCTAGCAAGTTCAATGCCTACGTCGGGAGGTCTCTACTTCTGGACACATCGCTTATCCGACCCCGAGTATCGCAACTTCCTCGCATGGTTGGTTGGCTGTAGGTTCAATTGTGTTGATGTCCTGATTCATATGATTGACGAGGGCAGACAATTCGTTCCTCGGGAATGTCTCTGCCGTCTCATCCCTGGCTTGGGCATGCTCCGGGATCTTCTTCGCTGCCGCCTCGCTACAAGACATCGACTTTACTGTTACAGTCTACGCGAAGTTCGGATTGTACTGTGGCATTCTCATATTCTGCGGTATCTATTGCGCATATTTCACAACTGCTTTCGCACGACTGCAAACTCCCAGTGTGATTCTCAACGTCGCTCTCGCCCTGGTCACCATAGTCGGTCTGCCTATCGCTCGTCGATCTCAGCTCAACACTGCGCAATTCACTTTTGGAGGATGGGCTAATTTGACTGGATGGCCCTCGGGATTCGCGTTCATCCTCAGCTTTCTGGCCCCGGTATGGACGATTTGCAGCTTTGACTGTGCTGTCTCGATCTCGGAAGAGGCCAGCAATGCCGCTTTAGCTGTTCCGTGAGTCTTTTCTCGACATACCGCGCCGGATATGTTCATTGTGTACCACGACTGGCTGACGCATACAGGAACGCCATAGTGGGTGCAATTGGTAGCGCCGGAATCCTTGGTACAGTCATCCTGATCATCATCGCTCTCACTATGGGCACGGATGTTGCGGCTATAAACGATTCTGCGATCGGGCAGCCACTGGCCTACATTTATCTTCAAGCATTCGGCACCAAGGGATCTCTGGTCATCTGGAGTTTCATGTGCCTCGCTCAAATATCCATGACGGCCTCGCTGGTGCTGCCATCTAGTCGCCAGGCATGGGCGTTCGCCAGAGACGGTGCCCTCCCTTTCTCCAAATTCTTTTCGCATGTCAACCCAAAGACCCAGACCCCAGTACGGACCGTCTGGCTCGTCGTCGGATGTGCGATCCCACTCGGCTTCCTTGGCTTTGCTGACCCTGTCAATGAATCTGCTATCAAGTATGTTTGTCTCTCAACATAATATGTCCATGACTGACGCACACAGTGCCATCTTTACCCTGGCCATCCTTGGGCCGTATGTCGCTTACGGTATTCCAATCGCTAGTCGATTGATTTGGCCTGAGCGATTTGTACGAGGCCCATGGCATTGCGGTAGGCTTTCTCGACCCATCGCGGCGATCGCGGTGGTCTGGATGACTTTCGCTGTCGTGATCTTCTGCTTGTGAGTGCCAATACATTCGGGACTTTGGATATGCCAAAGACACAAGTGTCTGATCCTCAGTCCTGGAGACGTCAATCCCGACGCTGGATCGATGAACTATGCGATCGTAGTGATGGCCGGAGTCTGGATTTTCGCGATATCATATTGGTACCTCCCAAAGATCGGAGGAAAGACATTCTTTACGGGACCGCTTACCCACGATTGGGATGCTGAGGCAGTTGCCATTTCCATCGGTGTAGTGGCGGACGAAAGGGACAAGAAGACAGACGGAGCAGCGACTCCAGTGAAGGTGCAGCCCGTTGAGACTCTTGATGACTAGTTGTACGAGCCTCTCACCAGCGTAGCCGTATGGTCGGCTGAACCCGTTGGTAATTATGAGATATGCATGCGGGTTTCAATCGCGCCGACTCGGAGACGAGTACTCTACTGATTTCCGGCCATTGACATCTTCACGAGTTGGGCCACTGTGTTGAAAAGACACGTCGAGAGGGGACTTCGACCAGCAGTCCGGGGTACGTTGTCAGCAAATCCGTCGTCAGACTCTTGACTGCATTCATGGAATCATGCACGTTTAGTATTTTGATACATTTCCTGGTACATACTATGACTACTGTGAATTGTTTCTGCTCATGTCGGCAATGAAGTTCATGAGAGCGGAGGAGATAGCAGCTTGATCTGCCCTGACCTCTCCAGAAGTGCCGTTACCCTGCGGAAAGGAGGTGGATGGATACGAGACCGTTGGCGCTATGGGGACCGACCAAGGTGGTGGAGCCTGAGGGTTCTCGGGTCTGCGATTGCTGTACGCTTGACCGGACACTGGCATCCCCCAGGGATCTCCATCGATCACGTTGGGCTCTACGGTAGAACCCCCGAAATTGAACATGTCGTCCCAAGCTAAGTCATGACCGGCGGAACCGGAGGTATCAAAGTTGCCATTGTTCACTGTAGCGGTAGAAAGATGATTCCAGAAGAAGTGCGGTATCTGCAGCATCCCTCCAGCACCAGCCGATGACGTGTCCATGACAGGCATCGGCAAAGCCGCAACCGATGGGTTTGACACCGACAGATGGCGACGTACGGCTTGCAGGCCGCCCGTGAGCGAGGGAGAAAGCAACGAGGCCGTGTGTCTAAGAGGGGAGGTACAATCTTCGTTGCCAGCTTCTGGGTCCGCCAATTTCAAGCCTCCCTGGACAACTATATCAATGCATCAGCTCAAATGACGAGGATTCGATGCGATGTGGGATGAAACACTGACCAGCTTCAAAGAACAGCTTGTGAGCAGAAGCAGCAGGCCACATGCTTGAAAAATGGCGCAGCCAAGCGCAACACTGGGTGAAATCCTCTTTGGCCCTGGCAGCCACCTCGCCGTCCGGATTTGTCATGTCGAAAGCTGTACCATAAGTCCGCGATACGAGATATCAGTATCAATTGCCAACATACCGTCAAACAACGTAGCCAAGGACAGGATATGGATCGCATCGGAACTGATCTGCTCAAGGAGCCCGAATTTATCGAGCGATCGGAGCATCTGAACCGTTTGTCGCGCAGCATCCGAGCAGATCGAATGGGAACGAGCAGCACGCTCTGAGGGCATAGCCGGTAGTGGCGAGATGGACGGAGTGCGAACCACATAGCGAGAGTGAAGCATGATCGTCGCCGTAGCGTGCCACTAAGAGAACGAGTTAGGACGTAGACTCAATCGAAGATGAGACTTACGGCGAGTCCGATGAAAACATGTGGAAGAGGCGACAAGTGATCATGAGGCGTGAGGTGCACAGGTAGCATCTCTCGCCAGCGATCCAACTGTTCCTCGATCCTGGCGGCCTCGCGCTCCTCGTTGTGTTGACCTCTCCTCGCCATACTGCTTTCGCGAAACTGTTGATCCCATTCACCACCTCCGTGAAGACATGCCTGATCGAGATCCAGTATATCTTCTACGACCATAGCCAGGCGGCAGGTCCATATGAAACATGATATGACGTGTCCTCTACGCGGGGTCAGGCGTCGAACACAGCGCGGAAGAGGTGCCGAGGATGTCGACACGGGAGGCCAGACTTCGAGCTCGTCCACTTCGTCCAAACTTGGGAACGGCGTAGAGCAGCGCCTGTATGGCAAAAGATAGGACCGACCAGTCTCTTCCGATAGTGATTTGTCCAGTACGTAGCAATTCCAAAATACTCTGGAGCGGATTTGCTCATCGACCTGGAGATCTCAGCAACGTTCAATTCGCTGTCGAAATCTTGGACTTACACTTGTCTGATCATACTTCCTGGCCAAATTCAGGCCCATGTTGAGTATCATACCTACAGCTCGACTCGCATATATGAACGCAGCACCCTTGTCGCCACATCCTGTTTGGGTCAAACTGAGCAGAATCAGAGCCTGTATCACGTCGATACGATTCTCCGTATCAGACCGTCGAAGGGCAGATTCAGCCATTCGAAAAAGTTTCCGAGCATCGAATCCGCTAGCAGTCGAAGGAGGGGATACGCAAGCGGATATTGCCAGCATGGAACATAGAAGAAGAGGTGAGACATTGTAGGGTGTGAATGCAGGCTTGTATATCAGAGGCCAGACGTTCTACTTGATCAGCGAGCGTATCCTCCATATCTAGCAAGACACCCACATGAACATGTGTAAAATATGCAGCCAACAATTCGTCAACCATCGGCCTGGGTAGGCCTAAGAGAGGGGCATCGTGATTCCCAGAGGATTTGGGGTTGTCGGTACGAGATGTTGGAAGAGAGGAGTCTGGTGATGGTAATAGACTCGAGGTCGCCGTCTGGGCACTGTATGGATTGATCGGAGCTACCGGAATATGAGGAGAGCTGTTCGAGATTCGTGCTGGAGAAGATGATGATAAGCGGACTTCATGTACATGTTCTGTTGAGCCGGTGAGTTGTCTCTTTCTCTTGTAGCCGATCGCCGGCCCTCTGTTGTCAGCTGAGAGTCCAAGACGGCGAAGATCCCGCGTTGCGCAGAGTCGCTGAACCATGAAATGCGAACCTTCTACGAACAGGAGCTTCAAACAGGCAATGTTGGCCAATTTCTCGACATCCCTTACAGCTATGTTGCCCGTTCTCCCCGTTCGTGACATTCTCGCATTTGATGCGTTTCCTAAAGAAACAAGGTCAGGATAACGATCTGGGTACAAGTCAACGAGCTCACATTTTGCATGCCTGCTCTCATTAGTGTGCGGTGTCGCCAAAGGGCAGATACCACTCACGTCACATGCTCTGGTACTCCTTTTCTGAGACTCCTCGGCCATATTGCGTCACGAACCAAGGCTACATTTGCCAGAGTCGAAGTTGAGCCACGGATACGTAGAGATACGCTATCAAGGCCGACCGGGATGGGAAGTTAAGGAAGAACAATTGTCGCTTAACATCGCTTAGTTCTGGCAGAACTGATCATCCTGCCGGGCCGGAACAACACGGATGATTATAGCCGAGAAACGACGGATAACGATACTACTGGCTCGCATGTCATAAAGCCAGCAAGCATGCACTATCAGCTAGAGCACTATCATTCTCCAGCTGAAAGGTTCCATACACAACTGAACTGTTGTCCATATCCTTGTAGAGAGCACAAATCATGACGACTCACACGAAGATCGATGTACCCGGCGTCGGCGAGCTTAACCTGCCAGTTGGTCTCTTCATGTGAGTGCGCGGACCAGATGGATACACACGTTCTGTCCAAACGTGATGTCAATGACACAAGCTGATAATCTTCAGCAACAATGAATGGGTAGCTTCGTCCTCCAATGAAACATTTGCAACCGTCAACCCAGCAACATGAAAACACCTTGTCGATGTTGCCCATGCT
>Ga0265780_10008364_pt1 | contig 12584 bp, 16 predicted proteins | sample P1T30metagenome_FD_192432 | JGI IMG/M metagenome (GOLD analysis project Ga0265780, IMG submission 192432) | Plant litter microbial communities from East Loma Ridge, Irvine, California - P1 T30 | ecosystem: Environmental > Terrestrial > Plant litter > Unclassified | place: USA: California...
CATTGCGCCACCCAACCCTTGTTCTGCAATGTAGTCGACCTTCTTGAGCGCCATGGCCACAGTATCATAGCTGACGAACTCGCCACTCGCTTCGTCGTAGCTGTACGTTGCGCCAGCCTCTTCATCGTAGTACTCCTGTGCACCTGCAAGGGGCAAGTCCTTGAAGTCGTAGACGCCTCGCTCAAACGATCCGGTGCCGATGCCACTGAACGATGTTCCTAGACCCTGAGTGTTGGTGAAGGAGCGACCGTAAAGCGGCATGCCAAGATTGAGCTTGGAGGAAGGAACGCCCGCGGCGCTGTAGGCGGCCAGAACGGAAGCTGTATTGAAGGGCGTGCTCAGGGGAGTCGAGGTCGAAGGGTAAAGGTTCGATTGATGGCCAGTCTGGTTATCCCAGGAGCCGGCGTAGTCGTATGCCTATCTTTGCGTTAGTTTATTTGTTGCTGCATTTGGAGAAGCCAATACGTACCATCAGATTGATAAAGTCTGTGACTGCACTGATCTCTTTCAAGGGCAGATGCTTGTAGTTCTTCTCCCCGGCTGGCGAAGCAATAGTCAAGAGGAACTTGGGCTTTAGCTCGGATCTAGACTCATCTTCGTACACAAGCGTATTGGCATACTGGTCCATCTGACCTCTGGTCTCCTTCAACAGCGCAAGTAACTGCCCGCCTTGCTCCTTGTCGGTAGGATACTCCCAATCCACATCAATGCCATCGAAGCCATAGTCGCGAATCAACTCCACACACGAAGACGCAAAGCGCTGTCTGCCTGCGTCCGTAGCCATAGGTCCATCCATGTGCTTGGCAACGTTTGTATACGTCCAACCACCTACACTGAGCAACACCTTCATGTTCCTGTTCTTAGCCTTGAGGATCTGAAGTTGCTTCATCGATCCATAGACATTGTTGCCCACGTCGTTCCAGGAATCAGTCGGATAGTGCTTTTCCGCGTCGGCGTATGTGTCGGTGAGGAAGACGGTGCCGTCGGGTTTGTTGTCGGCGAAGGAGTAGAGGAGGTGGGTGAGTCGCTCTGCGGGTATATCCTGGGGTTGGAAGTTTCGTGCGTAGATGTCCCAGTTCCCGTAGTAGGCTACTGAGCGGTAGCCGGGGTGGGTGGGGATGTTGGGGTTGGTGGGTTCGGGTGGTGTGTCGCTTGCTGTGGGCTCTGGTGGAGGTGGTGCGTAGGAAGGCGTGGCTGACACCGAAGGCTGCGTGATCACATAGCTTGTGACTATGGATGGGGAGGGAACAGTAAAAGTAGAGGCTGGCACTGAGGTCTCCGCGGTCATATAGCTAATGACTAGAGATGAGGAGGAAACGACAAAGGTAGCGGCTGAACTTTGGGATGGAGTCGTTGCGTATGAAGGCGTAGCTGAGACTGAAGGTTGCGTGGTTACATAGCTGATGACCATGGATGAGGAGGACACAACCCAGGTGGATGCTGAGCTTTGAGGAAAGCCGGATGTGCTAAAGCTAGCATAGTATTCGCTTGATGAGCTCGGCGTTGCAGTGGAGACGGCAGATGTCAGAATGGGTGATGAGGAACCAACGAAGCTATAGGCTGAACTTTGAGGTAGACCAGATGTGCCAAAGGTGGTGTAGTATTTGCTTGATGAGGTTGGAGTTGCGGTAAAGACGGCAGATGTTGGGTAATACGACTGAGCACTAGTCGAAGAATACGCGTAGCCACCAGGATACTGTTCCGCTGTCAGCATGATGAACGCCATAGAAGTAGATTGGCCTTGACTTACCAGAGCTTGCTCTATCTTCGCATACTCTCGTTCAAGCGTCTCAACCCTAAGAAGCAAGCATTCTCGATCGCACTCGTCTTGCGTCTCCTGGGAAGAAGCGACGGCAGTGAGTAGAAAGATGGTGGCGCATAGCCAGGTTGGTAACGATCGTGCGCACTGCTTGTACTGTCAGTCTCATGAATAACATCCTCATGTCACTTCTGTTCTTCTCTAACATACCAGCATGTTTCGCATCACTGCACTTCAGTAACGGTTGTGGTAAACAAATGTATTATGTACTTTGTTTCTGGATATCGGTTACAACGGGTGTCTCTCCGTTCTTAGAACATATCCCTCTCGCGCGTCGTTGCCCCATGCTCCCACCCTCCTCCTTTCTTATCCAGCTTTTCCTCGTGGAATCTGCGATACTGGCATGCATCTCAAGCGTTATTTACGACCTGTCTTAGTACCTTTTGAGCTTGTCGTTCCTTGGGTGGTAACCGTTGCGCATGCATGTTGTTGTCCGTTCTTGGAAAAGGGTCCCGCTTGTTTTGGTAAGCAGGGACTTCAGGGAGTGGTTTGCGAGGTCGGTGCATGCAGGTACGCTATCTCAACGTGATAGAGACTAGCGTGGACTGTAGAAAATGTGGATGAGGTGGGTATGAATACACCATGATGCGCAGAATTTAGGAGACGGGTTTGGGGCCGAAGATGGCTGGGTGCGGTCGTTTGGGGTGACTGGATCGTATCCTAGACTCTTGTGCTGGGTATCAAACGGTACGCAAGGCTGGTACCTGGCGATAGACCGGTTGTTGCTGTGGGTTCACCTCCTATGCGGCGGAGGTCCTTCCGGTCAACATCTACTCGGCTCGAGGCCATGCATTTTCAGCCTCTGCTCCACCGCCTTCTTCGTCTTCCTCCTCCTGAAAACCAGCACAAAAATTACCACGGTCAGTAATGCAGCACAGGCCTGCACAATACCAACATACCAACTCGCACTCTACACACTGCGTCAGCAAGCCCTTCCCTCAAATTTCTCTGACCCGTCGACTTACCTGCACATTACAATAGCTGCTAAAGTTAATGTCGCCCACGAACTCTTTTTGGATTGCCCTCGCACCAGAACTACACGTCCAGCCCCAAAGATCATCGCTCTTTCCATTTTTATCTTTCTCGGTGCGATACACAGTAGCGGCTACACACCACACAATGAAGTTCCCCAGCATATTGACCCAGCTAAAGGTACTCGTGACAACAGCGGCTACATTAGCCTGTTCGATACCACACTTGTACGAAAAGATCGTTGCGAAGTTGAGCAGTACGGAGACGGCCGTGACGCCAAAGTACATGTACGTTGGCCATGCCCGTGTATTCTTCGCCCAGGGCGTGCGTAAGATGTTCTCGCCACTGGGTAGTCGGACAACGCGGTGGATACTGCGTGTGCTGAGGAACTTGTGCAGTGTAAGGGCCGTGAGGACGAGAACTGCGATAGAGATGAAGAGAGCGAGGGTGCGCGATATGACGCGTAATTTCCGGATACGTATTTTGAGGTCCTGAATATATGTTAGTACCACTGATGCTCGCTTACGGCACTTCTTTGTTGAGGGCGTACCCTGTCTTCGTTTGCCGCTTCTTTGAGCTCCTCGAAACCGCCATGAGGTAGCGCTTGACTGTACTGTGCGCTCTGATCGTCGGTAGCCAATTGAAGAGTGATCGCAGGTATCGGTCTGTTAGATGAGAACTTGGAAGAAGTCATGGTCGATGGTAGCAAGTGTTGTAGGTCTTGCTCCTGCGAGGGGCGTTGAGGCATGGTATGTATGCGCAGTCATTGGATGTTCGTTGAACGCAACAAAGAATTTCGTGTGTCCCTTTTACAACATGTCGAAAGTCATGTAGATACTTGGGGTGGCTTTCAGGTTGGACATGGGGGTTTCCCAATTTGTACCGAGATCTTCGTGGTGATCTCCGTGTTGTTACATCAGCAGCCTCAGCTCCTCCAGCTCCAAACATTAGTCGATTGATAGTTCCGCCGATCGCGCCGTAATGTATCAGCACAGCTGAACTGCAGTGTTGATGACGTGCCGCTTGTGGCTGCGGTTGACCGTAAGCGGTATCGTGGTCGTGGCTGAGCTGATCCTGATTCGCCGAGTTACCCACAGACGATGCTTAGTGATGATGTCGCTATTCTAGGAATTGGTTGTCGTCGGCATGTGTACGTTGCATTTAACTGTTCATTTGAGGATCTCATGCTCGAGGTGGGCTGTTCATCGGTAAGATGGCTTTACGCCCCTTCGGGCAGGTGCCCAACACAAGATCGGAAAGAGCATCAGCCCATCAGTCGCTGCGCTTCCTCGGATCTGCTTTTTTCTTATGTGAGAACTAGTGGGTCGCTGCACCTCGTAAACGGAGGTAATTGAACAGATGCGCTGCAGTCTACATTAGCATGGAAAACGAAGTTGGCAGAATCCTAAGATAATGTTGACTCTGACGTGATTTCTGGTGTCCAGTGTGGGAGGTAATTATTGGGATTCTCTTTTTCAAACTGGCTGCTGTTCCAGCCGCAGCCGATCTTAGATGGATTTGATTGTGTTGCATTCGGCGACCTGTTCATGAGCGCATGGTACAGCTATTCCCAGCGTCATGCTGAGATGATTGCAATACTGACTAGCACTGGTTCTCCCTCGGATAACCCCGTCAGAGTCGCAGCTATCGCTGGAGGACGGACTGCTGCGTGAGCCATTCCTCCAGTTTTTTCTGTGCGTCTTTGTCCACCAGACAAAACTTGACGGGACCCATCTCACTCATTCCCTCTTGCTCGACGGGTACACGGTCCAGGCTGGCAACCTCTTTCACTTTCTCTGCAGTGTTCAACAGCCCACCCAACCTGAAAAGAAGCATCATTTCCCCATCAGCCCCAGAGGCTGGTATGAAGGCGCTCTGACTCTTGAAGACTGTGAGGAGGGAAAGATTGTGCTCATAAGCCTCGCGATCGTAGCCTATAGCTTCTTTTTCGGTCCGGACAAGTTCCCAATGATCGTCGGTAATTCGCTCCCGGGTGACTGTAGAGAGGAATCAGTACATGAAAAATCCACATATGATAACCAGAACGAAGCGGTGTCACTAACCATCTCCGCGTTGATCACTGATGAGACGGACAGCTTCGATACGGGAATATCCAAAGAGTCGCATCCAGCGCTCGATAGTTTCCGGTGTAGGGTATTGGGAAGCAATCTGCGCGTCAGAGGCTGATGCTGCATGCGCCATGCGCTCCAACTCGTCCCAACCAGTGTCCATAGTCGTGTAGCTGAAGTAAATTCTTTAAAGGTTGACTTGCGTAGTGCGATGCGCAATGATGCCCGGCGCGTGAGCGAGGTGGTGCTGTGGGCACCAAAGTCGACTATTTATGGGTTTCAGGCTGCTTTCACATCGCGCCTGATGATCTTGGTGTGACGCGCAGCTTCAGTCTCAACTGGTAGAGTGGTCGTTCTTTCCATGGTTTGAGTGAGGGAGTCACGACTGGAGCGACTCACCAGCACGGAACTATTCCGGGCTCACTAGGCCGTGTTGGGACTTTGCGCCCAACGTATCAGACTGTAAGAAATTATGACTCAGCTGCCTGCGACACTGTTGTGGTCTTCTACTTCGTTAACAGAACATCTTTTCGTGGTATGTGTGCGCGACCGAGAACAGTGGAGAGTCTGCACCGCCAATTTGGCGCTCATCAAAGCGGAGGAGGCTACAGGGTACGAACAGATAAGGGGAGTCAACGACTGAACTGCTGGAACAAGGTCAAGCGGGCAAAGGCTGTATATCGAAGATTCCTGCGATGGCTGCCTAGGTGTTATCGGAAGCAAACATCTCCCCCATTGGGAGCAAGCGACCACGCGCGTCGGGAACGGCCTGTCTTCTTGGTGGCATCTCGCAAGTTTCACCAGCTTCGGACTCCTTGGCAGCCAGATGCGCGCAGTACTCGCACGTCTGCAGGCTGCGACCTCCCTCTTCTGCACAATCATACGCACTGCTGCTGCGAGTTGCTACGAGACAGGCGTCTAGACACACGGCTTATCGAGTAATCAAGAAGCGCTGCAAGTGGATCCATTCTATTGTAAAAGATGGCACTTTACTCCTAAGCGACCCTTACATGCGCCTGAGCTCTCTAGCCTCCGACGCAACGGTCGCACAACCATAATTACCGAGGCGTATTGCACGCGAGAAATGGACAGAAATGGACAGAATTCGTCCGAGTAAAAAATACGACTTCGCCAGAGCCAAGATGTCCGATGCAAAATGCGGGGAACGCGTGGCATTTCCATGGAGCAGACCCAGTAAACTCAAAGCAGAATACCCGTAGTACTCAAAAACGAGCTCGGAGGTCATAACTATCCGCTCCCGTGTGCAAACAGGGCGCGATGGGGCTCCGAGGAACTAACGCCCGTAAACATGTGTACGCCTCGTGGGTCTGGCTCCTCTTTATCCTTGCGGCAGTTTACGTGAATGGCTGCTGCAGCGGAAGCGCCACAGGGACCCTGGCGCGTTGGTAGTGCGATTGAGTTCTATAACTAGATACTTAAACAGGGTCAATTCTTCTCGAGAGGTTGCTTCTCTCCAACAGACGAAAGCTGCCACGGCTGCGTGTTCACCTCACATAGTTCTGTTACCAACATGCACAACTCCATCCTCTTAGCCGCTTGGGCTGGCGTTTCTTTTGTCCTCTACAAGATCATCTCCTCGATCATTATTTCGCGCCACCATGCTGCTAGAGCACGTCAATTGGGCTGTTTGCCCGCCCCTGAGACGAAGCAATCTCCATTCGATCCCCTTGGACTCCAGAATGTTGCCAAAATAATGAAGGCGGACAAACAATCCCGTATACCGCAGTATTTGAAAGATCGCGTCGATGATGCGTGCGCGAGGGAAGGCAAGATCATCAACACATTCCATCAAAAAATCATGGGCGCAGAGGGATACTTCACAGTGGAACCAAGAAACATCCAGGCTATACTGGCCACGCAATTCAAGGACTACGGATTAGGAGAAAGGCGAAACGGGAACTTTGCTCCACTACTCGGCCATGGCATTGTAAGTAGTATTGTCAGGAATGCGACAAGAACGTTGGACGCTGACATGTCGCAGTTTTCCAGCGACGGCGAGCAATGGGCGCATGCGAGGTCACTACTTCGGCCACAGTTCGCTCGCGACCAAGTCAGCGACTTGGACCTTGAGGAAGAACATATGAAGAACATGATGCGCGTACTGCCTACCAACTCAGACGGCTGGACAGATGTCACAGACCTAAAGCCGCTCTTCTTCCGCCTGACGCTCGACAGCGCCACAGAGTTCCTCTTTGGCGAGAGCGTTGACTCTCAGCTCGCATCACTACCCGACTACAAGTCTAGTAAGCCCCCAATGGCTGTTAACGAGCAAGACTTTGCCACGTCCTTCGACCAGGCGCAGAACACCATTGCCCAAGCTAGCCGCCTTGGAGAGGCCTACTGGCTCGTATACGACAAGACGTTCAAAGACCACTGCAAACGCTGCCACGAGTTCATTGACCACTACGTCCAACTCGCATTGTCAAAGGAGAAGGGTACTATCCAGGAGAAGTCGCATGGCAAGCAAAAATACGTCTTCCTTGATGGACTTGCGGAATCTACCCGCAACCCCATCGAGCTTCGCGAACACCTGATATCAATTCTTCTAGCCGGTCGCGACACCACGGCATCGCTACTGTCGTACGTTTTCATGCTCCTTTCAGAGCACCCAGAAGTCTACAACGCCCTACGCAGCGTTGTGTTGGAGACTTTCGGCACCTATTCGAACCCCAAGAACATTACTTTCGAGTCGCTGAAGTCTTGCAACTATTTGCAGTGGGTTTTGAACGAGACTCTGCGTCTTTACCCTGTCGTCCCTGTTGATGGTCGCCGTGCCCTCAAGGATTCTACCCTTCCCGTGGGCGGTGGTCCAGACGGCACAGCACCTCTCTACGTCAAGAAGGGCATGCAAATAGACTACAGTGTATACATCATGCACCGTCGTGCTGATCTTTGGGGTCCCGACGCTGAAGAATTCCGACCTGAGCGCTGGAACGGAAGGAAGAGTGGGTGGGAGTATCTTCCTTTCAACGGCGGCCCAAGAATCTGCATCGGGCAGCAGTTTGCCCTGACAGAAGCTGGGTATGTAGTTGTAAGGTTGATGCAGAGGTTTGAGGCGATTGAGGGTGTTGGTAATACTTGGGAGCCGAAGGAGAAGGGTGGTATGGGTTATGTCAGGAATGGGCTCAGCTTGACGACATGTCCCGCGGATGGTGTTAAGCTGAGGTTGAAGGAAGCCAAGGAGTAAGCTGGTTGTAGATGAATTATTGGATCATGATCATAAGCTGTTATCTTCCATACCTCTATTGAATGATGCGACGAGATGGTACCAAGTATCTCGACATTACGGCGGTTGAACTTGTGTATTGCCCGATTGGCTGAACACTGTGCCCACCCTCGTCATTGTATCATCCGATGTCAAAAGCATCGCGTCCGTGATAGTAATTCTAAGTCGAAGCGTGCAGCTGCAAAGTGTGGCCAACCCCCCAAACTGTCCACGGGTGGCGCTGCGCTAGGACCGACGGGCGAGGCAAGGATCCGTCGGCGGGACATTTCCAAACTTTTGATGCACTCCAACATCTTCGAAACCAACACGCACCACATCGCCCAATATGCGGAGAGCGCGTGGACTTCGGGTGAGGAAAAGCAAAGCCAATTACTAACAGAAGTACCATGACTGACAATGGCAGGCTTCATCAACCCGCGACGTTTGCATCTTTTGCGCCACTCGTCAATTGGCTATCTCGAATACGCTCGCTACATCGTCGGACGCTACACAGCGACGACAACTCAACTCGTCGAGCAGAGCCCCGCAGTCGGCCGAGGCCATCCTATACAAAGATGCCAATGAGCGCAAGGAGCCAATGTCGCAGGCACAGCGCATGCGGCAGGCGCTGGCCGCCAGCGCCCCTCAGCCGCAGCAAGGAGGATTCATGTCGCCTGCAGATAGGATGAGAGCATCATTAGCAGCACAAGCGCCGCCGCCTCAATCCCAGGCGTCACGGCAATTCCCACCAGAGCGCCGCGCAATGAACAGAGGCGGTCCTTTCGATGGGCCAGGGCGGAACCAGAGCAGAGACCGATTTGCACCTGGTGTACGGAGGACGACCGGCAACGAGCGTGGCAATGACCATCGATCACCGCCCCAGAATCGCTATACCGTCAATATGGACTCAAGACCACAGGTCAACACCCCGGCATTTGGCTCCAGTCACCTCAGACGACGAAACGACCCACAGCCCGAACGCTCCCCGTTCGGATTAGACGACCGAAGATCACCGCAGGCTCCCAGGCCTGCACCGCAAAGAAAGATGCTGGATCAAGACGAGATATCAAAGCTGTTGGGTAACGCGGCCTCAAACTCCTCGAAGCCCTACACACCACTTGCAAGGGACATGAACGCGCAGAGGACATGTTTCCACTGTGGATCGAAGGAGCACGCGAGCAATATGTGCCCATCGAAGCCGGTGCTCCGCGAGCCTCAACGGCAGGAACAACCAGCACAGAAAACGGCCATGTATACACCGCCGCAACGTTACAAGGAATCAATATCGGATGCTGCAGAAGCCTGGGCGCAGAAGTCGAAGGGCAATATGGACATCGAACAGTCGGCAAGATGGCAGATAGAAGAGGATAGCAGGCGACGCAATGACGTGGACAGTGAGAGAAGGCGAAGTCGCTTTGCCTTTGACGAGCCGGACGAGTCCAAGAACCGATACGAAGAGCCCGCGCGAAGGCAGGGCGGAAACAAAGGCAGGAGCCGACGCATACAACGGGACGAGGAGGAGGATGAAGACCGGCCACACGTCAGCAAGCAAGAACGCAAGCGGTTACGGGCTGAGGCGAAGAAGGCAGCGCAGTCGGCAAAGGCCGGTCCTACACCGATCTCATTACCAGAGTACATCAGCGTGGCCAACCTTGCGGGTGCTCTTAGGTTGAGAGTAGAGGACTTTGTGCGAAAGTTGGAAGAGCTAGGGTTTGAGGATGTACAGAATGATCACATTTTGAACTCGGAGCATGCTGGCCTTATCGCGCAGGAGTACAACTTTGAACCGATCTTCCAGGCACAGGAAGACGATGGGGACCTCTATCCCGCAGCACCTCTTGAGCCTGAGGCCTACGCCGAGCTTCCTGCACGACCACCCGTTGTCACGATCATGGGTCATGTTGATCACGGCAAGACGACTATCCTCGACTATATGCGCTCGACTAGTGTGGCGGCTACCGAGTTTGGTGGCATCACACAGCACATTGGTGCGTTCAGTGTGCCACTCGCAAACGGAAAGAAGATCACGTTCCTTGACACCCCCGGTCATTCTGCATTCGAGACGATGCGCGCTCGTGGAGCCAACGTTACCGACATCGTTGTCTTGGTCGTTGCTGCGGATGATTCTGTCATGCCCCAGACCGTCGAGGCTATCAAGCACGCGCAAGCGGCGAATGTCCCCATGATTGTCGCCATCAACAAGATCGACAAGGCGCAAGCTGACCCAGATGCTGTCAAGCTTGATCTCGGCCGCCACGGTATCGAGATTGAGGACTTTGGAGGTGACATCCAGGCTGTCTGCGTTAGTGGAAAGACAGGACAGGGTATTCCCGACCTGGAGGAAGCCATTTCAACATTGTCGGAGATGTTGGATCACCGCGCTGATCCTGCTACCTCCGTCGAAGGATGGGTTCTTGAGGGTACCACCAAGAAATCTGGACGCGTCGCTACCGTCCTAGTCCGAAGCGGTACCCTTCGCCAAGGAACAACGCTTGTCGCAGGAACTACCTGGACACGCGTGCGTACTCTACGCAACGAGGCTGGTGCTGTCGTCAAGGAAGTCGGGCCTGGCATGGCTGTTGAGATCGACGGCTGGCGTGATCAACCCATCGCTGGCGACGAAGTGCTACAAGCACAAGATGAACAGCACGCGAGCTCGGTGACCGATCTTCGTAGCGAGAAGGTCGACAGAGAGCAGATGGCGCGCGACATGGAAGCCATCAACGAGTCTCGCCGCCTAGAGGCCGAGCGTCGTGCGGCCGAAGAAGCAGCTGCCAAGGCTCTCGAGAATGGCGAGGAAGCTGAAGTCGCTGAGGAGAAAGAGGCTGGTCCGGAGGTCGTCTCCTTCATTATCAAGGGAGACGTATCTGGCTCTGTTGAAGCAGTCATCGACTCTGTCTCCGCACTCGGAAACACAGAGGTGTCTACGCGCATCCTCCGCCACGGTGTTGGCGCACCCTCCGAATTCGACATCTCGCACGCCGCCGACGCAAAGGGACATATTGTCAACTTCAACACCACGATTCCTGGACATGTTGCCAAACTAGCAGAAGAGAAAGGCGTCAGGATTCTTGACAGCAACATCATCTACCGCGTAGTCGAAAACGTCAAGGACTTGCTATCCGAGAAGCTCGCACCAAAGGTCATCCAAAAGGTGACGGGTGAAGTGGAGATCGCAGCTGTCTTTGAGATTGGCCTCGGTGGTAGGAAGAAGATGAAGGTCGCAGGAAGTAAAGTCAGGAACGGTGTTGTTGATAGGGGTTCCAAGGCTAGGGTACTCCGTAGCGACAAGATTGTCCATGATGGTAGGTCATTCCTCACTCGGGTTGCAGTTGAAACATATGCTAACACAAATTATTAGGCGTGATCGAGTCGCTCAAGAACCAGAAGAAAGACGTCGAGCAGATGCGCAAGGATACCGAGTGCGGTATCTCGTTTGAAGGCTGGGAAGACTTCAAGGTGGGTGATCGTATTCAGTGTTATGAAGAGAAATTTGAGAAGAGGAACTTGTAAGATAGTGTATACTATGTACATAGAGTAACGTGGGGTGGTTTGGGTTGAGGGTTTGATAACTACCCTTCTTCGTGTATATATGTAGATGTATGGATATGTAACTATCAATTATCCCAATCACGCAAGACATGAGTATGGTGCAAGAATCGGTCTGCCACCACCCACGCTTGTGACATGGACATTATCACTGGAAACCGTATTCGAGGTACTCTAATGCACTCGTTATTATTCTACGCCTTATTGTACTATGACGCCCTGACACTGTCTGTTGCAGATATGCGACCTTTTATACTCTGGCCTCTCAATGGTCTCCAACGTGTTTCCGTAGCTTGGCCCCCGTCCATAATACCGGCGCAAAGTGTGTCGACATGTTGAAGCTGAACAGCGACACAAACCACAGTATGGCCATAACGGCGACTGGGACGAGAAGGAGCTCGGTGTGGTGGAGGAAGGGCAGTTCCTTGTAGCCCAAGAAGGTAATGATGAAGTAGTAGTTCAACGCGGCGAGGTAGAGCGTGTTCGAAAGGAGCAGCGAGAACCTAGCAATGTTAGCGCATGTTCTGATTTCTTGAGTTCGAGACTTACCAATGGTGTGTGCCTATGAGTGGCATGCAGAGGAACTGCACAACGTAGAGGAACACCCAAACCGGCACAAAGGCTCGGATGGCTACATCCCAGCAGTATCCAAACTCGAGCTCTTCCTTGCCCGAGTCTTCTCCTAGGTTGTACAGTCCCCTCCTTCGTCCAGGTAGCAGTGTGTTGTCCGGGCCTAATAACCGACCAACTAGGAAGAAGAATAGTGTCGCTATCAACAGTGAAAGCAGCAAGAAGTGCCCGAATATAAAGACCATAGTTATGTGGAGGGTCTGTGTAAAGCCATCGGCGTATGCGAAGCCCCATGCAAGTGATGTGAGGGTCAGGAAGAAGGAAAGTAGGTATGTGAACGACGGGTCGGGGCGGTGGTATGTCTTGGTGGTTTGTTTCT
>Ga0265780_10008365_pt1 | contig 12584 bp, 9 predicted proteins | sample P1T30metagenome_FD_192432 | JGI IMG/M metagenome (GOLD analysis project Ga0265780, IMG submission 192432) | Plant litter microbial communities from East Loma Ridge, Irvine, California - P1 T30 | ecosystem: Environmental > Terrestrial > Plant litter > Unclassified | place: USA: California...
CCGCGCGCAGACGCCCCGCCGCGGCGAGGACCCGGAAGTCGGCCGAGTAGTCGCGGCGCAGGTCGGCCAGGCGTCGGGTCACGTACTCGCGCCCGGGGTTGCCCTCGGTCACCGCCTCGCCCGACAGCACCGTGTAGAGCCCGATCAACCCGGGCACGCCCTCGTTGTAGCGGGCCTGGCGCTCGACGTCGCCCGCGAGCTGCACTCCCGTGCCGCGCTCGAGCTCGCCGCTCGACATCTGGTCGCGTCGGCGGAGCACGGCGAGCAGCAGGTCGCTCTTCGACGGGAAGTAGTGCAGCAGGCTCGTCTGGCTCATGCCGACGACGTCCGCCACGCGCTGCAGCGACCCGCCCTGGTAGCCGTGCGCCGCGAAGACCTCGAACGCGGCCTCGACGATGGCGGCACGGCGCTCGGCGGACTTCGCGTACGGGCCACGACGGCCACGGGCCGCGACGGGAGCACCTTCGGTCATGACCGGGAGCCTACGACGACCCGCGCCTCCTCGGGTTCAATTTCGAGCACCCACTCGAAAAGTCGTGTTACGGTCGTGCCGAACCCGTCCACAACGAAGTGAGTCCTGATGAGTCCTCTCAGTCGTCGGCAGCTGCTGGGCCTCGGCCTCGGCGCGTCGGCCGCCGCGGTCCTCGCCGGGTGTGCCACCCCGGGCACGACCTCGGTCAACACGCTGCCCACCGTCCCGCCGGCCTCCGGCAAGGTCCGGCTCGAGTACTGGGCCTGGCTCAAGGGCATCGACCGGGTCACCGAGCTCTACAACCGCACCCAGGACCGCGTCCACGTCGAGGCCGTGTTCATCCCCGGCGGCAACGCGGGCGGCTACCAGAAGCTGTACTCGGCGCTCGCCGCCGGCGCCGGGCCCGACATCGCCCAGGTCGAGCTGCGCTCGCTGCCCGAGTTCCTGCTCGCGAACGGCGTCGTCGACCTCAGCCGGTACGGCGTCGACCAGTACGAGGAGCTCTACGACCCCACGCTGTGGAACCAGGTCAGCTACACCGGCGGCGTCTACGCGATCCCGCAGGACAGCGGCCCGATGGGCATGTTCTACCAGCCCGCCGTCCTCGACCAGGTCGGCGCGGCGGTGCCCGCGACCTGGGAGGAGTGGGCCGAGGTCGGCGCCGAGCTCAAGGGCGCCGGGGTGCTGATGGACTCGTTCCCGCTCGCCGACGCGTCGCCGTTCGCCGCCTACGCGACCCAGGCCGGCGCCTCCTGGTTCACGGCGGAGGACGACGGCTGGGTGATCGACATGACCGACGACGCCACCCTCGGGGTCGCGGCGTTCTTCGACCGGGCCATCGACGACGGCATCGTGACCACCGCCTACGGCGCCTACACGCCGGCCTGGTTCTCGGCCGCGGCCGACGGCCGGATCGCCTCCGTCGCGACCGGCTCGTGGGGCGACGCGCTCATCGAGGGCGTCAGCGGCGCCGCCGGCCGGTGGCGGGTCGCGCCCCTGCCGACCTGGGGCACCGGCTACGCGTCGAGCTTCCTCGGCGGGTCGACCGCCGCCGTCCTCGCGAACAGCGAGCACCCGGCGGAGGCGCTCGACTTCGCCGTGTGGATGACCACGACCGAGGAGGGCGTCAACGCGCTCATCGAGTTCTGCGGCATCGGCTGGTCGCCCGCCCGCGACGTCGTCGGCACGCTCCGCGAGCAGCCGAGCGCGTTCTTCAGCGGCCAGAACTACGCCCAGGAGGTCTTCGTGCCCGCCGTCCAGGAGTCGAGCCAGAACCAGGACTGGAGCTGGTGGCCGGTCACCCAGCAGTCGTTCAACATCCTGAGCGACGGGTTCCGCGGCAAGGCGTCGGGCGGCACGCTCGTCGACGCCGTCGTCCAGGCCGAGAAGGACATCGTCGCCGTCATGCGCAACAAGGGCCTGTCGATCCGCAAGGCCGGCGCATGAGCGCGTCGTCCGGCGCGACCAGGCGCGCACCGTGGGTGCTGCTGGCCCCGTTCCTGGCGCTGTTCCTGCTGACGTTCCTCGTGCCCATCGGCATGGCGCTCGTCTCGAGCTTCACGAAGGTGACCCGGGGCGGGCTGTTCGGCGAGGCCGGGGTCGTCACCGAGTTCGCCGGCCTGGACAACTACGCCCAGGTCGTCGGCGACCCGAACTTCGTCGCCTCGATCGGCCGCATGTTCCTCTTCGGCATCGTGCAGGTGCCGGTCATGTTGATCCTCTGCACCGTCCTCGCGCTGCTGCTCGAGTCGGCGTCGGCGAAGTGGCCGGGCGCGTTCCGCGCCGCGTACTTCCTGCCGTACGGGGTGCCCGGCGTCATCGCGACCATCCTCTGGTCGTTCCTCTACGTGCCGGGCCTCAGCCCGCTGATCGACGTCGCCGAGGTCGTCGGCGCCTCGCCCGACTTCCTCTGGGCGGACACGGTGCTCTGGTCGATCGCGAACATCGTGACGTGGAGCTACACCGGCTACAACATGCTGATCGTCATCGCCCAGCTGAAGTCGATCCCGGTCGAGCTCTACGAGGCCGCCAAGGTCGACGGGGCGTCGCCGCTGCGGGTCGCGACGAGCATCCAGCTGCCGCTGATCCGTCCCGCCCTGCTGCTCACCGCCGTGTTCTCGATCATCGGCACCCTGCAGCTCTTCGCCGAGGCGCAGGTGCTGCAGCGCGTGGCCCCCGCCATCGACAGCCAGTACACGCCGAACCTCAGCGCCTACACGACGGCCTTCGCCTACAACGACTACAACGTCGCCGCGGCGCAGTCCGTGCTGATCGCCCTCGTCGCGTTCACGCTGTCGATCGTGTTCCTCACCGTCACGAACAGGAAGTCCGCATGAGCCCCTCGAGAACGACTGCGGAGCACGCCACCACGACCGAGTCCATCGTCACGGCCGGGTCGAGCAGGAGGCGCGGCGAGGGCCGGGCCGCGGCCCGCCGCTCGCAGACCACCGGGCCGGACCGGTCCGCCGGCCGCAGCCGCGCCTCCACCATCGTCGTCACGGGGCTGCTCGTCGTCGTCGCGCTGTACTTCCTGGTCCCGGTCTACTGGGTCGTGGTGGCCGCGACGAAGACGACGGGCGACCTGTTCGGCACGTTCGGGTTCTGGTTCGCGCCCACCTTCGCGCTCTGGGACAACCTCGGCCAGGTGCTCACCTACGGCGACGGCGTCTTCGTGCGCTGGCTCGGCAACTCGGTGCTCTACGCCGGGGTCGGCGCCCTGCTCGCGACGTACTTCGCCGCGGCCGGCGGCTACGCGCTCGCGAAGTACGAGTTCCGGGGGCGCAACGCCGTCTTCGGCGCGATCCTCGGCGGGGTGCTGGTGCCCGGCACGGCGACGGCGCTGCCCCTGTTCTTGCTCTTCAGCCAGATGGGCCTCGCGAACACCTACTGGAGCGTGCTGCTGCCGTCGCTGGTGTCGCCGTTCGGGCTGTTCCTCTGCCGCATCTACGCCCAGGCCACCGTCGACACGTCGCTGATGGAGGCCGCCCGCCTCGACGGCGCCGGCGAGCTGCGGATCTTCCACACCCTGGGGCTGCGCATCCTCACGCCCGCCCTCGTGACGGTGTTCCTGTTCCAGCTCGTCGGCATCTGGAACAACTACTTCCTGCCCCTGGTCATGCTGAGCGACGTGGACAAGTTCCCCGTCACGCTCGGCCTCAACAACTGGCTGAGCCAGACCGACCGACTGCCCGAGTTCTACCAGCTGACGACCGGCGGCGTGCTGCTGTCGATCATCCCGCTGGTCATCGCCATGGTCGTCCTCCAGCGCTTCTGGCGCGGCGGCCTCACGGAAGGATCCGTCAAGTGACGACCACCGCTCCCTCGACCACCGCCTCCTCGGCTCCGGCCCCGGCCGCCTACCTCACCGACACCGGGCCGGGCAGCGGGCGCCGCAGCCCCGCCCGCTCGTGGCTGCACACCGACGCGCCGACGCTGTCGCTCGACGGCGAGTGGGCGTTCCGCCTGCTGGCCGGCGCGCCCGGCACGCCCGGCGGGCGCGGGGTGCTGCCCGAGGGCGAGGCCGTCGACGGGGTGGCCGACCCCGACCTCGACGACTCGACGTGGGGCACGATCGCCGTCCCGTCGCACTGGGTGCTCACCGGCGACGGCGAGCGGGGCACGCCGATCTACACGAACGTGCAGTTCCCGTTCCCGACCGAGCCGCCGTTCGTGCCCGACGCGAACCCGACCGGCGACCACCGCCGCCGATTCGACCTGCCCGCGGACTTCGAGGGCGCCGAGCGGGTGCTGCTGCGCCTCGACGGCGTCGAGTCCCGGTACGCGGTCTGGATCAACGGCGAGCACGTCGGCGTCGGCGTCGGCAGCCGCCTCGCGCAGGAGTTCGACGTCACCGAGGTCGTGCGCCCCGGCGAGAACGTCATCGCCGTGCGGGTGCACCAGTGGTCGGCCTCGAGCTACCTCGAGGACCAGGACCAGTGGTGGCTGCCCGGCATCTTCCGCAGCGTCACGCTGCAGGCCCGCCCGGTCGGCGGCCTCGACGACGTCTGGCTGCGCACCCCCTGGCACGGCACCGCCGGCGAGGACGGGGGAGGCGCGACGATCGTCCCCGAGGTCACCGCCGGTCCCGCGGCGTTCCCCGTCACCCTCGCGGTGCCCGAGCTCGGCGTCGACGTCACCTGGGCCACGCCCGACGACGTCGCCCCCGTCGAGCTGCCCGGCGGCGTCGAGCCCTGGTCGGCCGAGCTGCCCCGCCTCTACGACGCCACCGTCTCGAGCGCGCTCGGGGCAGAGGTCGTCAGCCTGCGCCTCGGGTTCCGCACGGTCCGCATCGACGGCGACCTGTTCACGGTGAACGGCCGACGCGTCGTGTTCCACGGCGTCAACCGGCACGAGACCCACCCCGACCGCGGCCGCGTCTTCGACGAGGAGTGGTCGCGCGGCGACCTGCTGCAGATGAAGCGGTCGAACGTGAACGCGATCCGCACCTCGCACTACCCGCCGCACCCGCGCCTCCTCGACCTCGCGGACGAGCTCGGCTTCTGGGTCGTGCTCGAGTGCGACCTCGAGACCCACGGCTTCGAGCGCGACGCCTGGACCGAGAACCCGAGCGACGACGCCGCGTGGCACGACGCCTACGTCGACCGCATGGTGCGCACCGTCGAGCGGGACAAGAACCACCCCTCGATCGTGCTCTGGTCGCTCGGCAACGAGGCGGGCACCGGACGCAACCTCGCGGCGATGGCCGCCTGGACGCACGCCCGGGACGCCGGGCGCCCCGTGCACTACGAGGGCGACTACACGGGCGCCTACACCGACGTGTACTCGCGCATGTACTCGGACGTCGCCGAGACGCGGGCGATCGGCGGCGGCGACGCGTCGGTCCCGCTGCTCGGCTGCACGCCGGCCGAGGCGGCGCGCCAGCGGTCGAAGCCGTTCCTGCTCTGCGAGTACGTGCACGCCATGGGCAACGGACCGGGCGCGATCGACGAGTACGAGGCGCTCGTCGACGAGTTCCCGCGCCTGCACGGCGGCTTCGTCTGGGAGTGGCGCGACCACGGCCTGCGCCGCCGCACGGCCGACGGCACCGAGTTCTTCGCCTACGGCGGCGACTTCGGCGAGGTCGTGCACGACGGCAACTTCGTCATGGACGGCATGGTGCTGAGCGACGGCACCCCCTCGCCCGGCCTGCACGAGTGGGCCCAGGTCGTGGCGCCCGTGCGCGTGGCGGTGACCGCGGGCGAGGCCGACGACGAGGCGCTCGTGACGGTGGCGAACCTGCGGCACTCGGCCGACGCCTCCGACGTCGTGGTCCGGCTCGTCGTCGAGCACGACGGCGAGGAGGCGCTGGTCGCCGACCTCCCCGTCCAGGGCCCGGACGGCGACGCCCTCGCCGCGGGGGAGTCGGTCGTCCTGGCCGTCCCCGGCCTCCCGGTCGCGAGCGCGGGCGAGACCTGGGCGACGGTGCGGGTCGTGACCGCCTCCGACGCCGAGTGGGCGCCCGCCGGGCACGTCGTCGCGACGGCCCAGGTCGACCTCACCCCGGCCGCCGCAGTGCGCCGCGTGCCCGTGACCCTGCGACCGGGCGCGCCCGTCGCGGCCGCCGAGCGGTTCGCGGGCGCGGCCTCGGGGCGCCTCGACCTGGGACCGGCGTCGTTCGTCGACGGCCGTCTCGTCTCGCTGGCCGGCCGGCCCGTCGACGGGCCCCGGCTCGAGCTCTGGCGCGCGCCGACCGACAACGACCAGGGCGTCGGCTGGGTGCCGCGCGACCGCGACGTCGACGTGATGCGCGACCGGCACCGGGCCGACCAGTACCTCGTCGGCGTGCTGCCGAGCGCCGAGACCACCTGGCTGCGGCTCGGGCTCGACCGGATGACGCCCCGCGTCGAGCAGGTCACGGCGACGGCGGGGCAGGTGCACGTGCGCACCCGGTGGGCGGCGGCGGACGCCCGCCAGGCCGTCACGGTCGACGAGCGCTGGTCGCTCGAGGCCGGGGAGCTCTGGCTCGCCCTCGACCTCGTGCCCACGGCCGGCTGGGACACCTCCTGGCCCCGCGTCGGCGTGCGGCTCGACCTGCCGGCCGACGTCGCCTCGGCCTCGTGGTTCGGCACCGGCCCGCACGAGTCGTACCCGGACAGCCGGCACGCCGCGGTGGTCGGCCGCTGGTCGGCCGACGTCGACGACCTCGTCGTCGACTACGCCCGCCCGCAGGAGAGCGGCCACCGCAGCGACCTGCGCAGCCTCGACCTGACGGGGGCCGACGGCCGCGACTGGCTGCGCGTCGACGCCGTCGGCGACGAGCTCGGCCGCCTGCCCGGCTTCACCCTGCGCCGGCACACCGCGCAGCAGGTCGACGCCGCGCAGCACCCGCACGAGCTGCCCGAGCCGGAGCACACCTACCTGTGGCTCGACGCGGCGCAGAACGGGCTGGGCTCGCGGGCGTGCGGGCCCGACGTGTCGGCCCCGCACGTGCTGCGGCCGTCGGCCCGGTCGATGCGGCTGCGGTTCAGCGCGCTCGGGTAGGGCGGGCCGGCTAGCGGGCCCGGCAGGCCCGACGGGCCCGTCGAGTGATCGGTTCCGGTCCCTCCCGCCCCACGGAGGGACCCGGACCGACCACTCGACCCGGCGGCGAGCCCGGAGTCCCGGGGCCGGACTCAGGAACCCTGGTCCTGGATGACGAGAGGCGGGGCGGGGAGGAGGAGACTGGTCGGATGTCGAAGCGCAGAACCGTCCGTCCCGTGTCCGTCCCGCGGACCGTCGCCCGCCTCCTGCTCGGGGCCGTCCTCGTGTTCGCGGGCGCCAGCCACCTGAGCTTCGCCCGGGACGACTTCCAGGCGCAGGTGCCGGAGTGGCTGCCCCTCGACGACGACGCGGTCGTGCTCGCCTCGGGCGTCGTCGAGATCGCGCTCGGCGGCTCGCTCGTCGCCCTCGGCCGGTGGCGCGTCGCCGTCGGCCTCGTCGTGGCGGCGTTCTTCGTCGCGATCTTCCCCGGCAACATCTCGCAGCTCGTGACGCGCACGAGCGCCTTCGGGCTCGACACGGACGCCAAGCGCTGGCTCCGCCTGCCGTTCCAGCCGCTGCTCGTGTTCGTCGCGCTCTGGTCGACGGGCGCATGGCGCGACCGCCGCGTCGTGCTCGACCGCCTGCGTCGCCGCTGAGCCGGGGCGCGGGCGGGTCCGTCGTCGGCGGGCGCCCGCGACGGCCCGCCGACGACGGACCCGCCCGCCCGTCAGGGGCCGCCTAGGAGGCGCGCCTCGCCTTCACGACCACGTCGCGGACCGTCGTGGTGCCGCCCGCCGTCGCGGGGACCTGCCGCGCGCGTGACTCGGCCACCTCGACGGCCCAGCCGTCGCCCGGCACGGCCGCGAGCACGTCGTCGACGGTGAACATCAGCTCCTCCTTGCCGTGGCGACCGGCCCCGGCCTCGAGGTCGCCGAGGTCGTGGCCGACGACGAGCAGGGTGCCGCCCGGCGCGACCGCCGCGACGAGCGCCCGGAACAGCTCCGACCGCACCGGCTCGGCGAGGTGCATGAACTGCGACGACACGAGGTCGACCGACTCCGGGGCCGGGGCCCAGTCGGCGAGGTCGTGCTGCTCCCAGGTGATCCGGGCCGCCGCCTCCTCGTCCACCTCGGCCGCACGGGCGGCCGCCTTGTCGAGCGCGGCCTGCGCCAGGTCGACGCCGAGCACGTGCCAGCCGCGGGCGGCCAGCCAGATCGCGTCGCCGCCCTCGCCGCTGCCGACGTCGAGCACGCGGCCCGGCTCGAGCGGCGACGCCTCGGCGACGAGCACGGGGTTGGGGTCGCCGCTCCACTGCAGGCCGGGGGCCGAGTAGCGCTCCTCCCACCAGGCGCGGCCGTAGTGGTCGGCGGCGGCGGGGTCGCCCGGCGGGCGGGCGGGGTCGGCCCCGGCGGGCCGCCCGTCGCCGTGCCGATGCTCGTGCCCGTGCGCCTGGTGGTCCGTCGTGTCGGTCATCGTCGTGCTCCCTCGAGTCCGTGCCGGCGGTCGCCGAGCACCCTGGTCGTGTTCTCCGCCTCGGCGCGCACGCCGAACGGCCGGCGTCGCCGGGCGACCGCGTCGTCCGTGTCCGCCGTGATGAGGTCGGAGTTGACGGCGATCGCCACCCGCACCCCCGACGCGGCCGCCGTGACCACCTGCATGGCCGCGTCGGCGACGTTGCCGGCGAGGTGCAGCCCGGGCACGGCCGTCGCCCCGGTCAGCGGGTCGGACGGGATCACGGTGCCGAGGCCCATCGGGTGCGGCTCGTGCTCCAGGCCGAGCGGGCCGAGCAGGTCGCCGTTCGGGTGCACCTCGGCCGCGACGGCCAGCGCGCCGACCGCCACGACCGGCGCCCCGTCGACGACGACGCCCGTCAGCACGTCGTCCTCGACCCGCAGCGACCGCACGCGCCCGACCACGACCTGCACGTCGCGGGCGGCGAGCCGCTCCCACTCGTCGTCGGTCGGGTCGGGGGCCTCGTGCACGAACAGCGTCACCGACGGGCTCCACTGACGGAACATCAGCGCCTGGTGCACGGCGAACGGGGTCGTGCCGAGCACGCCGACCACCCGGTCGCGGATCTCCCAGCCGTGGCAGTACGGGCAGTGCACGACGTCGCGGCCCCAGCGCTCGGCGAGCCCGTCGACGTCGGGCAGCAGGTCGGTGAGGCCCGTCGTCACGACGACGCGCCGGGCCCGGACCGCGTGGTCGGCACCGCCCCGGGTCGTGAGCGAGACCGTGAACGAGGAGGCGCCTCCTGCTCCCGCCCCCGGGGCCCGCGCCTCGGCGGGCGAGCCCGTGCTGCCGCGGTCGCCGCCCGTGCGCTCCAGCCGCGTCACGGTCCCGTCGACGACCTCGCCCCCGACGTGCTCGACCTCGGCGCGGCCGAGGCGGGTCAGCTCGCGCGGCGCGACGCCGTCGCGGGTGAGGTAGCCGTGCACGCCCTCGGCCGGGGCGTTGCGGGGCTCGCCGGCGTCGACGACGAGCACGCGGCGGCGGGCTCGGGCGAGGGTGAGGCCGGCGCTCAGGCCGGCGGCGCCTCCGCCGACGACGACCACGTCGTAGTGGTCGTCGGCGGGGGAGCCGAGAGGGGACTGCGGGACGTTCGTCATGGTGGTGACCTCCTGCCTCGATGGTCGACCCGCACCTCCTCGACCTGCAAGCTCCGTTGCCGATGTGGCAAGATCGGCGGCATGGTCCCCGAGCACCCGCGCCTCCCCGACAGCGCGTCCAGCCCCGCCCCCGACCCCACGACGGACGACGTGCTGGCGGCCGTCGGCCCGCGGCTGCGCGCCCTGCGGGCGACGAGCGGCCGCACCCTCGCTCAGCTCGCCGAGGCGACGGGCATCTCGGTGAGCACCCTCTCGCGGCTCGAGTCGGGGCAGCGCCGCCCCGCCCTCGAGCTGCTGCTGCCGCTCGCCCGGGTGCACGGCGTGCCCCTCGACGAGCTCGTCGGCGCCCCCGAGACGGGCGACCCGCGCATCCACCTGCGACCCGTGACGATGCACGGCCAGACGATCCTGCCGCTGTCGCGCGGAGGCGGCGGGCTGCAGGCGTTCAAGCACGTCATCGAGGCGGACGTGCCCCAGGGCGAGCCCGACCCCCGGGTGCACGAGGGGTACGAGTGGCTCTACGTGCTGCGCGGACGGCTGCGGCTCGTGCTCGGCGAGCACGACCTCGTGCTGCCCGCGGGCGAGGCCGCCGAGTTCGACACGCGCACGCCGCACTGGTTCGGGCGCGTGGGCCCGGGGGCCGTCGAGTTCCTCAGCCTGTTCGGCCGCCAGGGCGAGCGGATGCACGTGCGGGCGGCCCCGCCCGGGCGCCTCGGGGCCTGAGGGCTGCGCCGCCCGGCCTACTTGGCCTGCCCGGGCGCTGTCGTCCGTCGAGGGCGGGTCTTCTGGTTCGAGGGCGGGTCGCGACGGACCCGCCCTCGGCCCGGAAGACCCGCCCTCGGGCTCGGGCTCTGGCTCGGGCACGGACGAGCACGCGAGGAGGCGGCAGGCGCGACCCGAGGAGGCGGCGGGCGCGACCTGAGGAGGAGCGAGGTTCATCCCCGAGGCGGGTCGCGGTCATCCCTGGGCAGGCAGCGGCGGGCCCGGGCGCCTTCGTACGCTCGGGGTCCGGACGTCCGACGTCCCCGAGCGGGCCCCGCCCGCGCGATCCAGGAGACCCTCCATGACCTCACGCCCCACCGCGCCTCGCGCGCCCGTCGCGGCGCCCCCGCGTCCCGCGTCCCGGCGACGCCTGCGCACGACCCGCCGCCTCGCCGCCGTCACGGCCACGGCCGCCGTCGCCCTCACCGCCCTCGCGGGCTGCTCCCTCGAGTCGCCGGAGCCCCTCGTCGTCGGCTTCACGGCCACCTCGGCCGAGCCTCGCCCGTCCCTCGGCGCCGGCGCGGCCGACGCCGTCTCGGCGCACGCCCTCGCCGCCCACCAGCCCGCCGAGGGCAGCGTCGACGTCGTGGTGCAGGGCACCCCGTCGTCGACGGCCCACGACCTCACCCCGATGCTCACGGCCGACCGGGTGCAGCAGGTGCCGGACAAGCGGGAGGCGGCGGTCGCCGACGCCCTCGACGGCCTCGACGCCGACGTGGCCGGGCTCACCGCGGGCGGCGAGGGGCTCGACCTGCTGTCGGTGCTCGCCTCCGCGGCGGCGCTGCACGACGGCGGCTCGGTCGTCGTCGTGTCGAGCGGGGTGCAGACCGCCGACCCGCTCGACCTGCGTCAGCTCGGCTGGTCGTTCGACCCGGCCGCGGTCGCCTCGACGCTCGCCGACCAGGGCGCGCTGCCCGACCTCTCCGGCCACGACGTCACCTTCGTCGGGCTCGGCCGCACCGCCGGCACGCAGCCCGCGCCGTCGATCTCGTCGACGACACGGCTGACCGAGCTCTGGCTCGCGATCTGCGACGCGGCCGGCGCGACCAGTTGCACCGACGGAGGAGCGGGCGCGTCCGCGGAGGCGCCCGCCGCCTCCTCGGCCGTCCCGGTCGTGCCCGTGACGAGCGACGCCACGCCGTGCACGGCCCCGCTCGTGCTGTCGGCCGCCGTGCTCTTCGGCGGCGACTCGGCCGCCCTCGGGTCGTCGGCGGACGCCGCGCTGCAGGGCGTCGCCGACGAGCTCGGCCGCTGCCCCGCCGGTGTCGCGGCCGACGTCACCGGCCACGCGGCCGACACCCGGGCCGGCGTCGTCGACGGCGAGCAGCTCAGCCTCGAGCGGGCCCAGGCCGTGCACGACGCCCTCGTCGCCCTCGGCGTCCCGGCCGGCGCCCTCGGCGAGGTCGCCGGCCGCGGCGACGCCGACCCCGTCGTCGACGACCTGCCCGGCGGCGTCTTCGACGAGCAGCTCGCGGCGCAGAACCGCCGCGTCGAGATCACCTTCCGCAGTGAGGACACCGCGTCATGACCGACACCCGCCCCGAGCTCCGACCCGACTTCCGCCCCGAGGCCCGTTCCGCCGCCACCGCTGCCGACGCGCAGGACACGGAGCGCCTGCCGGGCTGGCCGGGGGGCCCGTCCCCCACCGCTGCCGACGCGCAGGACACCGAGCGCCTGCCGGGCTGGCCGGGAGGCCCGTCCCGCACCGCCGCCGACGCGCAGGACACCGAGCGCCTGCCGGGCTGGCCCGACGCCCGCGCGACCGATCGGCTCGACGCCCTCGACCACCCCGGCCGCCTCGACGCCGGCCGGGCGCTCGACCCGACGCTGCCGCAGGTGTTCCCGAGGTCGCTCGTCGCCCCGGAGCCGAGTGCGCCCGCCGTGCCCGTGCAGCCGGGCGCGCCCGGGGCGCCCTCGCCAGCCGCGCCCGTGGCCGACCAGGGGACCGCCGCCCCTGCCGAGCGTGCGCCTGCGCCTGCGCCTGCCCCGGCACCGCTGCCCGCGCCCCGCCCGGCCGGCACGGCCCCGCGGGCGCGTGCCGTCGAGTCGCTGCCGGCCGGCGACCTCGCCCTCTCGCTCGTGGGCCTCGGCCCGGTCCCCGCACGGCACGTCGCCGTGGCCCCGCGGCTGCACGACGAGCGGCTGCGCGCCGACCTGCCCGCGGGGGTCGACGACCACACCCCGCTGGAGGCGGCCCTGCGCCTGCGCACCGAGGTCGCCGCCGAGAGGTGGCTGGCCCGCCGCACGCGGCAGGCGCTCGACCCCGCGGCGCGGCGCCTCAC
>Ga0265780_10008366_pt1 | contig 12584 bp, 13 predicted proteins | sample P1T30metagenome_FD_192432 | JGI IMG/M metagenome (GOLD analysis project Ga0265780, IMG submission 192432) | Plant litter microbial communities from East Loma Ridge, Irvine, California - P1 T30 | ecosystem: Environmental > Terrestrial > Plant litter > Unclassified | place: USA: California...
ACGCGGTAAATGTAAAAGTAGCTTAAGAAAACTCGAACACATAAATCGTAAAAAGTTCCAACACAAGTTGGGACTTTTTTTTTGCCTTAAATTTTTGTTATTGATTTCCAATGGATAAAAAAGATAAAGTGATGCTTATGCTAAATTTTTATCATTAATCCATCTGAGTTTGCGGCTACGCTCTGCCTGTACAATTTGTATATTTCTTATCAATAAAATTGTATTACTCAAAGGGTATTACTTGTGTTAATTGTATTATAAAAATGATGAATCTGATTATTTTACTGATAAAGGATTAAGAAATAATTATAACGATTTGAGTTATTGGCTTTAGAATGTTTCTAAATAAATGTTTTATCGGCCTTTTGTCATAATCGTTTATAAATTAAACTCATAATTAGATACTTTTGCAAGAAATTTAGATATAAATCCTAATCAAATGAGTGGTTTCGGAAATGCACTTTCTTCATCAATAGGGAGAAAATACGTTATGGGTGTTACAGGAATATTCCTGATACTCTTTTTAATTGTCCATGCTGGTATTAATTCGTTGATATTTCTTGACGATAATGGTTTAACCTTTAATGTTGGCGCCCATTTTATGGCTACCAATTGGATAATCAGAGCAGGTGAGTACATACTTTTTATAGGTTTGCTCGTACACATTTATCAGGCGGTAAACTTGACTATCCAAAACAGAAAAGCAAGGCCAGAAAATTACGCAGTTTACAATGGCAGTGCGAATAGCAAATGGTACAGTCGTTCTATGGGCTTGTTGGGTACATTACTACTGATTTTTTTGGTGATTCACCTTAAAGATTTTTGGGTTGTTTCTCGTTTTACGGGAATTCCAACTGTTGATGCAAATGGCCATGAAGATCTTTATGCTGTAATGAGAGAAAAATTCCAAGATCCTGTACGGGTTGTTGCTTACGTTATATTGATGATTTCACTGTGTTATCACTTATTACATGGTTTTGCTTCGGCATTTCAAACCATGGGTTGGAATCACTCAAAATATAATGGCATCATTAAGAGCACAAGCGTTTGGTATTCTATTATCATATCTGTTGTTTTCGCCTTAATGCCTATTGCAGTTTACACCCATTTAATTGATTAATTTTTAGCACAAAAGAGATATGTCAGATATTAATTCAAATATTCCAGAAGGCGAATTAACGAGCAAATGGACTAAATATAAGTCTTCTGTGCCTTTGGTTAACCCATCGAACAAAAGAACTATAGAGGTAATCATTGTAGGTTCAGGATTAGCAGGTGCTTCGGCTGCTGCAACGTTAGCCGAAATGGGTTACAAAGTAAAATGTTTTTGCTTTCAGGATTCGCCACGTAGAGCGCACTCAATTGCTGCTCAAGGTGGTATCAATGCCGCAAAAAATTATCAGAATGATGGTGATAGTACTTATCGCTTATTTTACGACACAATTAAAGGTGGCGATTACCGTGCACGCGAAGCCAATGTGCATCGCTTAGCTGAGGTAAGTGCTAATATTATAGATCAATGTGTGGCTCAAGGTGTTCCTTTGGCTCGCGAATATGGCGGTTTGTTAGATAACCGTTCATTTGGTGGTACACAAGTTCAGCGTACTTTTTACGCTGCGGGTCAAACTGGTCAGCAGTTATTATTAGGCGCATATTCTGCTTTAGAACGCCAGATTGGTATGGGTAAAGTAGAAATGTATACGCGTCATGAAATGCTGGAGGTTGTAAAGATCGAGGGCAAAGCTCGTGGTATCATCGCCCGTAACTTAATTACAGGAGAAATTGAGCGTCACTTCGGTCATGCGGTTGTGTTAGGAACAGGTGGTTACGGTAACGTATTCTATCTTTCTACAAATGCGATGGGAAGTAACGTTACAGCGGCATGGAAGGCGCACAAACAAGGTGCATATTTCGCAAATCCTTGCTACACGCAAATTCACCCAACTTGTATTCCGGTTTCCGGCGATCATCAATCGAAATTAACCTTGATGTCTGAGTCGTTACGCAACGATGGACGGATTTGGGTGCCTAAAAAGAAAGATGACAACCGCAAGGCTTCAGAAATTCCTGAAGACGAAAGAGATTACTATTTAGAGCGCCGTTATCCTGCTTTTGGTAATCTGGTACCTCGTGATGTAGCCTCTCGGGCGGCAAAAGAGCGTTGCGATGCTGGTTATGGTGTAGGAGCTTCAAAATTAGCTGTATATCTTGATTTTAAAGCAAATACCGAACGCTATGGTAGAATAGAGGCTTCAAAATCTGGTATTCATAATCCAGATAAAGATACTTGCATGCGCCTGGGTACTGCGGTAATTAAAGAGAAATACGGCAACTTGTTCGATATGTATGCGCAAATTACTGGTGAAAATCCTTACGAAACACCAATGCGTATTTATCCAGCTGTTCACTATACAATGGGTGGGCTTTGGGTTGATTATAACTTGATGACATCAGTACCTGGTTTATATTGCACAGGAGAAGCAAATTTCTCTGATCACGGTGCTAACCGTTTAGGTGCTTCTGCTTTAATGCAAGGTTTGGCTGATGGTTATTTCGTACTTCCTTACACCATTGGTGCTTATTTATCGAAAGAAATTTCTGTAAAAGCAATTCCGACTGATCATCCTGCATTTGCAGAAGCCGAAGAAAGAGCTGTAGGTATTTTAAATACATTAATTAATATCAAAGGAACCAAATCTGTAGATCACTTCCATAAGCGTTTAGGCCACATTATGTGGGAAAAATGTGGAATGGCTCGTAATGAGAAAGGTTTGAACGAAGCAATTGCAGAAATCAGAGCTTTACGTGCTGAATTCTGGAGCAATGTTCGTGTACCTGGAACGGCTACCGAGTTAAACACCGAGTTGGAAAAAGCAGGTCGCGTTGCAGATTTTATCGAATTAGGGGAATTAATGTGCATCGATGCATTAAATCGTAACGAAAGCTGTGGCGGTCACTTCCGTGAAGAATATCAAACTGAAGAAGGTGAAGCTTTACGCGATGATGAAAACTATGCATACGTTGCAGCTTGGGAATTTAAAGAAGGTGTAAACTTTGAACTTCATAAAGAAGAACTGAAGTTTGAAAATATTAAAGTAGCACAAAGAAGTTATAAATAGTAGCAAGACATAAGTATCAAGTATCAAGACTTGAAATAAATCTTGATACTTGATTCTCGTTACTTGATACTTAAATCTCAATATCATGAGTACAGGAAATATGAACTTAACGCTAAAAGTTTGGCGTCAAAAAAATAACAATACCAAAGGTGCTTTGGTAGATTATAAATTAGCTGGTATTTCTCCAGATATGTCTTTCTTGGAGATGTTCGATGTGTTAAACGAAGATCTGATTAATAAAGGTGAGGAGCCAGTGGTATTTGATCACGATTGTCGTGAAGGAATTTGCGGTATGTGCTCCATGTTCATTAATGGCCGTCCTCACGGTCCAAAAGATTTGGTAACTACTTGCCAGTTGCACATGCGTTCATTTAAAGATGGTGATACCATTGTTGTTGAGCCTTGGAGAGCAGCTGCGTTTCCGGTTGTGAAAGATTTAACTGTAGATCGCTCTGCATTTGATAGGGTAATTGCTGCAGGTGGATTTATCTCTGTTAACACAGGTAATGCACAAGATGCAAACGCCCTTCCTATTCCTAAAATGCAGGCTGATGCTGCTTTTGAAGCTGCTGCTTGTATTGGCTGTGGTGCTTGTGTAGCCACTTGTAAAAATGCTTCTGCAATGCTATTCGTTTCGGCTAAGATTTCTCAATTGGCATTGTTACCGCAAGGGCAGCCAGAACGTTATCGTCGTGTACAAAGTATGGTAGCGCAAATGGATGCAGAAGGATTTGGTAATTGTACAAATACAGGCGCCTGCGAAGCGGAATGTCCAAAAGGAATTTCATTAGAAAACATTGCCCGTATGAACCGCGATTTTGCTTCCGCTAAATTCATTTCAGAAGAAACTATTTAAAGATATACTGTGCATTCTAATTAACATTAGAATCTTAAGCCCCCACAATGTGGGGGCTTTTTTTTGCAGCACATTTTTTAAAAAGAAAGCCTACTTCTCAGCATTGACGAAATGGTGTTTTGATCAAATGAAAACACCTGAAATCCTTATCACAATGTTTCGAAATGTAATGGAGTTTTTACTCCTCAAAATAAAAGTTTGTGAAACTCACATTTTTACTATGTGAGCATATTAAAATTTTATTGATATAGAAATTTTATTCTGTAAAATTTGTATTTACTTTAAAAATTTTATAAATTTAGTGTTCCGAGACAGGAGAGAAAACATAAAACCCCGGCTAAATTTAGCTGGGGTTTTGTGGTTATAGGTATTAGCTTAATTAAGATTAAAGTTAATATTTACATTATACTTTACTCTTACTGGTTTTCCATCTTGTACGCCAGGATTCCATTTAGGCGAATTTTCTACTACTCTTAAGGCCTCATCATCTAAATCTTTTCTTACGCCTTTTTGGATCGTAACATCTGTTAATTTTCCAGTTTTCTCTACAACAAATGATAATAAAACTGGCCCACCTACATTATCTTTTCTTGCCTGTTTTGGATACCTGATGTTCCGGCCAAGATATTCATAAAACTTTTGCAAGCCACCCGGATAGGATGGTGGTCTTTCAATGGATACGAAGTCATAATTCTTAAGAGAATCTATTGGTATTACCAACTCCTGTGCTTCTAATTTGTCTTGAAATGCAAAAAATAAAAGCACCGCTACTAGGCCGAACTTCAAGCGTTGATTTTTCATTTCCAAATATACAATGCATTGTCAAATGGAAAAATAAAAATGCAAAACCTTCATCTCAGTATGAAGATTTTGCGAAGAGGAGAGCGCTAATTTGTAAATCTAGGTGAGTGAAAAGTTCACCGTCATATTGTATTTCACTTTCACAGGACGACCATCTGCACCAATAGCCGGATTCCATCTTGGTGCTGTTCTCATTACTCTTAGTGCTTCCGCATCAGTTTCCTTTGATAGCCCTCTGATGATTTCGATATCGCTTAACCTTCCATCTTTTTCTACATTAAAAGCTATAAACACCTTTCCCTGGGTCTTATTGTTTTTGGCTTCCTTAGGATATCTGATATTTTTTGCCAGATAGCTATAAAGTTTACTTACCCCGCCTGGAAATTCTGGTTGCATTCCTGATTTAATCATTGCTTTTTTATCGGTGCCACTTTGTGAGAGGTTGAAATTAACATTTATGTTGTATTTAACCCTTACAGGTTTCCCGTTTAGCACTCCAGGTTCCCAATTTGGGGAGTTTTTGATCACCCTAACAGCTTCCGCATTAATTTCTTTTGATAAACCCCTTGTAACCACTACATCATCTAGCTTGCCATTCTTTTCAACTGTAAAGCTTAAAAATACCTTTCCCTGTATTTTATTACTCTTAGCCGCTTCGGGGTACTTAATTTCATTTTTCATGTATTCATAAAATTTAGCAATTCCACCCGGGTAAACTGGCTGTTTTTCTACCGATACAAAATCGTAAATTTTTTGTGCTTTAACCGAATTGGTAAGCATGGCGATGCCCATTAGGGCTAAAATCATTAGCTTTCTCATTGTTTTAATATTTAAATTTGGAATTAGTTGTTTTTCGAAGGTTTTTTCTTAGCGCCTTTTGTAGTGATAATCACTACGCCACCCGCTGCTTTTTCTCCATATTCAGATTTTGTTGAAGCATCTTTAAATACACTAACGGATTCGATTGAATTCGGATTAAGTGTTTCAATGCTGGTAACAGTTTTGCCGTCTACAATGTACATTGGCTTCGCTTTAGGGTCGGTATCAATCTGCAATAAGTTTCTTTTTACCACACCAGAAGAAGGCTTAGGATGGATACTCAAACCTTGTACCTTCCCGAAAATTTTGACTCGATTAGAATCTAGTGGTTTATTGTAAGTGCCTATTAAGCCGCCTTTGGTTTTAATTTCAATTGCTCCGGCAATGCCATCAGGGCCATATTTAATAACAGCGGTACTGTCTTTCAAAATATTCATAGATTCGATGTTACTAGGATCGAATTGACTTAAAGAAGCTGCCCCCCTAATGTATTGTTTGTTGCCATCTATAACAATCAATGGCTCAGAACTTGAAGAAGTTAGGCTGCGGAGCGATATTATAGGCGTTTTGGTACTATCTTTTGCTGTTTGTGCCTTTCCATAAAAAGCCAGGCCTAAAACCAAAACAACTGTCAATATTTTTTTCATAGTTGAGGTGTTTAATTTTTCAATGTTAGAGCTGGTATGCCTGACTTGAATTTTAGATCTGCATCGCCAGCCTGCGTAAGGTGGTTTGTTTTAGTAGTGATGATTAATACACCATTTTTTGCCCGTTCACCGTATAGGCTTACAGCAGATGCGTTTTTTAGCACCGTTACAGATTGAATGTTTCGGCTATCTATATCTGAAATATCTAACCCGCTTTTGCTCTCTTGTCCGTTTACAACAACTAGTCCATCAAACTTTGGGCTTTTTAGAAGATTTGTAACACCTGCATTGTCTTTAACCACCACGGTCTTTTTTGCTTCGGAACCACTATTCAAAGAAAAATTCACATTGATGTTGTATTTTACTCTCACGGGTTGGCCATTAGTTATTCCTGGATTCCATTTTGGAGAATAAGATAACACCCTAATTGCTTCTTCATCAGTTCCACTTCCTAAGCCACGGGTAACAGTGATATCAGTTAAGGAGCCATCTTTTTCTACAATGTATGATAGGAAAACTTTTCCCTGAACGTTCTTATCTTGGGCAAGTTTTGGATACTTGATGTTTTTGCCTAAATATTCGTAAAACTTGGCAATTCCTCCAGGAAATTCAGGCTGTTTTTCAATTGAAACAAAATCGTAAACTTTGTCTATTTTCTCTTCTGTTGCATTGTTCTGTGTTGGAGCAGAGACAGCAATAATGTTAATGTCTGATAATTTTTGATATGCAGGCACTGCTACAACTGTTTTATTTCGCATTGCCGAGTTATTCTCTATCAATTTGAAACCAACCTTTAGCGTGTAGTTGCCGTTTGGAAGGTTTTTAAAGTTTCGATAAGATAATAGGGCTTTCATTACTTCCTCGTTGCAGCCATCACCTAAATCTAAAACACTGCCAACGTTGGATATTTTGTTGTTTTGGAGCGTAAATTTTATCTGTGCATTGCCTTGTAAATTGTTCTGCTGTGCCTCAGAAGGGTATTTTATTGATCTTGCCATAAAACCATAAAAATGATTCCAATTGCCATCAACCTTTTCTGTTGTTGGAACTATTTCTCCTTTTGATATCGTTTTAGTTGTTAACACTGGTTCTGGAATGATGATATCCTGGACCATTTCAATTGGTTTTTCTAAAGGAATTTGATTGGTAATAGCAATAAGTTTTTCATTTTTTCTAACTGTTGCCGAGGAAAAAATAATCAGAATAGCAAAAAGAGGAATGAAGAAGCCGTATTTCATAATGGCCGTTTTCTTTGAGCGTTCTTTTTGCAACATAAATATGCGCTTTTTGATTAAAGATTTATCGAAGAAACCATTGGTTAAACGATTTGGCGAGATGCCAAAAGATTGACTTAAAATCAGCATTGCATACTCTGCTTTGTCTCCCTGAAAGTCAGCAGCATGTTCATCTGCCAAAAACTCATGAATATTTTTAATTGATTTTTTATAAAAATAAACAATGGGATTAATCCATGTAAAGACACCCAGAACTTCGAAAAACAAAATATCGGCGGTATGCCATTGCTTAATGTGTGCCTCTTCGTGAATATCGATTACATCAATCAGTGGTAAATCTTGATCGACTACCTTTTTAGAGAAAAATGAAAATGCTGAACCTGCTTTGGCATTTTTAATGAGCTTTTTAACAGCGAAGAGGTTATAAGCCAACCTTCCCAAACAGACAACAATACCAGCAGAATAAATGTAAACGAACGCGTTTCCCCAACTAAAATTATCGTTTCCATCGGTTACAATGGTAGCCTGCTGCAATACCGCTTCCCAATTTACAGAAGTATAAACCTGTTGAGCCGCTTTTTGTTCAGTAAGCCATTCCAGTCTAATAAAAGGAATACACAGCGACAAAATACCTGCACTTACTAAATAAATGCGGTTAAGCAAAAAATAGGTTTCCTTATCTAACAGTAATTTATAAAAGCCATAAAAAACGATTAAATATAAATTAACCTGAAGGAGGTAGTGTGCAAAACTCATCTCGGCCTGTGTTTAATTTTATCAATCATTTTTAAAATCTCATCTACATCACCTAGATCTAGCTTTTCTTCTTTTACAAAAAAAGAAAACATACTTTCCACCGAATTTTCGAAATAGTTCCCTAAAAGTTTTTCAGTAGCGTGACGTTTGTATTCTTCTTTGCTGATTAGCGGGTAATATTGGTGAGCTTTTCCAAAAGCCTCGTGACCGATGAACCCTTTAGTCTCCAATATTCTTATGATGGTTGATACTGTGTTGTAGGCCGGTTTGGGTAATGGTAATTCGTCAATAACATCCTTTACAAATGCTTTTTCCAACTGCCACAAAACCTGCATTAGCTGTTCTTCCGCTTTGGTTAAATCTTTAATTTCCATAATAATTTATAAATAAGGGCTTTGCAAGACAAATGCCTTAACTAAAGTTAAAACTAATTTTTTAGTTATCCAAATATTTATTTAATATTATTTCAATAAGATAGCAGATAAGGTACTAATTATATGATAATTAAGTCGTTTTTAATGCCGTATACCACTAATCCGGTACGAGATCTAATATTCAACTTCGCAAATAAAGATTCGCGATAATTATCCACTGTTCGCGGACTAACATTCATTAAATCGGCAATTTCCTTGTAGGTATGTTCGGTACTGCAATGTTGTAGAAAGGTAAGCTCTCTTGCGCTGAAAATTGGTCTTGCATCGCCATTTTTCAAAGCCACTAAAAGCCTTCCAGATACCAGTTCGTTTACAAAAAATCCTTTTTCCATAACTGTTTTTATGGCTAAAAGCAATTCATTTGGTGTAGATTCCTTGAGCATATATCCGTTAGCTCCCGCCCGGAGCATACCAATAATGGCTTTTTCGTCTTCGAGCATACTCAACGCCAGTACATTTACATTTGGATGTTGTTCCTTTACCCATTTTGTTGCCGCAAAACCATCCATTACGGGCATATTAATATCCATTAATATCAATTGAACCTCAGGATGACTGGATAGATTATTTTGCAAATCCAGACCGTTTTTCCCTTCAAACACTACTTTTATCTCCTCAAATTCATCTAATAAACTGGCTAATCCAGAACGGAATAAGGTATGATCATCAACAATTGCAATGGATATGGGATGGGCTGACATGCGTTATGGGTATGGGATTTCAATAAATATACTCGTTCCTTTATCGGGTGTTGAATTTAATATTAATTTTCCATTGATCATCTCAATTCTTTTAGAAATAGAATTTAAGCCCATGCCCGATCTGGTTGTTTTTGTTTTTTCGTAGTTAAAGCCTACACCATTTTCTTCAACATTAAGAAATAATGTTTTATTTTGATAGTACGTATTCAGGGTAATCGCGGTAGCATTAGCGTGTTTAATAATGTTGTTAATGATTTCCTGCAGTAAACGTAGAATAATCAAATCTTTATCTGGTGATGTTGTTTCTAATTCGAAAAGTTTGTTATTCACATCTAACTGATATGCGCCCGTTTTCTCTAACCAATTTATTTCTTGTTGTAGTGCATTTCCAATTCCGTTTTCTACAATCTGCTCGCCGTGAAGTAGCTTGGCAAGCTCCCTCAATTCTTTTATCGATTTATTAACCAGGGATAATGAATTCTCAATTTTAACAGAAGCTTTCTCACTATCGCTTAAGTTTACTGAATTTAATGTTAGGGTTGTGAGGCTTAAAAGCTGGCCAACGTTATCATGAAGCTCAGTGGCAATGGTCTGCATAGTTCTATCCTGAACCTCAATTCGTGTTTGAAGCATTTCTGCTTCAAATTTCTGCTGCATGTGCTGTTTTTCTAAAATATGATTTTTCTTATGCCGATTGTAAGAACGGATGTACATAATTAGAAAAATCGGCATGATTAAGAAAATCAGAGTTGCTATAACAACTAAGGTTGCGATTTTCGTTGTTTCGCTCTGCATGAGTAAGAGTAGGTCCAAATGCTATATAAAATGACGTTTAAAATGATAACAATTAAATATCTTAAGGTAAAATTTGTAAACAAGCGAATATCGAATACATCATCAAGCAAATTGTACACGGTGCCGCCAAAGTAATAGAATAACACGCCTGTAATCCACCAAAATTGGGGATGAAATTTAATATCGACAAACTTCTCATCATTTAATAAAAGGTAATAGTAATATAGGCAATAGAAACTAAAAATAACGGACATTACCGTTACTGTTATTGCATTATAGGCCATAATGCTATCTTTTATTAATAAACCGAAATATAAGCTGTAGGTAATGCCTAAACCCGAAAATATTGCAGGTTTAGGGTTAATATAGTCTTTGAGGCAGTGATAAAGCCCGATAAAGATGAAAGTAATTTCGAAGAAAATAAAAATATTGTAGAGCCAGAGGTTATTAACTTTCTGATCTGATAAATAGCTTCCAAATGCTTCTGTTACCAAAGCGATGAAGAGGTAGGCGATGTTCAGCTTCCAAAAAGTAAGTTTATCAGCTTTTAAAAATAAAAATGCAGCAACTAAGCATAGTATTTCCGCAATAACTATTGGAGAAAGATCAATCATGATCTAAAGAGCAGTTCCGTCGCAAACGCTAGGGCAAAGTTTACCTCTATTGCCGATATCGCTCAAATCATCTTCATGTTCCTCTGTCGGCTCGCCAAGGCTACTGGTTTGCCCGGCTGCAAAAGTAGGCACTAATAAAACAGTATTTCTTCCTTCGTAATCTTTGGGTAATCCCTCTATTGCATCAGCAGTATATTGTGCAAGGTAAATTCTTAGCCCATCATGCTTCCCGTCTGCTATGGTTTTGGCCATCTCTAAAATTTGATCGGCGGGGAACCATATCGCTTTTGTATATGATTTTGGATCTCTTGCTGCCTGTTCGGCGTAAGCATTAACCATTTCTTGAGCAATCTTCTTATCGATAGATTGAAATTGGGATTCTTTGTTCATTATAATAGGTCTGGTTTTAATTTTCTAAAGTCGTGATTTGGATGATTTCTGGCAATAGCTTAATTATTATTTAAATACCGTAAAAACACCTTTTTATTTAGGGCGAAAGATACTACTCATATATCAGTAGTACGCTATACTTTTGGATTGCAATTACAGATGAAAGTCTGAAATTGAGAATTCCAAAGTTGTCTATCCCATAAAAAAAGTTAGCCCTGATTGTCTGAATTAAGGGATTTAAGGTAGTCGCCTTTGTGCTAAATTAATATTTAACCTATAATTTAATTTACGATGATAAACAATATCCTTCTACAAGAGAACAGTAACTTGATAACGGAAAGAGAGATTGAAATAGTGCGACTTTTATCAAAGGGTTATAATAGTAAAGAAATTGGCGATATGCTTTTTATTAGCGAGCATACGGTGAACACACACAGACGCAATATGGTTAGAAAGCTAGACTTGCGAAATTCTTATCAACTTATTGTTTGGGCATTTAAACAAAGAATATTATCCTATTAAGGTTAACAAAAATATACACTTTTAACGCATCCCTCTCTCTAAACAGCAAAGCCTGCCTTTTGATATTAACGATCAAAAATGCAGGCTTTTGCTTTATAAAATTTATTTATTGTCTTGCGGCCTGTGCTACAGGTAATTCTTTTCTAGGAATTTGTGCATCTCTTTGAGCGGTATTGTAAACGAATGAGGCTACAATTGTTGCAGATTGTTTCAAATCGTCTTCTACCAATCTATCATAAGTATCCATATTACTATGGTGTGTGCGTGTATTGTAATCAGCCGGATCCTGTATAAATTGGAAGCCAGGGATACCCACAGCATCAAATGCTTGATGATCTGTTCCGCCGGTATTGCTAACGGTAACGGTAGTGGCGCCAAGATCGTTAAATGGTGTTAACCAGCTTTGGAATATTGGACCCGCTGTTGCATTTCCTTGCAAGTAGATGCCACGGATTTTGCCAGTACCATTATCCAAGTTATAATAAGCTGTTATTTTCTTTTGATCTGGCGTGAGTACCATTGTTTTCGGATCTCCGAAATGTTTGGCTACATACCCTCTTGATCCGAACAAGCCTTGTTCTTCTGAGCTCCAAAGTGCAATACGAATGGTGCGTTTTGGTTTGAAATCAATCGCTTTCAAAATACGCATGGCTTCCATCATCACAGCCGAGCCGGCGGCATTATCGGTAGCCCCTGTTGCTGCATGCCAGGAATCAAAGTGGCCACCAATCATCACCACCTCATCTTTGAGTTTTTTATCGGTTCCAGGGATTTCTGCAATTACATTGTAACCTTGAGGATCCTGATCGTAGAAAGAAGTTTTGATGTCGGCCTCTACCTCAACTGGCTTGCCGGCACGTAATAACCTTAAAATATGAAGAAAATCTTCTGCTGC
>Ga0265780_10008367_pt1 | contig 12583 bp, 9 predicted proteins | sample P1T30metagenome_FD_192432 | JGI IMG/M metagenome (GOLD analysis project Ga0265780, IMG submission 192432) | Plant litter microbial communities from East Loma Ridge, Irvine, California - P1 T30 | ecosystem: Environmental > Terrestrial > Plant litter > Unclassified | place: USA: California...
AGTCACGGTATTGAAGTTTGGCCTCCAACTGCCGCTTCTGCTCCGCGCTCCGGGTGTTCGAGGACCCGCCGCTGCGGGCCTGCTTAGAAGGCCGACTGCCGTCCGAGTCCTCATCGGAATCCCCTTCCTCATGTGATCGCTTCTTCAGATCCCGGACGCTCTTCAGAAGAGGCTTGTGCCGCGCGACGCGGCATATCCACTGCAGCGCTGCCCACGGAGTGGGAGCGACAAAGGTAGACCGGTTGGGATTCGACGGGTCGAGTAGCCAACAGACTTCTTCCTCTCCAAGGTGCCCCACGGCGGCAAGTGTCTGCAGTTCTTCGGCCGTCTCCGCCAGCTTCTTGAGATCGCATGATGAGAATAACGTAGCGACGTCAGACATGATGGAAAAGAGATGCCGTAGATCCTAACCAAGGACGGGGTGGGGAGGGAAGGGAAGATGAAGACGACGCGACACAGACGATAGGCATCATGCTCGGCCCTTAGCAGGCTCTAGAGACGAGGGTTTGGCAGGCCTGCAGCGGACCCTAGACATGGCTGCACCGCTAGCGACCCTCCGATAGGGGCCGTGGCACGCACGCAGCACGATGGTCAGGTCGACGCCCACGGCGGCCTCACCACCGACGTTGGCTACAATGTGGATGCAGGTAGTCCCTACAAAGCAAGACGACGTGCGCGGGCAACATCACACACTAGAGGAACAGGCCTCGTAGCAGCACCATGAAAAACCCAACGCCACCAACCCCTGCACTAGCACCGAACGCTAGGAAACGGAAGCGAACAGACGCAGAGACACGATACCGACGCGACGTGACAGCGGCGCTCCTCGCGTGGGCAAAAGATCAGAGTTATTGGAACGCAAGGCGAAAGGGTGCAGTGCAACTGGAAGAAGACGACGCATTCCGAGACCTCCTCCTATACGATATGCACATGCACGATGAATGGGAGGACAGAGAGCGAATGGTGCTGTTAGAGCTGGACGGTTTGAGACGTTTAAGACGAGAACACGACGCGTGGGGGGAGTGGAACCAGATTGGGCAGGCCATCCTGGACCAAGAAGAGGACGAGATGTACTGGACGTGTGAGGAGAGCGGATCTTCTCCGTGGGGCAGCGAGCTGAGCGGCGGTGCCTGGTAAGACCGAGCCACAAACGGTCCACGAGCCAGCAGGCGTTGCAGCCGTCGCGTGCAAGACGCGCGAACGTTCCTGACAAGCGGGATACATGGAAGTCCGTGCACGCGCTTAAGACGTTGGCGGCATGGAGGGTTCGCGCTACTGCAGGAGCGCTAGTAGAAATAAGGCGGGGTGCAACGTCGCCCAACGTTATCCACGTTCGGTACGCCGACGAAACAGCGATCCCACAGAGGCGTGGGTTTTACATGGGCAGGGGATTGCGGGGAAAAGATGGCAACGTGCGCGTGAGAATGGCATGGATGACAAGGCACATAGGCAATGAACTCTTGGTTTACAGGCCTTAACGATAGCAGTACTGCTGGCAGTGCTACACGAATAGGAGGGGAATGGGGTGTGCAAAACAGCCTGCTAGCGTACCAGATTGCGGAAGACAAAGCAGCGTACGAGGGCGGCCATGGTGGACTCATCTCCCGGAGCTGAGCCCAGCGTAGGGAGCGCGCCCACAACCATTTTGGGATGACGCAGCGACAGGCTCTCGAAACCCAATCCCTGGTGGGCGTGCCCTGTCGCCGGAGCATCCGGATCACGGCCGCGGCGACAGGGGCCTAGAGTGAGCGTTCCTGCAGCTCGCGGAGCTGAGGGATAGAGCACATAGGCCGGAGACTCTGTGGCTCGACGACGGTACCAAGGATAGATGCAAGGTTTCGCGACTATTGACCGAGAATGAAGGATGGCGCGGGATGCGTCAGAAGGATAATACTAACACACAATAAACACGTTATACAAGAGAAAAGACACAGTGGTACACATACGTACCTTTTGCAACAGAATCTATTTCCAAACTTAAGCAACACGCTTTCTTTACGACAACCGACTATGGACTATCCTATGTTCAACGCGTCGGGCATGTACGGTACGTAATGACGGGCATCGTGGTGTGCAAAGTGCACGTTCTGACGGTGCCTAGGTGACGACGAGCTCCTGACCACGACGATGGACGATTGGGTGTACCCCGTGTACTCCAATGCCGACGTGACGAACCTGGACGACAATGGGTGGGAATTTGTAGCCGCCGACTTTGGCCTCCACAACGAGCCATACGACTTCTGTCTTGACATGCAAGAGGGAGTCTACCCCGTTGATATCAGCTGCAAAGCGGCGGTGGACGTAAAAGCGTCTCTGACCTCGCGCAGCGAGGGCGGAGACGCGTCTGCGTTCACGGATGCGCCGTTGGAACAACGCAGCGAGGGCGGAGACGCGTCTGCGTCTACTGATGCGCCGTTGGAACAGCGCACCATTGCGTGGTACATTGCCGTGCCGCAAGCTTCGCACGGACTCTTGGTGTGCACGCTATGCGGCCAGGCGGTGGGGGCGACAGGCACGAAAGCAGGCGTGAGGAGCCACTGGCGCAAAGGTAGACACTACCCGCCTGTGACTGATCCCGAGCTCGAAGCGGTATTCGAGATCTGGGAAGCCGAGCGCGAGAACTTGGGCCGTGGCAAGGATAGCTGGATCGCCCCAGAGACACTACCAGAACCGATACCGTTTATCGCCGTAGTGGATACGTTTCCGTGTCCTATGGACGACTGCAGGAAGCTCATCCCCATCTCCAAGGGTGAGACGAAAAAGCCCGAATCCGCCTGGAGAGAGCACATGAGGACCCAGCATGCGAACACCGAGTTTGCGCGCGCCGGCCGTCCGGGCAACGCGACCGCACTACAGACGCGCCTCGACAACCAACGGCCGGGTAGCGATGTACCAGCCTACGGCAAGGCGGTTAAAGCGCAGCGGGTATTTGGTCACGGATGCTATGTCACCCTGGCTTCCCAACCGGAGGCGGAGCCAGCTCCTCGAACAATTGGTTTGCAGGGAGTCTTCGCCGGGCTGAAGCAGGCCGTCGCAAGAGAGGAAAAGCAGGTCCGTCTGCATATCGCTCTACCTAGTCGATATGAGACGAACCCTTGGGCGAAAGCCATTGGCTTCGCCGACAGCATGCAGGGGCTCCACCGCATCAACGCAAGACAGGTGCTTGATCGTGCAGATGGGGATGTAGACGAGACCTCTGCAAAGGTGTTTGATATAACGGGGACGCTGCTGCTAAAGTGTCATGCCGCGCTGGGAAAGACAGGTAACTATCGACGGAAGATGTTGGGGCAGGTGGACCCGGGAACGCCTGTCACCAGGCCCGTCGGCCCCTACGAGGCGGACACCACCGTCAAGACAGCTGCGAGGGTGGTCCAGCATTGTCTGTCGTTTTTTACGCGGACACAACAGAGCCGCGAGGTTCGTGCGGCAGTGCCAGCGTACATGACGAATGCTGAGATTGATGCTGCATGGACCAACTTGCGCGAACATCTAGAGAAGGGGGTACAGGTCGACCTAGGCGGCCGAGAACAATTGCCTAATGGCACATTCCTTACCCCGCCGGAGAGGCTGGTGCTGGCATTGTTCGTGCAACTACTGCGGCAGACCGCCGACGACGCCGAGACGTCGGAGTTGGGCCTGGTAGTGGCGCTGACGGTCCTGGGAATTGTACCCCGAGAGGAAAGATTCAAAACCGCAAACGAGTACAGTTCGATGTTGACGCACTTCATCAAGATGGCCCGATGCGCCGTTAACGCCGTGTGTATCAGGACGGTTGACCTACAGGTTATGGTGGAAGAGGCACTCATGGCAAACGTCAACACAACCATGGCCTGGGTTACAGACAAGAAGCGGTATGCACGCGCCGTGAATAAGGCACACCGACAGCCCGGCAAAATGACATGGCTTGAGAAGGACCAGGCTTTCCTGTACGGGGAGCACCAGCTTGGCCTCCGCCAGCTAAGCCTTATTGTCGCAGGTCTGCTGGAAGAGCAGCGGAGGGTTCTGTGCAACGAGTTGCTGCGTGTCGAGAGTCTGGACAACGTACCGACAATCCCGTGGGAACGCCTGGTGGATGTTGTGCGCGATGGCGCGTTTGAGAGTTGCTGGACGGATCCCGTGAACGACAGGGCGCTGGCGCATGGCCGCGGCTGGCTCGCGGACCACGTTGCCACCACGTGCGCAGACGACTTTGGGGACGCCACCAGCACGCGTATTATGGAGAGGGCGGTGGTCAAGTACCGTCACAGCATGGAGAAATTTGCGTCCTCCAGTGTCGTGCAGGCGGTCTTGGGAATGACAATGTCGATGCGCGCCACGACCGCAGCCACCATTCGCTGGCGCAACAGCGACAACGGCAGCGAGAAGCGGAACTTGGTGGTGCAGCGCGGCCGCTTAACGTTAGTCGGAGGGTATACAAAGACCTCCTGGGCCGGGCACGAGGCCCCTATGCATGTTCTCCCTGACGAGGTGGCACAGCTATGGGGTTTGTACGTATGGCTAGTGTTGCCCTTTTGGAAACTGTTGCAGGCAGCGTGTCCGCTCAAAGGTGGAGAGCGGGACCAAGGATTTCTCTTCCAACTACCAGGAGCAAAGCGGACGGACGTGGCAAAGTGGGCATCGCCGGCGGTGTGCCAAGCCACCGCGAGCGTCCTCGGCAGGGGAATGACATTGCAGCCTGCGAGGCAGTTAGTTACCCAGTTGGTATTGCGCTACATACCAGCGGATATGGTAAACGTGAGAGGTCTCTCGCAAGACGCGGACGGGCTCCAGGGAGGTGCGCAGGCGGTTACTGTGCATACCCGTGAACCGAGGAGGGGACAAGGAGGTGCCGCCAGGGGTCGGAGGCGCCACAGCGACAGCGGAGACGACACTAACACCGACGACAGTGACGACGAGGGGGACCTGTTTGAGAATGACAGTGACTACGTCAATAAACACGATCTGGTGCAGGCCGCCAGCGCGGGCGGAAGGACAGACGCCCCCGCTGGCGCAGAACAATTCGAGGAAGTACGCCAAGAGGTACGGAGACGCCAACGCTTGGCGCACCAGACTGGCCATTCCCTGCAGATGGAGCTCACCAACTACAACGGCGACGAAACCATCCATCCCAATATCGACGAATTGGCGATGCAGCAGTGGATGGCAGTGGGCGAGTATTGGCACAAGCTTCTGCGATTCCCTTCCGCCGTAGAACGCTACAAGGCTGCACTAGCACTGCGTCAGGCTCGCAAGAGGCCACAGGAGTCAGACGGACAGGCTCGTCAGGTGAAGCGGAAAGTCGAGGCCGACGACGTGAGCCGAGACAACGGCGGCAGCGACGTCGGCAATGACGAGACAACAGTGGTGACGGAGCAGCAGGCGCAGCGTTGGCTGCGCACCATGGTGCAGGACGACAAAGCCGTCTTCCGAGGGCGGCAATGGGCAACGCTGGATGCCCTGTTCAACGGCCGGGGCGAGTGCTTGTTGGTGGTGGAGCCGACCGGAGGCGGAAAGACGGTGCTGTCGCTCCTCCCAACGCTGCGCCCCGGAGCGCGCCTGACAATGTTAGTGACGCCGTTTGTTGCGCTTCGAGTCGACGTTGAACGTCGATGCAGCGAGGCGCACATCCCATGTTTCGTGTGGAAGCCTACCAGTGTCGCAAGGGCGGGCATGTTCCCGGACGAGGGGGTAGTGGTTGTGATGGTAGAGCACCTTAACATGAAGAATTTCAGATCAGGGCTGCGAATGCTTCAAGCGCAGGACCGCTTAGAGCGGGTCGTGATCGACGAGGCCCACCTTATCCTGACAGCAAGGTACTGGAGAAGTGCGGTCACAGACATGCCCATCCTGACAACAATAGGCGCGCACTTGCTGTTCCTCAGCGCGACGCTCCCTCCTGCGCGAGAGGCGGAGCTGTTCAAGACGATGAACCTAGACACGCAGGACACACGCACATTGCGAGTGCCTATTAGACGCCCTAACGCGGCGTACTCGGTGAGGAATGCACTGGAGGTGCTCGAGGGCAGAGCGGGCTCGTGCGGCCCACGCCGGGCAGCCGATTTTGTGGACGTGTATCGTTTACGCGCGGGACCCAACCAGGCCGGCAGGGTGCGCAAGACAATCGTATTCTTGGACCACAAGGGAATCCTCGATGAGAGGGGCAGTGCCTCTCCACATTATTTTGTGTACCACTCCAAGGTCGACCAGAGCGAAAAAGAGGACGTTCTCAACGGCTTTCGTGATACGGATGGCGCGGTCTTGTGGGCGACAACCGCAGCGGAGCATTCGCTAGATGTAAGCGACGTGGACGACGTCATTTACGTCACTCAGCCAGAGTCGCTAGAACTGTTTGTACAGGGGGCAGGTCGTGCAGGTCGCGACGGGCGAGACGCAGAAGTGATTGTGCTCTCAGGCGTGGAGTACACCCTACCCTCAAGGGCGCCAGAGGAGGTGCAGGCCCGCAACTGTGAGGTAATGCAGACCTTCACGCAGCCGGGTGTGCCGTGGACAGAGGCAAAATGCCGACGCAAGGCAATCGCCGCGTACATGGATGGGGATGACACGCGCGAGGGATGCGTTGAAGGTGTAGAGCGGCGCTGTGATGTGTGTGAGTGGCACGCCCAGGCTGGCACTGGCGTGGTGCCGGGCGCGGAAGGAGCAGGACACGAGGAGGAGAGCGACAACGAGGACGTGCTAGAGGGAAGCACAGGAGATGCTCTAGGGCAGAGGTTGCACGCGCACCAAAGTAATGCGCCAGCTAAACAGGACACGACGCGAGTAGCGCACGGTAGCGCCCGAGCGCGCAGGACGTCCCCATCGCCGCCGCCGCCGCCGCCGCTGCCACGCGAGAACCCTGACAAGTCACGCGTTAGACGGGAGACGTCACCGCGGCGCCGTAGCAGCCACACTGCCGGTTCATCACCCGGAGAAAGGCGAGCACTGCCAGTGACGCCTTGCAGGACCCAAGCGCAACGGTCCCTGCCTACGCCAGTGTCAGCCACTCCGCGTGGAAGAGGGGAGGGGTACCTCTTTGGTCATAAAGACGCATCCACAACACCACCACCTTCGTATGGAAGTCCAGCGGCGGTGGTGCGCCCAAGGGCCACAGACAGTGACCGCGAGAGGGTTAGGAGAAATTGGCAATGGAGGGCAGTATGGAACAGCATGGGGACGCCGTCTGGCCTCGAGCGAGTGCAATCTATGCTAGAGTTCTGGCAGGCGCATTGCGCAGTTCACGCGCTCGAGGAGGGACACGCATTTGATCACACCAAAGCAGAGTGTCCCGGCTCAGAGCAAACCGTAGCACTTGGTACGGCATCACAATCGTGGTCGAGGAAGGCGGCAGAGGGCGGCTGGGATATGCAGAACCACACAGGCTGTTTTCGATGCAAAGCCCCCCAACCTCACTGTCCAGGATATGGCGCCTGCAGCGAAACATGGAAACATGTCATTGTAGACGCATGGGCGGCCTGTAACCTGCGGGAGGACGTGCGAAAGTGGCTGCTGCACGGCATGGGTGGGTTTGCGAGTCTAACATCACCAGAGGCTAAAGCCTTCTTGAGAAGGGGGAGACGCATACCTGGTCCACACAACCGATACGAAAAAGGCTCTGATCTCGTTGTGCGGTTGGTGGACGCGACAGAACGATTCTTCAGCAAGACGAATAAGGATGGGGCGCACAAGCTCTTGCAAGAAGTGGCGATGTTGTATACATGAGCTAGGGAGGGCCGCACAGATAGATGACTTGTTGAGGGGTAGTGTTAGGGGGTGAGGGCGTGGATGCGCATTGTACATACTGCCTTTGACTAAGTAAGTGAGTTGCGAATAGTATGTGCTCCATCTAGAACAATGCAGACCTAGTTAATGTATGTCCACGCTCGCTTCTTGCCTTGGAGGTATTCGCGATGATGTGATGCGTCGTTACAACTAACGCTAACCCTGGATGGGTAACTTTAGGACCGCAATAAAAGTCGCATAACTCCGCCTATCCTGCGACTAATGCATGTCAAAGCAAACATCAGCTATAACGTACACTGCTCCTCAAGGATCGCACACTCTCCTCTTTAAGACGTCGTGGCTGCTAATCCTCTCGGACTAGAATGTAGTTCTGGTTCAGCTAGACGCGCCTCTCCTACATCCTATTGTTGGGCACGTAAGCACGAGGCGGATCGACAGGGTGTACATTATACTGTGCTGCTCTCACTCCATGCGCATGCATGCAGTGAGACGGTTTAGAAGCATATGTATATCCACAAGGATTAGCAGGCGCAACTAACCACACTGCGACTTCAGCCCCAACATCGTCTGAATCGAAATCTCTCACCCGGACGTTCCTTCTCTCAGCTTCTACGACTTGCCAGGCTTCATTAACCAAGCTGAAACTGTGGACAAAGATCACTTGGTTGAGTCTGTTCGAAACATCGTGATGGATTACGTCAGCGACGAGGAATCTCTCATCCTTATGACCTGCTCGTTAGACACCGACATCGCCAACTTAACGGCAGGAGGCATTGCGCGGAAGCTAGGCGCTACAGACAGATGCATTAGCAAGCGTAGTCACCTCCCACGATAGAAGTTGTACCAACAAGTTCAGGTGCCCTCACAATTCACGAAGCCAGACCTTATTCCCGACGGATCCCGCCACGACAAACTCCTGGAGGTCTTTGACAAGAAGCGCTTTGCATTGGGTCATGTATACTTCGTCGTCAAGAATCTGAACCAGGCAGAAATAAAGCGCGGTTTCACCTATACGCAAGCGCGATTCGAAGAGCACAAGCTTTTCGGTCAAGGAACGCCCTGGTCAACTGCGTTCACCCACTATCAGCATCGATTCGGCACACTGAACTTGCAAGGCTTTCTTTCTGGGACGCTTGCTGAACAGATGACGAGGAAGCTTCCTATCATCGACCAGGAGATTAATGCCAGGCTGGAACAGGTCCTAGCTAAACTTCGAGAATATCTGGATCCTTCTACGCACAACGCCCCTAGAATCATCTTGGATGTTGTACTCGACTTCTCACACAACGTGCGCAAGGAGCTGGAGGCCGAATTTCTTTGCAAGGCGTGGCGCAACAACTGGAAATTACTGCAGGAGGCGTTTTTTGACGCACTGGCTAGCATGAAGCCTATTATGTCGACAAGCGGAAGTAGAGACGCGACAGTCTATATAGACGTCCTGGGAGTTCGGCCTAGCAGCTCCGCTAGTAAAGCTATCGCTGTAGACGACAAGGATAATAACGGTAAGGACTACGTAGACGATAGATATCGCGATATACTACTGTCTAGCAACCCCGAGACACCCACAAAGAAGAGAAAGCTTGGTGACACTCTAGGACCTTCACCAGCGAAGGCTCCTGGCCGTCGCGGACCACTAAAGACGACTAAGGGTAGGTCGGCTGTATTCAGCACGGACTTCAGTGAGCTCAGGAAGAAGTTCTTCCTTGATCAAGTCACTCAGCACTTAGCCGAGAATTTCGCAAAGTGAAGTACCTAGACAAAGCGAACCGCGCGTGGTGGACAATATGATGCTCAAGACGCTTAAGCATTGACCGCGACTGCTTCACGAGTTCTTCAACACGCTCGAAGGTCAAATCGTTAATTAGATTAAAACTGTGGTTCACAAGCACTTCTCCAAGTACCAGGGATTAACCTTTTATCGCACTGCCTGGGAGGTTGTTGAGCAGATGGTCAGCTTGAACTTTACGAAGCAGCGCAACACCATAGCTAACGAGAGCCTTGATGGCGAAAAAGAAGGTCCTTTCATCTTCTACGACGAGATGTTCGAGCTCGACAAGGAAGCGGTACTGGAGCACTATCGTCAAGCTCGCTTTAAGGCTCATCTCGACAGCAACAATAATTCTGCTAATCACACTCCTCTCCTAACGCATATCAATACTAGCCGTCGTTATTAAGATGTCTTTATGTGCTCTTCGCTCCGGGCAACCGTCTAACGGCACGATGCGCTGCTCGCCGTTTCAAGATGACCCTGGTCGGATGTACGAACCTAAGGACAATAGCCGATATTACCTCCCAGATGTTGCAGCGTCAGACAACGAAGAAGACGACGGTCCCATCCCCTCACTTCTGTCTTCAAAGCCGGGATTACCTCCCAGATGTTGCAGCGTCAGACAACGAAGAAGACGACGGTCCTATCCCCTCACTTCTCTCTTCAAAGCCGAGAGTGATGGCACCCAGCGTGTTAATCCCACGTCGTTAGGTAAGCAACTAAGGGGATAATATCTCACACATCGATACTCTAACGTTTATAGTTAGGGACAAAGCGTGGAAGTAAGAATACCTGCGGGCATAGCGGAGAGTCCAAAAGGGCAAGCTCAGCCAGCACTCTCAGCTAAAGCCTAAGGAAAGCAACGAGCTCCTGAAGAACGAAAGCCGATGCCTAACCGCGCAGAATCTTTCTTCAAATCAAATGCCCACAGGCATATAATGTTCCCGGACGAGCAATCTCCCAAGACTTACAACGAGCACGACATCTAGGATACAATTGATCCTGACGAGACCAGCCGTGGAACAGACTATCACACCAGCGTCTCGGCCAGAGACCTGCCTACGGAGACGCGAAAAGTACCTTTCGAACAGGTAACCAAGCATATGCGCATCTGGAACAGATAGGTCAAAGCCGACTCTGCGGATCGGCAGAGGGAATACAAGAACAAGTTCGGCCGATATCTGATGGGACGGCCGTTACCTAAAGGCCAAGCCGAAGTAGTGGCCGCCCTTCGCGCCATCTCAACTCACACCAGACATGCATGCAGCACTGCCCTTCAGACCACGGCGTCCCACACGACATGAGACGACGGGGAGGCTCTTCTCTCCTCCTGAATCTGCTCTAGGCAACGCACTAGGTCCTTAACAGAGTGCTAGCTGAGCGGCGGTTTGGTTCAGCGTACGAGATACTGCTCGTCGCCGAGCAGCAGAGGCCGCTGACCATACTCCACGACCGGGCGAATGGGGGCGTACCTATCCTGCGGCCATCTCATGCTACTTAGGATGGCCGCGGGGCCAGACTAGTCGCGGTCTCCATCTCAGACAGTAGTCGCATTATTCCACCATAAGCGGTGCTATTCAGGCCGAAGGCGGACCTGAGTGCCAGCTGAGCGGCGGTTTTGTCCAGCGTACGAGATACTGCTCGCCGCCGAGCAGCTGTAGTCGCTGGCCGCTGTACCGCCGGGCGGATGGGGGCGTACCTATCCTGCGACTATTGCATGCTGCTCAGGATAGCCGCGGGGCTAGACTAGTCGCAGTCTCCGTCTTAGACAATAGTCGCATTATTCTACTATACGCGGTGCTCTTCGGGCTGATAATTGTGGTGAGGCTCCACCGGCATACTGATGTGCCTTAATGGAAAATGTCTCTCTTAACATCGTCCTAGGATAAACTGCCTGACCATAAGAGGAGTGGCCTGTCTCTGGACGATTTTGTAGCAAAAGATTTTGGGGTCAGAGTAATAACTCTCTTCAGCGTAACCGCATCTAGCCTAACAGATTCTAGCCCTTGGACTAGAGCTGGTTGATGATTATTCTTGTGCACCACGAGACGCATCATGAGTTCGGTGACCTTGCTAATCCTGCTATTAGACCCTTTTCTGTGAAGGTACTTCTGACGTACGAGTTTATATCCCTTGACAGATTTGCAGCAAGTGTTCGCTTTCTGCAACAGTAGGCGTACCAATAAAGCCGCGGTCCCTTCAGCAACAACAAACTCTAGCGAGGAGAGGTGGTGGGATATCGGTTCCCGCTTAAAAAGGTATTTTGGTTACGTAGGCCACGCTGTGCGCGTCGCGAAAAACAGCTAGTGATGCTACAGGACGGCGAGGGGACCTGATGCGAAACCTAAGCGAGAGCCAGGAAAGAGAACCCCTGCATAGCGGCTTCTCACCAAAAAGCGACCCCGAAGTTCACTGCAGAACTTGCAGGCAGGGACCCTGCCGCAACATCGCAGCTCCGGGAGCAGAAACAATAAATGCGACTAAGTAGCGACCGCACAGCTCAAGGGGTAGCGGGACTAGGACGGTAGATTAGTGCGGGTGTGGCACCCGCGTGCTGTTAGCGCACGTGGAGCGCATGCCTGCCGCGGCCCGCACGCAGCAAGGGAAGCACTTTGGCGTGCAGCGCACGGCATAATCAAGAACTAACCCGCATCCTGCCGCGGCGTGCACGCAGCAAGAGAAGCGCGGTAGCGTGCCGCGCACGGCAGGATAAACAGCTAATCTGCATGCTGCGGCGAACATCATGCACCAGCATTAAAAATAATGATGCACGCTGTTATAAACACAGTAAGCGTTAGACTTCAAGTTGTGTCCACCAACTACTTTCGAGAACATGACTGGAGCAAGCGCCTCCCCACCGAAGACCTCTGACGAGACGCGGCACGTGGTTTGCATCGATCTTACTCAGGATAACAAGCCTCTACAACGTCGTCATGCACTCTTAACGCCACTAAGCCCACTAGCGCATAAGCCAACCTGCGCCCGCCTAAACAAACGCCCCCGCGAAGAGGACACCTCGCCTCTTCCGCGTCCACAACGACAGCGCCAGAACGTCACGCTGAGGTACCCTGAGGGGTATTTCCCTAAGTCTAGGTCGTT
>Ga0265780_10008369_pt1 | contig 12581 bp, 10 predicted proteins | sample P1T30metagenome_FD_192432 | JGI IMG/M metagenome (GOLD analysis project Ga0265780, IMG submission 192432) | Plant litter microbial communities from East Loma Ridge, Irvine, California - P1 T30 | ecosystem: Environmental > Terrestrial > Plant litter > Unclassified | place: USA: California...
GGTGCAGAGATAGATTCTTTGCATCTTTTGACAAAAGTAGTCCGGATAAATCATCAGTAGCAATCGTTGATCTGAAACACACTTTAGGATATGCTTCAGCGCCGAGCCTATACGACAATCTATATCTCGTACCAAGTCAGTTTATATGTATTGAAGTTGCAGGGGTACAAAGTGGATTGACTTAGATCTGCAGGACATACTGTAGCTGCGGTGGTGACATCATCACAAGCCAGGGAACTGTTGGGGGCATGATCAACGCACTGCTAGTCAACACAGCCAGCTAGTAAGTGGTATACTCGTGCTGCGCGCCTTTAGCTATTCGTCTTCGTAGTCGCAGCACGCCGGGATCTTTACGTCCAGTCCCGCGCCGTTAATATGTCATGACGCTTCAAGGCCACGTGGGCTACCAGCGCCCAAAGTTAACTGCGTTTCCTCGACCTGAACCCTTTTTGGACTCATCGTCTTTGTACTCCCCAACCTCCAACTGCTGCTCGTTTCTTGACACCCTCCTGCCGCTTCGGTGGCAACCGATAGCAATGTATCTGTTCGGCCCTAGCGAGGATGCCTGGAGCATCGCGAAAGCCCCGAAAGGCCGCCGTCACAGAAAGCGAGCACGGTGCGTTTACAGCTCATCTTCTCTCGTCTACCCAGTGGCGTCGCGACCACGGCCCACAGTCGCGCCGAGAGAAGGTGATCAAGCAGCAACTCCTTACTGAGTTGCCGCTTCAGTACAAAGTAGAGAAGATACTTTGATAGTTGTGTACGTCTCTTTTTCAATGCCGTGATTTTGATCAAGACCTTGGTTAGAAGACTCACAACCGGAGGCTCCTTCCGCCCATGTGTTGCTTTCCTCGAGGACTTGTGCCGGACTCTTGCGGATTGACTGTCGACTTGATGCGGGTTGCGTGACAGCGGTGAGCGCCCTGTTCATGCCTCCATCGACAACACGAGATGAAGCTTGAAAACGCATTTGTACGCACGCGTTTCCGCGAGGTCTTCGAATTCGGGTTTGCGACAATCTTTGATGCTCGAAGAAAATGCATCTATCATCACTCATCTTGGGGCAACCACACCATCCGGAGGCGGCTTGCTTACGATGGCGCCTAAGAGGCAGTAAGAACGTTGGACTCGAAGAAATAGGGCGTAAGACATAGGCTAACGTGCGCGTCATGGTTGGTCTATTGTGCCTCGGATTCTTGGAAGTCGCTAAAGATCTGATATAAGTCTCGATCTTCAGCCTGAAGTGGATGAAATCATCAGCGTTAGACATGATGCGAGATACAATGTTATTGTATGGTGGAAAAACGGTAGAGACAAATGTCTTCGAAACAGCATGATTGCTCGAGACACCATCATTGTCGAGTCGGACACGATGGAGTAGTGGGACTCGTATGATGTCGATCAGGATCATATCTGTGCAGTCGGACTTTACTCCGGTGCCTGCTACACGCTGTGATCCAGTAATCCAATCGTCTTCTTGAGGTGTGCCGTGTCCGATCACAGATGCTGTGGTCGGAGGATCAGATGAAATGACCTATATTCAGTGTAGGTGCCGCCCCGCCGGTTGAGCAGGGCTGGCACCAATAGGATGAATGCTCTTGCGGTGACCACACCATGAAGTCAACATGATGCTCATATTAGCGGAAGGCTAGCGGGTTTCGCAACACCCAGATGCATGTCGAGCTAAAGAATTGACCGTGGAACACACAGCACACTGGAGAAGCTCTCCGGCGATAAGCGGCAATTTAAGAGTTGTGAACCCTAGAGCGTCCGTTTCTGCAATCTCGAGGTGCAGCACGAGGCTCTCGAGGCCAGTGTCCGCCGATCGCACACCTCCAAAGTACCGCTCACTATACGTTACCTTGCGGTCTCCTCTCCGCCCCACAAACTCTTTGATGATCACTAAAAGCAAAACTTCCTCACCAGAAAGCGGACGGCTGAGAGTAGATGCCACGCATCTGTCCGCCATTGCTCGCTAAACAGTTCGCAGTTCTGCCCTGCGACAATCCATTAGCGTTCTCCGGAAACTTGCCAAGCGAAGCAGCTGTGTCCATCATATGTTAGTGTGATTCCTGAAATGTTCCACATTGCTGTTTGCCTTACGTCAATATGCTGCCAGTACATCAAAACCATCGAGACAGTATATTGCGATGAGCGGGCCTCCGGCGAACTCTTACCATGCTGTGGGGCCACCCGAACAAATCAGGGTAGAGACGTTCCGTGACATTGGCCGGCTCCTGCAAAAAGCCCTGTCAACGGGGCGTGAGGCCGATTCTACAGAAAGATCAGTTTGCTGCTTACATGCAAGCTGCATTTTCCATCAACATCCTTTCACGACACGCAAATATAGCATGATAATCCTCTGATCACAGTCCATCATGAGACCCTACTTTCGACCTCACGCGCCCGATGCGTCGTCTCCGCGCGCTGCACTGGAAACTGAATCGTCAACGTACGACGACATCGAATTGACCGGCGGAGACGGGCGCTCCATAGTTCTAAGGAAGGAAGGTCAAAGCTCGATCGCGACGTTGGCTCCCCCGCCCCGTTCCCCGCCCCCCTTTCGTGTTTGCTTGCGTACGGCACATCGCAGATTGGGTCTCCCGCCCCATCTTCTGCGCCAGTGCGGATCGCAGCGACGTCGTCACTTCCCATCCCGCTTCCCATCCCGCGATATCACTTTAGGCATACTAAACAGCCTCTCCACATCTTCGCCCTCTTGGCTTCCCTTGAGTAGGCTAGCACAGGCTCGACGTTGACGTGTGTGCTCGTTGTAGCTTCGGTGTTGGTCTTCGGCATCGCGCTCTCTCGGCTACCATCAATGTATAAGCGATCCCTGTCTTTCCCGCCACTGACCACGATCGTCTTACTGAGACCGGGCATTTGTATACAGAGTGCGTACGCAAGATCCCTTTGGAGATTGACATCGTCTGAAGACGAGTGTCGTGAGCTGTTGTCATTACGACTAAGATTGCTATGCTCAGCAGGCAAAAATCTAGGATAAGACTTGGAGCGGAGACAACTGAGAACGGGCCTGGAGGGAGGGAGCAGCGGCGGTCAAGATCATGCTCTGCTCGAAGGATGAGGCGTAGACTTAGGGAACGATGGTATCTGAATGTTTTCTAGTGAGTCTCTGTATCTAGCATCGTGGTGCGGGAGGATTAGGACTTACAGGTGAAGTCTATATCTTGTGCGAAAACGGTCCGGAACTCAAATATTCGCCAGACAGCGGCACCGCAAGCGATACTGCCAAATCCAAGAAGTATAGAGGCTGCCCGCTCTGCTCGTGTGGTCACTCGAAGTCCTGTAATCATGAAGATCGTTGTGAGGGTGAGAGTGCCATCACAGGCTGCGTTGGGACCTGAGATTTGAGCTGAGTACCAATGCCATCTGAGTATGTGTCGAGGTAATTTACCACCAGCAAATTTTGCGAAGCGAGACGAGGACATTCCCTATAGCATGTCGTAACAGGACTAAGCAGACTTTGTTAGCATGTGAGCAACGATCGTAACCAAGTGTTTGATTGTGGGTGTACTTCGCGATCTCTCACTACTATGCGCAATGGGATCCAATGATTGTATTCCATACTTTCGTTAGTGATGTAAACTACGCGTATGTCTGCATTTCTGAATCCTGCTATTGGGTCCTATTCAATGTATCCCATACTCTGTTGCGACCACTCGCTACCAACCGAATGCTTCCAAACTTCGCCAGTCTATATCATCCGATTTATCATGCTTGCGCACAAAGTCTTGAATCATTATCTGCACCATGACGCCCGCGGTGATGGAGCATGCGAGATTAGTAGGACGTTTCGAATCTCCGCTACGCAGTGACCAGGGTTCGGGTTGGGGTTAACTTGACATCAGATACATCGATCAACGTTCAATGACCATCACACAAAACTCGACTGTGAGGAATAGTGATAGTTGAGAGAATGCCTAGTCATCCCGTCTGTGAGAAGCGAAGTTTACATGTTCGAGTCTCTTGCTTGTTTGGCCGAGTGCGAGTACCGACGTCAACGTAGTCAGACTTTTTCTCAGTCCTACGGCCGAGCATGCCAAACTATAAAGTACTGAAGAGAGCCAAAAAGCAAACCTGATAATAGAAGAAAAAGAAATTACTATGATTTCTTTGTATTTAGGTGAGTAGCAACCCTAGAAGTTACACAACCGACCACAACCGCGCTTCCATAGACAACGCTACTTCAACACGCGATTTCTCGGCAAAGATGGCACCAATCAAGGAGGCGGTTGCATTTTTGCAAGGTTTGATAAGCCAGATATCTCAGAAGCAGCTAGGAAGTTCAAAGTTGAGAGGTTCATCCTCAGCAAGCACTTCCACGGAAGAAGTGAGTCTATCGGTAATGCGAACGAGAAAAAGCAACTACTGACCAACAACCAAGCATCAGTGCTTGCCAATTACATACAGAGGCTGTGTGACCGGTACTTACCACCTACACCAGCAATGGTGACCACTTGGGCTAAGGACATGCGCGGTCATCAGCCTAACAAGAAGTGGTCGGCAGACTTCAAAGCCAGACATGATTGTTCTTGGATTGCAGATATCTCAACACTATCGACCTTGTAAGACACAAAGCTGATTCTGCGGCTTTATATCGCCAGTACTTCACCATTCTGAGGGAGAAAATGGACCGGTGCAGCATACAGCCTCATAACTGCTACAATAGGTGTACCCTGGACCGTGACATGTCTAGTTGACGTATGTAGATTTTTTGAAGGAGTCTGTCGAAGAATGATCGGCTCAAGACTTTGTTTGTTACGGTCGCCTGTTGAACAAGGTTTGTTCTCGGACACCTCTCCCGTTTTCTATTTCTTCTATACGCGACAGTACACGCTTGTGAGGCCATTCTAGGTGCAAGTCACTTCTAGATGAAGCCGCTTTGCCGATTGTCTGTGTAGTGAGTGGCGCTGTGAGATGGGTGGGTAAAGCTTGTACATGATAAAGCGGGAGTATGGAGAAGCTGTGGTTTGTCCAGTCTTCTCTAGCAGTATTCGCCAGTCAAGCTAAGTTTATGGTGGGATTTACATCTCCATCTCTGATTCTGTCTCTGTCTCGACTCCGTCTGTGTCATGGGAGTCTGGTCCAGCCCCACTTTGAGGGGTTGTCCATGTGCGTGGCGGTAGCCTGGGTACTTTTCGTCGCTGGACTTGACTTCCTCGTGGCAACGATGAGTTCCTCTTCCTGGTCCTATAATTGACCGGGATTTCGTCGTGCTGTGCTGAGCTGGTGATTGATGGCGAAACCTCTTTCTCAGTATCCTCTGATAGCTGGCTTTCTGATACTGTGTATCCCCGTTGATTCACAGCCAGTGACTCCGGTCTCGCGACCTGCTTGAGGCGTACGATTTCCAGATCGATACCTTTGTGCTTTCTCAATTTTTCGCTGATCTCCCCATCCTGGAATGCATTCTCGAAGGGCGTCTTCTCTAAGTGTTTGACTTCATGGCCGTCGCGGGCGAACACCGCGTGAAGCTTTACCGACAACCTGGTTACCTCTACGTACAGATAAACGTGGCAGACTTTTCTGCCGTTCACGGCAGTCAACTGTGGCATTTGCTGCTCGAATCTTCCGAACTCGGAGACCTTACCAATCCCCGTGTACGCGAATTTCTCCGCATTCCATCCAACGATGATGTCTTCGTCAGACACGCCAACCGGTGTGCCGAAAACTGACAGATCGAGCAGGAGAGGCTCGTCCCCGGCAGCAGAGAGCTCGTAATGTATGGGATGTGACGCGGATGCTCTGTCTCGCACACTGAGCGTGTCTTTCGCAGTTTTGCCTTGGGTGCAGATCCGGACGACTGTCTTGCGATCCTTTTCATTCGCCGCTTCGTCCGGATCGCTTCTCAACCACAACGATATCGGCGCTTCTTTAACCGAAAGGATGTCAGGCTCGTCCGAAATGCGCATCAGTCCCGCAAGAACGGCAGTGCTGGTGATAGTGTCAGTCAATTATTTCAACCGCTTTGAGGGGTACCTACCTGTGGGTTTCTTGATCCTCATGCATGCTTGCAGTAGGATAGTCGTCATCAAGTAGCTTTCCGAAGGCACTCCGGAAAGTAGGGCTCCGTGACCCACGGCCAGTCAAAAGTACGTGGAACCCAGAACGGGCCTTGGTCTGTGCTTCTGTAAGCATCTGTTGTGTCAGTTCAACACGGCGTCGATCAAGGGCACTGTTCGCCAGCCTCGCGCGCCCTATGATCATGTCCCACTCTGCTTCCGTGAACCCGTAGCGTGTAACGAGCTTCGAGTCTGGCTCGGGCTTGAAATAGTCATCGATAAACTCCGATACCTCCCACACGTTCGTGTCGACAAACTTGGCGCCGTTAGTCCTGTTGATAGATCGGACTTCCTCTTCCACCGCCATATTTATCGCTCCAGCACCGGCATCGTATTCTTCATATCGATGGACCCTGTACGTCGGTCCATCCGCGATTTCGGCCAAGCCTACGTTCTGTTTGGAGTTAGCATCGTTGAAGGTCAAGCTGCCAAGCAGAAGACGAACCATTGTCGAATGACCGCAATCCACCACTACTACAACTTCGCCGGTTTCCAAGTCGCCCCTTTTGCTAGAGATCCGTCCCACTAGCGTGCTCAAGCATTCGTCCACATTTTCAAAGTGGACGTTGGCTTTGAGAGCTTGCAGGCTCAGCATGAGATCCTGTACTGACCGATTGCGCCAGCGGTCGCTGATGTTTAGGTATATCTCGAAAGTTTCTTCGTTCGAGCCAACGACTTCGCTTATCATGTGTTGGAAGAATCTTATCGCGATCTCCTTAGGCGTCGTCCCAAGAGTCTTCGCTTTGTCCTTCTGAAGCTCCAGTGTCCGCTGGATGTCTGAGGTAGTTTCTCCGTCCATGAAAACATGCTTCGGATACGCGAACACCTCCCAATCGGTAGGATCCTTCTTCCGAGCCCGTACCGCTGCGTGGCCGTGACGTATCTCTCGAGGTTCGCGCTCCCCCTTCTGTATGGCTGTCAACGCCGGGATCGCTTCTGCTCCGCCCACGCTATTCGCACCAGCGCCTTGTGCCCATCTCACCAGCTCCTACGTGCCGCCTGGTTTCTCGATCAAAGCTTGACCGTTGGATGCACCAAGCTCGATTGCTGCAGTCCATGCTGCGCGTCCAGCCCTTTCTGACGGCGTCTTGGTCTTCGGGAGTTGTGGAGGTCTCCGTGTGGGTATGAATTTCGTTCGCGCCATTGGGCTGATCTCTATGACGGAGCAGAGGGTTTGCGCAAGATGGTCAAAGTCGACAGTAGTACGCGTGTGACATGTGCGGACGACGCGCGAACGACGCGGCGTACGGAGATCTTGCTGGTTGCTCTGGAGACCTGCTAAGTTAGAAAGTTCCTGTCCGACGGCGGGGTAGCCAACGTACTGGCTGTAGCGTACATACCGGCTGTTCGCCCACCTGGAAGCAGACCAAATAAAATCTACATCGGCAGCTCATGTGTTTCCTTTACCCCATTTTCAAATTTGTGACTATCATCCACCCGAAAGTGCTGAAAGCGTATGCAAAGGTGCTCTATCTCCCCTCTCGCATGAACAGATCTTGGCAATCGTGGGCGCGATGACCATCACACGCATTTCCTCACACTTCCACTCCCATGATCCTTGTCTACCAACTACATTTTACAGTCATTTCCGCGAGTCCAGAGAGTCTTTTGGAGTGAGTCGAGAACGGCAAGTGTTGGGCTTACTGGAGGGGAACAGTGGGTGGAAACGCTTGAGCAAACCATGGTTCAAACGGGATAGTCTAACAGAGGTCATCTATCGAAGATCTCCTACGACCCGTCGCTGTCCTGATGGCCGTACCACAGTGTGCATTCCTTATAGGCTCGCATTTGTCGTTGCTGTAAGTCACCATGGCTTGAGCGGCCCATGCGCACCAACGGTATAGACGGCTGATGTATTTTGCAGGCTTGGGAACATATACGATCGCATGCACTCTGCGACGAACGGCAGAAATATAACGCCATCGACTTAGAAATCGCTTCAAGATACACTGGAGTTGATAGGGATTATCTGAAATTCATCAGGAAACAATGCGGTCATTGTAGTTCTGGAGCTGCAGATACTACCGTGATTCATCTGGAAGATTCTCCGGTCGTCCGTAATTTGCTGATGGCGTCCCGTGCCCTCAAACCAGGAATCCCCTCACCTAGCGATACTATACCAACACCAGCGATGAAAAGTTGCAGCATTCCGACCGCATCCGAATTCAAAGCCCTCCCGCCTAGCCTCACGACCCGTTGTAGCTGTGTTGTCTGGATTGGCTGTGAAGGTAGTTCAACCGAGCCAATACCTACACAGATGCTTCGACACAGACATACTTCAGCAGCCAACAGCGCTCTCGTGCCCAGCTGTTTCTCGCGCAGGAAAGCTGAACAGCTGCAGCCTATCGTGGGATCAACCTTTTTGCGTACAGATCATGAGCATGTCGATGCTCATCAATCTATCATCATGGCCTCTTTTCTGGCGGACAGTCGAGGTGTCGATATCGAGTTCAGGACCAGTACGTGGTTGCAGCAGCAGCTTCGAAAGGACCCTCTACGGTTGAGACCGAAGACTCTCCTTTTGTTCGCATGGCATCGATATGATCCTAAGGATCCTATCTTGCAAAACATATGCGCATACATCAAAAAACAGCGGCCTGGTCTTCTGCGGACGTTCCCTTCCCCTGAAGAACTAGAATATGCACAGCAAAAAGTTGGTGACATACGAGCGTTAGACCAAATTGCCAAACATGCTCCTAGTCAATGGTCTTTTCGACCCGTCACTTGCGACAGCCTGTCTGCTTGTCATCTTGGCGTCAATGGCGTACTCAAAAGGACGCATAGCTGTGGCAGTGAGCACGTCATAGTGCACCCCACAGCATCTGATCTTGTCAAACACTTACAATGTTTGTCTAGCCAGCGAAGGGCGAGTAAACGCCAATCGAAGCAAAGTGTTGGGCGATGGTTCCATCAAGAGTTCGTGGCGGGCTTGAGATCGGAAGGAGAATTTCGAGTCTTCATCACAACGAGAGAGGATACCTCAGGATTGCGCAGAAGGAAAGGGATGGTCGCAGAGATGGTCCACACGCTAGAACTCCCCGACAAAGAACTGGTGGTGACTGTATTACGTCCCGATTCTGTGTGGCGAGGTGGTTCTCACGAATACAACGTCTACGATCTCAGGGAACTCGAAGAATTCGCCTTGTACAACTTCGACGCTTTACGCAATAGGCCAGACTGGTCAACAAACTATGAGTCGTTAGAGATTGGCGTTAGGGTAGACGTTGGCGTATCTCTCGCCGACCGCCAGCGTCGTTACTTCGTCAATGAGATTACACGGATTTACGAGGCCGACGTCTTTGCGGAGTGGCTGGCTCAACCCGGAACACACATTTGCAAAGCGGTGTCTAGGGCGATTGAAGAGATCTTAATGGTACCTTTGCGCTAATGTGAATGCGCCCGGAGCTAAGCCAACACCTATACATAGCACGTTCAGAGATATTTGGCCACATCCTTAGGCTTTCAATACTATTGATGTGTTTCCGAATTGAATCTAGGAAATGATAAGATGCTGCTGGTTGTTGACGTGTAAGCTGAGTACAATCACGATCTCGCGATGCTCGAGTATTGCACGCTCGTCTCTTTGCTATTGCATCGTCCATCTCTGCAACCTTCGCAGAATGCAGCCAGATGCGGTCCGCTCTGTTGACCAGAGAAACAAGGTGGTTCGACACCAATTCCAGACCACTTGTTGAGCCGGTACGCGACTCTCTTGGCGTAAGAGCCGTCTAGTCTTGGCCGGCTCATTCTCCCGCATGATGGACACCACTGACTGTACATCCTGACATTGCATTGTGAATCAGGATATAACCGTGTCGTCACTGGGACCACATTGCTCGACCATCCCTTTGAGCCGCAAGGAGTATTCCAGCAAGGATACCGGCCCTTGATGTTGGTGTCGCACTCTTCCGTATCGTTGAAGGGGTCTTCGAGTCGTCAAAGTCGAATAAAAGGCCGCTGTCTTGCAACATATACAGTACATCTCCATGGGGCGATAGGTGGAGCGACCAGGACCTCAGTAGCATGTTCTTCTTTGTGGGCATCTCGGGTACCGATAAAGAAGCCCACGACGGTATGCTCTAACATCGCAACGTTTGATAAAATAGTGGTTACGAACAGTAACTCCATGTCTTTGCCAAGTGCTGAAGCAAAGTACCATACTCCAGGAAAGGCGGTCTGCGCGAGGTATAAACGTGGTTCCGAAGGTGCAGAGAAGAGCTTCATGCGCGTCTGAGTGTTGGAGCTCGATTTCGCTACCCACAATTCTTAAACGGGATTGTATCAATCCCATTTTATCACTACCCAAAATTCTATCCATAATACCTGATGGGATACAATGATTGTATACCATACTTTTGCCAGTGACTGATACTACGGAGCAGCGGGTATTTTTGAGACTTGCGATTGTATCCCATGCTCTGTTGCACACACTTCCTAAGCTCGGATTCATCCCAAAAAAATTCTGAGAGACGTAGCATGGTGATTTATCATCATGCCCAAATTTTCAGGGAGTCTCTTGTTAAAATGCGCGGACTATAAAATTATATACGAAAGCCCTGGGACTCAATGAAGTTCTGCGGCGCAAGAGCCACAAGTTCAGCTACAGCCACAGCCACAGCCACAGCATCTGCTAGAGGGTCACTTAGGGTTAGGGTGAGCTTGGGGTTAGGCGGCTACTAGAATATTACTGCAGAGCCGTGTAGGCGGAGTTTCTGAACTCGATTTTCTGAACGTCTGGGGCAGGTTGTACTTAGATTATTGATACGTTTCCACTCATTCGTCGTATTCTCCAATCCCCTACTCGTGCGTTCGGACCTCATTGGTTGTCCACATGCATGCGCTAGGAAACTTCCACCGGCGCCCAGTCCGTCAGTTCCCAAAATGGACGGCTTTGAGACATTGTTTGAGGCGTTCGCGAATAAGCCTATGATACTCTGCAATCGATGCCAGCAATAGACAGTGTTAAAGAAGCACGACTCTCTATTTTCGGTTCAATCCACCTCGGAGATATCTGACGAATCAAGAATAACATGAAGTCGAGGTCCAACCCTTCTCCCGGACGGCAGAGCCTGTTTCCGTGGAGAGATGCCATGGTTCTGGCTCGGTCGAACGTCATGACCATCAAACGTGTGTAGTTCCACCTGCTCAAGCCCTTGAACACAGGGCACGAGATCTGCTTCCAGCGAAGCTAATGCGCGCAGGACTAGACTACGACAAGTATCGCAGCAACTAGCCGTTAGCTTAGCAGTGTCAGTATCGAGGGATCTCAGCTCCTGGTACATGTCAACAAACTTGCCGAAGATCAGAGCGATCCCGGGTCCATCGCAGGAGACGCGGGTGGCGGGTAGGCTGGTACGATCGGACGGTGAGCTGTCGTGCTGGGAGACGGTGCCTTCTACTAGCTGCGTTGGAGTTGTGTCCATCAAGACCAGCTCTTCAGAGGTGGGTGACCTTGTGATCAATTGGTTCTTCACCCGCTTCGCCATCATACCGTCTCGCCATTGCCATCCATTCTCGTCTCCAACTTCGTCTTCGCTTGCCATGGTCGGCATCCTTGACGGGGAGGTTGAGACGCTTGATGTCGGACAGAACGAGATGAGGCACTGTCGGCCCCCTGATGCCTTTTTTTGATCATACTGCATTCAAGCTATATAGCTTTTGGCATGTCGGTTATCTTCACGACAATCTCTATGGCTTCTATGTGTGCTCTCGCGTCAGTCTTGTACCGTACAATCCTGCTCGCTGTCCCGACTCCCCCGAGCCGCCACTGCTTTTGGGCTTTGTGCCCTCCTATTTTCCTGCCGCTGTCAGGTCTCATCCCCCTCCTTGCTCCCCTCCGCCTTCCAACGTCACCTCCCCCTCATCCGCACTCCGGTCCAGCCGTTCGATGTCCTACGTGTCATCACTAGACCTTTCTCCAGCGAGTTCCTTGCCCACTTCTGTGTTGTCGATAAATCGGAGGACATCTGCAGCGGCCTCGTCACTCAACAGGGTCTTCAGGTCTGCTTGGTCTCATCTTTCGCTGACCAGGACTTTTCTCGCGCATAGTTTTCGCAGCATGGAATTGCGCTGCCTTCGCCACTTCTGGCATTCCAGCAAGAGGTGGCTGACGGTTTGACTGTTCCCACCACACCACCAGCATTGTGCATTTTGGACTTTGCCGATTCTAAAAAGGTGAGCTCCCGTGATCGCATGACCAGACTTGAGTTGCAGATATCGAGCTGCAATTGATTTCTTTGCGTCTCTGATGTGTTTATCGATCTTGGTTGTGGGCTTCCATCTTTCTTTGATGGCTTGCTTCACGTACGACAGGGAAGCTGATCGCATTTCTTTGGGTTGTTGCTTCGCTGCTCGTTGCGCCGCGCCGCTTGCTATACTGCGAACCTGGTCTGGCGGTGGTCTAGGAGATCTTGTGCGGTGGGTAAGCACGATGCGGTTTCGAGAAAGGCTCGAGGGGTTGACCGCAACAGCCCTGTGATGGCCCTTGCCTGCTTGTTC
>Ga0265780_10008371_pt1 | contig 12577 bp, 11 predicted proteins | sample P1T30metagenome_FD_192432 | JGI IMG/M metagenome (GOLD analysis project Ga0265780, IMG submission 192432) | Plant litter microbial communities from East Loma Ridge, Irvine, California - P1 T30 | ecosystem: Environmental > Terrestrial > Plant litter > Unclassified | place: USA: California...
CCCGACCCGCCCCACCGCCCGGCCCAGACCAAGGCTGTTGCACTGGAGCCACCCGCGAGGGGGTCCCACCCGTTCGATCAACCGGATTCAGACCGCCGTAGAAGAACGCAGCGCGGCAATCCGCTCATCCAGCGGCGGATGGCTCATCATCAGCTTGCGCAGGCCCTGCCCCATGCCGCCGGCAATACCGAACGCAGCGACCTGGCTCGGCAGCGTGCTCTGCCCATGGTTGACCTTCAGCCGCTCCAGCGCGGCGATCATCTTCTGCCGCCCGGCAAGCTGCGCACCGCCGGTATCAGCGCGGAACTCACGGTGGCGCGAGAACCACATCGCGATCATGGTGGCGAAGATGCCGAACACCATTTCCAACACGAACACGATCACGAAATAACCGATACCCCGCCCGCCGCCTTCGCGGTTGCCGGACATCGCACTGTCGATCACCCCGCCAACCACCCGGGCCAGCACGATGACGAAGGTATTGAGCACGCCCTGCAGCAGCGCCATGGTGATCATGTCGCCGTTGGCGACGTGGGCGATTTCATGGCCCAGCACCGCTTCGGCCTCGTCTTCGCTCATGTGGTGCAGCAGGCCGGTGGACACCGCGACCAGCGCCTTGTTGCGGTTGGCACCGGTGGCGAATGCGTTGATTTCCGGGCCGTCGTACACCGCGACCTCCGGCATGCCGATGCCCGCTTCGCGCGCCTGGCGCTCAACGGTCTTCAGCAACCAGCGCTCGGTATCGTTGCGCGGCTCGGTGATCACCACCGCGCCGGTGGAACGCTTGGCCATCCACTTGGACAGCAGCAGCGAGATGAAAGAGCCACCGAAACCAAAGATCGCCGCCATGACCAGCAGGCCGCTCATCTGGCCGGGATTGACCCCCAGCACCGACATCACGATACCGGCGAGGACCAGCACCGCAAGGTTGGTAAGAAGGAACAGGGCTATGCGACTGAACATGGGGAAAGTTGGCTCTGGAGAGGGTAACGTTGCTAAATCTGCGGTGACTTCAGCTTGAATTCAAGCGCCAACCTGACCGACGATTCAGCCAGCATGACGTCCCCCATTCATTGCGGCCGGTTCGCGCCCTCGCCCACCGGTCCGCTGCACGCTGGCTCCCTGCTCGCCGCCTTCGCGAGTTGGCTGTCCGCCCGTCACCAGGGCGGACGCTGGCTGCTGCGCGTGGAGGACGTGGATCCGCCGCGCACCGTCCCCGGTGCAGCGCAGTCACAGCTCGCCCTGCTGCGCCACCTGGGCCTGCACCCGGATGGCCCGGTGCTGTGGCAGAGCCAGCGCGAGGACGCCTACCAACACGCGCTGGATGCCCTGCTGGCCAGCGGCCAGGCGTTCGCCTGCCATTGCAGCCGGAGTGAGCTGGCTGCCAGCGGCGGCATCCACCACCGCTGCGTTGCACGCCATGCGCGCCCGGATCCTGCCATCCGCCTTCGCGTAGCACCCGCCAGCGTGGTGTCGTTCGAGGACATGCTGCGTGGCCCACAGCAGCAGGACGTGCATGCCGATGTCGGTGATTTCGTCCTGCGCCGCGCCGATGGCTGCTGGGCGTATCAGATGGCCGTGGTGGTGGACGATGCCGCGCAGGGCATCACCGAGGTGGTGCGCGGGGCGGACCTGCTCGATTCGACCGCGCGTCAGATCCTGCTGCAGCGGGCACTCGGGCTGCCCACCCCCACCTATGGCCACCTGCCGCTGTTGCTGGGTGCCGACGGCCGAAAACTGTCCAAGTCCGAAGCGGCGCAGACGGTGCACGAAGGCGACCCGATGGCCGTGCTGCGGCAGCTCTGGCAACTGCTGGGACAGCCCGCCGCTGCACTGGCCGGCGCGGCCACGCAGGCCGACCTGCTGCAGCGGGCTGCGGCGGCATTTGATCGCAGCAGGGTGCCCTTGCATGACATTTCATCGCGGCAGGCGCACAGCAGCCCGTGATGTTGCAGAATCCCCCTTCCCCCCACGTTTACGGAAACGCAGCATGACTCCACGCGTCGCACTGGTCACCGGCGGCACCGGCGGCATCGGTACCGCCATCTGCCAACGCCTGGCCGACCAGGGTCACCGGGTTGCCACCAACTACCGTGACCACGCCAAGGCGCTGGCCTGGCAGCAGGCCATGGCAGCTCGCGGCCTGGCGATCGCGATCTTCCCCGGCGATGTGTCCAGCACGGAAAGTGCCGAGGCGATGGTGCGTGCCGTGGAAGCCGAGCTGGGACCGGTGGAGATCCTGGTCAACAACGCCGGCATCACCCGCGACACCACCTTCCATCGGATGCGCGCCGAGCAATGGCATGAGGTGATCAACACCAACCTCAACTCGGTCTTCAACGTGACCCGTCCGGTGATCGAGGGCATGCGCCGCCGCGGCTGGGGGCGGGTGATCCAGATCAGCTCGATCAACGGTCTGAAGGGCCAGTACGGGCAGGCCAACTATGCGGCGGCCAAGGCCGGCATGCACGGCTTCACCATCTCCCTGGCGCGCGAGAATGCCGGCTTCGGGATCACCGTCAACACCATTTCCCCCGGTTACGTGGCCACCGACATGGTCATGGCGGTGCCGGAGGAAGTACGCGCCAAGATCATCGCCGATATCCCGACCGGGCGGCTCGGAAAGCCGGAGGAAATCGCTTACGGCGTGTCCTTCCTGGTCAACGACGAAGCGGCCTGGATCACCGGCAGCAACCTGGACATCAACGGCGGCCACCACATGGGCTGGTGACCACCGCCCTGACTGCCCGCGCAGTGTGGCGCTCGCCGCACGCGCGGGGCCCGACAGGCCGTACCGCAGCGAAAATGCTGCGCAACATGAAAAGCCTTGCTGCGCAACATGATCGGCCCCGCAGGGCCCGCCACAAGGGCTTCCGGGCGTTGCAACGGGTGCTGCGCTGCGCCATGCTGGGCGTCTACTGTGACGAGTGCTTGCTTCATGGCTGCTACCCGCATCATCAAGAAGTATCCCAACCGCCGTCTGTACGACACCGAGATCTCCAGCTACATCACGATAGAGGATGTGCGCCAGTTGATCCTGGACGGCGAAGACTTCGAGGTCCGCGACGCCAAGAGCGGCGATGACCTGACCCGCTCGGTCCTGCTGCAGATCATCGCCGACCAGGAACAGGACGGCGAGCCGATGCTCTCCACCCAGCTGCTCAGCCAGCTGATCCGCTTCTATGGCGATTCCCTGCAGGGCTTCATGGGCAACTACCTGGAGCGCAGCATGCAGGTGTTCCTGGACCAGCAGCAGCAGTTCCGGCAGCAGATGGGCAACCTGCTCGGGCAGACGCCGTGGGCGATGATGAACCAGCTGACAGAACGCAACATGGAGCTCTGGCAGGAGTTCCAGCGCAGCATGGGAAGTGGCTTCGGGCCGCGCCCGGGCGGCACCTCCACCGGGACCGGTCCGCGGCCGGGCAGCGCGCCGGGCGGTGCCGCGCCGCGTTCGGGCACCGGTCCCGGCGCTGCGCACAAGCCGACCGAAACCGCCGGCGGCACCGGCGGCAAGGGCCGCACGCGCTGATCCCGGCGCGGCCGCTGGCCTGATGCAGAACGGCGCGCCCTTGCGGACGCGCCGTTTTTCGTTACCGCACCAGCAGGCCGCCGCTCAGCGCTTGGCGCGCACCCGCTCCACCTTGTAGCCCTTGGCCTTCAGCTTCTCCACCACGCCATCGCTGCCCAGCAGGTGCAGCGCGCCCACCACCACCAGCGTGCCGCCCTGCCCAGCCTGCAGGTGCGGCTCCAGCTTCGGCAGCCAGGCATCGTTGCGGTCGCTGTTGATGCGCTGATAGAGCTGCGGATACTGCCGCTTCATGTCCACCGCCATGCGGTTCCACATCAGCACGTCGTCGCCGCGCCGCCACGCATCGTGCAGCGCGCGGATCTCGGCATCGCCCTTGTCGGATTGTTCCAGCGCTTCTTCGACCATCTGCCGCTGTTCGGCGATGCTCATGCCGGCCAGCACGCCGATCTGTGTATCGATGGTTTCCAGGCCAAGGATCGGTTTTCCCGCCTTGGCGGCCCGGTCCATGAAGTGTTTGTCCAGCCCGAGCGCGGGGTCCAGCCCCATTTTCTGCATCTGCGCGATGCTGATGCTCAGGCCGACGAACCACGGCTTGAGACCCTGCATCTGCGCCAGCGGCAGCGGATTCTTCGTGGCGTAATCCTGCAGCCTGGCCCAGGTGGCATCGCCGAGGTCACGGCGCAGTTCGCTGCCATCGGTGCGCATTGCCGCCTGCACCATCCTGCCGGCCAGCTCCGGTGATTCCATGTCCTGCGCCGACAGTTCGAACACCACGCGCTGCGCTGCGTCGAAGGCGTTTTCAGCCTCGGCGGCCAGCGGGTAATCCTCCGGTCGCAGCAGGTGGAACGAGCCCAGCAGATAGACGCGGGCATCACCGGCGCCGGTCACCTTCCACAGCAGCGGCACCGGTGCGGTGCGCGTGGCCGCCGGCTTGGGCGCGGCCACCGGCGTTGCCGCGATGGTGCTGAAGGCCGCAGCGAGCAGCAGCAGCGGGGCGATCATCCAGCGGGAGACGGAACGCTTCATGGCGCACTTTCCTTGGGCGGGTGGTAGGCGCGTTCGCCGGCCTCGATGCGCAGGTCCAGCCGGTTTTCCGGCGGTGCCAGCGGGCAGGTCGCGAACGGAGTGAACGCGCAGGGAGGATTGTAGGCGTGGTTGAAATCCACCAGCACATGGCCGTCGGCGCCGGGCGGGTCGGTGTCCAGGTAGCGTCCGGCCGGGTAGCTGCCGTGGCCGCTGGTGCGGTCGGCGAAGATCAGGAACAGTGGCGCACCGGGCTCGGCAATGGCCTCGATCCGGTAGGTCGTGCCGTCATGCTGGAACTCCACCAGCCCGGCGTTGGGCATGGCGGTGGTCAGGCCGGTGATATCCACGATCGGCAGCGTCTTCCCGGCCGGGTGCGGCAGGAAGCGCGCGCGCACCTGCCACTGCGGTCCTCCCGGCCAGTAGTCCAGCCCGGTGAATCCGCTGCGCGAGGTGGCGTCGGCATGCTTGATGCGCAGCGCGAAGCGCTGTCCGCGCTGCAGCAGGCTGAGCTGCCCCTTGCCGTCATCGAAGACGATGCGGGTGGGCTGCGGGTCGTGGTCGCTGTTGAACGCGATCGGTCCGGTCACCGCCGCCCCGTCCACGCTCAGCGGCACGCCGCGTTCGGGAGTGAACGACCAGCGCTGCCCCTGTCGGCTGACCATGCCCAGCTTGTCCGGCCCTGCGGCCAGGCGGATGCCACTGCCCGGCCCACGCCCGATGTAATGCGCCTTGTGCTCCAGCCAATGCAGGCCGACCAGCGCGGTCCAGCCATCCGGCGCGGTCAGCTCCTGATAGCGCTGCATCCGCCACTGCTGCTGTTGCCGTGCGAAGGCCGGATCTTCCTGCACGGCAGGCGCCGCTGCGGGTGCCTTGCCACCACAGCCGCTCATCGCCAGTGCCAGCATCAGTCCGGCGCTGCTGTACCCCTTCCCCATGATCATCCCCTTCACCGTCCGCGCAGGAACCAGCGGTCGATCTCCGCCAGCGAAAAACGTGCCCAGGTCGGGCGCCCGTGGTTGCACTGGCCGGAGCGTTCGGTGATTTCCATGTCGCGCAGCAGCGCGTTCATTTCGGGCACCGTCAATCGCCGGTTGGCGCGCACCGCGCCGTGGCAGGCCATGGTGGACAGCAGTTCATCGCGCGCGGTGGCCACGCGCCGCGACTGGCCGTGTTCGCGCAGGTCGCCCAGTACGTCGCGCAGCAGGCCTTCCGGCTCGGCGTTGGCGAGCAGCGCCGGGATGCTGCGTACATGCAGTGCGCCGGGGCCGGCACGGGTCACCTCGAAGCCCAGTGCGGTCAAGGTCTCCGCTTCGCGTTCGGCGGTGTCGGCCTCGCGTTCGCCCACCGCCAGGGTGATCGGTACCAGCAGTGGCTGCGCATGCAGGCCGATGCCATCGTGGGCATTCTTCAGCCGTTCGTAGCCGATGCGCTCATGCGCGGCGTGCATGTCCACCACGATCAGGCCTTCGGCATTTTCGGCCAGTATGTAGATGCCATGCAGCTGTGCCACCGCGTAGCCCAGCGGTGGCACCCCGGCATCGGCGCTGGTCACCGGCAACCCACGTTCGGACGGCATCGGCGGCAGCGATTGCTGGCTGCCGGCAGGCCCGGCGTACAGCGCGGCGTAGGCCGCCGGCGCATCGGCCACCTGCAGGCCCAGCGGCGATTGCTGCGCGCCCCAGTTACCGTAGCCTCCGCCACCGCCTCCGCTGCCCGGCTGGCCGCTGGACCATGGCGTCGCCGCCTGCGGAAGGGCCTGCGCTTCGACACCGGCGCCGATCTCATGTGCGGCCATGCCGGCGCGGGTATCGGCCAGTGCGTCCTTCAGGGTACGGTAGACGAAGTCATGCACGAGGCGCGAATCGCGGAAGCGCACCTCGTGTTTGGCCGGGTGCACGTTGACATCCACCCGCGTCGGATCCAGTTCCAGGAACAGCACATACGCCGGCTGCCGGCCATGGAACAACACGTCGCCGTAAGCCATCTTCACTGCGTGCGCCACGCTGCGATCACGCACCGAGCGGCCGTTGACGTACAGGTACTGCTGATCGGTGCTGGCGCGCGAATAGTGCGGCTGTGCGATCCAGCCGTGCAGGCGCAGTCCGGCGCCGCTGTGGTCCACGCGCACGGCCTGGTTGGCGAAATCCTCGCCCAGCGTTTCCCCCAGGCGCGCATCCGAGTAGAGGTCGCCGGGTTTGTAGCGGCGCGAGGCTTTGCCATTGTGCGAAACGCGCAGTTCCACATCCGGGCGAGCCAGCGCCAGCGAGCGCAGCCACTCTTCGATGTGCCCCAGTTCGGTACGCTCGGCGCGCAGGAACTTGCGCCGCGCCGGCACGTTGTAGAACAGTTCGCGGACTTCAACGGTGGTGCCCGGCGCATGCGCGCGCGGCAGCACTTCGCCCAGCTTTCCGCCTTCGATCTGCAGCGCCGAGCCGTGCTCGTCCTGAGCGCGCCGGGAGGCGAGCGTGAAGCGGCTGACGGAGGCAATGGACGGCAGGGCCTCACCCCGGAAGCCAAGCGTAGCCACCGCTTCGAGGTCGTCCAGGCTGGCGATCTTGCTGGTGGCGTGGCGGGACACCGCCAGCGGCAACTGCTCGGCAGCGATGCCACTGCCGTTGTCGCGGATCCGGATCAGGCGCACGCCGCCTTCTTCCAGTTCGATATCGACGCGGGTGGCACCGGCATCGATCGCGTTCTCGACCAGTTCCTTGACCACCGAAGCCGGCCGCTCGACGACTTCGCCGGCGGCGATCTGGTTGATCAGGATCTCCGGCAGCGGACGGATGGTAGCGCTCATGCGCCTGCCCGCCTGCAGGCGTGGAGCACAGTGCGGATGGAGTGGGAAACAGAGGCTGACTTCATCCGCCGATGATAGCGGATGGGCGGCTCCGGCCGCGCCGCGCGCCGGTAGTGACGGCCGCTGTGGGTGACGACCGTTGGTCGTCACCGCTTCGCCGCTGCGCTCGCCGAGCATGGCTCGGCGCTACCGCGGCTACTTGCTGCCGCCGGCCACGGTGCTGGCCGCTTCCATCTCCGCCTGCGCACGCGCGGCGTACAGGGTTCCCGGGGGCGGCTGGCGGGTAAAGAACACATTGACGCCATCCAGCACGGCGGCGGCGATCTTGCGCTGGTACGCCGGATCCATCAGGCGGCGCTCCTCATCCGGATTGGAGATGAAGGCGGTTTCCACCAGCATCGCCGGCATGTCCGAGGTGCGCAGCACCGCGAAGTTCGCCCGTTCGATGTTCGGCTTGTGGTTGTTGCCGATCCGCTTCAGTCCGCCCAGCACATGGCTGGCAGCATCTTCGGAAGCCTTCATGTAGCCGCTCTGCGCCAGATCCAACAGCACGTTGGCCAGCGTGCCCTCGGTGCGCTGCAGGCTGACGCCGCCGATCAGGTCGGCCGCGTTTTCCTTGTCCGCCAGCCAGCGGGCGCGCTGCGATGAGGCGCCCTTGGTGGACAGCACGTACACCGACGAGCCTCGCGCAGCGCGGTTTTCCGCGGCATCGGCGTGGATCGAAATGAAGATGTCCGCCTTCGCCGCACGCGCTTTCTGTGCGCGCATGGGCAGCGGAATGAACACGTCGCTGTCGCGCGTCATGTAGGCCTTCAGGCCCGGCATCGCATTGACCTGGCGGGCAAGCTCGCGTCCAACGGCCAGGGTGATGTCTTTCTCACGCTTGCCGCTGGGGCCCACGGCACCCGGATCCTGGCCACCATGGCCGGGATCGATGGCCACCACCAGCGGACGCATGCCCGGCTTCATGCTCACACGCGCCACGTCGCTGGGCATGCTCGGACGCGGCGCGACCGGCGCGGTTTCCGGCGGCTGCGAGGTAGCGCCTGAAGGGGCGGCCGCAGCGCCGGTACGGGTCGGCATGGTGCCGGCGATGGTGGTACGCACCGGCGCCGGGGTCGGCTGGCCGGCCAGGATGGCGGCCGGCGAAGGCGTAGCGGCGTCGGTACCGGCGCCGGTTCCGGCAACGGTGGCCGTAGTGGTGCTGGGCAGCGTTGCCGGTGCGGCCGGCGCAACGGCGACAGCCGTGGCCTGCTGCTGGACCTGTGCGGTGAGCAGCGCGGTGGCCCGCGCGGCATCGCTGCGGGTCTGCGCGGCGTTCACTGCCGTGGCCGGCGGCGGGGTGGCCGCTGCCGTAGCTGCCGCAGGGATCGGCGCGCTCGCAGGCGGTGACATGTGGGCTGCCGTGGCCGGCGCATCGCCAGGCCATTCAATGACCAGCTTTGACTGCCCGCCCTGCTGCTGCATCTGCGGCTTGAACGGGGCCACGTTGTCGGCAAGGTCGAACACGACGCGGAAGGTGCCCGGCACCGGCTGGCCGGTACGCACCGCCGTGACCACGCCCTGCGCGGCCGGCAGCTTCAGTCCGCGCACTGCCGAGGAGTCCGGAAAATCCACCACCAGGCGGTTCGGACCGGACAGCGCGATGGTCTTGTAGCCACCAGAACCGGCCAGCGAAATCTCGGCGCGGGTGCCGGTCGCACCGGTATCCAGGCGCACCTGGTTGATCTCACCCGCCCACGCGTCGGCACCCGCCAGGGCGAGTCCGGCAGCAGCACAGAGAGCGAGGGTTCGGAAGGGTAAGCGCATGGCTCAGGATTCAATCACTGCGCTGAACAGATTGCAAACCTTTTCCCTTAATAATCCGTAACTTTCATCAGTTTGTTACGGTCGATATACAGAAAGCGAAGCTAACTCGCCAGCTTCATGCAGTCGCTTCACCCAGGCTTCACCGGAATCGCTCAATGGAATGAGACTAGCGCGTCGGCCTTGGCCGGCCATTTCCAGTTCGAGCCGCAGATCCGTCGGCGGCAAGGCTCCTGCCCCGCGCTCCGGCCATTCCACCAGCCACAGCGAGGCAGTGCCCTCGTCCAGGCCCAGGAAATCCAGTTCGGCCGCTCCACCGATCCGGTACAGGTCCATGTGCCAGGCCTCGCTGCCGTCGGCCAGCGGGTAGCGTTCCACCAGCGTATAGGTGGGGCTGCGGATGGCACCGGTCACGCCCAGCGCACGCAACAGCGCGCGTGCGGTGGTTGATTTACCCGCGCCCAGGTCACCCTGCAGTTCAAGCAATGCCTGCGCCGGGCGGGTCGCCGCCAGCGCCTGGCCCAGCAGGTCGGTGTGTTCGGGAGTGGGGAGATGCAGTTCAAGCATGGACAGGATCCGGATTGCAGAGCCGGCGCAACGGCGCCAGCAGGTCGGTGGGAAGCAGGCCGCGCTGGCCGTCGGCAGCAGCGACATCGCCGGCCAGCCCGTGCAGCAGGGCGCCGCCGGCCGCGGCCTCGAACGGCGCCAGACCCTGCGCATGCAGGGCGGCAATGATGCCCGTGAGCAGGTCGCCCATGCCGCCGACCGCCATGCCGGGATTGCCCGCGCCGATTACGGCGGTATGCCCGTCCGGCGCCGCCACCAGGCTGCCCGCACCCTTCAACACCACTACCGCATGGAAGCGCTCGGCCAGTGCAGTGGCTGCGGCGAAGCGGTCGGCCTGCACCGCAGCGGTGGTGGTCTGCAGCAGTCGCGCGGCCTCGCCGGGATGCGGGGTGAGGATCGCCTGCGGGAGGGCCTGCGGATCGCGCGCCAGCAGGTTCAGCGCATCGGCGTCGACCACCAGCGGCTTGCCGCTGTCGCGGGCATCACGCCACAGTGCCTGCGCCCAGTCGTCCTGCCCCAGCCCCGGCCCGATGGCGACGACGCTGGCCCGCTGCAGCAGCGCCTGCAGGTCCGCGTTGCAGTCCACCGCGTGGCTCATCGCTTCGGGCAGCCGTGCCAGCGCCGCGCCGATATGTTCGCCGCGCGTAGCCAGGCTGGCCAGGCCGGCACCGGCCCGCAGCGCCGCGTGCGCTGTCATCAGCAGGGCACCGCCGCTGCCATGGTTGCCGCCCACGCACAGCACATGTCCGGAGGTTCCTTTGTGGGCGTTGCGGCGACGCGGCGGCAACAATCCAGGCAGGCGGTCGCGCTGCCAGTAGTCGGCGGCCACGTGCACACCGCCCCATGCATCTGCAGGCAGCGGCAAGGTCGCCAGCTCGCACTGGCCGGCATGTTCCAGTCCCTCGCCGGTATGCAGTCCGCGATGGGCCACGATGAACTGCAGCGTCAGCGTGGCGCGCACCACCGCACCCGGCGCACTGCCGCGGTCGGCGTCGATGCCACTGGGCACATCCAGCGCGAATACGGGCGCAGCCTGCGCGTTGATCGCTTCGATGACCGCCTGCGCTGAAGCGCGCGGCGCCTGCCGCAGGCCGAGCCCGAACAGCGCATCGACAATCACATCGGCGCCGGGCAGGTGCCCATCGAATGGGGTGCTGCATCCACCGGCGCGCGCCAGCTCGGCGGCGGCACGGGCACTCAGCGCGGTGGACGGCGATGTGCCCGGCAGGGTCAGCACGCTGACCTGGCGGCCGGCCTGCAGCGCATGCAGGGCCAGCACGCAGCCATCGCCGCCATTGTTGCCCGCCCACACCACCACCGCGATGTGCCGGGCATCGGGCCAATGCTGCAGCAGGCACTGCCACGCGGCCTTGCCGGCCGCAGCCATCAACGACCAGCCGCCATCACCGGCCAGCGCGGAAGCGCGCGCATCCAATGAACGGGCGGCAGCGGAATCGAACAGAGCGGAAGGGTCCAGCATGCAGGGATTCTATACTTGCGGGCATGCATCCCGATTCCCCCCCCCTGCCCGCCGGCCTGGATCCGGCGCTCGCCGTCCAGCGCATCCGCGCACTGGCGCGTGCGCATGGCTTCCAGCGCTGCGGCATCGCCGGGGTGGACCTGGCCGAAGACGAGGCGCACCTGGCGGACTGGCTGGGCCAGGGCCTGTACGGCACGATGGACTGGATGGCGCGCCACGGCACGCTGCGCGCGCGGCCGGCCGAACTGCTGCCCGGCACCGTGCGGGTGATCTCGCTGGGCATGGACTACAGCCACAAGGACGACACCGAAGCCTGGGCCACGCTGGCCGATCCGGGCCGTGCCTACGTCGCGCGCTACGCGCTGGGCCGCGATTACCACAAGCTGATGCGCAACCGGCTGCAGAAGCTGGCCGCGCAGATCAGCGATGAAGTGGCGCCGCTGGGTTTCCGCGTGTTCGTCGACTCCGCGCCGGTGCTGGAACGCGCGCTCGGCCGCGATGCCGGCCTGGGCTGGATCGGCAAGCACACCTGCCTGATCGATCGCCACGGCGGCTCCTGGTTTTTCCTTGGCGAGATCTACATCGACCTGCCGCTGCCGATCGACCAGCCTGCCAGCGCGCACTGCGGCACCTGCACCCGCTGCATCGAGGTGTGCCCCACCCAGGCCATCATCGCTCCACAGCGGCTGGATGCGCGGCGCTGTATTTCCTACCTGACCATCGAACACGACGGTGCCATCCCCGAGCCGATGCGACCGCTCATCGGCAACCGCATCTACGGCTGCGATGACTGCCAGCTGGTGTGCCCCTGGAACAAGTTTGCAAAGCGCACCGACGAAGCCGATTTCCGCGCACGCAACAACCTGGACCGCGCGCGCCTGGACGAGTTGTTCAGCTGGGACGAAGCGGAGTTCCTGCAGCGCACCGAAGGCAGCCCGATCCGCCGCAGTGGCCATGAGCGCTGGCTGCGCAACATCGCCGTGGCGCTGGGCAACGCACCGACCTCACCGCAGGTGGTGGAGGCGCTGGCTACCCGTAGCACGCACGATTCGGCGCTGGTGCGCGAACACGTGCAATGGGCGCTGGGGCAGCACGGCGCGGCGTGATCGCCCGCGTCCGACGTGCGACCATGGTGGCCTGATCCAGAAAGACCCGTTGAGTGCCCATGCAGCAGCGCAGCATCGATGTCCTCACTCCCAGCCAGCTCAACACGCTGGCGCGTGACCTGCTGGAAGGCAGTTTCCCGGCCATCTGGGTGGAGGCCGAACTCGGCAGCGTGGCGCGTCCCTCGTCAGGCCATATGTACTTCACCCTGAAGGACGCACGCGCACAGCTGCGCGCGGCGATGTTCCGGATGAAGGCGTCCACGCTG
>Ga0265780_10008372_pt1 | contig 12577 bp, 16 predicted proteins | sample P1T30metagenome_FD_192432 | JGI IMG/M metagenome (GOLD analysis project Ga0265780, IMG submission 192432) | Plant litter microbial communities from East Loma Ridge, Irvine, California - P1 T30 | ecosystem: Environmental > Terrestrial > Plant litter > Unclassified | place: USA: California...
CCGGAGGCGCACGGCGACTCCGTCCACGACGCCGTCGCCGCGGCCGTGGCGGTCGTCCGGGCGTCGGGCCTGCCGAACCGCACCTCCTCGATGTTCACCGAGATCGAGGGCGCGATTGCACGGCAAGAGTTCAAGAGGAAGGCAGCCCGATGCTCGTAGCTTTCAGTGTCGCGCCCAGCGGCGACGGCAAGGCCGATGGTTCGGTCCACGACGCCGTCGCGGCGGCGGTCAGGGTGGTCCGCGAGTCCGGCCTCCCGAACCGGACGTCGTCGATGTTCACGGAGATGGAGGGTCCCGACTGGGACACGGTCATGGACGTCGTCAAGCGGGCGACAGAGGCCGTTGCGCCGTTCGGCTCACGTGTGTCGCTGGTGCTCAAGGCCGACATCCGCCCCGGCTACTCGGGTGAGATCGACGGCAAGCTAGAACGGCTGGAGTCGGCGCTGGGGGAGTAGGCGCCCTTCACGGTCAGCACCGGCTTCGTGTATTGCACGAGCTGGCCGGCACGGGGGCCGTTTTTTGCTGTGAAGCTGACCTCCTCGAGCTTCAGCGTCGCGGCGATCTTGCCGTCGACCTCTTCGAGCTTCGCCTCGGTGTCGTTGTAGGCGAAGTCCTGGACGAGCGACCACGAGCCGGTCTGGAACTTGAAGACGCCGAGGTCGGGCTGCTCCTTGAGGCGGAAGTAGACCTCGACGTCGGGAGTTGGGCCGTCGCCGTCGCGGCTGCGCTGCTTGCGCTCCTGAAGTGTGAGATGGGCGTCAGGGTCTGGGCTTCCGTCGTTCCGCGTCTGGCCATCCGTCGTGTAGACGGCCTCGTTCTTTCGGTTCCAGCGCACGAGGCGCTGGCGCACCGACTTCGGGCTGTCGATGATGACGTCGATCTCCTTGGAGGCCGTGAAGACCTCGAGGTTGTCCTCGCCCTTCGCCGGCCACTCCTGCGGGGCGTCGCCGCCGAGCAGGTCGGAGATGGCGGAGGCGACCTCGGGGTCGCCGGTGGTGACGCGCCACTCGGTGAGGGCGGCCGGCCGGTCGTTGGGCTGGTAGCCGGAGCGGAAGCGGCCGACGACGTCGTCCGCGAACGAGTTGCGGGGCTTGGGCTGGGCGGCGGGGTCGTCGCCGAAGATCTTCAGAGCCATGGAGCGAGACTGGCACGTGGCAGCCCCGGCTATGACCTTCCGCTGGCGATTCCTGCCTCGCACGCGATCCTCGGGGTGCCCGCTGCGTCAGGCGCGCCGGTGCGCTGTCCTGGCGTCGCGGGCGGCCGCACGAGTCTCGAATGACCCCGTCACCCAGCCGCACGCGCAGCGGCACACCCAGGCGGACTCGCCTCGTCGGGCGATCTCAACGCGGCAGGTGGCCGGGCTAAACGCTGCAGCCGCAGCCGTGACGGCGGCACGCGCTTCCTGCGGCATCCAGCTAGGGGAGTAGCTGCCGTCGGGGAAGACGACGACGAGGCTGCCTTCGGGGTCGAGGCCGGGGACAAGGACATACGCGGGGCGGATGCCGTTCGGCAGGGGGAAGGTGCTGGGCGTGCGGTCGGCGCTGACGGCGGTGGTGGTCTTCATGGTGACGCTCCTTCGGTCGGGATGAATAACAAGCTACCCCGAAATGGGTGCATGTGCAAGTACTGAGCTACCCCATATAGTTCAGGCCATGGAGACTTCAAGAGGCCCCGGGCGTCCACCCCTGGGCGAGCTCAAGCGGACCAAGATGCGCAACCTGAGACTGACGCCGGCGGAGGACGCTGAAATAGTCGAGGCGGCAGGCGAGGTGCCGGTCGCGGAGTGGCTGCGGCGCACAGCACTGGAGAAGGCGCGTAACCGGTGACGGGGCTACTGGTTGCCGGCATCCTCGTCGGCGCCGGGCTTTCAGTGACCGGCCTCGTCATGGCCTGGGTGGGCGCGCGAGAGGACCAGGCCCGTGCCGAGCGCGACCTAGCGACTGCGAGAACGCTCAGGGCGCAGCAAAGGGCGGAGATGGCCGCGCTGCCCGATGATCGAGACGTGAACGATGCACGGGCGGTCCTAGCCGCATCGGAGGCGCGTTACGAGGCGGCGGGGCTCGATCGGCCGAGCTACGACAACGTCGCGATACTTCCACTCCTTGCCCGGCGCCGCGATGCCAAGCGATCTGGTCGGAGCGTGCGGTGGGGCGTCGGTGTCTCTGCAGTGGGTGTGGTGGTCGCGACGGTGACGTCCCTCTTAGGGCTGTGACGACGAAAGCCCCCGCCGTCCGGATGCCGGAGGGCGGGGGCTGAGGCATTCGTTTGGCGCGCAACCTGGCGGGTACGCTCTCACCGACGCATCACAGCGCCAGATCGTTCTCGAGCGTTAGTTCACGGGCGTGTTGGTCGCGAGTGCCCTGACAACGTCATATTCACGCTGAGTGAGGATGACGGGCTGGCCCCAGGCCTTGGCCGCGGCGTTGACCTGTTCCGCCGTTCCAAGCGTGCGAGCATTCGCGGCCCCGAGGCCCGGGTTGCTTCCGATGATGGCGATGGTCGTGGGGCTCTGGATCAACTGCATTTTGTCTCCGTCGTACGTAGGTGTGGGGGGTGCTGTGGCCGTGCCGACTCGGGCCTGGAGGTAGGGCACGGGGTCCAGGGCCGTTCCGTTTTCACGAATCTCGAGGTGTAGATGGTTCACGCCCGTGCCCGTGTTGCCGACACGGCCGACTTCCTGACCGGTTACGACCCGCGTGCCCTGCACGAGCGGACTTGCCGTCAGCATGTGGAAGTAAACGCTGGTGAAGCCGGTGTGGTTGATGTACAGGTAGTTCCCTGCGCCTGTTCCGGAGCTGTCGGCCTGGTAGCCCTTTGAGCCGACGACGCCGTCAGTCACGGCGCCGATCGAAGTCCCGGATGGCCGAAGGAAGTCCGCTCCTGCGTGAATGCGGCCCCCGGGCCTGGACGCGCCGAACTGCTGGCCGTATGTCGAGTCGGGGAGCGGGTCCCGACCAACGGGCCACACGTAACCACCAGCCGCGAACGCCGCTTCGGGCATCGCAAGGATGTCTGCCCCGAAGAAGGCCACCAGGCTGGCGAACGTAGCGCCGGTGCCCAGTAGTGTGCGACGTGAAAGCCCGCCTGGCGACGCGTCCTGGTCTGACGCGTCGCTTTGCTCAGAGCCTGAGCTCCTGTCCTTTTCTGCCATACGGACACCTTGGCGGACCGGCACAGAATTGTCTATGCATTAAGTCTCAGACCAGTTGACGTGATCTACCCGCGGTAGGGCGCATGGGCTAGGCGCCTTGTTGCAGGGCGCATGCCCCAGCGGCCCATCCACCGGCTCGTCAGGGGGCCCGAAATGGCCTGGCCAATGCTCTTCGCGGCGAGCACGAGGTCGGCCGCCCCTGGAAACCAAGCGCAAGCACGTGAAGAACGCGAGCTTCACCGAGGACGAACGGCAGGAGGACGAGACCGCTGCCGGAGCCATGCCGGAGGCGCAGTGGATCCGCGAGGCGGCCCTGGAGAAGGCCCGTCAGAAATGACGAAAGCCCCCGCCCGTTCGAGAGTCCGAAGGGCGGGGGCTAGGTCGGCAGCGAATCGCCTCGCCTTTGTGAGAGCCGCCTCCTGCGGGCTTCCCGAGGAGCGTGAGTCGTCGCGGAAGGCAAGCGAACGGCCCTTGGGGGCGGCACCCCGGTCGCCGGCGCGCCACGAGCCGCAGGCCTACCTAGGCGACGCGACGTCGCGCCTAGGTCCGGTGTGACGCATTAGGGTCAGTCGCGTGGATGCGAAAAGTTGGATCGTTCTTTTGTACGGGGCGGCGGCGGTCCTTCCCCTGGTGGGTTTCGCGCGTCTGCTCTGGCGTGCCCAGCGCGCTCTGTCGAGGACCGAAGCCCTCGTGGAGGCGCGAGGATCAGCGGCAGGCACGTTTGAGGACTTCAACGAGAGCTGGGGAGACATTCGGTTGGGGCCCCGGCGTGATCGACGAGACGTCACATGGGACATCATCTTCGTAGGCCTCGGCTTGGGCATAGGTGCCGCCGCAAGCATTTGGTCACTGTTCGTCTGACACAGACCCGCTAGCGTCGCACCCATGGACGTCGCTGCATTCTGGATAAGCATCGTCGCTGTCGCCATAGCCCTCGGCGCTGCCTGGTATACACGCCAGCAAGCGGTCACCGCAGAGCGTGCCCGTGCGCTTGATCACGATGCGGCGTTCCGTGTGGCGTGGTCGGCGGACGTTGTTGATGCCGAGTTCGACAAGGAAGCGGGCGAGTGGAGGCTCGAGCGCGACAACCCGCACGTTCTCATAGAGAACATCGGTCGGGGAACCGCTTTCGACCTGACTATTTCCGTCGCGGGCGTCGAATACGAGTGCTTTGACGCGCCGCCGAAGTGGTCCAGGCGGATCGTCGAAGCCGAGCCGGGCGACCGCATCGAGCTGCGCTGGCGGAGCAGTGACGGCACGCGTGCAAAGCACGTCGTAAAGTCAGTGGCGGTGCGGCCTCAGCTCTGAAGGTTCGGCGAGACCGGGGAACGTGCGGCCGGGACTTCACGACTGACTTGCGAGCTTGCCGCCTGGGCCCTTGCGACTTGAGTGTCCGAGACGAGGCGGGCCATAGTGGTGCGATGGAGCTAGGTGACGTCATCTCGGGCGTGGCACTCGTTGTGGCAATAGGGACGACCCTCTGGCAGGTTAGTCGCAGCCGTTTTGAAAGGCCCATTGTGGACGTGTACGCGCAGGCCACGAGGTTTGAGGCGCAGGGACATCCCAAGTGGGTCATGCACGCAGTCGTCTCTAATGTCGGCGAAAGGCCCGTGACACTGCTCGGCGTGGACTGGGTCGTGTCGCAGCGTAGGCGTGACGTGCTCGTGCGCTCAGGGCAACTAGAGCCGTCGAGCGTGACTCTGCCCTACCGACTAGAGCCGTATGACTCGGTGCCCGTCGCCATGACTTTTCTGAACATGGCCGACCTACAGGCAGACATGACTCTCCGGGCGAGCGCGCTCACAGTTCAGCGCACGACATGGTGGCAACGAAGAAGAGGTCGCGGAAGCCGGCGCCACGTCTTGGGCGCACCCGTAGTGCCCCTGCGCCTTGGAACGCTCACGGCAGTCGGGACTCGCGTGGAGGCTCCGCGCGAGTGGTAGCCGAGGTCCCGCTGGACTAGTCGTGCCCCGGCGGAAGGCGGCCTCTGGAGACAGACTCGACTTCTGGCAAGGGGTTAGGCGCGCGGCAGCCCAGTAGTCAGGCGCAAAATGAGGGCTCCGACGATGTGAACCGTCAACCAGGCGTCCTGGACGCTAGCTTGGCTCGTGTGATGCGCGTCCCCGCTCTCGCTCCGGTCGGCTGAGGCCCAATGCATTGCGCCCTCGATGGACTTGACTAGCGGCCCGTCGTGCCCTGCGAACAAGCCCTGCTTTTTGCCAGACGCGATGAGTGGTCCCAACGCGTTCCCCTGTGCCCCGAGACTTACGAGCGTCTCTTGCAGTGCTGTGCCCGCGTCCGTGATTGCGTCGGCAGGGCTTCCGTTGGCTATCTCCGCGAGGGCAGCACCGTAGGCCGCCTCGACCCGGGCAAGATCGCCTCGGTTTCCAAGAAGCGTCAGAACAGGACGCACAACCGCCTCGTGAAGTTCGCGTGACTCGAAAGGAACCATTTCCCCCCTGATGAGCTCCCAGCTAACCCGGTCTTCGCTCAAGACATCGTTCACGTGCTTGGCAAAACTGTCGCTGAAGCGCGGGCCAATTGCAATGAAGAGAGCCTCGATAGCCGTGGGCATCATCTCGTCTTCGGTACCCAGGACGAATGCTTCCATGTCAGAGCTGGGCCGCAGGTTGTACCCCAAGGTGGCGAGACCTTCGTCGTGAAGAATCGCAACCCGCGCCCTTTGCAGTACGAGGTCACGCGCGCTTTCGTTCGGAAAGGCTACGTCTAGCCACTGCAAACTGCGGCGACGGACTCTGTCATTAAAAGTCGGCGTCCAGAAGGACTCACCGTGCGCCTCTCGCTCTGTGAGCTGTGCCAGGCGCTGGCGTCGACTGTGGAGCATGGGACGACAATACCTCGCGTCTGGGGCGACGTCGGCGGCCGGTGCGACACTCGCCGCCATGGAGAAGTGGGTCCCGTGGTGGGAGAAGGAGCGGCCCGCATCGCCGCCGACGACCGACGAGCGCTACCGGGTTGGCGAGTGGACGCTGCACGCGACCATCGGCGAGCGGGGGCCGTCGTACTACTCGGTGCGCCGGGACGGGCGGGCACGGTCGGTCGGGGTGAGCGTGACGTGGCAGCCGCACGACGGGTGGGTCATCTACGACGAGGGCGAACGGTTCGTCGCGCGGGAGCGCTTCTGGTCGCCGGCAGGGCCGCTGGCGTGCCTGCGGTGGTGGATCGGGCGCCGGGGGTGAACGACGAAAGGCCCCCTGCCGCCTCCGAAGAGGGGGCAGGGGGCGCTGTGGACAGACCGTAGGATTGCTCGCATGGCGCGCAACGGCTCTGACGGCAACTGGCTCGACCGCAACGTAAAGCACCTCTGCCTCGCTGCTTTCGCCGTTGGCGTCGGCGCACTGGCGGTCTTCGCGTTCAACACGGTCAGCAATGGCACGGTCGCGACAGCGGAACCGCGCCCGAACGCGGTCGCGTCGCGAACTCCCGAGCCCGTTCCGACTGTGGCGGTGACTCGTCCCGCGGGGCGTCCTCTGCAGGTGCTCTTCGCCGGCGACTCGCTCTCCGCCGGCCTCTACGCCTCCGAGCAGGCCAAGGCCTTCAAGTACGTCATGATCGACACCCTCGACGACGGCGGCCCGGTTAAGGAGTTCAACAACGCGATCAGCGGCGGTACCACCGCGCAGGTCTCCGAGAGCTACCCGGTCCCCACAGGCCTCGACCTCGCTGTCATCGAACTCGGCACGAACGACGTCGGCAACGGCGCCTCCCTCGAGGACTTCACAGCGGACTACACGACCCTCATCACCAACGTGACCACGGCAAACCCCGGCGTCCCGCTCGTCTGCGCCGGGATCTGGAAGGGCGACGGCTCGCCCCGAGTCGACGACTTCGACGCCACGATCAAGAGCACCTGCGAGGCGGCCGGCGGCGTCTACGCCTCCCTGAAGTCGATCTACCAGGCACCCGCGAACAGCGGCCCCGAAGGTGTCGCCACCTTCCAGGGGGCGTCAGACCTCTTCCACCCGAACGACGCCGGCCACGCCGCTATCGCCGAGCGCCTACTGAAGCGCATCGCCGTCGTCTAGGCCGTCGTCTGGTCGTTGATCAGACCCAGCGTCGACAGCGCCGACAGAAGGCTGGTCAGCGCCGCACCACTTGCCCGCGACCCGGTCACGGCAGGCTTGCCCACCGGTGCCGCCCCGAAGAAGCCCAGGGCCCCGAGCTTCGCCCGGAACGTCGTCCCGTAGGCCTCAGCGCCAAAGGGCGTCGCCCCGCTGTTCTGCAGTCTGAGCTCGTCGTCGACGGTTACGAGCCTGTGGCTGAAGAAGCGACCGTCACCCGTGGGCCGGTGGAACGACGTCGCGGGGTCGAGCAGGTCCGTGCCAGTGAGCTTGGACTGCAGGACCCCGGTGACGTCGCGGCTGTCGCTGAGCGTGATCGCCGCCGACGCGGCGGTGGGTGCTAGCCCAGGACGGCGTACTGGACCTGGTGTGCGCCGACGACGCGACCTGCGGCCGGGGCGTTGCGGCTGTAGACGACGAAGCCGCTGGTGCTGGGAGCGACGTAGAGCCCCAAGCTGGCCGTCGCCTCTGTCGCGCCGGTCAGGACGACGACGGGCTGAGTGTCGTAGGGACGATCGAACGTCAGCGACACTTGCGGTCCAGCGCTCGGCGCCTCGCCGGACCCGAAGTAGACGACGCCGCGGGTGTCCGTACCGGCCACGGTCGGCGCAGGGGGTGCCTCGCCGTTGGCCGGCGCCACGACGACGGCCGGCGCTGCCCCACTCGAGGCCAGGTGGCCCCTCGTAGTCAACGTTCCGTGTATCGTCGTTGCCTTCCGTGCGCCCGTTCTGTTGTCCTCAACCTCTCCGCCCGTTGCTGCGGTGAAGATGTTGCCTGCTCCGATTCGGAGGTCAGGGCCAGCAGCGGCCGCCGCTCGAATGGCGCCGTAGAGCGTGGAGTCGAAGCGAACACCTTCGATGGCGATTTGGCTCCCGCTCACGACGTCGACGAGCCGCTCAGGCTTGGCCGCGTTCGGCTTGCCCAGCATCGTTCCGCCCCGGACGCTCAGACCACCGACGAAGCTCTGAGAGTCGGTCTGTTCTACCTGCAGCGCAGGCGCCGGCCCGGCGAAGAGGAAGGGCGCGATGAACTCGATGCTTCGGTAGGACTTGACGACGACGAGAGGCTGGTCGTTGTCGACGCCTCCATTACTGGTCCCCGACTCGATGTGGAGCGAGTAGAACTTGAGGAACTCCGGGACAACAGGGTCGCCTGGTCGGCCGATCTGGAGCTGTACGCCCTTGCTGCGCTCGATGTGGAGCGAGTAGAAGTCGAGGGTGTTGATGGTCTTTCCGTCGCTAGCGATGAGGACCGCGGGCGAGGTCGGAGATCCGCAGTTGTCGACCATGACGTGCTGGTAGATCCCGTTGTTGTCGCTTGCGAGGCGGAAGCCGACCCCGCCGCCGTTGACAACGCGGACGTACTGGAGCCGAGTTTCAAAGCCTCCCGCGTTGACTAGGACGTCGCCCGTCGCCTCGTTGCCGTCGAATGTGACGCTGCGAATGGAGACGCCGCCTCCAAGGATGGTGAGGGCAGGGCGCGTCGAGCCCGCTTTGTGCTTCAAGATGACGCCGGTCGTGCCGAAGAGAAACGGGCCGGCGCCTGCGCCAGTCATTGATGCGCTCTCAGTCATAGTCAGGTCGTCAACCACGTACGTCCCCGCCGGCACGATGAGCTGTCGCTTCGTGCGGGCCGAGGCGTCGAGAGCCTGTTGGAAGACCGCGGAGTCGTCCGCGGTGCCGGTGGTTCCGAAGCTGCTGAGGTTCAACGAGCCAGTCACGAACTCCGCGGCAAGTGCGCCGCGCACATCGGCCGGCATCTCTCTGGTCTGGTACCTGACACTGCTTGAGCCCGGCCGTTCCACGCAAGCCCGAGACGCGCCGCTCGTTCGTCGCCGAGCCCCTGGTATGAGGACTGTGGTCCCTGCGTCAAGCACCTGGCGGGGAAAGGTGCGTCCGAATTCTCGCCCTTTCATGTCACCTGCGACGGAGGGGCTAGACGCGCTTGTAGTGGGCTTGCCGGCGTTAGTCTCTGAGCATGCCTCACGCGCCTATTGACCTGCAGACAGCCCTCGACAGTTTCGAGGAGGCCATGAAGCACTGCGACAACATTATTAGCGTGCATCGGGAAGTCGGCGGCGGCGGCTCAGGGCGTCGTTACAAAGAAGCGAGCCTCAACAGAGCAGTCATTGTTCTAGCGGTAGCTGCTTGGCAGGCAGCGGTGCAGGACCTAACAACGGCCGTGCTGGACACCGCTGCTCCGGTAGGTGGTCTTGCGATCGATCGTCAGCGATACGAGATCAGTGTCGGCTTCACGCGAAAAGGCATCAGAGATTTTGCGACGCCCAACGGGGAGAAGACTCGGGGTCTGATGCAGGGAGCGGGCTTCGATCCGTACCCTGCGTGGACTTATCGAATCCCAGGTGGTCGCGGCGGGTATGTTGTGTGGACTCCGCCGATGGTTCAGGGGCGGCTAAACGAGTGGCTGCGCATTAGGCACGCTCTAGCTCACGGGCACGCTCAGTTGCCTCTCGTCGATGCGCTCGAGTCGGTCAGGGTAGATCACGACGACCCTGCAACGCTGCGCCTTGTAGACGCCGAGCAGTGCGTGGCCTTCATGCGTCGACTGGTGAAGGTGACAGCCCAGAGCTTGGCGACTGAGTTGGGTGTAACAGTGACGATCTAGTCGAGATCATGTTACGGCGCACGCCGCAGCGTTCAGCTTCGTAGCCAACTTGTGTGAGATCTGCCCTCTGGGCTGCTCACCGCACAAGTCAGCAGGACGTTGCCCCTCGATCGTGACGCCTTCCTCGGGTCTCAAGCGGCCTCCTCGATGTACAGGGTGTCCCGACCCGCGTGTCGGACTGCGCGCAAGCGTGGCGTCTCGGCAGCCACCTCGCGAAGCAACGCGAAGAACCGGACCTTGCCGACTCGGTGGGCGTCGGGAAGCGCCGGGTGAATACCCTTCGGGTGGACGGCGAGTTGAGCGCACCAGGTGGCCCAGACGACGCCGAAGGGGTAGGCCCCGGGGGTCTGAGCTGGCAGCCACTTGGGAAGCACCCGCCGCACCTCAGCCTCCCCTCGAGCCCTGCGCTCAGACTCGGCGGCGCGCCGGGTGGCGGGGTCCGCCCACTTGTCCGCTGCCCGCTGGGACCGTGTCATCTCGGCTCGGGCGGCGCCGAGCTGTGCACGCTGCGCGTCATCGAGCGCTGGCAGCCTCCAGCGAGCGGCGCTGGCGATGGCGACGATGTAGGAGCTGTCGCCACTGCGAAGTAGCTGCAGGGTGTCGCCGAGTCGTTGGGCTTGCCGCGGCGTCAGGTTGTCGCGAGGGATGGCCTCCAGTACGGCGCGCGCTGCAACGGCGCAAGCGCGCCCGACGACGGCCAGGGGCTCACGTGTGGGCGGCCCGTCGACGTGGCTCTGGTACAGGAGCGGCGTACCTGCGGCGTCTTCCGCGATGGCGTACCGACGAGCGAGCTCGGGTGCGACTGCTTCGGCGAGGGCTCGAGGGCTGACGGCCGAGAAGCGGCCGCGGTCTTCGGCCCGGTGGGCGTCGAGCAGGGTGAGGTCTTGGGGAGTGGTCATGAATGAGGAGGGGGCCGGTCGGGCCGATCCTGCTCGCGGGCGTGACGTCTCGGTTTTCTGGCTGTCATGGACAGGGACAAGGCTGGGATGCCGAGGGTGCTGGGTGAGGAGTTGCCGAGGAGTGACTAGTTCATGTCACTCACCTATGCGCTGTAGAGGAGAGAGAGCCTTGAGCAAGTAACTACAAGTGACGTCAACGCGTCACTCTGCGGCTACTCCTCACCCGGCGTCGCCGATCGTGATCTGGACGCGTTCGGGATCCCACCGCCCGCGCTGCCTCGCCGGCGTGAGCGTCACCTCCAGCCCGGCGGCCTCGAGGATGCGGCGACGGCCCTGCATGTCGAGTTCGGGCCACGCCTCGCGGAAGGTCTGCCCGGTCTCGACCAGCTCGACAGTGGGGGTTGTAGGGAGCGCGACGACGCGCTCGCGCTCGGCGCGGAGGCGGGTGAGCCGGTCGATGAGGGCGCCGAGGTCGGCGTCTGGCCGTCGAAGTGCCTCCGTCGTGTCGCGGATGGCTTCCTCGACGGCCGCGATCTCGGCGGGTTCGCGGACAGAGATCTAGGGCACAACGACCTCGAACTGCCCGATCGTGCGGAGCAGCTTCCGGGCGACCTCCTCCTCGACCCGCTCGCACTCGATGGCGATGCCGCGCTCGCAGACGCGCCCCTGTGAGGCTGCCTGACAGGCGTAGATGTCGCGGCCCTGAGCGCGCTTCTTGGCGATCAGGCTGCCGCCACAGCCTGTGCACCTCAGGTAGCCGGACAGGAGTCGACTCGCCTTCCGTCGACGGCCCGCCTGCGTGGCTTCGGAGCGACCGGGCGTCGCCGTCCAGTCGGTGAGTGTGCGCAGGCGCTCGACGTCAGCGACCGTGAGCAGCGGCTCCCAGAAGACGATCGGCAGCCCCGTCTCGTTGTCTCGGATGAGCTCGCCCCGGGCCCTCACGCGTCCCAGCACGGCATTCGAACGAAGCATGCGCTGCAGCGCCGTTGGGGCCCACTGCTCCGCTCTGCGGGGTTTGATGCCGTCGGCGTTTAAACGGGCGCATGCGGCATACACCGACGAGCCGGCCAAGACCTCGTCCGCGACGCGGCGGACGACCGCCGCCTCCGTCGGGTGTGGCTCGAGCGCACGGCCGACGCTGGTCGGGTGGGGGACTGAGCGGTAGCCGTAAGGCACGACACCGCCGGGAAAGCGGCCGACCTTTCGGAGGTGCTCCTGGGATGCCGAGACGCGAAGGCCAATGGTCTTGGCCTCCATGCTGGCGAAGACCTGCAAGATCTCGACCATGGCGCGGCCCATGGGGGAGGTCGTGTCGAGCGATTCGGTAGCCGAGATGATCTGCAGGCCCTCGTCGAGGAGGACGCCGACGTCCACGACGGAGCGGACGAGCCGATCCAGGCGCCAGACCATGACTGCATCGGCGCTACCATCCGCGATGAGTGCCCGTACACGGCGGAGACCGGGGCGGTCGAGCCTGCTTCGCGTAGCTGACACATCGACGTCTTCGACGATCTCGATGAGCTCGAGCCCGCGAAGCTCGCACGTCCGAGCGATCACGTCTCGCTGTCTAGTGACCGACGTAGACTCCTCGCGTGATGCACGGGACAAGCGGACGTAGCCGATGATTTTCAAGGTGAGCCTCCTAGGTAATGCCCTAGGAGGGGGCCAGAGCTCCGTCAGGTGCTCTTGCCGCACTCACGAGGGCGAGTGGGACGAGGTCATGGCCGTCGTCAAGGAGGCCACGGAGGCGGTGGGCCGCTTCGGCACCCGCGTCTCGCTCGTGCTCAAGGCCGACATCCGCCCCGGCCGCACCGGTGAGC
>Ga0265780_10008374_pt1 | contig 12576 bp, 10 predicted proteins | sample P1T30metagenome_FD_192432 | JGI IMG/M metagenome (GOLD analysis project Ga0265780, IMG submission 192432) | Plant litter microbial communities from East Loma Ridge, Irvine, California - P1 T30 | ecosystem: Environmental > Terrestrial > Plant litter > Unclassified | place: USA: California...
GCGACTCACAAGCCAAGCTTCTGCGGCAGATTGAGACGCTGCAGACCCAGTACTCGCTGGCTTCCGAGAACTGGCAGGGTATCGAGACCACTTTGACGTCTCGTATGGCAGCTCTTGAGAAAGACCGTGATGAGACAGCAAAGCGCGAGTCTGACGTCCGACGAAAAGCAAGAGAAGTCAACTCGAAAGCACGTCGACTGGAAGACGAGCTGGAGAGCATCAACGAGCGAGCCAGGACGTTTGAACACGACCTGACCGAGCAGCGTGCCGCAGCTCAGAAGCTACAAACTAGGCTCACACAAGCGGAGACGGCAGCACAAGATGCGCGAGCCGACCTTGAGCGGGAGAAGAAGCTGTGGGAGGTCGAGTTTCAACAACGGATAGAGGAAGAGAAGAACAAGTGGAAGGTGGAGATACAGACGCCGTCTCTACTAGGCGATTCACATCATCTACGGACAGACTCACCTTCAATAGCCCAACGCCGGCATTCGCCCGACCCACTAGGCATATACAGCCGGCGACCCAACCCACGCTCCATATCCAGCGGCATGGACATGCCCATGATGTCCCCCATGGACCGCATGTTCGACGAAGCCTCGCGCCGCCCCTCTTCCTCCCGCCACAACAAATCCAGCAACGCGACCAAAGTGCGCACCCCCGAACTCGGCACCCCCCAACGACAAGACTCCATTCCATCAAGCATGTCAAATCTCAACGGCGGCCTGGAAACCCCGTCTATCCACACCATCGACCACGACAACGACCCCTTTGAAAACACATCTTCCCCACACAGGACTATAAACGACATGATCAGCGTCTCCACCGCCGGCGCCGGCCCCTCCGTCCAACTCGTCGAGCGCATGAGCGCCGCAGTCCGCCGCTTGGAATCCGAAAAAGCGACTCACAAAGAGGAACTCGCCCGTCTGACTGCTCAGCGCGACGAAGCCCGCGAAGAAGTTGTTAAGCTCATGCGTGAGGTTGATGAGACGAGGAAACAGGGGGAGAAGGTTGGGGATTTGGAAAAGAGGTTGGGCGAGATGGAGAATAGGGAGATGACGGCGTTGGAGATGCTGGGCGAGAAGACGGAGAGGGTCGAGGAGTTGGAGGGCGATGTGAGGGATTTGAAGAAGATTTATAGGGAGTTGGTTGATACGTTGAAGTGAGGGGGGTGGTGTAGCAAAGCTATGGAGGCGGGGATTGCAAATGCTACTGCAAGCGCCTGTTGGCTTGACTTGCTTGTTGGAATGCATGATTGGAAGACGTCGAGTGATGTGATGAACGTTGCGAGAGAATTCAGTGAGATTCTTTACTTGAAGTTGAGGTGTGGATTTTTCAATCCTCGTTCCTGCTGAGGAGAGAAAGTAGTTCTTTAGCTACTTCTTCGGGTGTGGTGTTGGTCGTGTCGATGCTCAAACCAGAACAGTCGTCAAATCGGAAGAGTTCGCATCTCCGCCGGAATTCGCGAAGAAGTTGAGGATCTGTGATCTTCCTGGTGCTGCTGTTGACGCGTCCAGAGGTGGCAATCCGCTTTATGTTTTCATCGACGTCGCAAGTAATGTACACGGGCTTGAAAGGTCGCCCAGCTTGTCTCGCTGCTTCCCGATACTCTTCCGCAACCTTTTGCCCTAGTGCGTTGTGGGACTGGTAATCTTGTACAACAATTAGCGAGGTGTTATTGTTGTTGAGAAAATAAAAGTCTTACCGGTGAAAACTACAAGTTGCGATAACTTGGCAGGGTTGCTCACGTGTTCTTTGAAGACGTGTTGCCGATATAGATGGCGTTCTTTTTGATAATCGGGGTGACTTCGCTGGAACTTCGCTTCCACGGGGTCTATCAGCGAGTGATTGTCCAGCAGAATCATGTCGGAATGGAGGGTCTTTATAATGGAAGCGATGGTGAGCTTTCCGCAGCCTGGAAATCCGTTGATCCAAACGACGGGTGCTATCTTGGTCGTCGACATGATGTTGACAGTCGAGAAGGCGTGATGGGTCAAGGGAATGTGGAAGTTGCTGAATAGTGTGTCATCAAGTTTTACTTGTGATTCAGAACGAACATTGACGGGGTGAGGGCGCATGCTAATATAGGCGCCCAGGCTGGGATCCCCCTTCCCAAATCGGAGGGTGGTACTACCTCGCTTAGCTGAGGCTGGTAGCCCAGTGTTCAACCTCAGCAAATCAATGAGTCTGATGATTGCGATCTCTCTCGTTTGAGTGGTACCTTTGCGTATGTGGTAGCGATGTATTGCAGGAGTCTTGAGTGGCTCGTCGCTCTGCATCATCGCAGTGCCAGTGGATGGGGCAGATGGTAAGCAAGCAACTCAATGACGCAGAGTCACACAGAATCTCTCTCAGACTTGTCACAGAGGTGCGTTTGTGTCCCGCAACATTCATTGACGCGAGCTAGTCAGATGGGGTACGCATTTATACTCCGTTCTCGATTGGGAAGAAGTCCACCGAATACAGAAGTCATTTCGACAGCTAATCATGATCAGAAACAGCAGACGATATAATTGCAAATCGCTCGGATTGAACTCACATTACCCTTGGGTTTTGCGATGTCGCGATTGTCCAGCTATACTTAGAGTATAGTATCCAGCTTGTTGGTATCGCGAGCGAAGATACATCGCCTGTCTTCAGGTACTGCATAGTACGGTCGGCTGCAGAGTGTATCTTTTCAAGCCAGCGACGGAGTACATGTCTTTTACTGCGAATGTCATACCGCTCACTCGCAAGTCTGATCCTTGCTCAGTCACATTGAGAGCACTCGCTCTTGACCGTACGGTAACTATAAGCGTCTGATATCGGTCGCTACACAGTCGCAAGCGTGATATCTGTAACCCTTCAGCGTTCAGCACGGCTGCAACCCAGACCTCCAATTCCGGACACGCGCGATCGTGGGATGCGACCACAACATGCCGGAGAAAGCTTTAGCTGGTCATATTATCTTTGGTCTGGACTCTCTTTAATTGTTGTATGATCTGTACGTAATTCGGAGGCTGTGTTGCTGAGGTCTCCGAGAGAAAGCACTACTGTAATTGCGCATCTTGTGGAGGCGGTGCATTCTCGAAATCCAGTCGCCAAAGCCCCTGAAAACAACAGGTGTACGACGGCGTGTCAAACGTCAAATTGGGACCGACAGAATGGAGCTTTTGCATTTTAGCTGTGTGTAAGAGAGCCTCGCGAGCTTGGAAGTTTATGCTGGTAGCGCGCGCTTTTGATGCCGATGCACACGATGTGTATGTAGCTAGTGAGGAGGTAATGGGTAGGTTGGCGTTGGTGGGAGAGGGTTTGTTAGAGGTAGGTGGGTTCGTAACAATCCGATTGCCTCAGCCATGAATCTCGCTCCACCCATCAGCCGTACGATGAATTCTACAGTCTGATTTCTTCCTTGCTTTCTGTACAGAAATGAACAACAAACCGCCACTGTTGTCACTATACAAAGACATAACTCAAAAGTACGCAAGATTTGCAAATGTCGGTTGAGTTGCTCTGCATCTACGCTTTGAGCACAGTGCGAGGACGTGAGGAGAGTCGAGGCGATGTGTATATAGTATACTTTTAAAGATAATACAGTCTATGCAGCAATCTCCACAGGCTTTGACCGCCGAGCCAAGCTTGTCCTAGATAGATTACATCGTCTCAAGTTCTTATTAACCGGAACATCCCCGGTCACGACGTGTGGTGTTCTTCGGCCTACACCGTCCATACTTCTTGACTTTTGGCTGCAGTTCATTGCCTTTTGGCACACCAGACCGGGCGCCTGACGCAGGCGCTCCGCCCACTGGCTCGCTCGTGGGAGGAGGAAGTCTCCTCGGCGGCAAAGGAGGAAGCACCAGTCTTCGCTTGAGATTATTACGCAGTGCATCGGAAAAGTCGACTTCCTCCCATTTGTCATTGACAGGGTCACACTTGCTCGGGTCTTCTGTCTGTGGGAGACACAAAGTGTAGTCACTTTTGTCGCCGCAGATAGTCACTGATATGGTTTCGCATTGCTGGTTATGGGGAAATGCACAACGTTCGCCATCCAAGCAAAGGTCGATGGTGTAGCTCTGTGCAGGCTCTCTTGCGTTCTGCGGACCGCCTGACTCATTGAGGTTCTCACCGTCTAGTAAGGCATCAGAATGGACGAGATCGAGACTGAGTGGAGCTGGTGCGGCTGGAGCAGGCTTAGGCACAGTTTTGTTCGAGTTCGAGAAGCCTGTGGAGCCTGAGACGCAGTTCGAGGTGTCGTCAAAGATGGCGGTGACAGCATCAGACCACAAGCGGGTGTAGTTGAAGACATTTGCCAGGGTGTAGAAGATACGGCAATCGGCTGGTTCGTATTTGAACTGGAGCGGCTCTGTATCGTTGGGTCGAACCTGGTCCCTGAGGTTGATGCCAAAGGCTGCCGTGAAGACACCGGAATCTCGGTAGCGGTTTCCACTAGCGGTGAGCCGAGGGATCGTGGCCAATGTTGCGTTGTCGACATTGAACGCGGGAGGTGAGATGACGCCGAGGTCATAGTCGATTCGATCAGCGGAGTAGATTGCGGCACCGCGATTTCCTGGAAATATTTGTGTCAGTGGTGATACACTGGCGTATTCCAGCACTCTTGAACATACCTCCTACAGCTTGCATAGGGCCGGTGGCTGGACGTCCGCCTACTGCAATGGTTCGAACGCCGACCTGCTTGAACATCTCGACCAGAAGAGCGCATGTGGACGAACAAGCTCCATCTGTCAACTAATACTTGTCAGCCGTAGTATTTGACCATGAGTCGTAACACTTACTATAGCAATATTTTCAGCCGCGAATGGTGGAGTCGTGTAGTCCAGGGGATATTCAGGAGCATAGCCCGATGGCACCCAGCCTTCGAACAAAGCCGAAGTGAACGCGGAGTTCGAAAGATTGTAGCGCTCCTAGACTCTATTAGATTCAACTATTGCATGAGATCTGTCCGGCAACATACCGTGAGCGAGAAGGAATCGCCCTTTTCCAACACAGGTCCGGTGTACTCAGCCCAGCTAGTGAAGTTTTGGCCTGTTGCAGCGTTGAGTTTGGACGTGACCACCCATTCGGCAGCCACAAAGTCGTTGTATTCAGGACCGCTAGGATCAAGACCGTTGAAGTGCGATGTGTATGCTTCGCCAATAATGCCTCCGAGGTGATGATTTCGGCGTCTGCTTCCTGCGTAGGGATCTACGTCCGGGAAGAATCTCTTGAAGGTGCTAAAGGCAAGCTCCACAGTACCACCAGTGTTCTGCTGAAGGTCTATCACAACTCTCTTCAAGCCTTGTTCAGTCGTGTTGCTGATGAAGTCTGATACAGCACTGCTAAAGTCCCCGATGGAGTCAGAGTATTGTGCAAACGAAGGGATGCTGAGTGTCGCGGCATCGAGCTGTGGTAGGAAGTAGCCGGAAACAACGCCATCGGTACGAACTGTAAGACCCTCTTGTCTAACATCAGGGTCGGGGTATGCTCCGCTAGATATGATACTCCAAGACTGCGGATCTGGTGTAGGCGTAACAACAGGTTCAGTCGTGCTCACGGGATCTGCAGGAGGAGCATATGCTGGGTTGTAAAAGTTCCCGCTCGGGTTATATGAGGCGGGCAAGAAGTTCAGAACGAAGTAGTTGTAGAGATCTCCACCAGTGGTGAGTGGGCCTGTCTCGTACGGCTCCTTCCAGAGCGCACGCCAGTAATCAAGGTACTCGGTACCGTCCTCCATGACCAACGCAATCTCGTCTCCTGGATAGAAACGTACGCCACTGTCCCAAATACCACCCAACCCCTGGATGGCCGAGGCAGGTGTGTAGAACATTTGGTTCCAGTCGGCATTTGGTTCTATACCACCAACGGCATTGATGCTTGCCATTCTTGTGACGTACTCCACAGCATCCATTCCGTTGATTGTAGCGATTGCGGAAGGCATCCCACCATCGTCTCGGCTTTTTACTAGGTCGTCCGTGATGTAAAGCTTTGGTAGACTCGTACCGTCCGGTGAGGCAGCAGTGATGGAATACGGTGCGAGGAAAGAGAAAGCCGCCATGATGCCGCCTCTCAGATACATGTGGCCATCATGAGCTCTGTCCAGCAAATGCTGTACGTCAACCTCGAATTGATATTGGTTCTTGTATACTTGCGCCGTGATGTTATTCTGGATTTGTGTCAATTCCGACAGGATATCCACAGCGGGCTGCTGATATCCGGCTGGAGGTTCGCGAAGATATGCAAGAGTGCTTTGAAACTGCACGGTGTCGTTGATGTACGTGATAAAGCGAGTGGCAACATCAGCGTTGAAAGGTACACTGGTCAGGCAAGCGTATGCATCGTATGCATAGTGATAAGCGTATCCAGCATTGACGTTGTCGATGATGTAGCCGCAATCACTTGAGTCTGGGTTTTCGGCGTCTGTTTGGCGTATACCGATCTTATTGTAGGGACTGTCGGGCGTCGATATCGATAGCGCATCTGCGAGATATACACTGTTCAACACCGCTACCATGAGGAATGATGTTTGGAACAGCATTTCGAAGGTGATGGTCGCAAGTTGTATGGAACGGAATCATCAAGTTCGTTGAGGGGAATGGGTCAAGATTAAGAAAGAAGGAAATATGGGTATAATGAAGCAGTTGATTTTGATAGTTCAACTTTACCAATATCCACCGCAAGCGTGACAGGGGGATATTTAGACTCTGAATGAGCCCGCCGTGAGCGGGAAAAGGGTCATAGTAAGCCAGAGGCTCACCCGAGTAGGTCAATTTCTCAGCAGTCTTACCGCGGCATATTGGAAAAGCCACCTGCAGGAGACCATGTTAGGGAATAATTATATTTGGGCCGATGAGGAGCGCGAAGGCAGCTGAGCGCACTGCCTGAGGGTCGCTTCGTGACGGGGCCTAGGTACCAATCATCACCCAGATCGACATGCAGCATCCACGAGGGTAATGCGAAATTCGGTAATACAAGCTTATCGGTGTGTGCAAATTTGCTCCAAGACCCTTACATGACCGGTCAATATTCGCAGTCAGCTCGATGCTGGCGTCTAAAGATGAAGTTGGCCCCCAGAATCGGCCCCCGAACTTGGCCCCGAAGTTGGTTCCGGCAGGGGTTCCGCAACGCTGACCTTCCCGCTTATACGCCACCTATGGGGAAACGATATTGCGCAGTCAGCCTAGCTGAGGCTGTACATCACTTGACCTACCACGACTCGATCGCACTTCTTGCGTGAACAACACGTGCATTTACACAATAGATTTTACCTAGGTAGATTCTCGAAGCGCAGCCTTCTCGAGGTCAACACAGCCCGGCCAGTGGAGCTTCGCTCGTCGAAGCAGCATGTTTTCTATCGGTCAGATTGCAGTGAGAGATGATGGCGATGTCTTTGCCCGAGACATGGTCGTTCACACAGCAATCCAAGAGTCGTTCCCTATCGCGTCCGACATCTACGAAAGACTATTTGACGGTATACTTGACAGCGAGCTTCTTACAGAATGGCGACACTGTAAAGACTATTGGCAACTCCATGTTGTTGGCGAACCGGGGGCAGGAAAGGTCAGTGTATGTCTAGAGCGCTGAAGAAGATGCTCATACGTATAATCAGACAACGTTCGCATCACTAGTAGCCAAACGCTTAAGAGAAGAGCAGACCTTGCAGCTTGCCAGTATATTCATCAACCATCGCAAAATCGAGAATGAACTTGCCTTTTTAGAGGATCTCTTGGATACCATGTACAACCAAATGTCGCCTCCCAGCTGCGATGTCGATCCTGCGACAAGTCTAGCGTACGGCGCATATAAGGAATTGCTGCGCACAGGGAAAAGAGCTTCGAAACGGATTGATTCCATCGCCCAAGCACTCCGCCTAAGGACTGCGGAGCTGGTCAGAAAGGGAGGCGCGGTGCTTATCATCGATCATCTGGACCAGTGCAGTCCAGCGCTACGGGAACTGGTGCAGCAGCAGTTCAATATCCTACAAGACGAGGGACTGAAGATACTTATCACGTCACGATTACCTAGGCATGAACCAGCATTGACAATACGGTGTGATTATCACCCGCGAGGCGCACCCCTTACGGTGTTTTGGAGCTGCTCTAAATGCCTGGAACAGGACATTTGTAATACTTGCAGGAAGGAAGATCCTCCTTGTCAGCAGTGGTAAGTACACTCGGCGTGGAAAATACCCAGATGAGATGAGACCCATCACGATGAACTATCTAACTCCATAACCAGCGGTTTGGTCGGCACTTGGAAGTCCCCAGAGTATTACACTCTTACTCTTGATGGCCTGTCCAACAATGCCATTGCCGAGTACCTTGAATGGGATCTCGAAAGGGAGCACGGCGATCTAGGATTCAAGACCTCGGACGATCCATCGGAACTTCCTCCGTTGTCGTCGTTCGGACTCGCCTTTAGAGATAGCATGCACGGGAACAAAGGACATGAGTGGATACAAGACATCGCACGTTATGTCGAGGGAAGCATCCTGCAAGCAAAACTTGCCGTTGACAGAATCCACAGCCTGCCTTCCCCCGACGCTCTCGATCTCAAGCCAAAGCGTATACCGAGAAATATCCAGGATCATTTCAATACCGCGATCGAAACGATCAAGCAACAATCGACCAACAGCTCTTCGATAGCTCTCAAGACCGTCGCAGCAGTGGGTCGGAAAGGGAATCGGGCCCCAGGCTTGCCCCTATCCCGTCTTGCCAACCTACTTCGAGAGCGAACTCGCAATCCACGCGTGAGCACAATGCCACCTCGCAGTCCAGAAGATGTGCTGGAGTCCGCGAATGGCTACCTTACGATGATTGCCCCGCCACATCGCGGTCAGGAATCCACCATTGCAGCGTGTCACCGCCTCTTCTGGCTGTTTGTGAACGACGAGTACAACGAGGACTTGATTTGGGCATGTGCACAACTGCCGACGTCCAAGGTCCCTAGGTCGTATACATTGCCATTGATCTCACCACCGGAAGAGACGGATCTGGACTTCCAGTAGACAGAGTAGATTTGTTCAAGGCTGTGTAGATTAGACGTTATTGTGAGCTACTTCAGATACTAAACGTTAACAAGGTGACAATCGTAACATGTAATTCTCAATCTCACACCACGTAAAATCTCTTGCGAGGCCGTATGTCCGTCTCCAATATCGAGCCCGGGAAGCTGCTGCTCGTCGTCTGAAGGGTTTGCCAAGTCTTGGAACTCAGATGGCGAATGTGAAGAGCACCAGTCCGCCGGAAACACCAAGGCTCCTTTGCCTCTTGTTCAGAAAGAATAGAGTGCGCCTTCGACTCAGACTGCGGTCTGGTCCTGATTCGTGCCTCTTGTAATAAGAGACCATGACCTTCATACCAAACCTCTTGCGCCATGATATTTGTTTCGTCCTTGTTTGAGCATTTCGTTAATGCAAGCACTACAAATATCGTTTCGACGTCATCCAAACTTGAGACAAGATCGGGAAACGCGTCGATCTCATCGGTCTTTTCGAAAGCGTGGGGAATTTCCAAAGACCAGGAACGGGGTTGATGCTGGCTCAGATGGCCTACGTGTAGAAAGCCTTGCATCGCAATTTCATTGATTTTTAAGGTTGGTTCGTGTTCACGTCGCTCATCAGGTGACGTCTGTGACTTTTTATGTGCGTTGGAATTTCGCGTTTCTTGTCTTGAAATAGGTATACGGGGCGTGTGTTCCATTCGTGACGGCGAAGAAGTCCTTGACCTGAGCAGGGGGCGAGAGATTTGATCGGCGTCCAAAGTCCCAAGTCCGTCTTGTTGCGAGCCCGTACGTGTCGTCGTACCTGATTCACGCCGCCTCGCGCTTAACGCGTCCAACTCTCTTGTCATATCGCTAGCGTTTTCCGAACGTCTTGTCGGCAGTCTCGGTCGAATGCCTTGCTCACCAATGTCGAATCCAATCCTATCGTCATGGTGATCTCGAATAATGTAGCTTCTTTCCCACCGAGCTGATCTGCTCTGGCTTAATACCGTCCCTTGTATGGAAGTCCAAGACCAAGTTGGGTTTATGTTCAGCTCCGAAGGCCGTTTGCTGGTTGTGCAGTCTGCGACCCTCCAAGCCAACTGCTCCTCAAGAGCCCCCTCCCACATTCCAGCAACGTACTCTTCGCTTTGTATTTCTCGAAGCCGCTTTACAACACCCCAAATTGCCATACGCTTGTCTGTCTGGTTAGTGAGGTTAAGACTCGTGTAGTCTCTGACTGTTGATATCCACAGGTCATCAAGCGAGTCGTCATTGACCCCAGAAAGTAGTGTTGTACCCCTTGCACTCTCCTGCAGACGCCCACGCCAATGGCGATCTATCGACGACTGCTGGTCTAGAGGCAAAGGTAATCCAGCTGGAAGAGTCTCGCAAGCACTCATCTCGGTACAATCCCAGAAGACCTGATGTTTGCTAAAATGCAAGATCCTGGGTGCAAGCATACGCTCTAAAGACTGTTAGGCAAGTGTACAGAGTTTCTCAGAAACGGTTCTTGGAGATGCGATACTTCTCTTTCGTAGAGTATCTCCTCGCGTATGAGTCGTATGGAATGCGTTTCTCAGAGACACTGACCTTGATAGACCCAACCACGTTTGTACAATGGCTTCTCGAGAAGTCCTTGATCCCACAGATCGCCACGTACAACTACCCACCGTCGCTTCCCCAGGACATGAGACACGCCGTCGGGGTCCAAACTAGCTGGCAAGACGTCTCGCGCCTCTCTTTGGCGAAAGAGGCCTCCAGCACCACTCTCTGAATCGGCAGCAGCGATGTTGCAGAAGGAGTTTCTGTACACTTGTTCCATGCGAGAACTTTCGCGCTTCCAGTCGTCGCGGTCTCCTTGCTACACAGACATCAGCACAACCTGACAGGTAGGGTGGCAATATTACCATGATGCAGACTGAATAAATCGGGGCAATGTCAGTTTCCATTATCTCTTCGGCCTTATAATGGGGGCTTACGAGAATCAATCCAGATGTAGTCAACTTCGAGGAACCACGCCACCTCGATGGCCTGCTTGAAGTTGTTGGACAATGCATGCCAAGGCAGACCGACGAGCATGAATTCTTCAAGAGTACTAGAGTTCAGAGTCACCAACGGATCTTTCCCCCAACAGTGACTCAGGGTGGCGTAAGGTCCTTTGACGTTGTTAAGCTTGGTATTGACTACCCGTAGGCGATCCCCTGTACGGTGGCCGCCGATGTGTATTAGTCGTGTGGGGATGAACTTGCTCGCCGAGCCAGCGCGCTTAGGACAGTGTTTGTGTCCAATACCACAGGCCCTAATCCAGTCCTTGATCTGCTGGCCACCATTGAACGCAGGATTTGTGCTCGTGCCGAGCTCAGCCGCAGACAATAAACCTTCGACCTCTTCTTCGAGGAAACAGTAGAACACTCGTTCCGGTATCTCGAAGATCTGTGGCTTTCCCTCGTGATGCTCGTTGTTCTCATCGTTGAGTTGCTTTGGTGGAACTCGAAAAGTGATCACTACTTCCTGTTTCATCTCGCGGGTACGTCCCAAGCTGCGGATACTCCATCGGTGTAAAGATACGACCGAGCCACGGCCTGGCTGTAGTTTGTCGACTCTTGCCACGTCCTCATGCAGAAAGCGCCTCAAGTTGATATTCTGATGCTCATTTCCGTCTAGGAGTGAGCGATACGTGCGAAAGTCTTCTTGCAGAAGACTACAGAAGGGGCAGCCTCCGTCAGAAGACCTCTTGAGGGACGATGCGCTTGGGTGGTGATAACCCCATGATTTCTTCGCCCCAAAAATGTTCAAGTAGCAGAAGTCGCAGAAACCAGGTGTGTATGCCATTCCTAGAGTTCACCATTTGGATCGAATGAAGAATTACGACGATGCGTGAAAGGTGCGGAGAGAGCGAGCTCCCGCCCAGGAACACCGGTAGGTAAGCGACTCCGAGCCTTGCTGACGTGAGCTTCAACTCAGGTGTCCCAATACATATCCGGGGGGCCAGCTTTTAATCTAAAATATGCAAGCCATAAGCAGGGGGGTGTTAGAGGAAGTGTTGACATCATTCGTGGCATTCGAGGGACATTGGTAGACTGTGCTGAGATGCTGGAAATCATCGACAACTTCCAGAGAAACTATGAGTCTACCAGTCGAATCAGAAACTATCGCACTCTGGACGGCGCAACTGCTATGCGAAGACGAAAACGTATTTGTACCATTCGTCCTACCAACAAGATGTCATCAATGCGATATCGTACAAGCCGCCTATGTCGAGGCAAAACAACCGTACACATTCCTTTCATTCATTCGTCGCCCAGGGGTATTCAATTCTCCACTTCTCATCACATCGTAGGAATGCATATACACAGTAGCCCACATCGTTGATCTCCTGCGGCCCATAAACACACAACACAGGTTGCACTTCCTCTACAAGAAGTATTCACCGCGACCTCCACGACCCGCGGGGACAGCGCGCTTGTGATCTGGGACGGCAGAGAAGATTTGGAACTCCGGCTTGAGGTCTTCGCCTAGGTTCATGATGGAGGCGACGTTTCCGCAGCGGTAGCAGTAGTTGGGTGCGGACCAAACGGTGACAACGTCTTTGTCTTTGAAGTGGTATTTGTAGCCTTCGTT